>Ga0079995_1087930_pt1 | contig 33683 bp, 37 predicted proteins | sample FaiFalFF_MnMetaG_2_FD_69198 | JGI IMG/M metagenome (GOLD analysis project Ga0079995, IMG submission 69198) | Freshwater microbial communities from Yellowstone National Park, Wyoming, USA - Fairy Falls C (FF_Mn_C) (SPADES assembly) (version 4) | ecosystem: Environmental > Aquatic > Freshwater >...
TAATTGTAGTCCTGGGGGTTTCAAGTGTACTACAGGTAGCCCTCCTAGCACTAGTGGCATTCCTATTCGCCTCGGGCCTTGTGGGAGTTGCTATGAGCATAGCCCTATGGCTTAGATCTGGGGATAAGCTAGACATACTAATGGGCATATCCGACTCCCTCCTGGTGAGGCTTAGCACCATATTCTATCCCATAGTAGCCCTAATACCTATAACCATCTACTACTACCTAGCCAAGGTCAACCCTGTAAGCCATGCTGTGGATGTGCTGAGAATAACAGCTATACCGGAGTACGCTCAAGGTGTTACCGTATCAGACCCTCTCATCATGGCCTCATACATAGCAGGGTTCACCCTAACATCAATCCTAGCTGCTATAACGTTGCTAGAGAGGAGGATAGAGGGGGGTTATGGGAGGTGATGTTTGGAGCCCCAGCATTCATGATAGCCTACAGGGATCTACAGAGGTTCTGGAAGTACAGGTGGTGGCTCGCAGGCCTCATAGCTATGAACCTAGCGGATCTATTCATATTCGCTATAGTGTTTAGAGGTATTGTTAGGAGAGATGTAATACCAGACTACTTCCACTTCCTAGCCCCAGGTATAGCTTCTATAGCTGCTTTCGCTGCAGCGTTCACTATCGGGAGGGAGGTTATGATGGAGCTCCGGAGAGGGTTCCACCACTACCTACTAAGCCTACCAATATCGAGGGTCGACCTCGTACTAGGAAGGATCCTGGGAGGTATTGTGAGAGGTGTAATATACCAAATGCCCTTCCTAGCACTCCTAGTGATACTAACAGGGATGGTGGGCCCAGCCCTAGCTCTAGCATTAATAGTGACAATCATGGTCTCAGCCTCCATGTCAAGCCTATCGATAGCCCTATCAACAGCCGTTAAAAGCCTTGAAATGCAGGCAACAATAAGGAGTATAACGTACTTCGCAATATTCTTCCTATCAAACGTATTCTACCCCGAGAACGTGCTAAAAACAAGATTCCCCGAACCCCTCTACACGATGATAGTCAATAACCCAATATCGATAGCCACAAGCATATACAGGGTGATATTCACACCAGAAATCATACAAGATACCCACCAAGTGGAAGTACTCCTAGCAAAACTAACACTATGGGCCATAACGCTGGTAGTGGTAGGAGCTATACTCTACGATAGAAACCTAAAGGGTTAAGGTTACTTAAAAAGTCGTCTAGAGGGACGATATGGGGTAAAGCCTAAACACCCCCTCATCCACCTAAGACCATGGGGGGCCCACAGCGGGGAAAATAGGAATGCAGCAATAAGCTATGACAAAGCCCCATAGTGTTGAACCCAATACATGGGGTTGAAGGTAACTAGAGCTCACACAAGCCTCCTGCCTACCTCCTCAAGGTAGTACTCTGCATCACCTGGGTCCAGGCCGTGTGACTCTAGGATCCTAGCTATGGCTTGAAGCTTTTCCTCCAAGCTCACATTAGACAGGCGTTTAACAGCCTCCTCAACCTCCTCAAGCACTTTGAACCTTAGGTTAGAGTACTCCTTCAAGGGCCCTGGAGCGTACTCCAACTCTCTCACATCGACATCTTTGAATGCTACGTAAACCCTTCTAACCATATCAGGCCTCCTGGTTCTACCAAGGTACATTAAGGGTTTGTAGAGTCTAAGATCCCATAGTCCTTTAAACTCCTCCCTTGCATAGGCTGCTTTAACCTCCCCGATGAATAGATCGTGGTCCCCTGTTTTAATAATATCCATGAGTGTAAGCTCTAGGGCTGCGGTAGCCTCCAAGACTATGGGGGCTCCCAGCACGTCACCCTTCACTATTGTGAACCCAGCAGCCTTCAGCTTCCCCGGGTAGAACCTCTCAGAGACATCTCCTAGGAGGGGTGTCCTATCAACGTACTTGAAGTCCAATAGGTTTAATGCGAAGATCCTGGAGCTCCTTACAAGTTTGTACGTGAACCTCTCAGGAGCAATAGCGACACCCACGAGGAACGGCTTGAAGGATAGCTGTGTCCACCAAGCTGCTAGCATTCCTCCAACCCTACCGTTAAACTCGCTTGTAACAAAGGCTGGGATTACAGGGTATAGGAGTCTCTCAGCCTCAGCTAGATCAATCCTTCTAAGCTCCCCTACCAACCCTCTCCCACCTTATGATCTCTACGGGGCAGTTCTCAACAGCTGCTATCACGCAATCCTCAAGGTCACCCCCTACAAGGCCTTCAGATGGGTTGTCCTTGGAGCTCCTCCACTGTACCTTCACAGCCGCCCTGCCATCCTCACGTGTTATCTCGAAGACCTCAGGGCATAGTACGGTGCACACCATCTCTGATACGCATGCTTCACGAGGCTCTATGTAAACCCTTATTGCCACCTCACATCCCCAGTGGAGTCTCCAATCTACCATTAAAGCTTATCTATTTTAAAGCTGAGACAACTACTGGGTTCTGGTGTTGGGTTGTTGAGTGTGTATGAGGAGGAGATTAACGGGTTTATCTACAGGGAGTACAGGCCTCTTGGTAAACCTAGGTTTCTCGTGATAGGCCTCCCCGATGTTGGGCTTGTTGGTGAGATAGCGGCTGTCCATATGATAAGAAGCCTTGGTCTAACCGATAGCGTTGGCGTCGATAGCTACACCCTGCTCCCACCTGTAGCTGTTATCAGGTCTGGTGAGAGCCTATGCCCCATCAGGGTCTACTCAGGCGGCGACATAGCGGTTATGGTGACCGATATAGCCTTATCTCCTAGGGCTATCGTGCCCCTTGCTCTCTCGATAGTAGAGTTTGCGAGGCTCAGGGGGGTTGAGACCCTCATAGGTGTGACTGGTGTTGCTAACCCTGAGAGGGCTGAGATGGAGAAACCTAACGTGTACTGGCTCTCTAGCACAGTTGAAGCTTCAAACATAGCTTTAAAGGTGCCAGGCATTAGGAGGGCTGAGGAGGGCTACATAGTAGGCCCCTACGCTATAATCCTCAAGGAGTCTGTGAGAAGGAGGGTTAACACCCTAATCCTCATGGCAGACTCGTTCCTAGACCTACCAGACCCCGAGGCTGCAGCTGAGATACTAAAAGTCTTAACCCAGATAACAGGTGTTCAGGTACCGGTTGGTAAGCTTATCGAGGAGGGGGAGCTGGTTAAACTTAGGATGAAGGAGTTGATGAAAGAGACTAGGAGCGCGCTAGCCAGGATGGGTAAAGGGTACGAGTATAGAGCTCCGATAATCTATTAGAGGGGTTAAGCCTATGAGCTACTACGACCCCTTTGAAGAGATAAGAAGGAGGATATACAAGGCTGTAAGAGATACCATGAGGAGCTTTGAGAGGGAGTTCGAGGAGGTGGAGAGCTTGATAGAAGAAGTGCTATCAGAGACCAGAGAGTGGGAGAGAATGTTCGAGGAGAGAGTCGAGGAGATAAGAGGAGGCTACATAGAACCACTTTCAACAATAATAGACAGGGGGGATAAGATATTATTGATAGTCGAAACACCCGGAGCAAGACAGGAGACAGTAGAGATCATAGTAACAGAGAGAGCTATAAGAGTAGAAGCAAAACTAGATGAGGAGAGGGTTAGAAGAGCTCTAGGAAGCGTAGCCCACGCAAGAAGGCTAACAACCATGAAAGGAGAGTACAGACTACCACACCCAGTAGACCCGAAACAGGTCAAGGTAGAGAAGAGAGGATCCAAGGTATACATATGGATACCAAAACTACAACCAACATAGACTAAAAGCAGAACTAATAACGCTGAATAACTCATAACACTTAAAACTCCAAAACTAGAAAGTATACTCTAGGAGCCGGGGTGGCCGAGCGGCCTAAGGCGACGGGCTTGAGACCCGTTGTCCCCCCTGGGACGCGCGGGTTCGAATCCCGCCCCCGGCGCCACTGGGGCCGTAGTCTAGCCTGGCTAGGATGCGGGGCTTGGGCCCCCGTGATCCCGGGTTCAAATCCCGGCGGCCCCACCATATCACAAGATATCCGCCCGTCTACTTGTAAAAATAGCCGCTTTTCCCAGTAGACGATGGCTCCTCGCCCTTCAAGCAGATAATAGTTAAGCAAAAGATGCCTACGGGGGGTCTTTGTCCTCTAGGCAGGGGGACCTTCCCCAGCTGAAAAGGTTATGTCCAAAGGGATGGGAACCTGGTGGTTAGACGAGGAGTGCGATTCCAAGCGGAGATCCAGCAAGCTCGGGGAGGCCTGTTTGAAAGCCAGATCTCAGGGGATGTGGGGGGACTCGCCCTCTAAAAAGGAGGGGGAGGAGGTCGTATCTCAGCCACTTGAGGATGCACCCTCTCTATAGGTAATCTATGCATGGGAGACTTGTAGACTCCAAGCCTTCATCAGCCTCAGCGGGTATAATACAAAGAGGATTAACTAGACGTGACGTAGCTTTAAAAACCATCTATTTAGATAAAAGGAGGGTAGTTGAGTAGATCTTACAATGTTATGCTAGGAGTATTACGAGTAAGGCTATAAGGAGGCCGTATATTGCTATACCCTCTCCAAGCACCACTATGAGTAGGAGGGGTCCTAGGGCCTCTCTTCTCTCCACAATACCGCTGGCAACAGCTGCGCCCGCGGTACCAACCGCGAACCCAGCACCAAGACCTGCAAGTCCTACAGCAAGAGCTGCACCCACAGCTTTAGCTATTATCTTAGTCGTGTCACCCTCTTCAGCATAGCCTATTACAGAGGGGATGCTGAGAGCTAAGATTAACATGATTAAGGGGATAACACTAACCACATCTCCATACCTCAAGCCAGTCACCTCCATATTATACTGTGTAAAATCTAAACCTCTTATACGTGAGTATATGTCTAGATATTATATTAGGTTGTAAGAGTGGGCTCTAGAACCTTAGGATAATGGTAGCCGGGCGGGGATTCGAACCCCGGTCACGGGGGCCAGAGCCCCGCATCCTGGGCCGCTAGACGACCCGGCTACCCCTCTTCTCTTTATTAGTTCACACGCCTTTAAATCTATTCCAGGGGTTTGCTATTTGAGCTTATGGTCTCGTGTTATAGAGGGATGCGATAATGTGGACTCCTGCGTTCGCCTCCTAGAAGAGTTTTTTAAAACCCTCCGTGTAGATCCAAGTCTCTGTGAGGAGATTCCTCTTAGTGGTGATTATAGGAAGGCTTACGCTTGGGTTGAGAAGCTCATAGAATCCGGGGTTCCCGACGGCAGATCTAGGCTTATCCTCTATGTTATAAGTAGGTATCTCATTAATGTCAAAAGGCTTAGCATGGAGGAGTCTGAGAGGGTTATAGATGCCTTTCTAGATAATAGCTGTAGAAATCACGGTAACTGTGGGAAGGTGTATAGGAGCTGGATTAGAAGGGTTCTTGAATCTGTTAAAAGCGGAGGATGGCGTCCGTGGAGTATGTCTAGGATTAAGGAGAATGATAGGCAGCTCTACGAAATAGTATCGAGGATAGTGGGTGTTGAGGGATAAGGTGGTGGACCGGCCGGGATTTGAACCCGGGACCTCTCGGGTGCAAACCGAGCGCTCTTCCAGGCTGAGCTACCGGCCCACCCCAAAATCTACTATACCCACAGGGTTTAAATTAGTCTTGCTCCCCACACCCCACCTGTTAAAGTGGTTTAAGGTGGATTATCTTATCATCTCCTTTCCTAGGGGTTCCCCTACCATCTCTATTGCTAGTGGATACTAGGAGTCCTCCCTCGGGATGTGGTACCACATCTCTTAGTCTACCGTACATGTTTTTATACAACATGCTGTAGCCTAGAACGTTCCCATCGGGGTCTACACCTACGTTTACTAAACCCTCCCCTCTTAGGCATGCTATGAAGAGGTGGTTTAAAACCTCTTTAGGCCCTGTTGTAGCGAAGGATGAGCCTGAAGGGGCTATGCTGGTAGGCCCGAAGTCTATTGCCGGGTCTAAGTACTTATCGCTACCTCCAATTCCAGCTACATAGGGCCATCCATAGTTACCTCCAGGTTTTATTATGTTTAGCTCATCCCTACCCACAGGGCCGTGCTCCGTTGAGAAGAGCATGCCTGATGGAGGGTGCCAGTCTATGCCTTGAGGGTTTCTATGACCATAGCTGTAGATAGGATTATCGGGGAACGGGTTATCGTGAGGTATGCTCCCATCATCCTCGATTCTAAGTATCTTCCCAGCTAGGCTACCTAGATCTTGGGATAGCTCGGGCCTAGCGGCATCCCCTGTGGTTATATAGAGCATACCGTCAGGCCCGAACCTAAGCCTCCCACCATCATGGATAACAGCTCCGGGTATTCCATCAACTACAATCTTAGCATCTGAGATGTAGCCCTTAGAGGTGTTAACCTTAACCCTTGAAACCCTATTAACGAAGTAGCCTCCCACCTCATGAGTTGAGTAGAGGTACACCTCATAGCTTCTCTCAGGGTGTACAGCTAAACCTAAGAGCCCTGCCTCACCAACATTAGCTACAGTAATGGAGGCTATCACATTCTTGGAACCTCTAGACACGTATACAAGCCTACCAGGCCTTTCAGTAACATACATAGAGCCGTCCTCCAAGACACCTATAGACCATGGAACCTCCAATCCTTCAACTAAGGTGACAGGTTCGAAGAGCTCCTCCAAAACCCTCACATCAACCCTAGGAGAACCACCACCCCTAAACCTATAGACCAGTAAACCAGCTAGCCCACCTAGAAGAGTTAACCCCGCTAGGAGTTTCAGGAAAGACCTTCTATCCACCAGTATACACCACCTATACATAGGGTGATGGCGTTATAAACGTTATGAAGAAGACCTCTTGATGAGAGATGCAGTTGAAATATTAGCTAGGAAAGCCGTTGGATACTATTTATCTGAGACCCAATAGTGTCTTTCCCCAATACAACACCCCACTACTTCCCCCCAAACCCCAGCCTACCACCAGGGTTCATTGCCTTCACGGATCTCGAAAGCCCATCTTTGCTCTCAAGCTCTGAGCTTGAACACCATCATGCTCTACGTGACTAGGTTTTAAACTTGAAGCCCGAACCCCCTATGATAACGGGTTGAAGGTAACTGTGGGTATCCTTACTTAGATACTTAAAGTTAATTACAAACTGTAACAGCCTTGAGGTTACTATTACATTCTAGGGGAGGGTTTACTCGTGGTATAAGTTATTAGTTTAGGTTCTAGTTTGGAGCTTTTAAAGGCTTCTAATGTTGTTTTAATGCACTGTAGTAGATCACAGTTGCATGTAAGTAGGTGTGTTATACTTCTTTTATCGCTTGACCCGAAATCTTTAATCTGGGGTTTTATACATTTTTGTTTGATCATTTCACTGGACACTGTTTCCTCCATGTCTAGGGTGGTTTCTGCTACAACTGCTGCAATCGCTTTTACATCGTCTCTAGAGGTTATGTAGTCTATATGCCATTTGATGCGTGCTGGGCCTCTAACATGTCTTGTTAGGCGTGTTCTCAGGCCTCCGGGTCCTCTAGCAGAGCCTATGTATATGTAGAAACCCTTCTCGAACTTCAGAGTTCCTAGTGATCCGACTTTAACCACTATATCCCTTGTAATCTCTAGGATTAACGCGTAGACTCCAGGTCTCCTAGGTGTATCTTCTGAGTTTTCCATTGGCATCACTTGCTTAGTATTCCGCTACCGCTTTTCCTCTCTTATAACCGTAGAGCTTTGCCTGACCTTAATCTCTTGTTATCCTAGCTATGTATGCCTCAAGTATTTCTATAAAGCTCCTAGCCTCCGGTTCACTGTGTACCAGGGATGGTAGTAAGTGCGCGGTTCTACCACTTAGGTAGAGTATACCGTTTAGCCTAGCATATAAGTTTAACGCTTCCTCGACATGCTTACCCCATCTCCCCCCATAGACGTCTGATGCTCTCCTAGGCTTCACATTGGTGAAGTGGACTCCAACCATGCTACCAGCCCCCGTAGCCCAGCATAGCCTCTCTCCACCACTACTACAAATCCTATCCACCCTCCTCCTAACACTACCCCAGAGCTCTTCGGCCCTCTCGTAGAGACTCCTATTCTCTAAAAGGTACTTTACAGTAGTGTACCCTGCCACCACGGTAGCCACGTTACCTACAAAAGTGCCTCCATGGAAGGAGCGAGACCTGGGATCAGGGTATTTTATGTGGTCTAGGAGTTGCATTACATCACCTCTACCCCCAATAGCTCCAGCTCCAGGATAGCCTCCTCCAACCACCTTACCGTAAACCGCTATATCTGCTTTAACATTGAAGTACTCCTGAGCTCCTCCCAATGCTAGCCTGAAACCTGTTATAACCTCATCGAATACGAGTAGGGAGTCGTACCTATCAACCAGGTCTCTGAGTGCCTTAAGGTAGCCTTCCTCGGGCTCTATGCACCCACCCGCCCCCAGCACAGGCTCTACTATGATAGCTGCTACAGGGTACTTCTTTAAAGCTTCCTCGGCAGCCTCTAGATCGTTAAAGGGAACTACGATAGTATACTTTATGGAATCCTCCGGTAGACCGGCTGATTCAGGTCCCTTAAACGGAGGTGTTACACCTGTATGTAACGCATCATACCCACCGTGCCATCCGCCCTCCACTTTAACAATATAATTCCTCTTAGTGTAGGATCTAGCGAGCCTGACAGCATACATGTTAGCCTCGGTACCGCTATTAGCGAATCTAATCATCTCAACACCAGGTAGTATCTTTGTTAGAAGCTCTGCATACTCGAGAGCATACGGGTTCTCGAAGCCTAAATGAACACCGGATTTGGTAGCCTCAGCTACAGCATCCAATACTATCCTGGGAGCGTGACCTAGAATATTAGCCCCATGCCCCATCCAGAAGTCCACGTAGCTATTCCCATCAACATCCCAAACCCTGGGGCCCTCACCTTTAACTATGAAGGGGGGGTATGGCTTAAGATATCTTATAGCATACGTAACACCACCTGGGAAAACCTTCAAGGCCCTCTCGAACAACTCCCTGCTCCTAGGGGTTCTCCTAGCATACTCAACTTCAAGCTCTGATATGAGAGTTGAAGCCCTTCTATCGTAAACCTCCATCAACCCCACCACCCCCCTCTAAGAGCTCCTACTAAGGTTAATAACCACTACGACGGGAGAGGTTCCAAACCTTCTCCCTCGATAGAGTGTAGTTAACAAGGAATCCTAGGATTATCCCTGCTAGCTGCCCTATTAAAGGATTTAGACCTAAGAGTGTGTAGAGGAGGCGCATTGTAGCATATTGTGTGAGTACCCCGAGGGCTACTGAGATGTGGTAACCTAAATACCTTCTTATAACACCCTCTAAACCCCCTGTGAATGTTGTTTTAAACGTCCATAGCTCATGCCATATGTAGTTCCAAGCTATACTAGCCTCTATACCGGATAGACTTGCTACATCTACAGGGGCTCCTATGCCTAGAGCTAAAGCCATGACGCCTAGGTTAACGGGGATCCCTGTAATCCCTACGAGAGCGAATCTAGCCATACTGGATACTGTGAGGATTTGAACTAGGTATAGGATTAAATCATCCACCCCAAGCTTGCTAGAACCCGCTCTTCTAGGTTTGAATATGTAGGGTACCTCTAGGACCCTGGCTCCGGGGTTTAAGGCTAGCACCTCCAGTAAAACCTTGTATCCTAAGCCTTTAACCCCTTTGAGACTCACAGTCTTCCTATTAATAAGGAAGAACCCTGATATGGGATCACGCGTACCCCTAGACTCGGGCACTAGAATCCATGCTAGTAAGAGAGCCCCTAAGCTTACAACCCTCCTCGCTAAACCCCACCCAGAAAAACCACCACCCCTAGTGTACCTTGACGCTACCACCACATCAGCCCCGAGTTTCACAGCGGTATCAAGTAGCCTGGGGATGAGGCTTGGAGGGTGTTGGAAGTCTGCATCCATCACCACCACGTAATCCCCTCTAGCTTCATTCAACCCCCTCACTATAGCTGTTCCAAGACCTTTAACACCAACTCTTCTAATCAACCTAACCCTGCTATCCTCACGTGATATGCGCTCGACTACACGCCACGTCCCATCCGGGCTATCATCGTCTACCACTATAACCTCGTAGTCTTCGATCCCACTACTACCTAGTATGGATCTAAGCTCCTCTAGGAGAGCCCCTATGTTCTCTACCTCGTTATACGTGGGTATGACTATTGAGATCCTCGGTTTCAAGAGATCTTAACACCATTTAATACCTTGGAGAGCTATATGGAGTACAGCTGCTCTCTAACCTCACTAGGCACTTCCTCCTCATCTAGGACCTCATATGTTATCGGTGGAGCTCTAACCACAGGACCTACAACAACATATCTTGAGGGATCCTTCTCCTCCCTACTCTTCAAAACCCTAACCTTAACGTACAAGCCATCCTCTCTCCTCACATAAACATACTTACCATGCTTACCGCCCAACGCCTAGCCCCGGAAAGCCTTAACTCATTTAGGGGTTTTAAGGTTTGGTCACCCAGAGAGCCGGGGGGCTATGGCCGTGAACCGCTCTCCCGTAAGCTTGGGGGGTGAGATGGTTTACGATGTTCACTGCCATCTCCACGAGTTTAAGGTGGAGGATTTGGAGGAGGTGTTCAACCTAGATAAGGGTATACGTGTGATAGCAGTCTCAGACGATCTAGAGTCCAGCCTGAGAACACTCGATCTTGAGAAAACCTATCCTGACAGGGTTATAGCATGTGTAGGCCTACATCCATGGAGTATAGGTGAGGAACCTCTCCATAGGGCTGAGACCATAGTTAGGATGGCTGAGAGGGAAGGTGTTAGATGTGTAGGCGAGGTGGGGGTGGACGCGAGGTTCCTCCCACAGTACACGTGGAATATCCAAGTTAGAGTTTTCAGTATGTTTATAGAGCTCTCAAGAGAACTAGGAGCCTTCCTTAACATACACGCCCCGGATGCTTGGAGGAGTGCTTTAGCCGAGCTTCTACAACACGATGTTAGGAAAGCTGTATTCCACTGGTATACAGGGCCTGTGGAGCTAGTGGATGTTATAGGAGGTAGAGGTTACATGATATCAGTAAACCCAGCTGTTAGGATACAGGAGAAGCATGCAAGAATAGCTCAGCTAACACCTTTAGACCACCTCGTGTTCGAGAGCGACGCACCATACAACTATAGAGGGTTACACTTAAACCCACTAATGATTAGGGATACAATAAACCTTGTAGCCAGGCTTAGGAACATTGATGCAAACGAGCTAGCATCGAAAGCTAGATGGAATACTGAAAGACTTCTGATTTAAACGAAGTAAAGGGTTAACTTTTAAAAACCTTTAGTGGTAATGCATGATTCGGAGTCACAACCTCTAGGAGGGTTGGGTTTTGAAACGTGAGGCTTTAATCTTAGATGATTTTAGCGATGCAACACTAAACCTAGTAGAGGTCCTTATAGGTAATGGGTTCACAGTCCACCTGCTTACGAATAGTGAGAGGGCTAGGATGTTCCTACTTGAGCCAACCTACATCCACTTATTCGATGACCTCTCATCTCTAGCGGATGCGTTATCTGATATAAACTTGGATAACGTAGAGGTGGCACTTCTCCTCTCACCAAACGACGAGCTTAACCTTATGCTAGCTAAGATGCTTAGAGAGAGGGGGGTTCCAAGAGTTGTTGTCACGCTAAGAGGGTCTAGGGGGGTTGAGGAGGCTAGAGAGCTTGGCGTTGATGTTATAGATGTATCACATCATATTATGAGTAGGGTGCAGAGATTCCTACAACTTAGATACTCTAAGATAACGCCGATCAGCGGAGACATAGGTATGCTTGAAATGCTTATAACAGGTGATTCTAGGATTCTAGGTGCTACTGTAATGGATTTAGAGAGGAGGTATGAAGCTGATATTATTGTGATAAGAGAGGGGAGGCTGGTTAGGGATCCTGATACGGTTCTTCAAGTAGGTGACTATCTTATAGCTGTAGGGTCTATGAGTAGTCTTAGTGAGCTGTTAAGGAATGCTTAGGAGAGATTGGCTTAGAAGAGATCTAAGCACACTGGATATAATGGTTTTAGCTCGTAACGATGCTCAATCGACGTACTACCTGCTAATAGGCTTCATAGCCCTCTACGCTGGCGAGTACGCGTTCCTAGTAGCCTTATACGCTATAGCCTTAATGATAGCTATAGCTCTATCTTACGGTGAAATGGGATCCCACTTCCCGGAGACCGGGGGGTCGTATCTTTACGTTAAATACTCTTTCGGGCCTACCGTAGGCTATCTCTCGGCATGGCTTCTAGCCTTAGACCAGCTTATAATGATAAGCTATGGCACCTTGGATTCAGCTTTATACCTTAAAGGTGTGCTCAGCATGTACGGTTTAAACCTGTGGATTCCAGCTAATATCTTAGCCGCTATACTATCAACCCTACTATTTACAGTAACCCTTACCGGTATACGGGAGTCTGCTAGGGTTGCCTTGGCTATAGCCTTTCTAGACATCTTCATAGTCTTCGCTATAATCCTAGTATTCAATATTGCTACTGGTTTAGAGCTTAAACCTCCTAGTTTTAAATGGGAGGGGAGAGAGCCTGTAAGCTTGTTCCTAGCCTTAGCCCTAGCCTCTAGAGGGTTCACAGGCATAGACTCTATAGGCCAGCTTGCTGGAGAAGCGAGAAGCCCCTTAATCCAAGTACCTAGGGCTACCTTCGCCTTAATAATAGCTATGGGCTTTGTAAGCCTTAGCCTAACTGTAATCCTCATGAACAGGGTTTCCTATGAGGTTCTAAGCGGTAATCCTGAGCTAGCACTACTAATGATAGCCGAGAACACACCCTACATAGGGGGTGTAGCTGTAATCCTGGTAGCTGTAAACATCATCCTTATAATGCTCTCTGCCGCCCTCACAGGCTACATATCATTTTCACGGCTAACATACATGTTATCTGATGAGAGGCTACTACCGCGAAGACTGGCTATAGTTCATCCTAGGTTTAGAACCCCCTACGTGGCATTAATCATAGCATACGTCGTATCGCTACTCTTCATAGCACCTGGAGAGCTGAAGTTCATAATCGAGGTCTACGCTATAGCCTCTCTTATCAACTACCTCCTAGTCTCCCTATCCTTAGGAGTGCTGGAGAGGAGAGGTAGGCTTCACGGAGGTTTTAAGAGCCCTAGGATTGCTGGAACCCCGGTAACCACTATCATTGGGGCGGTGTTGATTAGCTTTGGCATAGTGTTAAGCCTAGTAGAGAGGTATCATGTGCTATGGATTCTAGCTTTCTGGCTTCTTCTAGGAATTCTACCTTATAGCTACTACCGCCTCACTAGACGTTGAACCATCACCTAGGGTTCTATGCTACCTCATAATAGAGTATACATGGTCTAGGATAGCGTATTTAATCTCATCCTCTTTACGAGGATCCCTTATTACACCTCTAACAACTAGGACCACACCACCCTGTCTAACAGATTCTATGTCCACCCTGATATTCTCTATACCTAGGGAGCCTGCCAGCCTAGATACCTCCTCTTTAACCCTCTTCAACCCAAACCCGTGGGGTACGAGTATGCGAACTCTGATCTCATGACCCTCCTCAACCCTAAACCTCTTGAAGGTGGAGTGTACTAACCTGGTGTAGGGTATGTATACTATATCCCTATGGGAATCCCTTACAGCTAGAGCTGTATCCTCTAAGGCTACTATATGTCCTCTCACATTATTAAACTCTATGTAATCCCCTATCCTCAATCCATAAGCTTTAACCGATATAAGCCCCGTGAAGTACTCCTCAATAACGTGCCTGAAGCCTACGAGAAGTGTTAGAGACCCTACTATGAATACCGAGAGGGCTACAAGAGCGAGTAATGGGAACCCGTAAACGTGGGCTGTCACAGCTAGGAATAACGATGCAGCTAGGATAATAAATATGAACTCTAGGAGTAAAAGTAACCTCCTATCGATAACCTCCGAGAGCAGCCTATGAGCTATCCTATGTGCTACCCAGTAGACAAGCAGAGCTCCCAAGGCCGCTGCAACAGTCACGAGTACAGTATAGAGTATCTCCTCCCCTACATTTAAAGCCACAGGTAACACCAATAACTTCTACCAGAACCCTACAATTAAATGCTTTTAATGAATTAAAATCCAACAAGGATCATTATTTATAAACTCCAACCCTACTCTTGAGGATTACCGGCGCAGATCTATTAACCTTATATGATGTTAAAGGTAGAGTTGCTATTGTAACAGGGCCCGGTAGGGGATTGGAAGGGCTATTACCGTTAGGCTCGCTAGGGAGGGTGCCAGGGTTATTGTTAACGCTAAGAAGGGCTTAGAAAATGTTCTTGTTTATAGAGGAGGTTGGTGGTAAGCTATCTACGCCCTAGCAGATGTGAGTTCTAGGGAGGAGTGTAGGATGCTCGTAAGTAGAGCTGAGGAGGTCTACGGCAGGCTCGATATACTTGTTAACAATGCCGGTTAGGACTGCTATCCCCCTTCGAGAGTCTAGGTTATGACATAGTAGACAAGCAGGTATCTGCTGACTTTAAATCCACAGTATACAGTATACCGCTCCCAGGAATCAACACCCCATATGAGAGAGGGGAGTGATATTGTTAATATTTCATCGCTAGCAGGTATAAAGTCTCTCCAAGCCTCTCAGTATACAGTACTATGAAAGCTACTGTTATACAACTAATAAGGAGTATGGCGGTTGAGCTGGCGGCAAAAAGTGTTAGGGTCTTCGATGTAGGGTTCGGGCTTCATGGGGGTTTATGTTGTTTAACATTGTACCCCCATGAATGCCCTTGGGGTTTAAACGTTACACTTCTACATAAGATAATATCAACCTATGCAAATCCTGTGTAAAACTTGAAACAGCAAATATAAGGCTCAGCTGAGGAAAAGATTGCAGGGGGCCGCGACGCCTAGCCAAGAGCTCCGAGTCACGGAGCACGATGAGGCTAGGACGCGTGTCGGGCGCGGCACAACATTAAACTCTACTCTAAGTACTTTAAGGTGGTAAAGAGGAGATATGGGGGAAGTTGGGGGTGGGTTTCCTCATGTTCTCTCTTAAGGTTTGGGGGCTTGGAGCCTCACATTCTCTCCTTTAGATAGGCTTTTAACTCTTGCTATCTCCTTTAAGTTACCGTGCCACGGTGTTGAGGTGAATCTTTTAACCCAGTTCTCGTCTAGGCCTGCGTTTAATACTGTTTTCAACATTCTATCTAGGAGCTCCTTGGGGATTCTACCTTCTCTGGCTGCGGGGCACTCCATGTCTAGGTGTATTACGAATTCCCCACTTGTACTATCATAGTGTATCATGAGAGGCCAGAATCTACAGTCGAAGGGCCTCTTAGGGTATACATTGCATAAGCCGTCTGATCTAAGGTATGGGCAGACGCCTCCATGTGGGTCGCCTAGGGTGTGTACAATGCCATATCTTGTTTTAATAGGTTTAGCTACAGCTTTAAACTCCTCAACCTCCTCATCTAGGAGGATAGCGTAGAACCTGCGACAACAGTTTACCTGACACCCTCTGCATATCTCACCGAAATCCACGAAGTCGAGTAGCCTAGCGAGCTTACCCATACACAGGCCAGCTCCTCTAAAGCTCTAGTATACCTAGTATATAAACCTTTACATATAGAGTGGAAAGGTCTCATGAAGCCCGCTCACGGAGACGCCACGAGCCCCCCATCTATTACTACTGTCTCCCCGTTTACCAAAGGGATCCTTATTAGCGATACTACAAGCTCTGCAACCTCCTCAGGTTCCACAAGCCTCCCCGTTAAAGTATACTTCCTAGCCCACTCTTCGGGATCTAAGTCTAACGCTATAGAATAGCTTAGCCCTATCCTAGCTCTAACGAAACCTAGAGCTTTCGCCTACTGTTCTAAGTTTTACACAGGATTTGCACAGGTTGATATTATCTTACGTAGGAGTGTGGCATTTTAAACTTCTCATGGCACTCTACACTCTAGAATATAGCCCACCCTCCACTGGGGAGGGCGTTGTGTTAGAGTTGAGATGCGAGGTTTCCCCGCAACAAGGAACCAATGTTAAACAACATAGACTCCCATGAAGCCCTTACCTCTTATATCTGTTTCTACTTAAGGATTCGCTTTTGCTGGTGGTTTTAGAGTATTTTTATGCAGTGACTGCCTTTTTCTTCGAGTTTTGCTTTTTCAACTAATAGTTTGTATTCGAATTCTCTAATCTTAACCCTTCTTCCTTCTATGCATATTGTTTTCTTGTAGTGTGGTGCGTCGTAGACTAGGGTTTCCGCTTCTCCTCCTTCGAATGCTGGGTTGAAGTGGTGGGTTTTCGCTAGTCTCACTATCTCCTCTACCTCCTCTAGTCCTATTGGTTTGCCTAGGAGTTTGAATGGTAGCCCCATTACTGTTATGCTTGTTATTATGAATTTGAAGCCTTCTCTAACCAGTGTTTTAAGGTATTCTTCTGGGTCTAAGCCCCAGTTTGGCGCATAGACTTTGACTCCTAGTTTTGAGGCTATGTGTTTAACTCTCTCCACCTGGTATCTGCTTGATAGGGCTCCTACGAGTATTGTGTCGTATTCTTCTATGTCTTTTATCTTAGCTAGTGCTACTCTAAGCTCCTCCACCTCCTCTTCCTTAACCCCCGTTACCTCTACATTGTATGTTTTACTTTTGAAGCCCATGGCCTCGGCTTGGAGTACGGCTACCCTAGTGTTGATTGTATGGAACATCCAGCTATCGTCTCTCATAGGGTGTACTATGACTATACATGAAACCTCAGCCCCCTCTCTTATAGCCTTGTATAACGCGTAGTTGCTATCCTTACCCCCTGATAGTAGGGCGCAGACCTTCACGTTCCAAGGGCCTCCAGGTGCTTTGAGATCTCAGCTAAGCATACCTCCCTAGCTTTAACTGGAGATCCCCCAGCCGGGTCCTCCTCTGCTTCAACGATAAGCCTGGCGTTGATAAGCTCTATGACATCGTTAACAATGGATACTACGGCTTCGCATAAGCCTAGCTTCACGTAGCACAGTGTTACATCCTCTAGTGAGAGCTTCTCACCACACTCTGGAGCCTTACCTAGTCTAATGTAGTAGTCTATGCTGTAAACCCTCCTGCCACCATAGTCAACCATTAAAACCCTATAGTGTTTGTTGACGAACTCCTCCACAACACTATATCCATCCATGGACTTTAGGCCTCTACAAGTGGTGTTACCAGAGTTAAAGGTGTTTTACAGTAGGGGCACGTATACCTAACCTTCCTAGCGCATGCACGGCAGAAGTAGGCTTCATACTCTTGAGCACACCTAGGGCATGCGTATACAATGCTCTTCTTAACCCTACCCACACCCCCCGTCATGTCAAGCCAGGTGGCACATATCCTACACCTAACTGTAACCCAGCCTAGGTGGCCCATAGAGTTTATACCCTTAGCCATCCCAACAGTCAACTTCCAAGACCCCCGAGTCTCTCTAAACTCTAGGGTTATTAAACCTAACACTAGCCTATAAAGGTTCTAGTGCTCCCGGTGTACGTGGGGGTTAGGGTTTGGTCTCCCTTGTAAGGGCTTTAATGATAGTGCTCTTCCTGCTAACAATAGCCTCAGCTACGGCTGGGCTGTGGGTTTACAACTCACACATATCCCCTTTGAAAGCTCTCGCCTCAAAGCCGAGTTTAGCAGATGTACTAGACGGTGTTGAGAGCCTCATCTACACAATGGAGTTTGGTAACTCAACGTGGAGGGTTGAGGTTTTAAACGATGTTAGAGCTAGAAGCGGGGTAATAAAGGTTTATGGTGGTGGAGGCGATGTCATAGCAGAGTATAGGTTCAACTACACGAGGACAACCCTAATATGGCTTGTTAGAGTTGAAGCTAACGGTAGCCTAACATTCCTAGACCCCCTGGAGTACTATGAGGCTTTCGCTACAAACATTAAGTTCAGCCAAGCCCCCGACGGCTCCATAGCGGCCGTAGAGCCGTTCCCGGGGATAGCCCCCTTATACGCTCTAACATACGTGGGGAACGCAACACTCATAGATTGGTCAACATTCTACAGCCCCAGAAGGGTTGCAAGCCCACCACAGTGGGTTCAAATAGCGTTCTCAAAGGTAAGAGTGGAGGGTGGAGAAGCCCGGGGAGTAGAGGTTCTCATACAACCACAACAAACCCCCCTAACAGCACAGTTCAAATGGTATAATGTAGGAGTGCACGCTAAACTAGCAAGCCTAAGCAGAATACCAGTAGCCTGGGAGCTAACACTCCTAACCCAAACCCCCGCTGGAGAAACACTAGATATAAAGGTGAACGTGGAGAGCGTAAAGCTTAGATCGTAGATTACATACAGAAACCCATAGAATAAGTACACAGAACCCCCTATGAAACACTACTAACTAGAAGCTAAAAAACACAACAAAGGTAATACCGTAGAAGGGGGGAAGAAAGATGGAAACATGGAAACCCTATGAAAAACTCGTAGTAGTAACATTCAAAATAGAACCAACACTACTAGCCAAACTAAACGAACTAACATTCAAAACCAGAAGAAGTAGAAGCGAGATAATAAGAGAAGCCATAATAACATACATGGCAAAACACGAGGACACCAAAGAACCAAACTAAAGAAGACTATTAAACCCCAGACCAACAATAGCAAAACAGGAGGCCGCCGTAGCTCAGCCCTGGTAGAGCGCCGGACTCATACGGCCCCCACAAACACGGAGTCGGAAAGGGAGAAGAGGGGCCTGGGGGATCCGGAGGTCCCGGGTTCGAATCCCGGCGGCGGCACCACTATGCCGTGAATAAGCTAAGCTCCCCCTCTGCAGCCCTAACAGCTAGGATACCCCTTAGAGCGTCAACAACATCTCTAACGGATATAACCCCCACGAGTTTACCCTCATCATCTACAACTGGTAGATGTCTAATCCTATGCTCGCTCATCAACATAGCAGCTCTAACAACACCCTCAACACCTTTAACTACAACCAAGTCCCTAGACATAACAGTATCCACAGGAGAGTCTAGGGAGGCACCCTGAGCTACAAGCCTCAACAAATCCCTCTCAGTAAAAATACCAATAGGCCTACCCACATCATCTACAATAACAATACTACCAATAGAGTTCTCATACATAACCCTAACAACATCCCTAACAGAAACCCCAACACCAACAGTTACAGGAGGCCTCCTAACAAGATCCAAAACCCTAAGAGACAACTCAACCACCAAGATTAGAGGAGAACAGGGGAATTTAAAAAACCTTATAAGCCCCAAGCCTAAAATAATACTCAAAAGGAGCCGCCGTAGCTCAGCTGGTAGACCGCCTGCGCGGGCCGAAAGCGCCGGCCTTGTAAGCCGGTGGTCGCGGGTTCAAATCCCGCCGGCGGCTCCACACAATAAATCCCACCAATCACTACAGACCAGCCTACCCCCGTCCGTGCGACTGCACCTCCCCCGTTAGGCAACCTGGAACCCTGCTGTCGCCTAACCCCAGCCAGCTAGCACAGGCTACCTGCCGTCACGGAGCCTAGGCCCGGTGCTCGGGGGCCGGGGTGGGAGGGGGCTTGCGTCGAGCACAAACGTTTCATCCAATAAAACCCTGTTGACCGTCACCAGGCTAGGAGTGGTCGTGATCCTCGTCTCCTCCCGCGGAGTATCCTCAACATAGGGTATTGGCACGAAAGACGCGACTAACAGGACTACACCGGCAACCAGAAGTGCTACGCCGGCCATAGCGGTGGACGAGACTTGACTCAACCCCAACTCAGGCCACCCACCACACTGAGCCTCCAGAAGGCAACAGTCCTAAACCCCCACCCTGAGGGAGAGCCCCCGGCGTCCAAGCGGGAGAAACCCGAGGCCGGGCTCCGAACAGCAAAACCGGCGTTACCCTCAGTGAGCCCTCGATGTCGCCGTACTAGTTTAAAAGCGGTGGGCCTAGGGGGGTTATAGTGGATGGGGAAGGTGGGGTTGTGTTGGAGTTCTCCACAGCGAGGAGGCTAGGGTTCTGGGGTTCTGTGGTCGTCGTGGCAGGCTCCCTCCTCTCCTTTACACCCAGGCTCTACGCCCTAGGGTTTGTGCTGATACTGGCGGGGGTTGTGCTCGTGCTCGTAGCCTTGTACGGTTTGTCGAAGGTCTACGGAGATAGGAGCATATTCTGGAACGCTCTGCTGGCCACAATAGCCGCTGGGCTCGCCGTGATCCTCACCTTCGCGCTACTACTAGCGACGGTTGCGTTCGGCCTGCTCGGGGTAGCTGTGGGCGGCGGCGTGGGGGGCCTGGTGGCGGCTCTAGGAGCCTTCGTCACCGTATTCACGCTCCTAACCGTGGCCGCGGTCGCCTCAGCACTCCTATGGTATAGGGCTCTCGCAACCCTCTCAGATAGATCGGGGGTCGAGCTGTTCAAATGGTCTGCAACCCTCTACGTCACAAGCATAGCGTTGTACATCGCGGGACTCCTGCTATTAATTATACTAGTAGGCCTCCTCCTCCTATTCGCAAGCTTAATCATAGACCTGGTAGGCCTCCTCCTCCTAGCCCTAGGCTTCTTAAAACTGAAACCGCCAGCAACCCAGACACCCCCAGAGAGCACGAAACCCGCCTAGAACCCCCCGGCCCCGGGGAGCTCCTAGAGGGTGAGGAGATCGCACGGGCTGTGTGCACGAGTGCATAGCTGTGCACCCCCAAAACCTCCCCGGGGGTAGGTGAAACTGCCCACCCTGGATCCCCGCTTCCATGGGCCTGTCCACCCCCCAGGTTAAACGCTAGGCTACGGTGGAGCTCTTCTAAGCACGTGGTTGTGAGCTCGCACCCCGACGCTAGGTAGACCCGTGCTGTCGCCAGACTCCCGGCCATGGGAGCCCCCATCTAGGCATTGAAGGTTGCTAGGAGGCCGTGAGGCGGGCTCCCCCATAGAGGCTGGCCCCCGCTTCCACAAGCTCTCCCGAGAGCTCTGGGGAGGGCTGGAGGGGGTTTGAGGTGGCAGCCGTGGGTGGGTGGAACGCTCCATGCTAGTAGGGGTGATACGCGTGCTTACCACCGTTGCCTCCAACCCTACAACCCTAGATCAGAGTGGCACTAGAGCCCCGGTAGAGCCGCAATACACCGCGTACAGCGGCCCACCAACCGTTCAGCCCATATACAACACGCATACTGGGGGCCCGGGCCGGCCCCGCGGGGCTCCTACTCGGCTGTAACCTCCGGCTCCCGGGCTGTCCTAGTCCCCGGTTTGGGCCTCTTGCCCGGTGCCGCCCCGTCCTTCAGCCTCCAGAGGATCCTTAGTTCGACCGCGCCCACGAGCTTGACCTTCTCCACGAGCCCCTCCCTCTCCAGCCTTGCAAGCCGGTGGTCGCGGGTTCAAATCCCGCCGGCGGCTCCACATAATCACGCGATATCCTCAATACACCAATTGAGGTGGTTACTAGAACTCTAGAGCTCTGGTTTCAGGCTTTGTAGAGCCGTGTAACTAGTCTAATGTCATCTGATGTTTAATGTTTAGAGGTTTATATGTGAGGTGTTTAATGCAAGAGTTACTTAGACCGGAACTCTAAATATTTAAAGGTTAGGGTTTGATCTCCACGTTCTCCTCGCGGTTTCATATGCGTGCATCTAAACCCTCCAACAGGCTGTGGTGAGGGGGTTACTAAAGTTTGTTGTAAGGTGTTTCCCCTAGCATCCAGTTTTAAGATCCAAGTGGAGCTCCTGAATCCCCATGGGGGGTGTTGGGGTCCTCCTACGACTACAGAGTAAACTTCATGGGTTGAAAGCATGCCAGCAAGCGGAATGAAGATAAGGGGGGCTCTGATGAGCCGGACCTTTTTGTAGATTTATATATTTGGTCTACTGTACTATCATCTTGGTGGTTTAATGAGTGTTTTTAGTGTTAAGCTTAGGAAGGATGTTAAGGAGAGGATGGATAGGTATAAGGGTAGGGTTAACTGGGCTGATGAGGTAAGGAGGTTTATAGAGGATAGGTTGAGGGTGCTGGAGGCAGAGGATAACATTAGGAGGGTTGTTGAGGAGCTCTCAAGTATACCCTTAGAGTCTCCTAGGGGTTCCTCTGTCGCCTCTGTGAGGGAGGATCGTGAGAGTCGTTGATGCATCTGTGTTGGCCGCGTTTACTGGAGAGAAGCCTGGGTGGGAGAGGCTAGCTGAAGTCGTGAAAATGTGTAACCGTGGATCTAGCTGTGAAGGAGGTGTTAAACACGATAAGGAGGGGTTACCATGTTAGGAGGACCATTAGCTTAGACACGGCCATGAGGCTACAACAAGTGCTATCATCAATGATCGGTATTAACATCCTGGTAGAACCTGAAGACAAGTATGTATCGAGAGCGTTTGAAATAGCACTAAAGACCGGTACAACTGTCTACGACGCACTATACATAGCATTAGCTGTAGAGAAGAACATGCCATTAGTCACACTCGACGAAAAACAAGCAAAAGCCGCTGAAACCCTGGGAGTGAAAACGATCATCCCCTTATAAAGCTTTGGAAACCCCACTCCTTTAAGGTGGAGTCTTTAAGGTCCCCACGCTATATCTCGTGGGAGGCGAAGCTCATAGTAGGAATATGAGGGGTCTATCCAAACCCTAGCAAGCCCATGTCTAGGTATCCCTATGGATTTGAAGATGTCCGTCGAACTCAACGGTTTGAAAACTCTCATCCAGAAACCCGCAGGACACCCTCTGGGCGTCACCCTCATAGGGGGCCTATCTCTGCTCCCTGATGCTTCACAGCATTCTAGCTGTCTTCAAACCATGTGAGCTCGTCGTCCTACCATATGCAATGGCGCCCCCGTCTACTCCTAAGTCTTGGTCACAGCTGCGATCACAGTATTTTATGATCGTATACTGTCAATATGTTCAAATTCTGCTGTGGCTTACACAATTATGAATTATGCGAGTTATAAAGTGGTCAGCTTCCATATCACGTAGTGTCCTAAGCTAAGGTAACTCTATGATGCGGGGGATACCTTGCGGCTGCATCTTTCTTCCTTCTCTCCGCATTTTTCAGCTTTATTATACTCTATTACCTTGAACTCTACTACTTGATGTTGCCGTTCAAGTATCGTTAGGGTGTAGTGATGATTATGTGTATTTAGTGAGGGGTTTAACGGCATAAATAGACTTTCTATATCCTAAAGTTTGGTGGGGCGCTGGTCTGTGAAGGTTCCACAGTATAAGGTGAATGTTCATGTTGCAGAGTTTCTAAGCAGAATGGGTTTGAGTGTTAGAGCTGAGGAGGTGTACAAGACCCCTGTAAGGGGTGTTCGGATTCCTGATTTCACGTTATTACACCCACTAGTGGGCCCAATGCTAGGTGAGGCTGAGGTTGGCGAGTCGGAGTACGATCCTAGGGCTATGGAGAGGTTGAAGCGTAGGGTTGAGGAGAGGTTTGGTGATGTCCTGTTTAAAGGCTATGATTTCATCCTACTGATCATCTATAGAATAGGGGATCTAGAGAGGCTTGCTGGGCTGGAGGAGCGTAGGGTAGGAGATGTGATAGGCGGGGTTAATGTTGGTGTAGGTTTAGCTGTTAGAGGTGATGTCTTCGAGCTTGGAGGCCACTACATAAACTACTATGGGGTGCCAGTAGAGGTTAAAGGCATACCCGTGGTGTTAGACAAGCTTGTACTCGAATTCTACTCCCACCTGGAAAGGATATCACCTCAGGTTAGGGTAAGGGTTAAGGATCTAGTTGAAGGCCTAGAGAGCATTATAAACACTTATGCAAGCAACCTGGCGAGGAGCGTTACGGGTAAAGAGGATCTAGAGGGGAGGCTGAGAGATGTAGCCCTCGCACTTTCAATAGCGTGGGATAGGATAGCTGACCCTGTTAAACGCCTGGAGGTTACCTTCAAGCTAATATTGTTGCTAGAAACACTAATAATCATGTTCTACGAGCTTTCAAGGAGGGAACGCTATCAAACTCTGAAAGCCCCCCAATGCAATAATATGACCTATGAGGGCTTCCTAGAGCTCATTAGAGAACTACTAGGGGTCCCAGGTGGCCGTTATAGCTACGTCGAGCTCGACTCAGAGCTCCTCCGACTCCTAGGGGGCGTTCCCTCAACAACTCTTCTAGACCATGCTACGGTGAAGATATGTAGGGAGGTTGTTAACGGCTACCCGCTCTTGAGGAGGATGGGTTGGGATATACTATCAGCTATGTACCAGAGGATGCTCTCTGAGACCTACAGGCATGCTTTCGCAACATTCTACACAAAGATACCGGCGGCGGGACTCTTAGCAACACTTTCCATTGAGAGGTTCGAGGATAAGGTTATAGACCCGGCATGTGGCACTGGAAGCCTCCTACTATCGAGTTTGGAGAGAAGGCTAGCACTACTCACGGGGGGCTCCCTTGAATCCATGCTAGAGGAGGCGGGGAAGAGAAGGGCACCACTACTCGATTTAGCTCGTGAGAGGGTTCTAGAGAGGACTGTTGGCCTTGACGCTCTTAGACCAGCAGTCCTCATAACAGCTTTAAACCTCAGAATAGCCACCCACATATCACCTCCTGAGACCCTGAATCTATACAATGTCCCTGTGGGGGAGAGACGTGCTGGCAGCCTTGACCTCTTAACGGAGATGGCTATACTCATGCCCACGCCCCTCAGGAAGCACGTAGACGAGGGCTTCGACGTGGTTCTAATGAATCCTCCCTTCACGAGAAGCGATAGAATACCGACTTTGATCGGTGAGGGGGCACGCGGGATGTTAAGAGAGGCCATCCGTAAGAGGAGGCTCTCATTCGGCTCCACGCCTGTAAAGAGCGTTTTTGAAGCTGGGCTAGCTAAACCCTTCATGGTCTTAGCTGATAGGCTGGTCAAGGAGGGTGGTAGGATTGCAGCTGTGCTACCCACCTCCATCCTCAGTAGGCCGGCTTGGAGGGATGTTAGGGAGGGTTTGGTGAAGGGCTATAGAGTTGAGTACTTAGCTGTTAGCTGGGCTCCTGGGACTCCCAACTTTAGTAGTGATACGGAGTTCAGGGAGGTACTCCTAGTTGCTAGGAAGAAGGGTGGAGGTCGGAGTACTGGTAAGATGAAGGTTATAGGGTTGTTGAAGAAGGTTGATGAGCTGAGCTATGGTGAGGTCGAGCTTCTCGCTAGAGAGGCTATGAGAGTGGAGGAGGGCTACAGCATCGTGATATCAGGTGGCTCGGCTATAGGCTATGTTAGCGTTCTAGAGGAGGGCCTCGTAGAGAGATTCCATGACAACCTCTACAGGCTTATAGCCTTTAGGAGACCTGAGCTACTCAGATTCCACCTAGAGGTGATCAGCGGAAATAGCGTTAGGCTGGGAGAGCTCTTCGAAGTCGGGAGTGTCATAGATCACACCACAGGGCTACACGTTACTAGGAGGGATGAGAGGGTTAGCGCGATCCACGAGCAACCAGCACTCTGGGGTTCCGGTGATAAGCTTGGTATCAAAACTGTAATGGTGGACAGGGCCCCCTGGAAGGTAGGCGTCGTGCGCGAGAGCGATGTTAGGGTCAAATACTGGTCCCCTAGACAGACCTTCTATACGGCCAACCTCTTCGTGTTAAGGAGAGGCCAGCTGGATACACAGTATGTTCTGGCTGTTAACGTGGGGGAGGCTAGTGTGTCAAACGAGTGGTGGCCTCTAAGGGTTAAAGCTGAACAGGGGGATCCACATCTGGTTGAGAGGTTCCTCGTATACATGAATAGCATGTTTGGATTCCTCCACCTCCTCGGGGAGCGCCTGGAGACAAGGGGCCTCTGGGTTGAGTATAAGAAGCAACATGTGTCAGAGGTGCTACTACCCGATCTAAGGCTCACACCACCCCCATCCAGCGATGTCCTGGAAGCTCTTAGGAAACCCATGCCTAGGTTTAAGGAGTACCTGGAGGCTACAGCTAGGCTTAGCGAGAGGAGCGGTAAACCCTGGTATGAGGTTGCAGAGGAACTCGTAAAGGGTGAAGGCGGGCTATCAACTAGAGCGAGACTAGACCTGGAGGTCTACAGGTGGCTAAGGGAGGTATTCAAGGTAGAGCCGCCAGTAAACCTCTACGCCATCCTAAGGGATGAGGTGGTTGTGCTAAAGAAGGTAATGGAGGGTGGTGGGGGAGGGGAGGTTATAGAGGATGAAGTGGAAGGCGGGAGCACTGAGAGGCATGCTTCACTAGATAGATGGTTTTAACGGGGGTAATAGCCGTCTATGTTTATAGAAGATGAGGTGGGTGTAGTTCAGCAGTGTTTCTAAACCCTGGGGGCTTAGCGAAGCTGACTTCAACATATGTGGTTGTAGGGTTACTAGTAACCCTACTGGTTTTAGGCTTAACCTACATTTATAAAATTCATAGGGGGGTTGTTGATGTTAGCTCAACTCCTAAACCTGAGGTTGGAGGGGAAGCTGTACCCCCCACTCCGGTTCCCATGGTGTCCGGGGGAGTGTCTGAGGTTGATTGGAGCGAGCTTAGAAGGGTTATCTGGGAGCATCCACTGGCACACCAGCTTAAGCTTGATCTCGCGCTAGAGGAGAGGCTACCTCCCGATTGTATAAGGTATAGGTATAGGGAGCTCACGTGGATCACCGTAGATTATAGGGGGTTGAGGGCTCTGATACCTGTAGGTGAAGTGTTGTTCTGCACCTACATAGACCCCGAGACTGGAGCCTACACTTATAGGATCCCCCAGGTTAGGGTTACCACTAGGCCTGGTTTCAACCTAACAGGTGTACCTCCCGAGTTTAGCGATACTATATTGAAGGTTGTGGGACTCGTAGAGGATCATGTTAGGAGGATATCCGGTAGGCCTGAGAAGGTAGGATTGGTAGCCTTGGTAGATGATAGGGTTAGCGGCGTTAGGGAGGCTTATGTGGTAGCTGTGGTAGGCGGGGGGCGTTTTGGGTTCAAGGTAGACCTGGTAACGTGGAGTATGAGGTTCTGGTTTAAGGAGGGTTGGCTTAGCAGAGGTGATCTACTAGTATGGCTGGGCATATGGGAGGAGTAGTGTGAAACAAGCCCTGGGGGTTTTAGGGTGCTGTTTATCAACATTATCATTCTACTTTCTCTTTGCTATGAGCATCCATGCTACTACTATAGCTACTAGGACCACGGCTATCAATAGAGCTATGGGGGTTATCGTGTGTTGAGTTTTAACAAAGGGGGATTCCACCCTGGCGTAAGCTTCAGTTGTGGTACCTAGCTCGGGCGGGGATATTGATATGGAGTATACGGCCCATAACCCTTCCCATCCACCTTCGCTTTCAACTATCTTACTTCCTGGTATGTATAGGCTTCTGCCGTCGAACGCCATCTTACCGAAGGGTATCGGGAATATTGTTGCGTCCTCATCTAACACCATTCTATGAATATCGTTTAGATTCTTGTCGAAGACTTCTAGGAGTAGCTTGGAGCGTGGCATCCCAGTCCTCTCTTCAAAGTGGTACTCTATGGTTGTAACGTATAGGTAGCCGTTGGAGTAGAGGAGTTTGTAGATCATACGGCCTGGCATCTCCTTTAAGGCCACCTCATTTCCGTTCATGTCGTATCTGGCTATGAACCCGGATATGTTATACTCGGCTACAAGCCTAACACCTCCTAGGTATGCATAGCCATTCTCATCGAAGCCTATTGTGAGGGCTGTACTCCTATCATCCCTACTTATGACCCTCATGAGGTTCAAGTCTAAGTCTAGCATCTCTATTCTAAACCCACCTGCGAAGTAGAGGGGGAAGAACTGACCTCCAATAACCCAGAGGTGCCTGGTTACCGGGTTAACAGCTATACCGTAGACCTCGGATCTCGAAGTAGCGTTCGAAGTGTACTTTTTAACAAACGCTAGGTTACCAGCATCTAGCTTTACGACAATCCACCTGTAGATGTCGCCTACACGCTCAAACCCTGCAACGTACAGGTGGTTACCGTGAGATGTAATAGACGTTAAACCTCCCCCAAACTCGGACCTATAACCCCTTGGGATTACTATCCTTGGAAAGTTTAAATTAAGATCTGATACCATTATGCCATCTGTGGAGCTCCAGGATACAGCGTACAGCCTATCTCCAACTATAACACAATCAGCTAACGGATAGGGGAAACCTGGACTCCAGTACCCGGCTATGGAGCCGTTTGATTTAAACCTCATCTCAACCCTGAGGTAAGCACCGCGGCTATCGAAGGCGAAACCCTGAACTCCAACAATGTATATGAGATCCCCGGCCTCGCATACAGCTGTAGCGTGATCGAGCTCACGCGTAGGGTTACTAAGAGCTATCCAGTCAACCCTCATGGCTAGACTTTGAGCTCCAGCATCTAGAGAGCATTGTATAACCAGACATAGAGCTAGGAGGAGTGCTATGGATGCAATTAGCACGCTCCCGTAGCCATGAATGGCTGGGAGCCTCACCATTAGCACCTTAAACCTCCATGCTCTCCCACATCCATAAACCTTTACAGTTAAAGTTTATATTCTTCTAGCCCTGCATGGTAATGCTATCCAGGTGAAGTGTTACGAGTAGCTCACATGCCCTTAGTTATAAACACTAGCTAGGAGGATGCTTTCCAGGTGAGCGCTTCGCAGGTTCTAGATCACACTCATACTGGGGGGTGGTTGAGTGGTGGTCTACACTCTCTTAGAAGAGCTCGTTTACAAGAGCTTGTATGTAAGCTCCTGCTAGGAGTGCCCATGTTACCGCTTGTACTGCTACCCCAAATATGTAGATGGGGATTCCCGCCTGTGATATTAGGAGGAGCGTTGCCCCGGTTAGTACTAGTAGTGCTCCAACTAGACCCGACATCCCAGCCATCATGAACCCGTATTCCTGTGAGAGCTCCGCCAGCTCCCTCAGTGATTTAAACCACATTATGGATCCTATGAGCCCGGCTACAGCGTTGGGTACGAGTGAGACTGCTATAAAGCTTAGGTGTGCCTCTACTTCCGAGCGGAGCCCTCCTCTAATGTAGAGCATTATATCCGGCATATCCCCTAGAACCCCGCTAGCCCCAAGGATCTCTATAGCTGACATGTAGCCTGAAGCCCACACAATGGCCCCAGCTAGAGCTTGCTTAAACACAACACCACTCCCTAGCACGCGTGACATAGAGTAGAGGGAGGCTAAGACTAGGAAGACCCCTAAGGCTGAAGCTGGGAGAGCTGAGACTGGGGTGACATACCAGAAGAGTATGAGGCTAATAGTGAGCCCGAAAGCTGCGATCAGAGAGCCAATAAACCCTACTATGAGGCCTGACAACCACCAGAACCCCGGCATGGCGGGGGAAAACACCCTGCTAGCTCTGATTATTCAAAGCTTATATAAACCATTTGACTGAAGGGGAAAAAGCCTGATGGGATCCACGCTCTGCCTTGCCCTCTAAAACCTTCTTCCTCACGGTTTCAAGTGTATTCACATCACCACCTAGAGCTATGCGGGGATCTGGAGGACCTCACTGGGTTACTGGTACCTTTAATCCATTTTGTAGCATTATGATGCAACGATCATGTTAGTATGCTCCTAGTTTTAGGATTCCACCTCCTCTATTAAGGGTAAGCTTTGTATATATGGTTTTTCTTAACCGCCCCCTCATAGGGGTTTATTGGTTATACGTATGCCCTTGAAGGTCGGGGATAAGGCTCCTGACTTCGAGCTCTACGATACAGAGCTTAGGCTCGTTAGGCTTAGCGATCTCCTAGCTCAGGGTAAGGTTGTCATCCTGACATTCTTCCCTAAAGCTTTTACACCTGGCTGTACAAGGCAGATGTGTGCTTTCAGGGATAGGATGGCTTTGCTTGAGAAGGCTAACGCCATTGTCGTCGGGATAAGCGTTGACGACCCCTCGACTTTGAAGAAGTTTAAGGAGGTGAATAGGCTTAACTTCATACTCTTAAGCGATTACAAAAGGGAGGTTATAAGGTTGTACGATGTCTACCACGACCTACTCCCACTCCCGATAGCAGGTAAGCTCAGAGAGAGGATGATGTTTGCCAGGAGAGCCGTCTTCATACTAACACCCCCAGAGGGTAGGGTGGCATATGCCTGGACATCTAGATTCTCACTTCTCCAACCGGATTACGACGAGGTTGTTAGAGTGGCTAACGAGATCTCATCAAAGCTTCCCAAAACCTAAGCCTTAGTAGCATTTGACAACCTCTAAGCCTCCTAACCACTCAAGAGCCTCTTAGGTTGAGTTCATTACCTTAGGAGGCATATGTGCTTTAGATATTTCTTTAACACATCATACTTCATATAATGTTGGAGGATGTTTTATACATTATGTTCTATGACCGTATTCTATATACTTAGGTTTTTAAATTTAAAAGCATCTACGCTGAGAAGATGGTGAGATGCTTGGATAGGCGGGCTTTAGCAGTAATAGTCTCTGCAATTGTGGTAGCATTACTGGTACAAGTGTATCCTAGAGATACCCTCCAGGGTGTGGGAGAGTTTAAAGTTGGACCATTTAATACAGCGTACATAGCAAGGTTTGGTGGAGAGCCTGGGGTAGCACCAGCATATTATGATACCCCTACCCCTACGGTAACAGTAACTGAAACCACGACTAAGACTGAGACAGCTACCATAACACAGCCCACAACAGTAACCATGATAACCACGCAAACTCAGACCACGACAGCAACCCAGACTACAACGCTAACTAAGGTGGAAACGTTTACAGCAACGCGGGTGGTCGAGAGGACTATAACAACTACAATGGCTCTTGCGGAGAAGACTGTAACAACAATTAATGTGATAACAACAACTATAACCCAAATAGTGAGAGAAACCCTTAGAGTGACCGATGTGACAACGGTTAGAGAAGTGCTAAGGGAGACTCACATTCTCACCTTAACTGCGACCACCATAGAAACTATAAGGGAGGGTGTGGTGAGAGCTGATGTGACAATAGCGGCTTTCATAGCAGGGTTACTTATAGCATTTATAGTCTCACGCTTCCTACTATAAAAAGCTTAACCATGGATGCTAAGTCTATTTAATTCATCTAACCTCACCTCTAAATGATCTGCTCACCTTGATGCCCACGTAAACCTACGCTGGATATGTTATGGAAGAGAGTATATACTATTAAATTTTAAGTTTGGCCTAATTTAGAGAACCAAGAGGTGTGCTGGTTTGCTGAAACTTAGAACTCTATTAATCTTTGTTGTTGGAGCTCTCACCCTTTCATCCATCCTAGCTTCTCTAGCCCAACCCCTACAGGAGGTTAACGCTAGATCTGCTTTTGAAGGGTTGGGGTGTACGAGGTGCCATGATGGTGGTAGAGCTCCTAGATGGGAGGTTCTTGTAGTTCGCTTCATATCCTGGGGTGAGAGGTACACTAGCATAGATGAAGCCCTTAGGAGAGAGACTAGGTTTGAGAGTTTTGATGCGTTAAGAGAGAGGATGGCTTCAAATGCTGGGAAGTCTAAGGATGATCCTCAGGTTGTGTTTGTATTCAATTACCTAAAATCTGTCTTCGAGAGAGGTAAAGGAGCCCCGCCTACCACAGTAACTATAACCAACACTATAACAAGGACAATAACAGCGGTAGAGCCAAGAGCTGAAAGAACAGTAACTCTAACAGAGCTAAGAACATTAGTTCAAACAACCGCAATAACCCAAGTTAACTGGCCAATATCAATACTCCTACTAATCATAGGCCTAGTAGTAGGCGGTATCATAGTTAGATTCCTCATCTCAAGGTAGTAGTCAGCTAAGTTTAACATATTCCACCTCTATAACACCTTCTCTAGCTATAAGTTCAATCCCTCTTAACGGCAACCATGGATATACTGATTTATGAACATCTTGCTTAGAATAGTGAGAGGCAGTCAAAGGATCTTAGTATGCCAGAGAGGTGCCTGAAGGCTCTTATAATGTTTCAAGATCTTTGGATGTTTCCGTCAGTATCTCCCTGTAGAGCTTCTCTACCACCTTCTCCACCTCCTCCGGGTCTACTAGGTGTTCTGCTACCTTCCTCCTAATCTTCTCCTTTACCCTCTCATCGACCTTCAAGTATGCTACCCTCCTTTCGTTAGCGTAGAGGTGTATGTAGCATGCCCCTCCTCCCCCTACCTGTTTTATGCTGAAGCTCGGCTTTCTTGCTATCCCATCTAGTGCTTTGTCATCTTTACGATGTTTAATAGTTTTGTGAACTCCGCTCTTGATACCACTTTATCTGGTTCGTGTCTACTACGAACATCCTTCTAATCTCCCTTTGGATGTTTTTAAGCATTTCCAGCACATCTCCTATGAGGTATAGGTGGTTAACACTTAGGGATCTCAGCTTCCTCTCCCCAATCCTCCTGTTGATCTCCTCAGCTAAGCCTTTGAACATTGGTATCTTCCCTCTAATTCAAAATTATAATCTCGTACTCAAAGTACTTGTAAACCAGGGGGTGCTGCGGCTTATCCAGGATCTCGTACCCCTCGATTATCCTCCTCCTAACCTCATCAAACTCATGTTCTAACATGTGGTACTCCCTCTCAAACCCCGACCCCGACATTGTTACACTACACCTAGAGCATTTGAACTCCTCAAGCTCGACAAGCTTATACCTCCTTAGGAGGTCAACAGCCACCCCCTCAAGGTACTCTATGAGATCACGGATTATAGGGTATAGGTTGTCTACAATGTCAAGGAGCTCCCCCTCATAGGAGAGTTTGAACCCATGATCCACGGGTATAGGATCCCACTCCACGTACTCTATACCGGCCTTAGTGTAGCTTAAACGATGCTTCAATCAAGCCGACGTAGACTCCGTCGAGCTCAGGGTTATCCCAATACCCGTTAATAACCCTCTTAATGATGGGAAGTGGGAAGTCGTTCACATTAATGTAGATCCTGACAGGTAGCTCCTCTACGAGTAAATCCGACTCTCTAATAATAGCAACCCCCCATGGATACTCTTTCTGGTAGCATGTGGTTGAAGCATAGTAAGGCGTTTTATGAAACCTGCTAAACTCATCATAGTACCTTTCCTCCCTACACCCAACCTCCCAAAACTCTCTAGCAGAGCATCAACCAAGTCGTTTTGACCCACAACAACCCACCATCCTTTAAACGGAGCTCACTCTAAGATCAAAGTTAGCTCAAAACATCCCGTTAACAAGCCTCCTGCAAGAAAGGATTATAAACATGTGTGATAACCTCTAAAACCGGGTAGGCATTAGATCCTTTAATGTCACTAGATCAAGCATTACGTTCGTCAACGTACACAATATTGCTTGGGGCCTCGCACGTAAGAGTGTGTAGACGGTACAGGTAAAGGGAGACGGAGACAGCTTCGGAGCTCCATGTGTTTTAAAAGCCTACATTTACATACCGATATCTGGGATGGTTTTTGTCTGAGGATCTTAGGAGGATAGAGGAGGCTGTTGAGAGGGCTGTTAGGAGGGCTCTAGCTGAGGCTAGGGCCGAGGATCTAAGGATACTAGCTGAGGCTGTGAAAACACTAGCTGACTATGTGAGGGAGGGGTTCAAAATATTCGATGAGAGGCTTAGGAGGATAGAGGAGAGATTTGAGAAGATAGATGAGAGGTTCGAGAAAATCGACGAGAGGTTTAAGAAGGTTGATGAGAGGTTTGAAAAAATAGATGAGAGGTTTAAAGGGATAGAGAGGAGGCTCTCAACCCTAGAGAATAACGTCAAGTACCTTATGAGCGCTGTTAATGAGCTCAAGTCAGCCCTGGGGGTTACAATGGAGGATTACACAGCAGTATGGCTGTCAAGGTGGCTTGAGGAGAAAGGATACAAATGCGATGTAAGAACGAGAATCACAATAGTCGTCAACCCCCTA
>Ga0079995_1062955_pt1 | contig 33462 bp, 29 predicted proteins | sample FaiFalFF_MnMetaG_2_FD_69198 | JGI IMG/M metagenome (GOLD analysis project Ga0079995, IMG submission 69198) | Freshwater microbial communities from Yellowstone National Park, Wyoming, USA - Fairy Falls C (FF_Mn_C) (SPADES assembly) (version 4) | ecosystem: Environmental > Aquatic > Freshwater >...
GTGCTGTTCAACTTCGGCAGCGGCTGCTAATCCCCCTCTCCCTTACCCTCTCCCTCTTACTAAGGGGGAGAGGGTAACCCTTTTTATGCTGCTTGGGCAGGGCGTTTTTGTGCCCAGCGTTCCAGCACGGCGCGGAGGGCTTCGGGCTTGAAGGGCTTGGGCAGATAGTCATCCATGCCCGCTCGGAGGCATGCCTCTCGGTCCTCAGGGAGGGCGTTGGCGGTCAAGGCAATAATGGGGATGTGAGCGGTTGCCTCTTGGGCGCGCAGGCGGCGCGTCGCCTCAAAACCGTCCATCTCGGGCATCTGACAATCCATCAGAATCAGGTCAAACGGCTCCTTGTCCAGCCATTCCAAGACTTCATACCCGTTCGCTGCCAGGCGATAGGGCACGCCCCACCGCTCCAGCTGGCGCGTAATCACCTTCTGGTTGACGAGATTATCTTCGGCGACCAACACGCGCAAGCCGCTTAGCAGCCCAGCCGAGCAATCGCTTGCAGGCTCGGCGCGCGGCTCGCTTTGCGAGGTCGCCAGGGCGAACTCTATCTCGAACCAGAAGGTGCTGCCCTCGCCGGGTGTGCTTTGCACCCCGATTTGCCCGCCCATCAGCGTCACGAGGCGTTTGCATATGGCTAACCCCAGCCCTGTGCCACCATACTGGCGCGTGCTGGAGCCATCGGCTTGCTCAAACGGCTCGAAGATGGCGGTGAGGCGTTCGGGCGGGATGCCGATGCCGGTGTCGCACACCTCAAAGCGCACGCGCATCACCTGCTCCGGCTGGCTTGTGGGAGCCGTCTGGAGCCTGACTGTCACGCCGCCCTCGTGGGTGAACTTGAGCGCGTTGCCAATAAGGTTGAACAGTATCTGGCGCAGGCGTAGCGCATCGCCCATGACCCACTGCGGGCAGTCGCAGGGGATGTGCAACTGAAGGGCAAGCCGCTTCTGCTGGGCAAGGGGGCGCATGCTCTCCACGACGGCACGCACCGTTTCAGGCAGGTCGAAGGGCGCCGACTCCAGCACCATCCGCCCCGCTTCGAGACGCGCGAGGTCCAGAATTTCGCTCAGGATGCCCAGCAGATGCTCCGCGCTGTGATGTGCCGTGCTTAGCAGCTCGCGCTGCTCCGCATTCAGTGGGGTTTCTTGCAGCAGGTTCAGCATGCCCAAGATGCCGTTCAGTGGGGTGCGGATTTCGTGGCTCATATTGGCAAGGAACTCCTGGCGTGTGCGGGCAGCCAACTCGGCGCGCTCGCGCGCCTGCTCGATCGCCTGGCGTGCCTGCTCGTTGATGAGCGCAATCGCCACCATCTCGCCAAACTCGCTCAGCAGAGGGCGGATGGTTGCCTCATGCGGATAATAGCGCTCGGCAGTCAGGCGTGTGAACAACATCAGCAAGCCCATCCGCTGCCCCATCGCGTGGAGAGGAATCACCCATGTAAGGCGCGATGGCTGCATCGGCACAAGTTTGGGGCTATCCAGCTCCCACTCGGCAGCGAACAGGGTGCGCCAGCGGCGGAGAAAATCCTCCGTGTAATCGCCAACGGCGCCCCTTAGCTGGAAGAGTTCACCCTCCCGCTCCCACCAGAGTGACTCGCCTGTGAGATGGAGCGATTCACACTCGCACAGCCGTGCCACCGCGCGCTTCAGTCGCTCTTCGAACGGGGTTGTACCATTCGCCAGCACCATCGCCACCTGATTCAGTCGCTGGCGCATTTCCTGCTGGTAGCGTTCGCACTCCTCCTGCAGCACCTGTTCCGTAATCTCCTGTTGAATGGAGAGGAATCCCACCAGCTCGCCGCGCTCGTTGTAGATGGGGGAGTTGTTCACCTCCGCCCAATAGTGGGTTTGAGGCGAAAATTCCACACCGTTCTGCTCCGTTTTGATCGCCGTGCCCTTGCGCCGATTGAGAACCCGCCCGCGGAACACGCCACCTTGAGCAAACGCGCGGTACATCTCTTGATAAAACGATCGCGGCATGAAACCGCTTTTGAGGATGCGTGGGTTTTGACCTATCGCTTCCTCAGGGGCATAACCTGTGATGCGTGTGAAGGCGTCGTTCACATACTGGATGCGGTACTGAGTATCGGTGATGAAAATGGCGAGCGGGCTGTTTTGCACGGCTTGTCGGAAGCGAGCCAGCTCCTCTTCCGCGTACTTCTGCTTCGTGATGTCGCGCCCCACCGACTGCAGCTCGACAAGGTTGCCCTTGGCATCGTACAGGGCGCGGTCGGTCCACTCCATCCAGCGGATGGAGCCATCGGGCGCATAGACGCGGTGCGAATAGGTTACCAGGGGGTTGTCGGGTGAGAGCTGGGCAATCGCCTGCTCCACTTTCGCCTGATCCTCTTCGGGGATCAGGGGCATAAACGATTTGCCGAGCAGCTCTTCGGGGCTTTTTTGGAAATAGCGGCAGTAGGCGCCGTTTACAAAGGTGAGCGTGCCATCCGGCAGCCAGCGACAGATAAGTTCGGTCTGGTCTTCCACTACGGCGCGATAGCGTTGCTCCGCCTCGTCCCTAATCCGCCGTGCTATCAGCGTCACCAAGCCCGTCACCAATATCGCCGCCAGCAACCCGTCCAGCCCCGCTTCCAGCAGCGGGGGCGAAGGGGGCAGCAAGTAGGCGAAGCCGAGCATAATCCCCGTCTCCACCACCAGCACCACGCTAAAGAGCGTCAGCCACTGTCGTCGTTGCATGCACGACCCTCCAGCGCAGTTATTCCACAAGGAATGGGGATTCAGCGGGAATGAATCGGGACTCAACAGCATGGGATACCGATAAGCCGTATGCGGGTACACTATGTGCTGCGTGATGGAGGGCAGAGTAGAAGGAGGCAGAGTGGTGCTATCGGAACGGGTGCGTCAGATCCAGCCGTCGCCTACGCTTGCTTTAACGGCGCGTGCGCAGCAGCTGCGGCAACAGGGCATCGATGTGCTGGCATTCACGGCGGGAGAACCTGACTTGGACACGCCCGACTTCGCCAAAGCGGGCGGTCTGGAGGCGATTCATGCCGGCTACACCAAATACACTCCTTCGGCGGGCATCGCGCCCCTGCGTGAAGCCATCAGCGAGAAGTTCCGCCGAGACAACCAGCTCCATTATGCACCTGAACAAGTGGTGGTCACCTGTGGCGCGAAGCACGCGCTGTTCAGCACGCTGATGGCGATTCTGAATCCGGGCGACGAGGTGCTTATTCCGACGCCCTGCTGGGTCTCCTATCCGGAGCAGGTGCGCTTGATGGGAGGCGTGCCCGTTTTTATCCCGACCGACGAAAGCAGCGAGTTCCTGCCCCCCTATGACTCGCTGCGGGCAGCCATCACACCGCGCACCAAAGCCATCGTGCTGAATACGCCCCACAATCCCACTGGCACCGTCTATCCGCGCCAAACGCTGAAAGAGATTGCCTCCCTCGCCCTTACGCACAACCTCTGGATTATCGCGGACGAGATTTACGAGGCGTTGCTCTACGACGGGCTGCACCATGAGAGCATCGGTGCATTGAGCCGAGAGGTGCTGGCGCGCACCATCACGGTTAATGGTGTGTCCAAAAGTTATGCGATGACAGGTTGGCGGATTGGCTATTTGGGTGCGCCGTTGGAGATTGCCCGTGCGGTGGCTTGTCTACAGGATCAGATGACCTCGAACCCATGCACCGTTGCGCAGTATGCGGCGCTGTATGCGCTGGGGAGCGAACGGTACGGTTGGCTGGACACGATGCGTCAGCTTTTTGCGGCGCGTCGGCAGGTGATGTTCGAGGGGCTGGCACGGCTGCCCGGTGTGCGCTGTTTCAGACCGCGGGGCGCGTTCTATCTGTTTGTGAATGTGCAGGGGTTGCTGCCGTGCCGTGCTGGGGAGCGTCTGCTGACCAGTTCCGCCGAGTTAGCCGAGTATCTGCTGGATGTGGCGCGGGTGGCAGTTGTGCCCGGTGAAGCATTCTGCGCACCCGGCTACCTGCGGCTTTCCTACGCCGTGTGCGAGGAGGTCATCCGAGCGGGTATAGAGCGCATCGCGAACGCCTTTGCCGAACTCAAGCCAGTGGGTTGAGCCGGTTCAAGCGTCGGGTGGCTTATGGTTCACTGCCAGTGGACTGGCTCGCTATAATTGCCTGTAGTCGCTGCTCGAAGGCTTCCAAGCTGCCTGCACGCGCTGCCTCGCTATACAGGGCTTGTAGAATCTCTTCGCTGGCAATCTGGGCTATCTGTTCGCGCAGGGGTTCAGGCACCTCCCCATACAGGTTGGTCAGCAGGGTAATCAAACCCTTCGCCAGTCCCTGTTGCAGCCCTTGTTGTAGCCCTTGTTGCAGCCCTTGTTGTAGCCCTTGTTGTAGCCCTTGTTGTAGCCCCTGCTCCCAGCCTTGCTGGAGACCCTCCCGCAAGGCTCGTCGCTCGAACGACGCTAAGAAAGAGGTGCCACGCTCCCGCTTGACCTCCTCCAATAGCTCCTCATACCGCTTCTCCAACACCTCCGGCAACTGCATAATCCACTCCAGCAACCGTAATAGGTTGCCCACCTCCTCTTCATTATACCCTCGACTCAACGCTAAGCGCGTCAGCTCCATCCGCGTCTGCAGTCGCAACTCGGCTTGCCTGCGCGTGGCAGCTGCGCGCCGAAACGCGACTAACAATAATGCGCATGGATTCGGTTCCCTCAACAACTGCGCTTCGTCCCAGTCCAGCAACTTCACCGTGTAAAACTCAAACAGGAGTCGGCAGCCTGCCAGCGACTGCTCATAGCGCGAGGGACGCCAGCGCGAATTGTTATCGGCTAAAATGGCGATGCTGACAACCTCGCGGCGATAGTGGAGCCAGAGGCGAGCATGATAAGCGTACATTCGCTCGGCAAACTGCTTTTCAGGGCGTGCCTGGGCTTCGATATGCACCAGCACCCACTGCGGCTGATTGTTGTGCAGATGCACCTGTACCAGCTTGTCGACGGTCTGGCGTCCAGTTTGGCTATGAGGGGCTATTTTTTGCAGTTCAGCGTCCAGAAAGTGGAAGGGGCGTTGCCAATCGATAAGTCGGTAGAGTTCGGGGTGAACGAGCTCGATAAGCTCTGGGAAGAAGAGGGTAATGACCTCCTTCCACGGACTATCCTGTTCATGTCGCGACCGTTCACGCATAAAATGTGTTTACGATGTCATGCAACAGTTCCCTGCCAGCATGATGTGAGTCGCTATCGGGTATCCTCTCGATGTTCCTGTTGGGAGGGTTCAGATGAGCAGGGAGGAAGCGTGGCAGCTACTTTGTGAATGGACACAATCGGAGAATCTGCGCCGACATGCGCTGGCGGTGGAAGCCTGTATGGCACACTATGCACGGCTCTTTGGCGAAGATGAGGAGTTGTGGCGTGTCGTGGGACTCCTGCATGATCTGGATTATGAGCGGTTCCCATCTTTGGAGGAGCATCCGTTTCGGGCGATGGAGTATCTGCGGGCGCGGGGTGTGCCCGAAGTGATTGTGCGGGCGGTGGGCGCGCATGCAGACCACACAGGAATCCCCCGCCAGAGCCGACTGGAACACGCCATCTTTGCCTGCGATGAAATCAGCGGCTTCATCATTGCCGTTGCGCTTGTACGCCCAAACCGCTCGCTGGACGAGGTGGATGTGCGCGCCGTGCTCAAAAAGATGAAGGACAAAGCCTTCGCACGGGGGGTTAACCGCGAGGATTTGTTGCGCGGTGCAGAGGAGTTGGGGCTGCCCTTCGAGGAGCATGTGCAGCATGTGATTCACGCGCTCAAGCCGATAGCATCCCAGTTAGGCTTATCTACGGGCGCGGCTTCTGGAGCGGAATGATGGGGCGCAGCATAACCGTTCGGTGGCTCTGGCAGGCTCTGGTCGGTGCGGCGATGGTACTCGGCACGCTCACTTTGCTGATTGCGCTCACGGGTCAGCCCGTCGGCGCCAGCTACCGCATTCTCTTGCAGGGGGCGATTGGCTTTCCCGCCGACCCACAGCTCAGCCCGCTGGATGCATGGGACAACACTCTTCACGATATGACCCTGCTGCTGCTAACGGGGCTGTCGGTCGCTATCGCCTTACAAGCAGGGTTGTTTAATATCGGGGCTGCCGGACAGCTGTTGATGGGGGCGTTCGTGGCGGCGTGGATAGGCGGTCTTTCGAACCTGCCTGCCGCGGTGCATTTACCCTTGACTCTGGTGTTGGGCGCGTTGGCGGGTGCGCTTTGGGCGATCCTGCCGGCGGTTCTAAGGGTGTGGCGTGGCGCGCACGAGGTGATTACCACCATCATGTTCAACTATCTCGCCCTCTATCTAACCCACTGGCTGGTGGTGGAGCATCTGCGGGACCCTGCGGGTGCAGCCCCTCAGACCGCGCCCGTTGCCGCCAGTGCCCACCTCCCACCCCTGGGTGGGTTGATGAACACCAGTTGGGGTTTTGTCCTCACGCTCCTATTGGCGTTGCTGCTCTGGCTATGGCTTTATCGCACCGTGTGGGGCTATGAGCTGCGTGCCACGGGCGCTAATCGCGAGGCGGCGGATGCCGCTGGTATCCCCACCCGACGCTATCTCATCGTGGCGATGTTGCTTGCTGGCGCGCTGGCGGGGTTGGGCGGTGCGGTGGAGGTCTGCGGCACGCAGTATCGCTTCTTTGAAGGCTTCCCCAGCGAATACGGGTTCGACGGCATCGCCGTTGCACTGATGGGGGCGAACCATCCCGCATGGAGCGTTCTGACCGCCTTTGTGCTGGGCGCACTGCGCAACGGAACCTATAACTTGCATGTGGTGACGGGCGCGCCGAAGGAGATAGCCACGATTGTGCAAGCGGTGCTGATTCTCTATGTGGCGGCGTTGCGCCTGCGCCGAGCGCGATTGGAGGGCTGAGCGATGAGTGAAGTGTTCGATTGGCAGCTGATTAACACCGCGTTGCGTCAGGCAACCCCGTTGATTCTGGCAGCGTTGGGTGGCTTGATGAGCGAGCGCACAGGGGTTATCAACATCGGGCTGGAAGGCAAAATCTTGATGGGGGCGTTCGCAGGCGCGTACGGCGCCCTGCTCACCGGTTCGCCCTGGGTGGGGCTGGGCTGCGCCATGTTGGTCGGGCTGCTCTTCGCGCTGCTGCACGCTATCGCCACCCAAGAGTTTCGCACCGACCATGTGGTCAGTGGGGTTGCCATTAATTTGCTGGCGTTAGGGCTGTCCACCTATCTGTTTCGGCAGCTGATATTGCCTCGCGAAGAGCGGGGACTCTCATCGGTGGTGCGGGGGTTCGCGCCGCTGCAGGCGGATTGGTTGGAACGATGGCCCATCTTGGGCGCACTGCTTCGGGATCAGACCTGGCTGGTGCCGTTCGCGGTGCTGCTGCCGTTTGCCCTCTTCTGGGTGCTGAACCGCACGCGCTGGGGGTTGCGTGTCTATGCGGTGGGCAACGACGCGGTCAAGGCGCGCACGATGGGCGTGCCCGTCAAAGCGATTCGCTACAGTGGGGTGTTGCTATCGGGTGTGCTGGCGGGTATGGCGGGCGCGTTCCTGACGCTGGCGTCCGCCGACCAGTTTCGGGAGAATATGAGTGCGGGGCGCGGCTTTATTGCACTGGCAGCGCTGATTTTCGGGCGCTGGCATCCGCTGGGCGCTGCAGCAGCGGCGTTCGGCTTCGGCTTTTTCGAAGCGTTGCAGATGCGTCTGCAAGGGCAGCCTCTCTTCGGCATCCAGCTGCCAACCGATTTGTTGCTGATGCTCCCTTATCTGCTGACGGTGATTGCCCTGGCTGGCTCCTTCGGCAGGATGAAGCCGCCATCCGACTTGGGCAACCCTTAAGGTTCCGAATCCCCCACCCCTGCCCCCTCTCCCCCTTGTCAAGGACTGATTAGGGTACTTTTTTGTGGGAAGAGTAGCCCACTTCGGGTATATTGATCCCTATGAGAAACACAACGCAATCCCGAAGAGCGACCCTCCCATCACAAGTATACCAGAGACTGGACGCCATCCGACAGTTCCTCCCCCATCTGACCTTACCGCAACAACTCGGCTTAGCGCTTTGGTGCTACGGCATTCCAACTCGTCCACAGCCACCTCCCTCACACTCGTCAGCCTGCTGCTTGCTCCCTTGTGCCACTGCCACGCCAACGCGAGGCGCAAACGCCTCAAAACTTGGTACGCCCAAAGAAACCGCACCAAGCGACGCCCGAGGGTTCACTCCTGTTTCGCGGCACTGCTGCACTGGATAACAACCGGCTGGTCAGCGCCCGTTTTGCTGTTGGCGATGGACGCGACCACCATCCGCGACCGTTGGATTGTTCTGTCTATCCGCGTACTTTACAAAAAGCGTGCTGTGCCTGCTGCGTGGCGGGTGTTGGCGTGGGATAAGCAAACGTGGAACCCCCCTCTGGATGCAGTTGCTCCGTGCCCTTGCGCTTGCCTTTCCACCTGGCGTGCAGGTGTTGGTTGATCACGGCTTGTATTCCCCGGAGTTATTTGAATATATCTCCGGCAGTTGGGGGCGCATCCGCTGATGCGGGTTAACAGCGACGGCAGGGTGCTGGTAGAAGGCTCCTCCAAGTGGCTGGTTTCCCGACCCGTTGGAGCCGGTGGAAGAGGATGGAGGGAGCTGGTATGAAAAAAGTACCCTAATCAGTCCGTGAGGTTCTCCCCGCTTCGCGAGGGGAACCGTGCATGGCGCACTCGTGCGGTTCCCCCTGCCTGCAGGGGGAACCTGCAGGAGGGGGTTCTCCAATGCCTGCGTTTTGGTGAAGTTTGGTTTGACGATTGGTATAAGATTTGGGTGTTCGCTTTCGTCCCCACACCAAGAGACCGCTCCATTAGGAACCAATCTCGACAGCGGAGGGGGTGGTCGATTCGGCTTCTTCGGTTAGGCGCAGGAACACCTCCTCCAGCGTGCTGCCCTCCATCTGGGCGCGTGCCTGCAGCTCGCTCAAGGTGCCTTCGGTTAGAATCTGCCCCTTGTGCATGATAATCACGCGGTCGCACAATCGCTCGGCGGTATCGAGCTGGTGGGTGCTGACCAAAATGGCGCAGCCCTCATCCCGCAATCGCTGCAGCTCGGCTTTGAGCGTGTATTGCCCGCGCGGGTCGATGCCCATTAGGGGTTCGTCGCACAGGAAGAGCTTGGCATCGTGGACGAGTGCGCACACGGCGGCGAGCTTCTGCTTCATCCCTTTGGAGAGCGTGCCCGCCAATGCGTTCGCCTTGTCCAGCAGTTCGTAGCGGGCGAGCAGTTCGTCCGCGCGCTGCTCATAGAGGTGCAGCGTATCGTAGCACATGGCGATGAGTTTCAGATGCTCCCGCACCGTCAGCAGTTCGTAGGGATTGGGCATTTCGGGGATGAAGGCAAGGAGCCGTTTCGCTTCGCGCTCATGCTGCGCGAGATCGTAGCCGCCAATCACGATTCGCCCCGCATCGGGCTTCAGAATGCCGCAGATACAGCGCAGCGTGGTGGTTTTGCCCGCGCCATTCGGACCCAGCAGCCCGACAATCTCGCCCGCCTCCACGCGAAAGGTGATGCCATCCACCGCGCGGAAGCCCCGAAACGATTTGACCAGCCCTTCAACTTCTAACATGGCTTACAGAACGCACTTGTATAAGTGTACCTTACCCAGAACTCCTGATTATTCGCTTTGTCGAATGGCTTGTGCGGCAGTGCGCAGCACCCCGTTCACAAATCGTCCTGCCTCCGTCGTGCTGTATCGCTTGGCTAATTCCACCGCTTCGTTCACCACCACGCCGGTGGGCACTTGAGGCTGATAGCGCAGTTCATAGAGCGCGATTCGCAAAATGTTGCGATCGATCACCGGCATACGGTCGACGGTCCAGCCCCGCGCGAACTGCTCGATAAGTGGGTCTATCTCGGTTGCGTGATGGGTTAGCACGCCGTTGATGAGTTCGCGCATGTAGGTGGCGATGCCGGGTTCCAGCGCGGCGACCTCCAGCACTTCGGCGATGACCTCTTGCGGGTCGCGCTGCCCCACCTCGATTTGGTAGAGGGCGCGCAGCGCCCATTCGCGTGCCTGCCTGCGAGGCGAAACTTCATGGGGTGGGTCGGGGTTCATCACGAAGCACCTCCAAGTGGCACATAGCCACGCAGCAATCGCGACACAAAGGGCGTCGACACGCGCCCCTGTTGGAACTCGGGTGTTTGAACCAGTCGGATGAGGAAGTCGCGTGTCGTCTGCACCCCTTCGATACGCACCTCGTGCAGCGCGCGGTTCAGCCGTGCCACCGCCTCCTCTCGACAAGCAGCATGCACGATAATCTTTGCCAGCAACGGGTCATAGTAGGGTGGAATGCTGTAGCCGGTGTAGAGGTGGCTATCGACGCGCACGCCCGGACCGCCTGGCGGGGTCCATTCACTCAGCCGTCCGGTGGAGGGTGTGAAGTCGTGTTCGGGGATTTCGGCGGTCAGGCGTGCCTCGATGGCGTGCCCGTTCAGGCGGATGTCGCTTTGCTTGAAGGGCAGTCGCTCGCCCGCTGCGATGCGAATCTGCCACTGCACCAAGTCGATGCCCGTTACTTGCTCGGTGACGGGATGTTCCACTTGCAGGCGCGTGTTCATCTCGATAAAATAGAACTGCCCTTGCGAGTCCATGAGGAACTCGACGGTGCCCGCGTTCTGATAGCCGACGGCGCGTGCCACCTTGATGGCTGCCTCACCCAGTGCACGACGGGTTGCATCGTCCAGATGGGGTGCGGGGGCTTCCTCCACCATTTTCTGGTGGCGGGGTGTCTGCAGCGAACATTCGCGCTCATACAGGTGCAGCACATTGCCGTGCGCATCTGCCAACACCTGCACTTCGATATGGCGCGGTTCGGGGATGTATTTTTCCAAATAGACTTCGGGTGAGCCGAAGGCGGCTTGCGCTTCGGATTGGGCGATGCGCAAGGCAGGCAGCAGCTCCTCTTCGGTATTCACGCGCCGAATGCCGCGTCCGCCTCCGCCCGCTGCCGCTTTGATAAGCAGGGGGAACCCTATCTGGGCAGCGGCGCGCATCGCCTCCTCTTCCGAGCGAATGGGGTCGGGCGTGCCCGGCAGCACGGGCACACCTGCCTGCTGCGCGATTTTGCGTGCCAGCGCCTTATCCCCCATCTGTGCCATCGCCGTATGAGGCGGACCTATAAACCGAATCCCTTGCGACTCGCACGCCTCGGCGAAACTGCTGCGCTCCGAGAGGTAGCCGTAGCCTGGGTGGATGGCGTCCGCCTCCGTGATAAGGGCTGCCATGAGGATGTGCGGAATGTTGAGATAGCTCTCGCTGCTTGGTGGCGGACCGATGCAGACCGCCTCATCCGCCCAGTGAACATGCAGCGACTCGCGATCCGCTTCGGAATAGACCGCCACCGTGCGGATACCTATCTCGCGGCACGCCCGAATGATGCGCACCGCTATCTCGCCCCGATTCGCTATCAGGATTTTCTGAAACATACCACCCCCAAAGTGTACCCCGAAGGTGGATAGGAACGCGTATGTGGGCATGCGGTGCCTGACCATAGGTGTATGGTCGTCGCGCCCTCTACGAAAGTAAGGAATCGCTCACGCCATCGCAGGCTGGGATGGAGAGGGGGCTTAGCTCTCCATCTCCAGCTCTTTTTTGAGGAGGCGTTTGAGCACCTTGCCCGTGCCAGAGCGTGGCAGCTCCTGACGGAAAATCACCTCGCGCGGCACCTTGAAGTTTGCCAGCCGCTCGCGCAGGAAACGAAGAATCGCACGCGGGTCTGGCTCGGTTCCGGGCTTGGGCACGATCACCGCCACGGGCACCTCGCCTCGCTCCGGATCGGGCTTGCCAATCACGGCGCAGTCCAGCACGGCAGGGTGCTGCAACAGCACATTTTCCACCTCGCTGGGATAGACATTGATGCCGCCCACGATAATCATGTCCTTTTTGCGGTCGACGATATAGAGGTAGCCATCCTCGTCGAACTTGCCCATGTCGCCGGTGTGGAACCAGCCGTTGCGCATCGCTTCGGCGGTCGCTTCGGGATTGTTGTAGTAGCCCAGCATCACATTGCGTCCGCGCACCACAATTTCGCCAATCTCGCCCGGTGGCAGTTCGCGGTCGTTCTCGTCGAAGATTTTGATTTCCACACCGGGCAGTGGAATGCCGACGGAGCCGACCTTGCGTTGACCCTTGTGTGGAGGCGGGTTCACGCTGGTAACGGGCGCGCATTCGGTTGGACCATCGCCTTCCAGAATGGCGCAGCCGTAACGCGCTTCGAAAGCCCGCTGAATCGGCTCTGGCATCGGCGCACCGCCCGAAACGCAGTATTTGAGCGAACTCAGGTCATAGTCGCGCTCACTGGCAGCCTGCAGAATCGCGGCATACATGGCGGGCACAGCGGGGAAGAGCGTGACGCGATGCTTTTCGATGGCTTCCATCGTGCTTTGCGGCATGAATCGCTCCAGTAGCACCGTGGTCGCGCCCAGCCAGAGGGGAAAGTTCATGCAGACCGTCTGTCCGAAGGAGTGGAACAGGGGTAGCACCGCCAGGAACCGCTCGTCGGGGTTCAGCTCCAGCATCTGCTGGCACGCTTCGATATCGAAAAGGATATTGTCGCTGCTGAGCATCACACCCTTAGGGAACCCCGTGGTGCCAGAGGTGTAGATGAAGACGACGGGGTCATGCTCACTCACAGCAGGGCGGGGGAGCGGGTCGCCTGTTGGGCGCAGGATCGAGTCGAAGGGACGCACGCCTGCGGGCAGCTCACCTTGCGCACCGACCAGCAGCACCGTTTGCAACGAGGGGATTTCCGACCGCGCCTGCAGCACCGTTTCCAGTGTCATGGGGAAGGTGATGGCGGCTTTGACTCCTGCATCCCGCCAGATGTAGCCGATTTCGGGCGCTTTGAGCAGCGGGTTCACGGGCACGGCAATGGCGCCCAGATGCCCCAGCGCGTGATACGCTATCACAAACTGAGGTAGATTAGGCAGCATAAGCCCCACTCGGTCGCCCGCCTGAATGCCCAGTTCCTCGCGCAAGCCGCGTGCGCATGCTTGGATCGCGCCCCACAGTTGGGCATAGGGGATTTCACTCTCCCGGAAGATAAGCGCGGGCTTCGTTGGGAACCGTTGCGCCGAGCGCTCCACAATCTCATAAAGCAACATCGCCTCTCAACCTCCTCGCGCTTTTAATTCCCGAACCTCCCGTGGTCTCCTGCTCGTGAGGCAGGCAAGGCTGAGATACGAGCATCATCGCATCAAAATACGCCAAGTGAATTAGTCACATCAGCGACGCGATTGGTCTATAATAAAGTAGGATTTTACCGCAACGGGTAGGAGGTGTGATTTATGTGTGGGCAAAACCTTTTGCCGATGACCGGGTGGCGTGTGGGAACCTTGCTGGGGCTGGTGTTCCTGTTGCCGCTCTTGCTTGATGCTCAGTCCTCGAATCGTTGGCAGAACCTGAGGCGCAAGTACAGTGGTGCTATTCTCGTGCTGGTCACGAGTGACAATCTGAATCAGGGTGTGAGTAATGGCTTTTTCGTCTCTGAAAAGGGACATCTGGTGACCATCCTACCTGAGTCGGCGCGTCAGAAGTCGTTACTGGTGCGTCGTGCTGATGGCTCCTTGCTGCAGGCGCGCCTGATTAAAAGCCATCCTTCACTCCCTCTCGCTGTGCTGCAGGTTGTGGCGGCTCGTTCGACGGCTGTGCGTTTGGGTGATTCGAATCGTGTAAAGGTCGGCGATGTTGTTGGGATACTGGGCTACACCACGGCGGGAGGTCTGAGTGTGCTGACAGGCACGGTATCGCAGATTCAGCGGCTGGGGAGCGGGGTCAAGATAATGCGGATTTCGCCCTCGCCTCATGTGTTTCTGCCTGGTGCGCCCGTCTTTGACCAGCAAAATCGGGTGATTGGGGTGGTGGCACGGATAGGAGGCATTGCCACGGAGGTCTTGCCAATTGGCTACCTGCAGATCACCCCATCCGCCAGCAAGCCACCTGCCTCTTCCGCCAGTTCGGGGCAGTCGTCAGAGCCATCCCACCCGCTCTGGACGAAATTGCAGCCTATCGTGCAGGCGGTGCGTCAGATACCTGACTTGGCGGCTCGCTCCAAAGACCTGGCAGCGGTTGGGCGAGTGTTGAAACAGGTGGGGCTCGACTCGAAGGCGCAGGTGCTGTTTGAGGAAGCCATCACTACCTTAGAGAAAGTGTCGGATATCGAGGAGAAGAGTTTTGCGCTGAACCAAGTTGTTCTGCAACTGATCGAAGCCCATCAGTGGGAGCGTGCGCTTCAGCTCGCCAACCAGATACCCGACCCGCTCCAGAAAGCCACCCTCATGTATGAGCTTTCGCGTCAAGCTGCGAAAGCGAACCAGATTGTTTCGGCTCTTTCCGTCGCACGCCAGATAGAGAACCCCTTTTACCGCTGCAGAGCGCTCGTTTCGGTGGCGATTGCCCAACCGCTTCCAACGCCCCCAACCGATTTGTCCGCCTCTACCCCCTCTTCCTCGGAGTCTGAGGCGGAACCGTCGGCAGGCAATAACCCGGCGCTGGAACTACTGCACGAAGCCCAGCAAATTGCCAGCCAGCTGCCACCCGGTCGCCAGCAGATAGCGGCTTCCGCAACGGTCGCAGTGGGCATGCTCGTGGTGGGTGAAACAGAGTCGGGTGAAGCGATGCTCAAGCAAGCCATTGAGCAGGCTCAACAGATGGGAGGAATGGATACCGAGGCCTCTCTCTATGATATTGCCCTAATCCTCAGCGAGTCCCAGCAAGAGGAGAAGGCACAGCCCCTCTTGGAGCAGTTATCTGGTGGCAGACGCGACGAAATCCTGCTACGCCTTATCGAAACGCGGATTCAGAGCGGGCAGACCGAGCAAATTGAGCCGCTCATCAACCGCATTCGGGACGGGCGGAAACTGGCACGCGCCAAGCTGCTTTATGTGGAACACCTGGTGCGTCATCAACAGCACGCAACGGCGCGTGCGATTGCCAATAGCCTTCCCATTTCGCTGGAGCGCATCCAGGCAGAGGCACAACTATTGGTGGTGGAGGTGAGCAGCCAACCAGAAAGTGCAGAGGCACCCGCCATTCAGCCCTTAGTGGAGATGGCGCAGCGGCTCAGTGACCCGCGTCAACGCCCGGAGTCGCTGGCGATTGTGGCAGCTGTGTGTCTCCGCACCCGCAAAATTGAGGAGGGCGAGAAGCTTTTTCAGGAAGCTCTTCGCGCTGCCCAAGGACTGGGCGAGCCTTGGACCTCTACCCTGCAGGCCAAAATCTTGCTGATGCAAGCGGAGGCTTTGCAAAGCAGCTGGCTTGCATCTACCTCAACCCATCCCGCTACCCAAAGTGCGACAGGCACTGCCAAGTAGTGCCCTGCTGGACAAGCCCCGTTGGGGTAGCGCCTCCAAAGTGGGGTATAATTCCCATGTGGCAATGGGCGATCCGTTCTCGGTTGAGCCGTCGTTGCCCCATCCAGAGGAACAGGGCAATCAAAGCGGCAGCACACCGGCGCAATCGGCGGCGGAGGCACGGCGCCGCGGCGACCAGCTGATGCGCGCCGGTCGCTTCGAAGAGGCGTTCCGCTATTACCGGCAAGCCATCCAGATGGAGAGCCACAATATTGAGCATTATCTCCATCTGGGCGATGCCTATGCCTATGCGGACCAGCCCGCGCGTGCCCTGGCGTTCTACCAACGCGCGCGTAAGCTCAACCCGCGCGACCCCGAACCCTATTTCGCCCTTGCCGAAATCTACCGCCGATTCGGGCGATTCGACGCGGCGCTTGCCCACTACCGCAAAGCCATCGAGTACGGCGCCCGCAACGCCTTCGTGCTGTTCAAGTACGCAGAAACCCTGGCGGTCTGCCAACAGTACGCAGAGGCAATCGAAGTGGCGCGTGAAGCAGTGAACTGCGAACCCAGCAACGGCTTCTTCCGATTTTGGCTGGCAGATTTGCTGGAACGCTCCGGCGAGATTGCCGAGGCGATGTTGGAAATGGAAATCGCCACCTTGCTTAATCCCGAAGACGATTACTATCATTTTCGCTATGGGCTGCTCTGCCTGGAGAATGAGTATCCCGAAAAAGCCATCGAGTCGATCCAAACCGCGCTGCGCATCCAGCCACAGAATGCAGTGTATCTCACAGTGCTGGGCGATGTCTATCGCTTGCTGGGCGAACTGGAGGAGGCGATGAAGGTCTACCAGCAGGCAGGCGAATTAGACAGCTATGATATTGCCGAGCTGGAGCGTGCGCGCCGCTTAGCTGGTATCCAGTTCAACGGTTTGCCCGATGAATTCCTGCGACGGTATTCTCGAGAGTGAGGAAGCCTCCAGCCTGTTAGGGCGACGAAACCCCATAATCCAGCACCATCAGCTCGCGCGGTGAGCGGCTCAGCACTTCGCAGCCCGTTTCCGTCACCAGCACATCCTCCTCGATGCGCACGCCTCCAAAGCCGGGTACATAGACCCCTGGCTCCACCGTCAGCACCATGCCAGGCTGCAGCTTGCCCTTCTCACGCGGTGAGAAGCCTGCGCCGTCATGCACCATCATACCCAGCGAGTGTCCCAGGCTATGGCGGAAGTAGTCGGCAAGCCCATGCTTTTCGAGCGTGTGCCGCGCCACTTGATCGATGGCGCGCCCTGTTCTGCCCGGTCGGATGGCATCGAGACTGCGTTCCAACGCTTCCAGCACGGCCGCATACAGCCGCCGATGTTCCGTGCTGGCGGTGCCGATGACCACCGTGCGCGTGATGTCGGAACAGTAGCCTTGGTAGCGTGCGCCGAAATCGAGGGTGACGAAATCGCCGCGCGCCAGCTTGCGCTCGGTGGGTCTACCGTGTGGCAGCGCGCTGCGCTCCCCGCTCACCACCAGCGTTTCGAAAGCGGGGTAGGCGCCCTGACGCCGCATATAGAAGTCGATCTCCATCGCGATGTCCCATTCGGCGACGCCGGGCTGCAGCACGCGCTGCACATGCGCAAAAGTGGCGTCGGCAATCGCCACCGCTGCCCGAATCCGCTCCAACTCGAAGGCATCTTTGATCAGGCGCATCTTTTCGACCGCACCCTTGAGCAAAACGGGCTTGATTTTGACGCGACGCAGGTGTTTGCGGAGGCTTTTCAGAAAGGCGATGGAGTTGCTGCTCTCGATGCCCAGCCGATGCACGCCCCACTGATGCAGCAAATCGGCAAGCACCGCACCCGCCTCTTCTGCAGGCGTATGGACGCTGACGGGAAGGTCGGGCACCTCGATGCCGATTTGCGTGGCATAGATGCCACTGGTAATCACATGAGCGTGCGAGGGGGTCAGCACCAGCCAGGCATAGGAACCAGTAAAGCCGGTGAGATAGCTCACATTGGCTATATGGGTGATAAGGGCGGCATCGGGGGCGCGCGGGGCTTCAAACAAGGTTCGCCTCAGGCGCGCCCGACGCTCGCCGTACACGCTCAATCCAGCGGCTTGATTTTGATGTTGCGAAACCATATCTTGCTCCCGTGATTCTGCAGCGCAATATAGCCGGGACGGGTCATCTGATTGTAGGGATACTTGAACTTGTTCGGTGTCCCGTCGGGGTTGCGGTGCGGCTCCGTCCAGCGGCTTAGGTCTACCTCGTTCACCTTCTTGCCGTTCAGATAGACCACAATCTGGGTGTCCTTACAGATGATGTGATAACTGTTCCATTCGCCAGCGGGTTTGACGGCGTTGGTGGTGGGTGCCTGAATGTCATAGATAGCGCCGCAGTCGTGGCGTGTGGGCTGTTCCTTGCCGTAGCTGTCCAGAATCTGCACTTCGATGCCGGTTTGCACGGGGTCATTTTTGTCCCACACGCGCAGGAAGACCCCGCTGTTGCCACCGGGTGAAACCTTGAAGTCGATCTTGAGTTCGAAGTTTTTGTAGACGCCTTCGGCGTAAATCATTCCGCCGCCTTTACCGGTGCAAACCAGTGTGCCCTCCTCCACGCTCCAGGCATCGGGCAGATCGACCACACTCCAGCCGCTTAGGTCCTTGCCGTTGAAGAGCAGTTTCCAGCCCGCTTTCTGTTCCTCCTCGCTCAACTGATTAGGAGCAGGCTGTGCCTGCGGTGTCTGCAACGCGAGACCCACCATCGATAAAACCACCAGCAACCCTGTTAGAAACAGAACGGAACGCATTGTCTCCCTCCTCAAGGGGCGGATTCGATAGCGTTGCGCTTGTTCCTGCTGCAAAATGGATGGGTGGGGTAAACTCTTGATGTGGAGGTAGCGGGAGCGTGATGTTCATCACACGGTTGTTCGGGCGGTTCGGGCGCGACCTGGGCATCGATCTGGGCACGGCGACGACCCTTGTGCATGTGCGGGGCAAAGGCATCATGTTGCGTGAGCCTTCGGTGATTGCTATCGATCAAGACACGCGTCGGGTGCTGGCGGTCGGTGAGGAGGCGAAACGCATGTTGGGGCGCACCCCAGCCAATATTGTGGCGGTACGCCCGCTTAAAGATGGCGTGATTGCCGACTTCGAGCAGACCGAAAAGATGCTGCAATATTATGCCAGTAAGGTGTCGCGCCACCGCTGGATCCCACCCCGGATGGTGGTCGGCATTCCGAGTGGGGTCACGGAGGTGGAGCGTCGTGCCGTGTTGCAGGCGGCGATGCGCGCCGGCGCCCGCGAAGCCTATGTGATTGAGGAGCCGATGGCAGCCGCCATTGGTATCGGTTTGCCTGTGGTGGAACCCACCGGCTCGATGGTGGTCGATATCGGCGGCGGCACAACGGAGGTGGCGGTCATCTCGCTGGCAGGCATCGTCGCCAGCCGCTCGATTCGCATCGCGGGCGACGAGATCGACGAAGCCATCGCCAACTACATTCGTCGGAACTACAATCTCTACATCGGTGAACGCACTGCCGAGCAGGTCAAAATCGAAATCGGCTCCGCCTATCCGCTGGAACAGGAGCTGGAGATGGAAGTTCGGGGGCGCGACCTCATCAGCGGGCTGCCTCGCAGCGTGCGCATCCGCTCCGAAGAGGTCCGCCAAGCGATTGCCGAACCCGTGAACGCCATCGTGGAGGCGGTCAAACAGACGCTGGAGATTACTCCTCCCGAATTGGCTGCCGACATTATGAACCAAGGCATCGCGCTCTGCGGCGGGGGCGCCCTGCTGCGTGGGCTGGACAAACTGCTGCAACGGGAGACGGGCATGCCCGTCTGGGTCGCCAGTGACCCCACCTCCTGCGTGGTGCTGGGCACGGGCAAGGTGCTGGAGGAGATCGACACGAACCCGATGCTGCGCAAGGTGCTCCAGACCGCTCAGGGCAAAAAGCGTTAGGGAGGAGTTGATCTACGATGAGCCGACGCTCGCTCGGGATGCTGCTCCTCTTGGCAAGCACGGGGCTGGCACTCGGTGTCTATCATAATCATCGGATACACCGGGGTCAGCCGAACCCCATCACGGCATTGATACGGGCGACGGTTGCGCCGGTGCAAGGGGCCATACGCACGCTTTCGGATAGCGTCGGCGGACAGCTGCGGGCGATTTTTCTGGCGCGACGGACACTGCGCGCGCATGACCGCCTGTTGGAAGAGAACGCTCGGCTGCGTCTGCAATTGAGCCAGATGGAGCAGCTCCAGCGGGAGCATGCAACGATGGCAGCCTTGCTGCAGTTGCGTTCCACGCTACCCGGCAAATGGCTCGGCTGCCGCGTGATAGCACGCTATCCGCAGGCGGGGCAGCAGACCCTGCTCGTCGATAAAGGCACGCGCGACGGCATCCAGCCCGGTGCGCCCGTCGTGGTCGGAGAGGGACTGGTCGGCGTGGTGGTGCAAGCCGATAGCGCCGAGAGCATCGTGCGGTTTCTGAATGCGCCTCGTATCGCCGTCAGTGTGAAGGTGCTGAATCCCCAGAAAATCTCCACCGGCATCTGCGAAGGGCATGGGGAGTCGACCCTCTTGCTCAATTTCCTGCCGCCTGAAGCCCCACTGCAACCGGGCGACCGAGTCGTGACGGCAGGGCTGGGCAGCAAGTACCCGCCTAATATCCCCGTCGGAACTATCGAGCGTGTCTGGCTCGACCGCCAATACTCTGTCAAAAAGGCGACCGTGCGACCTGCCGTGGATTTCGACAGCATAGAAATCGTGCTGGTGCAAACAAAAAGATAGGGAGTGGGTAGAATCTTAAGGAAACGCCAAGTGTCCGAGGAGGCAGCTTAAAATGAAATTCTTCAGTGTAAAAGATCGCAAAATGGTGGATGTGCCAGACAGTCAGGTGAAGGCGGTTCGCTACGAACGAATCACCCGATCGGGCAAGAAGCAGGTGCGCTATGCCTTGATGGTTGAGTACAACGGGCGCAGACTGATTAAGTTCGTGGACGAGGGAACCTACAGAAGGTTTGCGGATACTGCCCAGCAGGAGCGAGAGCCAACTCCTGTTTGTTCGTCACCGCCTGCAACACAACGGCAACAAGCACTCTCTGACCAGCTGCGTGCCTTTGCATGGGAACAAGGCGTGGAATGGGAACGGCTTAGTCCGAAGGCACGCGCCGAGTTTGTGCTGCGGAATACAGCAGCCATCGCCAAATTGGATGATTTCTTTACCCGCTATGAGGGGACCATAGAACCCGTGCTGCGCGAGGCGGCTGCACAACGCGCGTTAGACTGGGACAAGATGAGCGATGATGAGCGCACCGCTTTCGTTGCTGAATGGTTGGAAGATTAATGCGCTATCGTGTCGTGTTCGACTCAAATGTGATTATTTCGGCAATTGGTTGGGCAGGCAAACCGCGTGATTGTCTCGTGTTAGCACGCATTGGTGTTGTGCAAGGATTAACTTGCCAGCACATTCTCGAAGAAGTACGACAGAAACTCATTGAGAAGTTAGGTTTTTCTGATGCTGAGGCAACCAAGCTGGTTGAGGAATTGGCAAACTTTATGGAGATGATAAAAACAACCGGTAGTGTGCAGGGCATCTGCCGTGATCCCAAAGATGCGGAAGTGCTTGAGTGCGCCTTATTAGGAGAAGCTACGCACATTCTAACGGGAGATAGGAAGCACTTGCTACCAATGAAACGGTTTGAAGGCATACCGATTGTTTCACCCGCCGAGTTTCTGCGGATTGTGGAGAATAACTTGGAATAATGTATGACCGAATCCGTCCTTCGTGGATTGTGCGGGTGGTTTTATGGCAGGGCTGGGGCGCGACGCTGCGCGTGGGGCTACTGCTGTGGGTTTGCATCGTGTTGCAGGGTGTGCTGGCACCCGCTGTGGCACTTTGGGGGGCTACGCCCGACCTCTTGCTCTTGATGCTGGGCTGCCTTGCCCTGCGTTTGAACCCCGTTTCGGCAGCCAGCGCAGGTTTCTGCGCGGGGCTACTGCACGCCAGCATGCTGGATCAAACGGTGGGAAGTCTCATCATAAGCCGCATGGTGGCAGCCTTTGCGGTGGCTTGGTTGCCCATCCTGCTGGATCGCCAGCATCTGTTGAGTGCGTGCCTTGCCTGCGCTCTGATGGTACTGCTTGCCAATCTGCTGCTTTATCTGGCGGCGCCCAGCATCACCGGGTGGGAGTGGTGGCGTGCAACAGGAGGGACGATGGTGTATAATACAATATTGGCAGCGCCCGTCTATGGGCTTTTGGGGCGTGTGCTGCCACGCTATCAGGAGGCGATACGATGAGGATGGAACCCAACGCGTGCTATACACAACAAACACAGAGGAGGAATGACTGCGATGACGCAGACCATGCTCGCAGAAGAGCGTAAAACAGAAGAGCGGAGTGCGTATGCGATTGCCATCCGCCAGCTGGAAGCGGCTGCCTACTACCTGAACCTGGACCGCAGCCTGCTGGAGGTCCTCAAGCACCCGCGTCGCGAACTGATTGTCAATTTCCCCGTCAAAATGGATGACGGCTCCATCCGTGTGTTCACTGGTTATCGCGTCCATCACAACCCCGCGCGTGGTCCTGCCAAAGGGGGTATCCGCTACCATCCCGAAGTCACTCTGGATGAGACGCGTGCGCTGGCGATGTGGATGACCTGGAAGTGCGCCGTGGTCAACATCCCCTATAGCGGTGCCAAGGGTGGGGTCGTGTGCGACCCGAAGCGACTCTCGATTCACGAGCTGGAGAACCTGACCCGTCGCTATATCACCGAAATCTCTATCATGGTCGGTCCCGAATCGGACATCCCGGCGCCCGATATCGGCACCAACCCGCAGGTGATGGCGTGGATTATGGACACCTACTCCATGCACAAGGGCTACACGGTGCCGGCGGTGGTGACGGGCAAGCCGGTGGCTATCGGGGGTTCCGAGGGACGACTGGAGGCAACAGGGCGCGGCGTCACAGTGGTCGCCCATGAGGCTGCCAAAATGCTCGGATTCGGGCTGGAGGGCGCACGCGTGGTGATTCAGGGCTTCGGCAATGTCGGCTCCGCCACCGCCAAATTGATGCATCAAGCGGGTGCAAAAGTGGTTGCCATCTCCGATGCACGCGGCGGCATCTACAACCCGAACGGGTTAGACATCCCGTCCCTGCTCCACTGCGCCGGGCGCGACGGCTGCATTCAAGCCTATCGCGACGCCGACCACATCACCAACAAGGAGCTGTTGGAGCTGCCCTGCGATATTCTGGTGCCCGCTGCCATCCACGGCGTGATTACCTCCGAGAACGCTCACAACATCCGCGCCCGCATCATCGTCGAAGCCGCCAACGGTCCCGTCACGCCCGATGCCGACCGTATCCTGCAGGATAATGGGGTGCTGGTGGTGCCCGACATCCTCGCCAACGCTGGCGGTGTGGTGGTCTCCTACTTCGAATGGGTGCAGGATTTGCAAGCCTTCTTCTGGGAGGAGGACGAGGTCAATGCCCGCCTGGAGAAGGTGATGCGTCGCAGCTTTGAGCATGTGCGCCAGGTGGCTGAAAAGAACAAAGTGGACCTGCGTATGGGGGCATACATCATCGGCGTGCAGCGCGTCGCCGAAGCCACCACCATTCGGGGAATCTATCCATGATATAGAGGCGATTGGTGTAGGTCAGCAATCTGCCGCTTGCCATCGACGCAGGCGTGCTTCACACTCCCTTGGGGGCAGCCTGCGTCCGCAATCCAGCAGACAGCATAGCGACTGCCCGCATCTGGATCGCCACGCATGGTTTGCCCGTTGTGGGGTATAATCCTTTTGACCGCTCACAAGGCAGAGGGCGAAGAGGTGCATCGGTATGGTGCAGTGGTCAGAGCGATTGCGGACGGGTCTGGTGCTGGGGGGTCTCGCGGCAGCGGGCGGGCTGATTGCCACTCTAATCGACCCTGTTGGCGTTGAACCTTTGCCGTTTATAGGGGGACTTTTTGCTGGCGGGTTGGTGGCGGGGGTACTGTTAGGCATGCTGGTCGATCTCGTGCGCCGACACCGATTGCCCCCCATGTTGCCCCATTACCGTCGGGAGCATCTGCGCCTGCGCCAGTTAGTCCAGCAGCTGCGCCAAAACCTCGCGCGGCTCACGGGCGTCAAAAGCAGCTATCCCGAACTGGAGGAGATTCTGCGCAAAGATGCGGACCTGCGCTACCGTGCGACCCAACTGCGCCTGCAGATTCTCAAAGATGCCCAGCGCGGACTCACTTGGGTCGATCATCTGCGTGCGGGCATCGAGTTCGTGGGGGAAGGCTTTCCTTTCGCCACGGGGCGCATCGACCGCACAGAGTGGGTCTGGCGTGCCTATCGCGTCAAGCTGGAGCGCGAGGTGCAGCAGCTGGGGCGCCGACTGGAACGCAATCGCGACCCGCTCCTGGAGGAGCGCCTCCTTTACGCCTATCGGCAGAAAGCGCGTGAACTCGCCAGCTTCCGCCATCTGGAACGCACCTTGCACCAGCTGGAGACCGAGATGAGCATCATCGTGGCGGGGTTGGAAAGCCTGCTGGTGGAGACCATCCGATTAAGCGGCATGAAGACCTCCACCCCTACACCCTTGTCCACTGAACACCTGCTGGAACCGCTCCGTCAGCAGCTCCGCGCCTTCGAACAGGCGATGCAGGAGATGGAGACCACCGCCGAAGCGGAACTTTTGCATCTGGGTCAAGCCCCGCTGTCGGGCTAATCCTGCCATGCCCTCGCTCCCCTCGCAGGTCCCCTCATCGCGCAATTGAGGGAGCAGACACCCCTGTTTGGTCGGATAACATGATAAAAGGGCATGGGAACCACGCCCTTAAACGACTACCCCGTTGGGAAGGGTATTATACCAATCGCCAAACCAAACTTCACCCAAACGCGAGCATTAGAGAACCCCTCCTGCAGGTTCCCCCTGCCTGCAGGGGGAACCGATTCGGCTTGGCTCCCCTCGCGAAGCGGAGGGGGAACCTGTAGGAGAAGGGCACTTTCTCCTCACGGCTTGGTTGGCGACTCGTTGGGGTGAAGCGGTTCAGGTTCAGGGCGGTAGTGAATCCCGCGCTCCTTCGGCTGCCCGTACAGTTCAGGGTGCAGGTACTTGCCCTTGATGGCGTCTTCCTTCTCCTGCTCAGTCTGGTAGCCGTAGCGTTGCACCCACAGGTCGTTTATGCCGGCGCGGTCTAACGCGCTTCGCGTCGCAACAGGTCGTTCATTTTGCCGCTGCGGTAGCCCTCTAAATCGAGCGCCACATAGGTATAGCCCAGTGACTTGAGCGTTGCCACAATCGAGGGGGCATGCTGGAGCACGCGCGGGAATTCCTCGGCGGGCACTTCGATGCGGGCGATGGCGTCGTGATGACGCACGCGCACCTGTCGAAAGCCGAGATCGCGCAGGAACCGTTCCGCTTGGTCGACCTGGGCTAACCGCTCGCGCGTGATACGCATCCCGTAGGGGAATCGGCTGGCGAGGCATGCGAAGGAGGGCTTATCCCAGATGGGCAGCCCTCGTGCCCGTGCCAACGCCCGAATATCAGCCTTGTGGAAACCTGCCTCCAGCAGCGGGGCACGCACGCCAAACGCCTGCGCTGCCCGCATGCCCGGACGATAATCGTGCATATCGTCCAAATGGGAGCCGTCGGCAATCCACGGGATGCCCTCCTCGTCCGCCACGCGGCGCAGAATGCCGAACAGCTCCGTTTTGCAGTGGTAGCAGCGGTCAGGACGATTGACCTGAAAGAGCGGGTTGCTCAGCTCATGCGTGCGCACGATTCGCACGCGTACACCTATCTGCTCGGCGAGCCGTTTCGCCTCCTCGATTTCGCCTTGTGGGAAGGCTTCCGATTCGCCAATCACGGCGAGGCAGCGTTCGCCAAGCACCTCGTGCGCGACGCTGACCAGCAGCGTGCTGTCCACCCCACCTGATAGCCCGATGACGACGCTGCCCATCTCGCGCAGAATCGCCTGCAGCCGCGCATATTTCGCACCCAGCTCCTGCCCTATTCCGTCCATACAGGTTCCAACCCCTGAATCTTGACCACTTTCCACTCCTCGTAGGGGATAATCAGCCATTTGCGTTTACGCTCCCTGCGGAACTCGATCAGCAACGGACCCGCACTTTGCGATTCGGGTGCCGCATCGTTCCAGACCACGCGCACCTCTGTGCGCGCAACGGCGCGGTCGCCCCGCACTTCGATAAGGGGCGGGGTATACTCGGCACGCAACGCCTGCACATTTTTGAAAAAGTTCGCCAGTTGATAGCGCAGCTGCTCTTTGTTGAGACCACCCCACTCGAAGTCGTCTGCGACCATCGCCATTAAAGCATTCACATCCTCCCGTTCGAAGGCTTGCTTGCCTTCGGCGAACATCTGGCGGATGCGCTCTTGGGGGTTGACGGGCGGGGGTGTGGCGAAGTGGATGCTGATGCGCAGGGCAATCAGCAGGGCAACCACGCCACCGACAAGATAGGGCAGTTTGGCACGCATCGCTTCACCACCCCAGCGGGTGCCAGACGGTCTTCATCTCGGTGAAGGGTTCGATCCATGCCAGTCCCTGCGCCCGCTCACTGCACCAGTCGGTGTGGCTTAGCTGGGGGCTATGGTGCAGCCGTTTGACCGTCTCGGCGGCGACCGTTTCATATTGGGCACGCTGCTCTTCGGGCACACCGCACAGGTTCAGCGCGTCCACCTCCACATGGTGCGCCAGGTGGGGCAGCAGTTCCTCCCGATAGCCGCTCAGCAGGTTCACCACGCCAGCGGGCAAATCGGAGGTCTCCAGCACCTCCGCAAAGGATAGCCCAATCGTTGGGTAGGTTTCCGAGAGCAGCACGACTGCCGTGTTGCCGCTCACGATCACGGGCGCCAGCAGGCTGGTGAGCGAGGCGAGCGGCGCCACATCGGGGCAGACCAGCCCCACCACCCCTACTGGTTCGGGCAAGGTGAAGTTATGCATCGGCATCGCGACGGGGTTCAGGCTGGACAGCAACGCGCTCCATTTATCGCTCCAGCCCGCATAATAGACCCAGCGGTCGATGGCAGCGCTGACCTCGCGCGCAGCGTGGGCGCGCGAGATGCCGGTGGCGCGTTGGAGTTCATGCTCGAACGCCTCACGCCGACTCTCCAACATTTCCGCGATGCGATAGAGAATCTGTCCCCGATTATAGGCGGTGCGACCTGCCCAGCCGGATTGGGCTTTGCGGGCTGCCAGCACCGCGTCGCGGAGGTCCTTGCGGGATGCCTGCGCCACATTGGCGAGAAACGCGCCGTGTGCCCCGCGCACTTCGAACGCCCGACCCGATTCACTGCGCACAAACTGCCCGTTGATGAGCAGCTTGTAGGTTTTCAGCACTCCCGCACGCGCACTCATAACTCGATTGTACCCCGATAGGGGCGCGCTAACGGGTATGCTCATGATATGCGAGCATGGCGGACTCGGGACACGCGACGGAACGCACACGGTATTAATTCGTACTTGCATGCTATGCGCGCTTGGTGGACATGGCTGATGCTGATGAGCATCGTGGGGGCGATGGCGCAGCTGCCCGATTTGAAGTTCCCCACACGCTTCGTCACCGAGCGTAATGCCTATGCGCCCGGCTCTACGGTAAAAGGAGTGCTCCTGCTGGACATTCGGTCGCCTTACCATGTGAACGCTAATCCTGCCTCCGAAGAGTATCTCATCCCCACCGAGCTGAAATTCGAGCAGAGCAAGGCAGTGCGCGAAGTGAAGGTGGAGTATCCCACGCCACTGGAGAAAGCCTTCGAGTTCTCGGAGGGCAAGCCGCTCAAAATCTATGAGGGACAGGTGCTGATTAAATTCCAACTGAAGCTTGCCGCTGGCATGAAGCCGGGCAAGCTGAATCTGCCGGCGACACTGCGCTATCAGGCATGTGATGACAAGGCGTGCTACCCGCCCCAACGGCTGAAGCTCACGCTAAGCCTCACCCTCGCGCAGAAGGATGGGGCAGCCAATCCGGAATATGAAAAGTTGTTGAAGCAATCGGAGGGGGACACCCGCAAGCTGAAAGAGTATTCCAGTGATGCAGGTGGACTGGCAAGTTTGTTGCAGACACAGTTCCGCGAGGGGCGATGGCATCTGATGGTGGGCGTGCTCTACATCGGGGGGCTGGCGCTGAACCTTACACCCTGTGTATTGCCGTTGATTCCTATCACGCTGGGCTTTTTCTCGATGCAGGCGCGAGGTCAGCGTGGGCGGCGTGCAGGCTTGAGCGCGCTCTATGCCCTTAGCATGGCGGTGATGTACGCCTTGCTGGGCACGGTAGCGGCGTTGGCAGGCAAAGCGTTCGGCTTCCAGTTCCAGAACCCGGTGGTGGTGGGCGTGCTGATGGCTTTGCTGGTGCTGTTCGCGCTGGCGCTGTTCGGGGTGTATAAGTTTCAGGTGCCGCCGGTGTTGATGCAATATGTGGGGGCGCGGCAAGGATGGCTGGGTGCTATCATGATGGGCTGTTTGGCAGGGATCGCTGCAGCACCCTGTATCGGTCCGGTGATTGCCGCGCTGGTGCCGATTGTGGCGGCATTAGCGAACCCGACGCTGGGCTTCCTGCTCTTTTTCGCGCTGGGATTGGGATTGGGCACGCCCTATTTTGTGTTGGGGCTGTTCTACGAACGGTTTCAGAATCGGCTCCCGCGTGCGGGTGAGTGGACGATTCTGGTGGAGCGGTTGTTCGGCGTGCTGCTGCTGGCGGTCGCGCTCTATTTCGCTCGCAGCCTTCTCTCGCCCAAGCTCTATGCGATGGCTTGGTTGGTTTTCTTTGTGTTGGTCGCCCTTTACTTCTTCGCGGGCGAGCGCGCGATGACCCAGCCGCGTGTGGTGCGTTTCAAGCAGCTGCTGGGCGCGCTGTTCCTGCTGCTTGCGCTCAATAACGGCTATTCCCTGCTGCGTCCCAAGGTGCATGTGCAGTGGGAGCCTTATACGGAGGCGCGGTTAGAGCAGGCACGCCGAGAAGGCAAGCCTGTCATCATCGATTTCACGGCGGCGTGGTGTCAGGCATGCACCGAGCTGGAGGAATATACCTATACCGACCCGCGTGTGGTGCGTGAGGCGGAGCGATTTGTGCGCCTCGTGGTGGACGCCACGCGCTCGGAGGATGAGAATGTGCAGCGTATCCTGAAGCAGCATGGGGTGGTCGGTTTGCCCACCGTGATTTTCATCGGCGCGGACGGGCAGGAGCGGCGCGACCTACGCCTCACAGGCTTCGAACCCGCCGACTCCTTCCTCAAGCGCATGCAGCAGGTGCGCTGAGTGCAAAGTGTAGCTACACGAGGGTGAGCCTATTGCAGCAGTCGCCATTCCTTCTCGCTGAGTTGCTTTTTGCCATTCGGGGTAATCTCCAGCACCGCTTTCTGCAAGCGTAGGATAATCTCCTCGCCCAGTGAGAGGTATTGGCGCAGTTTCGGTTGGCGACGGACGAGCTCGAAGTAGGCATCGCTGTAGGGTGCAATCTGGATGCGAGGCAGCTTCTCATCGGGCTTGTAGCGGCTGTCGATCCACTGCTTGCCCTTCTGATAGAAGGTGCGGTCGCCGATATTGCGGATGCGTTGCCCGGCGCGCTCAGCGAGTTCGGGGTTCATATTGCCTGCGAACTGGAGCGATTCGGTCGCTTGCTGGGGAGGTGCGCTGAGTCTGAAGGCACCACCAAAGCCGCCTTGCCCTGATTGCCGCAATTGTTGCGCCGTCTGGCTCTGGTCGACAGCGGCTTGCCCCACTGCAGGTGCGCCCACGAAGCCACCGGGTGCGGCAAGCGCGCGCCGCATGAGCGCTTGCTCGTGCGCCAGCACCATATCCTCCTCGATGAGGAAGGCGGTGAACTGGGTCACGATGCCATACTCTTGGGCGAGGCGGACAATCTCGGCACGCACCTCGTCGTTCTGGTGCAGGCGCCACATATCGAGTAGGTAGCCGATTTTGCGGGCTGCCCAGAGGCGCGGGATGAAATCCATCGTATCGGTGCGCTGGGGGAACTCCACCACCTGCTGCACGCGCTCTTGCCGTCCACGGGCAAGCCCTTTTAGTTGCACCGTTGCGCGCCCGCTACCCCGATAGCGACCGACAATCACCAGCTGGTCGCCTTCGAACAGGTCTGGCAGTTCCGTGGGGTAGACATCGTAGGTGTTCACGCCTTCTATGGCGAGGCGCAGCTCGGTCAGCAGCGGCAGGTTGATGCGGTCGTAGAAGCGGGAGACCTTCGCCTCGATGTTCTCTTCGGGGCGCACATACTCCGCCACGCCCCGATTCTGCTCGCAGAGCTTGTCGAGCAGATGCACATTCACATCGTAGCCCACGCCGAAGGCGAAAAGGCGGATGGCGCGTCCCGGATTAAGCTCCTGCACCGCTTGGAGAATGCGCTCTGGGCTGGTTTCGCCCACCGTGGGCAAGCCATCGGTCAAGAACACCACGGCGCGCAGCGCGGGCATGCGCTCGATGGGCAGGCTGCGGAACGCCTCACGCAGCGCATCATGGATGTTGGTGCCGCCACGCGCGTCCAGCGCCTGCACCATCTGGATGGCACGGCGCACATTGCCCGGTGTGGCGGGTACGAGCGTTTCGAACAGCTTGGTCGGCTGCTCGCTGAACACGATGAGATTGAACTTGTCGTCTGCCTGCAGATTGTTCAGGCAATAGGTGAAAGCCGCCTTCGCTTGTTGAATCTTCTCCCCTGCCATGCTACCTGTGCGGTCGAACACGAACACGAGGTGCTTCGGCAGGCGTTCGGCACGCTGCTGGGGGCTGGGCGCAAACAGCATCAGGAAATAGCCGTCGCCGCCCGTGCGATAGGTGAGCACCTCCAGCTCGTACGGTTCGGTGGAGGTCGCAAAGTAGAGCAGGAGGTCGCGCTCTGGCAGCAGCTGATGCCCTTCCCATTCGACTCGCGCCCGATTGGGTGCTTCGCGCCTTGCCCAAGCGTCGGGATGGGAGGGCGTATAGAGGCTGACCAGCGGCTTGCTTGTGCGTACCTCGATTTGCACGCGCACCCGTTCGATGGGGCGTGCCATGCTGCGCATCGTGCGCAGGGGCAGGGCATAGTGGAGCATGCCGCCCTCGCGACTTAGGGTCTCCACATAGCGCAGGGTGATACGGCGTGAGCCTTTGGGCGGTATGGGAAACACCCGCGCCCGCAACAGTCCATGCCCAGCGAACTCCAAAAGGGCAGGGTCGCGCTGCTGGCTCACGATGCGCTCGTAAATATGCCGCGCCTCATCTGCTGGCAACAGCCGCGCCTCCATCTGCTTGTCCCCCACTACCATCGTGAAACGCTGCACAGCGGCGGAACGCGGCACAGGAAACCAGTATTCCGCCTCTTGGGGAGCGGACGACTCGTTCACAAAGAGCTGTTCGATGGTGGTCTCAGCGATGCTATCCCGAATGGTGACGCGCACCGTTTGCTCCTTGATGCGGAACGGTCGCCCGTCTCGGATGCGGTGGTCAGGTGGGGTCTCGTCGGGCACAATCAGCACGCCCTGAGCGATTGCCAGCACCAGTGTGCCTAACCACACAAGCCCTGTGATTCCAGCGTGTCGCATGCAAATCCCTCCAGCCTATTAGACGAGTCAGGGGTTGCAGGGGTAACGGTTCCCCTCGGAATCGGTCCTCCCGGCGGCATCCTCCGGTCGGCGCATGCTAATAGCTCCCGTGTCCGGGGGTGGGGCATCTGACGGTGCCGCTGGTCGGGTCATATTGATAAGGCTGACCCGATTCGGGGCAGGCAAGCATGCTGGCAGACAGTCCCAGCTCCTGCAGGCTGGCGGGCAGGCTCTCCTCACTGCCCTGACGCATCTGGATGGCAGCCCGTATCTGGTTCAGATTGTTGCGGCACTCCACGCCCCGCGCTGCCTGTTTGGTTTCGCCCACGCGGCTCACAGGCGGCGCGCCGGGCGCACCGCCCGATTTGCCGCTCGTGCCGTAGTAGAGCCACACCATCAGCAGGAGGGCTAAAATCGCAACTGCGACCAGCACGCCAACCATTCGCATAGCTCTTTACTCCAGCGCGACATACGCGCTTAAGCCGTGGATGCCGCCCTCGCGCCCGAAGCCGCTCTCCTTGTAGCCCCCGAACGGGCTGGCAGGGTCGAACTTGTTGTAGGTGTTGCACCACACAACACCTGCCTTCAGGCGCGAGGCGAACGCCAGATACTTGCTGCCCTTGTTCGTCCATACACCGGCGGACAGCCCGTAGCGGGTGTTGTTCGCGATTTCGGCTGCCTCGTCCGGCGTGCGGAAGGTGAGTATCGCCAGCACGGGACCGAAAATCTCCTCGCGGGCGATGGTGTGCGCCATGCTGACCCGTGTGAAGAAGGTGGGGCGGAACCAGTAGCCGCGCTCAGGCAGTGGGCAGCTGCTTTGATGGATCTCGGCGCCCTCCTCGATGCCCACTCGCACCAGATGTTCGATCTTGCGCAGTTGCATCAGCGAATTAATGGCGCCCACATCGGTGTTTTTATCCAGCGGGTCGCCCACGCGCAGCAGCTCGATGCGTCGTTTTAGCTTGCGCACCACGACCTCGTAAATACTCTCTTCCACCAGCAGGCGGCTACCCGCGCAGCACACATGCCCCTGATTGAAGTAGATGCCGTTCACGATGCCCTCGATGGCTTGGTCGATGTCGGCATCCTCAAAAATCACATTGGCGGCTTTGCCGCCCAGCTCTAAGGTGAGCCGTTTACGCGTGCCGGCGACCGCTTTCTGGATCTTTTTGCCCACTTCGGTGCTGCCCGTGAAGGCGATTTTGTCCAGATCGGGATGTTGCACGAGCCATGCGCCCGTTTGACCATCACCCGTGATGATGTTCACCACGCCGGGGGGCAGCTCGGCTTGTTGGAACACCTCGCACAGCAGCAGCGCGGTGAGCGGGGTGGTCTCGGCAGGCTTTAGCACGACGGTATTACCGCAGGCGAGCGCGGGCGCGATTTTCCATGCAGCCATCAGCAGCGGGAAGTTCCAGGGGATAATCTGTCCGGCGACGCCCAGCGGGCGCGGTTTGCGCCCATGGAAGGCATATTCCAGTTTATCTGCCCAGCCCGCGTGATAGAAAAAGTGGGCTGCTGCCAGCGGGATGTCCACATCGCGCGATTCACGAATCGGCTTGCCTCCGTCCAGGCTTTCCAGCACGGCGAACTCGCGCGAGCGCTCCTGCAGGATGCGGGCGATGCGGAACAGATACTTGGCGCGCTCCTTGCCGGGCAGCTTGCTCCAGATTTTGTCGTAGGCTTCGCGTGCGGCACGCACGGCGCGGTCCACATCTTCTGGTCCGGCGTAGGCGACCTCGGCTAAGACCTCCTCGTTGGCAGGGTTGATGGTGGGGAAGTATTGTCCGCTTTTGGGCGGCACGAACTCGCCTCCGATAAACAGCTCATAGCGGGGCTGGATTTTGACGATGTGACGCGCTTCGGGTGCGGGCGCATATTCCCAGCGTTGCCCGTCGCGCACGGCATGCCCGTTTGTTCGCTCGCGATGGCTCATTTGGTTGCCCCCCGATTTGGGCATTTGGGCAGACACACCCATCTGCCCCCTACTCTTTTTTGGTGATTTTACCCCCTTCGCGCGTGCTGGCGTCGATCTCGTTTTTGAAGGTGGCGCGTCCCACGCGCTTCTCCTTGTAGAATCGCCCGATGACCACCACCTCGTCGCCATTCTGCAGGCGCAGATGTCCATAGGAAAAGACAGTGATTTTCTTCTCACCCTGTTCCAGTTTGAAAGTGGTGTAGGTGTTGCCGGCGCGAGAGGTCTTCTCCTTATAGTCGCTCACTTTGCCCTCCACCTGCACCAGCTTCTTATCGAATCGGTCAGGTTCCTCCAGGATGGCGGCGACGGTGGTCTTGACGGGTCGCTCTTCCGATTTCTTCTGTGCCAGCGTCGGCATCCCGATAAGGATGCCCAGCATCGTCACCATGAGATAGGTTCGCCAGTTCATTTTTTTACCTCCTCAGGCAGTTGTTTCGCCAGTCCCCGTGCGATTCCTGCTTTCAAAAGCGCGGGGTCAGGATGGGGGGAACGGTTCCTTCTGGGCGGCAGATTGCCACTCCCCCAGCGCCACTTGGTAGCGCACAACTTGTTGAATCGCGCGAGGTTGCAGATGATGAGCTGGGTTTTGCAGGCAGTACAATTGGGGTTGGCTGGCAGCGTCGGTAATGATATAGAGCCAATATTCGTCGCCCAGTCGTTGTGCCATCATCCACTCGTTGGGGGTCAGCACGATATCCCCTGTATG
>Ga0079995_1076894_pt1 | contig 33275 bp, 43 predicted proteins | sample FaiFalFF_MnMetaG_2_FD_69198 | JGI IMG/M metagenome (GOLD analysis project Ga0079995, IMG submission 69198) | Freshwater microbial communities from Yellowstone National Park, Wyoming, USA - Fairy Falls C (FF_Mn_C) (SPADES assembly) (version 4) | ecosystem: Environmental > Aquatic > Freshwater >...
CACACGGTATACGTCATTTGAGATAGGCTCACCTACCACGACACCATATTGCCGCGGGTCCTCCACATACTGGGTTAACAATGCGGCACCATGACTGTGACTGGGCTTTATCGAAAGAAGCCTTGAGAGAAAAGATTCGTTTTCCGAAATTATGTATGTGTCCCCTGCGGCTAGCAGAAAGTCGTCGCCGCCGACGAAGTTACACGCCATCAGCACCGCGTCTCCGAACCCACGTGGTGAATGCTGGCTTACCCAGACTATGACAGAATCGTCAAGCATTTTGTAGAACTCGGTTAAGTTTACGGCGGAAGACGACTTGCCCAGCTTTTCCAGCTTTTCAACGAACTCCCAGTCTGGGGTAAAATGGTCTTCGATTGCCCGCTTCCCTCTACCGACCACGAAGCAGAACTCTCTAAAGCCAAATCTGTACAGCTGTTCGTAAAGTGCTTGGAGTAGTGGCTTGAGAACAGGGGCCCCGTCCCGGCCGGTGACATAGATGGGAAGCATCTCCTTAGGCATCTCCTTCGTGGCGGGAAGAAGCCTTGTGCCGAGACCCGCAGCAGTTATCACAACCTTCTTAACCATTACATAAGCCGGTTTCTCCGGCGATAATAAAGCTGTAAACCCCCGCCTAATTTTTCTCCGTAAGCAGAGGGTATGGTGAGGCTGGGTGGCCCTTAAAAACATGTGAGACAAGCGAAAAAACCGCCAAGAAGTCGAGGAAAAGCATGGAGACTATCATTGCGAAGCCGGCTTCATGATGCAGTGCTGTGCTGAAGATGACCGGTGGCGCAACATAAATCGGTGTCTCGGTTAACGTGAGGTAAAGCCCATACCATCCCATGACCTTGCCCAAAGCAATCGCCAACGCTTCACGCCATGGCTTAGAAATCTTAACCGCGACACCGTACAGTAAAAAACCAACTGCTACGTAGCTTAGTCTCTTGGCCTGGTAGAGGAGTGGGTTGTTGAGGTCTGCTGGACATACACCGTATCCGAAGAGCGAGTTTGCGGGTAGATGCCAGTAGGTGATTATAAGGGCGGAGGCTCCAAGACCCAGGTATAGTGGGATAAACCTGTGAAAGTTGAAGCGTTTTGAGGCTAGGTATGCTATGGCGTAGCCGAAGACCGCTAAGGCTGTTGGCCAGACATCCATGTAAAAGAATAGATTTGTTAGTTCAAGGCCTCGGATTAACGGTGACATGAACACATAGATGGATGTAATAAGGACGACTATCGCCACGGCCGCCGCGTCCTTTAACTTCAACCCCCTTATTGTTGAATCTGTGGCGGGTATTATTTAAGCCAGCGCCCAAATATCAGAGTTCAAGCAATCTCTTCAGCTTTCTTCTTCAACTCCTCCAGTATCTCCTTCTTCCTCTTTTCTATCTGCTTCCTTAACTCCTCAAAACGCATCTCTGCTTCAGCCAACCTGCTCCACCTCCTTCCTCCTCTCCAAAACCCGCTTAACATGCTTTAGCTTGGTAAAGTCCTCCCTCTCCCTCTCCTCAAGGTTTGCGGCGATGAACTTGATCGCCTCCTGGTAACGGGGGATTATAAGGTGTTCGAGGGCGTTCAACAGCCGCTGTGTTTTCTTCAGCTCCTCTGCAAGCCTGAGGATTGTGTTCTCGACCTCCGCGACCCTGCATATAGGGACCAGTATGTCGCGGAACTTGGTGACGGCCTCGTCGAAGGCCGCGGCGGTATCTAGGAAGCCATAGTTGAGGGGCAGCTTTGTGCTCGAGATCTCAAGTGTTGGTATACGTATGCCGAGGACTATTTTCTCGCTTACTTTTACCTCGATTGAGGGGGGTGTGGTAGCCGCAGCCGCTTCAACTTTCACGGAGCCCATCTTCGCGTATGCTTTGAAGAGGGCGAGGTAAGCTTGGCGGAGAGGTTCGCCCATCTTCTCCCTCTCAGCCTCAGCAACCTCGACTAAGTCGTTGAGCCTTCTAACCAGTACATCTCTCTTGTCCTCCAATATTCTGTAAACGCTTCGGGCAACTTGAAGTGAGCGTCTGACCCTTATCAACTCAAGCTTCGTTGGTAGGAATTTTCCGCCAAAACTTACGGACAGAGCCCTAACACCCTTTCTTTAAAAACCAAGGCAACATAAAAACCATCATCAGACCACCTTAACCGATAAATTATTCCAGTGGGTGGGCTTCATTATTAGGTAATACTTAAAACACTGTATAAGCTCGGCCCAGGTCTGCTGGTTTATCAGTTTTTGGAGAAGTTTATATAATCTGTGTGAGGAGCTGTGTTAAATGACGGCGGTGTCCTCCATTAACAAGTACAGGAACTTTAGCGAGTGGTTTGACAAGCTGGTGCTGGAGGCAAGGATAGTGGATGACAGGTTTCCTGTGAAGGGTTTTTCAGTCTACCTCGAAAACGGTGCCTTCATTCTACGCAAAATAAGGGAGATGCTTGAGGAGGAGCTTAACGCAACAGGGCATAAGGAGATGATCTTCCCGCTTGTCACCACCGAGGAGCTGTTTGGCCGCGAGGCACAGCACATAAAAGGCTTCAGCCCAGAGGTCTTTGTCATAGAATCCGCCGGCGGCAAACCCCTCGAGGTTAAGCTAATCGTACGTCCGACGTCCGAGACGATTATGTATCCGATGTTCAGGCTTTGGATACGTAGCCACGCCGACCTCCCCCTACTCGTCCATCAAAGCAACATGGTTTACAGATATGAGACAAAGGCCACAAGGCCTTTGCTCAGGGTTAGGGAGATCCCGTGGAATGAGGCACACACCGTTCACGCAACCGCTGCGGATGCTGACCAACAGGTGAGGAAGGCGGTCGAGATCTACAAAAAGGTCTTAGACAGGCTTGGTGTGGCATATCTCATCCTTAAGAGGCCTGACTTCGACAAGTTCGCGGGGGCTAAGTACTCCATAGCCTTTGATGCATGGAACCCGGATGGCAGGGTCAATCAGGTCGGGACAGTCCACAACCTGGGTAAGAATTTTTCCAAGGTTTTTGAGATAGAGTTTGAAACTCCCGAAGGCAAGAGGGAGAACCCCCACCAGCTCTGCTATGGCTTCGGCTACAGCAGAGTACTTGCGGCCATCCTTGCCCAGCACGGCGACGACAGGGGTTTTGTGCTACCCTCACGTGTAGCCCCACTGCAGGTAGTTGTTGTACCCATCGTGTTCAAGGGGCAGGAAGAAGTGATTCTCAGGTATTGTAGGGAGGTGGCCTCACAGTTGACTGGTCTCCGTGTAAAGGTTGACGACCGTGAAGACGTTACGCCGGGTGAGAAGTTCTACTACTGGGAGAAGATAGGCGTACCAGTCAGGCTGGAAATAGGTCCTCGTGAGGTTGCTGAAAACACTGTAGTGGTTTTCCGGCGTGACACATTGGAGAAGAAGCAGGTGCCCGCGTCGGAAGTACCAAGCCATGTTAGAGCTTTGTTGGCGGAAATAGATAAAAACATCTCGGAGAAGAGCTGGAGGACTTTAAGACAGATGATCGTTGACGCACAGTCTGTTGACGATGTTAAGAAGGCAATCTCGGAGAGGCATATTGCGAGGATAAACTGGTGCGGTGACGAGGAATGCGCCATGCAGTTGAAGGAGGCGGCCGGCGGGGAGCTGAGGGGGAGTAAGTTCGAAGAACCCGAGGCACCTTTCGGAGGCTGTGTTGTCTGCCAGAGGCCGGCCAAGGATGTGGTATACGTCGCTAGGGCGTACTGAACACGTAGTTGTCCAACGCCCTCAGCCTTTTCGCAGGGTCTGGATGGGTGCTGAAGAGTTCCGCGACGGTGTTGGGTTTAGCTCTCTTTACTCTCTCGACCAGGATGTCCACGTCGCCTACGGCCTGTAGCCTGACGTCGGGGTCTGCGATAAAGAATGCCTTGAACTGCTCATAGTGAGCCGCCTCCTCCCTTCTCAGCTTACCCGCCAAAACCATTATCCTGACAAGCGCTCTCTGCAGGTTTACCGCACCCTGTGGGACAACCTTCGCAGCAAAGTAGTCCGCATAGTACTCCCTGAGCCGGCTCATGTAGAAGACGAAGAGGTTAAACACAAAACTCAGGGCCATTAAAGCCATTCCTATTAGGAAGGCGTAGCCGGCGCCGCCCCTATCTCTCCCGCCGAAAGCACCTGAGACGAATAACGTGTAGCCGATGTAGTAGATGATTGCAGGTATAATGCTGACCGCCATCATGAAAGCGACATCCCTATGCCTTATGTGTCCGAGCTCGTGGCCTATGACGGCCTCTACCTCCTCTCGGGGAAGACTTTCTGCAAGCCTGCGCGTAACCGCGACCATCGGACCCGTGAGGGGGCTTCCGAACGCAAAGGCATTAGGTATGTCTATCTCCGCAACATATGCCTTTGGAGGCTTCTCCATTCCAGCGGCAGCGGCAAGCCTCTGCACAGAGTCCTCAACCCAGCCAAGACCCGCCTCCCGCGCTGGCCTAGTGCGGTAGACGGCCGAGATCATGTAGGGCCCGAGTAGCCACTGTATTAGGTGGAAAACTACGACAAAGCCTATTATTGTGTAGAGGTTTAGAAGGGGCAAGCGTAGGAATGTGAGAACGGCTACAAAGATGAGTGATGCTATGGCTGTTATGAGGGCCCATGTTCCCAGCATTGCGACCCGTAGCTTGACAAGTGAGAGCCTAGCTCTTTCAGCCGCTGACATGGACAAAACCCCTCCTAGCCTGGAATGCGGAAAACCAACTATTAAATCAATTCCAGAATGTCAGATGAATTGTTCAGGCTTTCTATCCTCCCGTGCCCTTACTTTGAGAACTCCATAGTGTATTGCACAGCTTATGCAGAGGTTTTTTGTAACTATGTTTTCTGCTAGGTATGCGCCCGCCTGCTTTAGCTCCCTCGCCAAGTCACCTCTGACAAGCGAAACGCGCCGTGTGACACGCTGGACCTTGCTCCGTGGAACGTATGCCCCGCAGTTATCGCATTGTACTGTCGGCTCCTTACCCTTCGCGCCCTTCGAACGCCCACGGCTCTTTCTTTTAACAGGCATACCGCAACATCATCTACTGCTCGTTGTATTAAATCTATTCATCTGTTGCGGGGCTTAAATAGCCGGGCGCCCCATCTCTGGTGATGGTTACACGTGTTCTGGTTGCGGACCCAATTGATAAACGTTCGGTTGAGATGCTGACGGCCGCGGGGTTTGAAGTGGTTGTTAGACCCGATATCTCTGCCGCTGAGCTGTTGGAAACCATCGCTGAGTTTGATGTTGTGATGGTTAGGGGTAGGACTAAAGTGACCTCGGAAGTAATCTCCCGTGGTGTGCCCCGTCTAAAGGTTGTAGGACGGGCTGGAGTGGGCTTGGACAACGTCGACTTGGATGCTGCGGCCAAGCATGGTGTGAAGGTTTTCAACACTCCGGAATCTTCGACTAACAGTGTGGCCGAGCTTGTTATAGGGTTGATGATAGCTGTTGCGAGGAAGATTGCATGGTCTGATAGGGTTATGAGGGCTGGGCGGTGGCCGAAGCAGGAGGCGATGGGGTTCGAGCTCTCGGGTAAGACGCTGGGGGTTGTGGGTTTCGGCAGAATAGGTAGGAGGGTTGCTGAAATATGCTACGCGATGGGGATGAAGATAATCGCATACGACGTCATCCCGATACCGGAGGAAGTGCTTGCAAAGACCGAGACAAAGCTTACAACGCTGGGGGAAGTTCTAAGAAAATCGGACATCATAACACTACACGTTCCCTTAACACCTGATACTCACCATCTAATCAACGATGAAACGATTTCTCTTATTAAGCCGACCGCCATATTGATTAACGCTTCACGGGGTGAGGTCGTCGACGAGGAAGCACTCTACAAAGCGCTTTCGGAAGGAAGGCTTGCGGGGGCCGGGCTGGACGTGTTTGAGCATGAACCACCAGTAGGGAGCAAGCTTCTTACCCTCGACAACGTCGTCGTAACACCCCATATCGGGGCCCAGACCAGGGAGGCACAGCAGCTGGCTGGAACAATGCTGGCACAGAAAATAATAGATTATTTCAAGAAATCCTAACCATTTCCAAAAGCTTCGTCGGATAAAGGTCTCGGAGGTCCTCCCTATAGTATACTGCGACAGTTTCATCGTATCTTCTGTCCGCCACTGTTTCGGCGGGCAGCTCAACCCACCTGCCTTCACGAATCCATTCGTTGAAAAGCCTGTCGGCGTCTTTTTGTTTCAACATGTCTATGGGGAAAAGTATGTAGATGGGTCTCCGGTCAACGACGTGACGTGTAGACTTTGGAGGCAGCCTACCACCACTCCCGACAACCTCTAACACCTCTTCCTTTCGCAGCGGCCTGATAAGATATCCGAACCCATACTGGCCTGTGCCTACGTAAGTCTCCAGCTCCACGTCGCGAACGTAATTGACACCGTATACCCGTAAATCCTTCTCAAGCTCTGCCAAGGCTCTGTATATCTCGGCAATGTGTGATTCGTAGCAGGTAAGGGTGAGTGTTGTCCCATCACTCCAGATAAAATGTGCTGCATATGGGTGTTCATTTTCACCAGCCTTCCGAAAACCGTGCCTAGCTGAAAGTTTTAGCAATTCCTCGACAGAAAGTTTCCGCTTACACAGTCTGGCCCAGCCCAGCAGCCTTACACGGTCCGAAAGATAGTCGACGTCGTATACGGGGATTTTCGGAAGCTTAAGCTCTATGGCTGCCTCGACACGATGGGTTCCGTCTATTACCAGACCCCTCCCAACATCGGCGACTACGGGGTTGATAATCCGGCCCATCTCCGATATTTCGGATGCGAGCTTCCTAGTCAGCTCTGGAATCGACTCTTCATGTGGTTTGATGGAGGAGGGGTTTACTAGGGTAACTTTCCATGAGTTGGTCAAGGCAGTTCTTTCAGCTGCTCCTCTAAATGCCAAGGGATGGACGCGTAGACGTCTTCGAAGATCGCCCTGGGGCTAAGCGGCGGTGTGGCCTCAGCCTCCTCTGTGGCACGACGTAGTTCTGACCTAAAATCATCAATTAACCGTTTCTCCTCCTCAGCACTCCACAGACCTATTTTTGTTAGGTATTTGCGCAGTCTGTCTATTGGGTCTAGTTTTCTCCACTTCAGGGCTTCTTCTTCAGACCTGTAGCGTGATGGGTCGTCCGCCGTGGTATGCGGACCCATCCTGTATGTGACCGCCTCAACGAGGACCGACCCCTCCCCTGATCGTGCCGCCTCAACAGCACGTCTACAAACAGTGTAGACCGCCAATACATCGTTTCCATCCACCCTAATCCCTTTTACACCGTATGCCTTTGACTTGATGGCTATTGTCGGGGAGGCGGTCTGCTTTTGGACAGGTAGAGAGATTGCCCATTGATTATTCTGGCAAAAGAATATCACGGGGGGTTTGAAGACCCCTGCCCAGTTGACGGCCTCATGGAAATCACCTTTTGAGGTCGCGCCGTCACCGTGGTACAGCATGAAAACTTCATCGCTTTTTTTCATCTTAGCAGCAATGGCCATCCCGACAGCTATGGGCGCCATTAAACCTACTCCACCGGCCCCCACAACCATCCGATATCTTCTGTCGCCGAAGAGGGTGATTTCATGGCCTTTCAATATGTCCCTGCTGTTGGCGAACATTCTATTAAACAGGTCCACGAGAGGTACGCCCCGTACCAGTGCCAGAGCGAGCTCCCTGTATGTTGGGAATACCCAGTCGGTTTCCCTCAAGCTGCGGATGCTTCCAACCATGGAGGCCTCCTGGCCCTCACATGGAGCATATCGTGAGGCCTTGCCGAGGGGATGTATTTTGAGCATCCACTCGTCAAAGACGCGGAACTTAACCATGTCACGCATAAGGGTTATAAGCAAATCATCCTGGAGATAGGTGTCCTGCTCACCCACAAGGATGCCGTCAGGCGACAAAACCTGGTAAAGTCCTAACTCTGCCTCACTTCCTGAAGACATTTCAGTAACTCCTCATCCGTTAAAGGCCCTTTCTTGGACAAGGATACTTCCTTGACCCTTTCCAGCAACAGGTTCAGCTCCTCGGCTGAGGCCTTCACGCCAAGCTTTTCAAGCTTCCACTCCAGTGAGTGGCGGCCACTCTTCTTACCGACCAGGACGTCATGCCTGTTCCCGACCAAGCTGGGAAGATACGCCTCAGACCCGAGATTGAATTTCATCCAGCCAGCCACCGAAATACCCGACTCACGTGTAAAGACACGCTCTCCTACAACGGGCTTGTTAGGCGCCAGCTTAAATCCCGTCAGCCTTTCGACAAGCTTAGAGACCTCGTAAAGCTTCTCGTACCGGAGTCCAAGACGCTTTCCGTAGAGTAGCTCCAGCGCCAGCGCCACCTCTTCGAGGCCTGCGTTTCCAGCCCTCTCACCTATGCCGTTCATCGAGACATGGACAACACTCGCCCCCGCAGACAGCCCGGCTATGCTAACAGCCGGACCAAGCCCGAAATCGTTATGGCAGTGTACTTCGACGGGTACCTTGACGGTTTTGACAACCTCGCCGACCAGGTATCTGAAGCCCTCCGGTGTAGCGCACCCAAATGTATCCACAACTACAACACCATCGGCCCCGGCCTCCTCAACCACCTTCAAGTAAATATTCTTGAGGAAGTTGATGTCTGCGCGGGAGCCGTCCACGCCGAAGAAAACTGTGTAAAGTCCGTGGTCCTTGGCATAGTCGACGTGCTCTATGGCCTTTGCGATAACATCCTCTTGTTTCCAGCCGAACTGCATCAGCTTGGGTACGCCGACCGGGCCCTCTGTAATTATTCCCTCGACCCCCGCGTTAAGACATGCGTCAATATCTTCTTTCACCAACCGTGAGAACCCGAAAACCCTGGCCCTTAGCCCTTCACCGGCAATCAGCTTCACAGCCTCAAAGTCTTCTTTTGACACAACTGGCATGCCTGCTTCGATTCTATGGACGCCGAGTTCGTCGAGCGCCTTAGCTATCTCAAGTTTTTCAGCTGACCGGAGAACCACGCCCGGAGTTTGCTCACCGTCCCGTAGTGTGACGTCATGTATCTCGATTTTTTCCGGAAACCTAAACTGCTTTACGACCTCGTCTGCGAAGTTGTAGGGGCTTACCCAGAACCTTTCCCCACGCCAAGGCTCGGTGGACGACACACAATCACTCCCCAACAACAGGGTTTCTCATAACGCCCAAGCTCTCTATCTCAGACTCGACTATGTCGCCTGGCTTGAGGTAGTATTTTTCAGGGTTTTCTCTGAAGGCTGCGACGCCAGATATTGTTCCCGTGGTTATTATGTCGCCTGGCTCAAGCATGACCCATGAGTAGTGTTCGATTATTTCCTGTAGCGTGACTGAGAGCCTGTTTGTGTTACCTGACTGCCTCACCTCACCGTTAACCCGCAGCTCCATCTTGAGGTTGTGTGGGTTGTTTATCTCGTCTTTTGTGACTAGGTAGGGTCCCATGGGTGCGAAGGTGTCGAGGTTTTTTCCGAAGTTCAGGAGGCCGTTCTTCATCTCCTCCCTCTGTATGTCGCGTGCTGTTATGTCGTTGAAGACCATGAAGCCCGCCACGTAGTCGAAGGCTCTCTCCTTGGAGATGTATTTCCCACGCCTGCCTATGACGATGGCCATCTCCAGCTCGTAGTCAAGCTCCTTTGTAAACCTTGGATACACTATGTTGTCGTACGGCCCTATCACGGCTGAGGGGCTTTTCAGGAAAGATATCCACTGAGGTATGGGGAACTCCCACTTTGCCTTTTCAGCCTCCTTGGCGTGCTCCCTGAAGTTGCCGGCCGTGTGTATTATCTTGCCGGGGCGTGGAATTGGAGCGTAGAGCCTAACATCCGAAAGTTTGAAGACAATTCCATCACCGTACTCCCTGTTTACAAAGCTACGTCCCTTGAAAAGCACCCGTTCAGCGGCCTCCCAAGCCCTCCGACCTCTCCTCAGAAAGCCTATAACTGTGCTGGGTAGCAGTGCCTCCGCGAGAACCTCGGGGTCTTCCTCACCTTCCTCCCTGAGAAGGGCTGTAAAGGCGTGGGTTCCGTCAATCACGTACTCTCCGAAAACCAGCCCTAGCCTAGGTTTCATCTGGTATGGGTTGTGATATGTAACCAGCTTCATTACACAGAACCAACTGAACCGGCCATCTTTAAGTATATTCAGGAACCACCTTACTCCAAACCTTTTTGTCCTAGGTTGATTGCATCTCAGACGTGAATGGCGGCAGATTCTACAACGAGGCTTTAGAGAAGATGCCTAGACGCGAGCTTCTGGAGCTTAGGGATAAGCGGCTGAGGTGGACTGTTAGGCACGCCTACGAAAACAACCCCTTCTACAGGAAAAAGTTAGATGAGGCCGGTGTCAGGCCGGATGATGTCAAGACTGCGGCGGATCTTGTAAAGCTTCCATTCACAACGAAGGATGAGCTGAGAAGCCTATACCCCTACGGAATCCTCGCGGTGCCACGGGAGCAGGTTGTAGAAGTGCATGCCACATCGGGAACAACCGGTGTTCCAACACTTGGTTTCTACACTTTGAACGACATCGACGTATGGGGGGAGGTGTGTGCAAGGTCGTTGGTGATGTCTGGCCTGACAAAGCGGGACATACTGCAGATTACACCTAGCTTCGGCATGTTCACCGGCGGGTTTGGCTTCTACTACGGCGCAAGAAAGGTAAAGGCCATGATTGTTCCAACAGGAGCGGGGTTCAGTAAACGCCAGATACAGTACATGCTTGATTTTGGGACCACGATGGTTTGCGCGGTAGTCTCATACATTCTACGCCTGACGGAGACCGCTCGGGAGATGGGAGTCGACCCCGCGAAAGATACACGTGTCAGGAAGGGGGTTTTCGGCTCCGAAATGTGGACTAAGGAGATGAAGAAGAGGATTAGCGAGGCATGGGACATGGATGTTTACGACATATACGGGTTCACGGAGCTGTGCGGGCCGGGGGTTGCCAATGACTGCTACCTTCACGACGGACTCCATCTCTGGGAAGACCATTTCTACGTAGAGGTTGTAGACCCCGAGACAGGTGAGGCCCTTGAGCCTGAGGAAAAGGGTGAGCTTGTTTTCACAACGCTGACAAAGGAGGCGGCGCCTGTAATCAGGTATAGGTCCCGGGACATCTCCCACATCTATGATGCCAAATCATGTGACTGTGGAAGAACACATATCAGGCTTGGCTTCATCAGCGGCAGGACCGACGACATGATTAAAGTTTCCGGCGTAGCCGTCTGGCCAAGCGCTGTGGAGAATGTTCTGCTCAGACACCCTGAGCTGGGCTTCGAGTACCAGATAGTTGTCTCAAGGGTTGGTGGGCTTGATAACATGAAGGTTGTAGCCGAGCTCGCGAAAGAGCTGGCTCAGCCTGATATCATTAGGCTGAAGAATAGTCTGGAGAATGAGCTTCGGGAATCTCTGATGACAGGTGTTGAGGTTGAGCTCGTCCCACCTATGACGATTCAGAGACAAGAAGTCGGCAAGGCAAAGCGTGTAGTTGACCAGAGGAACTTGTAGGGAAATGCTTACCCTGACGTCCCGGGACTTGTATGAATGGCTTGGGATGAGGCGTTCCCTCGAAATAGTCGAGAGGTTTTTCCAGGACTTTACACCAGATAAGTACGTCTGGCCGCCCAGAATGGTTTCCGCCATCCCCGAAAAGGACGCGGTGTGGCTGAACATGCCGGCCTACAGCCTTGTCCACGGAGCATTTGTCATCAAAATAATAAACGAATACCGGCAAAACCCCGTGAAACACGGTCTTGAGTTGAGGAGCCGGTGAGCCTGATAGAGAGGTCTGTCACAGAGGATAGGAAGGTTTCACTACACCTCGACAGGGCTGTTGCGTCGAAGTTTAAGAGGGTTCTCCTGGTCGACGACATAAGACGTTCCTCACGGACATTAAACGCAGCAGTCGAGCTTCTAAACACATGCGGCGCAGAGGTGGAGGCATGCTACGTCATATTGGATCTCGCGTTTGCAGGTAACCCGCCGCCGGCGAAAATACCTTCTGACAGGTATCTACCGCTTTTCGTGATATCGGCGGTTGAGGACGACGGGAGATGCGAGGTCAGCGGAGGGCTTGTCGTCGAATACCTTGGGATGTTGTCCCACGTCTAAACCTCAATGCGGCAAAGACGAGGGCGGCTGAAAGGAAGGCGGCAACGGACACGGCGACTAGGACAGCGCCTGATGGCTGATAGGTTTGTTTAGGTTTTAGCAGTAGCTTGACAGTAGTAGGTTTAGACACGTATAAAACATCCCCAACCCTTGTGCCGTCGTCGAGCACATACTGGACATCATAACCCGTTAAACCCCTACCGGTCAGCAATGTGTTTAAGTTAACTGTTGAACCCTCCTTAACCCATAGCTCGTCAAACAAAGACCCGTTTTCATTGATTAGCTGCAACCTGTGTATGGCCTCAATACTGAAAAAAGCCTTTTTGACAGCCGCAGTGACGACTAGGCTTTTAGGCTCGACGGTATATCGGGTATAGTCGCTCCCGCCATATATCATGGGAGTTATATTGTAGTCGAAACCCTTGAGCGCTGCCAGCTTTATCGCTCCACCAGAGGCGTCGTAAGTTTTTCCACCAAAATTGACTGAGGGCCTCGCCTCCGCGTAACGCCCTGTGAAGAAGAGTTCCGCAACATAGGCGATGTCGGCGTTGAGCTTTCCCCAGCCCCACTTGTTTGAGCCATTAAAACCTATGGGTCCCGTGAACCTGTCTTGCCGTGCGTTGTTTTTCATAAGCTCGATGACTTGGCGGGCTGTGAGTTCGGGGGCGAGCTGTAGTATTAATGCGGCTGCACCTGCCGCGTGGGGTGCGGCCATGCTTGTACCGCGGCTAACTCTGACCAGCTCGCTTGGGCTAAAGGCCTGCCGTGGGAGGTTTGAGGGCCCTGCTGCAAATATCACCCCGCCCGGCGCGGTTATCTCTGGTTTTGTCCTGTTGTCGACGGTTGGGCCGCGTCCGCTGTAGCTCTCCAATTCCCCCACGGTGCCTGCAACTCCCCACTCGCTTCCGCCAGCGCCCGGTGCTAAAAAGCCTGTTGCGTGTCTGGCTTCGTCTCCCGAGTTGCCGGCAGCAACGGCGAATACTACACCTTCCTCGGCCCAGGCTTCAAGCATCCTTTCTAATGGCTCGCCGCCGTCATGGCCGCCCAAGTTTGTACCTAGGCTTAGGACTACGACAAGCCTTCTCCCAAGGCTTCGTGCCTTCTCCACGGCGTAGGATATTCCGTCAATGAGTCCCTTCTCGTCGAAAAACCATCTACTCCCCCCGCATGCTGGCCCACCGCTCTTAACAACTATGAGCTCTGCCCCGGGAGCGACGCCCCTAAGTCTCCAGCCACCACCAACCCCGCCCGCCGCTATTGAGGCAACTATCGTCCCATGCCCAACAAAATCTCTCTCCGGGCAAGTCTCCTGCTGTATTTCATCGGGGCCGCATTCGTATCCGTAACTAAACCCTTTCGGCGGCTTTCCGTTAATGGTTTGGTCCCACACGTAGAGAATTCTGTTTCTGCCTTCAGATGTTTTAAAGGCTGGATGGGATAAGTCGACACCGGTATCAACCACCGCAATTAGTACACCCCGTCCGTCCACTGACTCGGCGTTCACACCCGTCACATTATTCAAAAGGTTGACGCCTATGTCAACTGTGCTGAGGTCGAGCAGGGGCCTCAATACTCTGGGTCTGTAGACTGTAAACCCCATGTCCCGTAACCTTTCGACAGCGGCGGAAGTTGTCCATACTGTGGCATATCCACTGTAGGCTGTGTCTACAAACCCATGCGGCCTCAGCTCCTCTACACCTCTTTCTAAGCCATATCGAACGACATATCCCTGCAACTCCAGAGACATGCTCTGCTGAAGGGGTAGCAGTGCAAGTAACAGGACTGCCGTTGCAAAGCATCCGTAAACCACGGACGTGAACGTATCCCTCATCCGGTTCCTAATCTCCCTTATCTTATGACATCTTTTTAAAGTGGATGTTCGGACTTGCGGCTGAGAACTATGGTAAGCGCGGCGGCCGGGGCTATAGCTGACAGGTACAGGCTTTTGAAAGGTCTGCGCGGCGGTCGGTGGAGAATTACCGCATACATTACAATTCTTACAGCCGTCTTCACAGTATTTACATACTTCACGACTTCGGATATATTGCTTTCCGCGGCTGTTGCGGCGGCGGGTTTTATGACAACGATGGGTTTAAACATGGCCGCGGAAGCTTTGCTTGTCTCCAAAACACCAAACTACACGGCCCGTAGGCTTAACTCCCTCTCCGTGGTAGAGCTTTTCATCCTAGCCGTGGGACTGCCTGTCTCAGCCCTCGCAAACCTCATACACCCCAAGCTGGGGGAGGCTGCCTACTCTTTGTTCATAGCCACAGCATCATTCATAGGCTACTCTGTCCGCAGAGCCTTAGGAATTAACCTAAGCCCATTAACACCAATGGCTCTTACATTAACGCCCATGCTTTTAGGCACCTTCACAACCTATGTCTACGTCAGAGATTTTACAAAAGCTTTGCTGCTTTCAGCGTCCGCGTACTTGCTTGGAGTTGTCTTGATGGAGGCTTCGAGAGAAGTCATAGATTTTAAACGAGTGGGCGGTGTTAAGCCCTTCAAGCTCCTCCAAGCCTTTCTCACAAGCCTGCTTTCAGGTTTAACCCACGACCTTGAAGAGTTGATGTCTAGGCTTGGGCGTAACGATGAGGTGAGATGCGAGCTTTTTGTGGTCAGGCGGGAGGGGCGGACCCCCCTTGCTTTAGTTGTCTCGGATGTCCATCCAGGGCCCTTCAGAACAGTTGGTTCAAGCATGCTGCCATCCTTAATACAGCAGAAGCTCGGCGAAAAAGGGTTTGAAGCAGCGGTTCTAAAAGGTCTGTCAAGCCATGAGAAAAATATAGCCAGTAGGAAGACAACGGAACAGCTTGCGGAGAGGCTTGCCGCTGAGGCACATGCCTTGCTGGAAAGCAATGTATTCGAAGACTCTTTCATGACCCCCATGCGGAAAAAGTTGAACGGTGCTAGTGCGCTGACTGTAGGCATTGCTGGAAAACGCATCATAATACTGACACTGCACCCCCATCCTATGGAAGACCTTTCACCGGAGGCCCTTCCCGACACGATTCCCGACGACATCTTGGTTGTGGACGCACACAACAGCTTCTACGACGGGTTCAAAGCCCTGGAAAACAGCTCCCTTGAGAAGCTCAAGCAACTTATCGAACGGTTGAAGGACGTGCGGGGACAGGAATGCAAAACAGCGTTGGTCGGTTTTTCACGTTTCGTCCCAGCCGATATAGGGCTTTCTGAGGGGATGGGGGCGGGAGGGGTGTCATGTGTTGTTTTCGAGGTGGCGGGGGCTAGGTATGCGGTGGTAGCCGTCGATGCCAACAACGCCATGCCATGGGTGAGGGACATGGTTTTGGAGATAGGTAGGAAATACGGCTGCGTAGAGGTGGAGCTGTGCACAACCGACACGCATATGGTTAACGCCGTACAGCTTGGTGGAAGGGGGTACCACCCCCTAGGGGAGGTAGTTGGACGTGGGGAGCTTGAACGGATGTTTGAAGAAGTGTTTAAGCAGGCCGTCAGCAGTCTCGCACCGGCCGCAGCGGCACATAAAACCGTGGTCGTTAAGGATGTCAGGGTTTTCGCAGACCTGCTCGAAACAATAGCTGGAATAGTGCCCTACGGGATAAAAACATATGCAGCCGCTGGTTTGGCGGCTTCCGTTTCCTCACTAGTCCTCGCACTAATCATCTAGCCAGACGCAGCCCTTGCACGGGTCAAGAGAGCTACGCTATAAGCCCAGCCTCCAGAAGCTTCCCCGCGAGCTGTTCAATTGAATCCCTTATCTCCGACGGGTCTCGACTTATCTGCGACGCAATCTCCGATACCACGTCGGAAACAGTCTTATCATTGAACAAATCCCAAACAGCCACAACAGCCTCGTTCACCATGTATGCTTCACCGTTCTCGTTCACAAGCAACAACTCGCCTTCCGGAGTCTGGCTCACATAGCCCTTCTTGGACAGCCGCCTTTCTTCAACCATTTAGTTCGCCTATGGTTGAGCTGCTTTTTTATAAGCATTTAGTAGGTACGAGGAACCCATACACATACCCCTAAAATAGATATACCCCCTAACGCAGGAGAATAACGCATGGCTGAAAACCAGCAGGAGGCGCGACTCGTCATAGTCGGGAAAAAACCCGTCTTCAGGTATGTGACCGCCTCAATAACCCTGCTTAACAGAGGTTTTCGGGAGGTTGAGTTCGTGGCCCGCGGGAAAAACATACCACTATGTGTTGACGCGGTCGAGCTTCTCAGGAAATCTTTCCGCAAAGATGTAAAGGTTAAAGACATATCGATTTGGAGTGAGGAGTTCACTCAAAACGGCAAACCCCGTAGAATAAGCTACATAAAAATCATTGTTGAGAAAGTCTGATCGAGAAATCGCTGGTAAGGTATCTTCGGCCCATTCGTCTGAAGCCTAAACCTGGAAAACATATAGGTCAAAGCACTTTTCACCTACATGGCTGTTTCGACATCTAATCGGAGTCCACAATGGTGTTTACTGGTTATGTGTCTCTGTAACTTTAAAATCATGGTCCTGAACAAGACCACACATGGATTTTGAGCTTTCACCCGAGCAACGACTTCTGCGTGACAAGGTTTCAGAGCTCTGCAAACGCTACATAGAGCCGAAATGGATTGAGATTGATGAAAAGGGTGAGATCGGGCGGGAGATCATTGAGAGGATGGCTGAAGCAGGGTTGATGGGGATGACTTTGTCAGAGGATTACGGGGGTCAGGACGGCTCATTTCTCGAGGCGTCTATTGCGGCGGAAGAACTGGCATACCACAGCCCCTCACTAGCCTTGGCTGTGATGTATCTGCTTCAATGCTCATGGCCCTACATGCTACAGCTCTACGGCTCCGAGGAAGCCAAGGCGGAGATACTTCCAAGGGTTGCGAGGGGCGAGGCAGCCGTCGGTATAGCCAGCACAGAGGCTCACGGCGGCAGCGACGTCTCAGCCGTGAAAGTTGCTGCGAAAAAGGTTGACGAAAGGACTTGGTCCATCAGCGGGGAGAAAGCGATGGTCTCTCTTCCCTCGATAATTGAAAGAATGCCTTGGGGTGGGGGGTGGTTCCTAATCGCTAGAACAGGAGACCCCGCGTTAAAACATAGAACCATTACAGACTTCCTACTCCTGATGAAGAAAGACGGGGTCAGAGTTAATGGGATTTCCTACAGGCCGTGGACAGAGTTTGCGCGAAAAGGCTTAGACACATCCGTACTTACAATCGACAACGTTGAGGTGGAGGACAAGTACAGGATCGGCCCTGTCAACTCCGGTTTCAAAATAGCGATGGAGGGGTTCAACCTGGCGAGGACAACCATAGGCTCTGTGTGCGTTGGCTGCGCCCGGTGGTTGATGGATAGAGCGGTCGAATGGGTGAGGACAAGGGTTGTTTTCGGAAAACCCATAGCAGCATATCAAGGTGTCAGCTTCAAGCTAGCCGAGTTCGCCACGGAGCTTGAGGCTGCGAAACTTCTCAGCTACAGGGCCGCTATGGCCGCGGACAAATACTACCGTGAAAAGGCGGGGTCGCTTAACGAGGTTGCACGCCTAGGCGCCATGGCCAAGCTGAAGTGCGCCAAGCTTGCAGTCGACCTAGGTGAGGAGGTCATGAAGATCTACGGTGGGGCGGCCTACTATAAGGAGACGCCGATTTTCAGGGCGTGGCTGGCGGCCTTCAGCTACGTAATAGGTGCCGAGGGGGCTGAAAACATCCTCAAACTTATTGTTGCCCGAGAGGTTATAGGCCGCGAGTACGTGGAATAGGTTAAACACCTACTACCTGTATGTAGAGCTTCCTGGTCCGTGGGCCGTCGAACTCAGCCGCTATCACTGACTGCCACGTACCCCTAACTAATCTCCCGTCCTCTATGGGGAGCGTGACAACGGGTGACAGGAGAATTGAGCGGAGGTGTGAGAAGGTGTTGGCTGTTGGGTCGACGCTGTCGTGGTGGTAGCCCCTGCCAACTGGTGCAAGCTTTTCGAGGAACTCGATGACATCCCGCTTCAGGTTTGACTCATTTTCGTTAAGGTATAGTCCAAGGGTTGTATGCATGGAGAAAATGTTTACGAAACCCTTCGAGACACCTGATTTCGATACAACCTTCTCAACAGTTTGCGTGATATCTTGGAGCTCAACCCTTGAACGGGTTTCTAAAACAACTGTCTCGGAGTGGACTTTCATACAAAATGTACGGCATGGACGTTTTTAAGGGTTGAATGACGGCATAACCTCTTCGGCGAAAAGCCTTAGGCTTGAAGCCTTAACATCCATGTCGCGTAATATGATAAGGCCTACGCCGTTGCTGGCCATTGTCTCGACCTGTTTCACCACCTGGTCTGGGCTTCCATGCAGTAGTGTGAACGTTTTACGTAACGCCTCCTCCACCGTTGGGTAACTTCCAAGTTTTTGAAGCCTTTCTCTCTGTTCGTCAGCGTTCCGGTAGACAACAACATTTGTGAAAACTGATCTGGAGGGGTTCCGGCCCAAGGCGCGGCACCGCTCCTCAAAAACTTTCAGAACGTTCATGTATTCTTCGACGGTTTCTCCGTAGAAATTCCAGCCGTCACCTATTTCAGCGGCTAGCCTAACCATCCTAGGCCTCCGCGCCCCCACCCATATAGGGAACGTGGGTTTCTGGTAGGGTGGTGTGTTAGGTAGTGCAGAGGAAAGCCTGTAGAACTTTCCGCTGAAATTTACTTGGCCGACGCCGGTAAGTAACAGCCTCAAGACCTCCACATACTCCCTGAGATGTTCAACCCTGCTACTTGGGTCGACGGAAGACATCCCCAAAGACTTTAACTCATTTTCCTGGGGCTCCGACCCAGCCCCAACACCGAGCTCAAGCCGTCCGTAGCTGACAACGTCGAGTGTTGCAGCCATCTTAGCGAGGAGGGCGGGATGCCTGTAGCATGTGCAGAGCACCGAGGTGCCCAGCCGCACGTCTGTGGCGGGGGCGAGGGCTGTGAGAAGTGTCCAGGACTCAAGCACCCTAGACGCCCTGCCCGGCTGAAGATGGTCAGTCACCCACAGCGACCTATATCCCAGGCCCTCGAGCTCAACCGCGAGGTCAACCACATCCTTGAACTCCACGTCGTACCGGGGCAGGACGGCGCCGAAAAACAACACCATACCAACCACCCCGACCCATACGAATTCTTATTCTTTACCACAATACACATACCCAGCCATTGCACTGAACACTCGTTGTTAGTACGGCTCCGAGGTAATTTGGGGAAACTAAAATACAGGTTCGGTCGGTCGGTTTTGTTGCTTGGGCGTAACGTAGTGTTGTTCATGAGCCACATGGCCAACGACATGATTTACTCCAGCCTACCGCCCCTCCTGCCCTTGCTGGCTGCACAGAGAGGTCTCTCCGCCGCAGCACTAGGCGTCATCCCAGCCGCCTACATGGCTGTCGCATCCTTCCTACAGATGGGTGTCGGCATGCTATACGATAAAAGGCCAACCGTTAACTATGTCCCTCTGGGACTTTTGATAGGCGGCGCCGCCATCGCCTTAATCGGTTACTTAGATAACTATTTCCTGTTAGTGGCTTGCGCGGTTATTGGAGGGGTGGGCTCAGCATTTTTTCACCCGACCGCCACCTCGCTAAGCTCCTCGTCAGCGAACAGGTCGGTCTCCGTTTCATTTTTCGTCGCTGGTGGCGGCATAGGTCTCACCTTGGGGGCCCTTCTTAGCTCACAGATGGCGGGGCAGATGGGTTTGAAAGCCACAACCATATACCTACCTATCACCATGGCTGCGGCCTTCACAGCCCTGCTTCTGCTCAGAAACAATGTGGAAAACAAAAGGAAAGCCGCCACGCCTGTAAGCAAGGTTTGGAGTGCACGGCTGCTCCTACTTTTGACGGCAGCCGTGTTTCGCGGTGTTCTAACCATGAGCTATATTACGTATCTTCCGCTATACTTATCAACGCAGGGCTACACAGTGGCTGGTGCTGGCGTCATCCTTACTCTGCTCCTTCTAGCTGGTGCGGCTGGAATGGTGCCTGCGGGTTTTTTAGCGGATAGGTTTGGCAGGCTGAAGGTTGTGGCTGTTCTGCTAGCCCTTTCATGCCTCTTCTCCATCCTGATAGTGAACATGCCCCCTGAATACGTTTTCCTACCCGTAGCATTTCTGGGCTTCTTCGTCCAAGCAGTTATCCCGTTATTGGTTGCAGAGGCGCATGAAGTTTTACCTAATAACCTCGGGCTGGCCTCAGCCCTCATGTATGGAGCTGCGATTGGTTTGTCAAACCTAGCTGTCCCAGTGGTTGGTGCGGCTATTGACCACTGGGGTTACAGACCCGTGTTCCTCGCTTTGTCCTCTTTACCCTTCATAGGAAGCATGCTCATAGTCAAAATTCAAACCATAAGGTACAGCTTTGGCACGGTCCTCAGCGGAAAAAATGAATAGTAACACGTTTACACACGCTCCCAGTCCTCGACACCTCCCGGCACCGGCCTAAACAGCGGATGCGGGCTTGCCTGACTAACCCCAGCCAACTCCCTATACTTTTTCGGGCTTCGCTTCCTGAGTTTGTTTAGTAGATGTTTGAACTCGTAGTCAAGCTGCCCAACGCTGATCGGCAGCCTCTCAACTTCGAGGTTGTAGGTCTTGACCTTGGCTAGGCTGAAGACGTAGCCCCTTCTTCTCGCCTCCTCGTGAACGTAGTAGAGGTAGGTGCCGATGTAGAGGACGGGGTCTGGGCTCCGCCTGAACCGGATTAGCTGGGGATGGTTTCGATACCCCTTAGTCAGGCCAAGTAAAACTTTCTGCGCCAGAAGGCCTTCACGCCAGAGGGCAACCAAACCCACCGGGTCCAAGTATTCTGGGCTGATCGACCAGAGCCTCATGTTTGGAACAGTAGATGGTCAAGCTTATATCCTCGCACTAGTTTCAAATAGTTTGGGGGCATTATAGCGGGGTAGGGTAGCCAGGTATACTGACGTTGGAAGTGGGTGTGTATCCCGGGTTCCACATGTCCAACCCACCCCGATTTCCGGAAATTCTGGGTTTCTGGGGGCTGGGGAGCCGGAACACCGAGGTGTTCCAACCCTGTTCCACCCCTGTTCCAGCTGTTCCAACCCCCCTCCACATGTTTATATTCAATTGATTTCCTATTTCCCCCATGCGGCTCAGCTCAGTTCTCCCGGTTGTTTTGCTTGTTGTTGGGTTGGCTGCGGGTTTTGGCGGCGGAGCTGTTTTAAGGCCTGTGACCGTGACCGAGACGTCGACAACAACCCAGCCTATGACAACTATTAAGACGATGATGGTAACCATCTACCAGACATTAACCCAGACCACAACATCACCCATAACACAGACAATTAGGGAAACACTACTCAGGACAACAACCACAACATATCAGACCTCCTTCACCACCACTAAAACGGTAACCACAACAACGACGGCCATAACCACCACAACTTTGGTTGAATCAGGTGTTAGTGGGGTATGTTTCAGTAGGGTAGAGCAATGCGATGTAGTCTTAATCAGCTTAATCAATAGGGCTAACAGGAGCGTGTATGTGGCCGTCTATTCGTTTACGCGGGATGGGCTGGCTGCGGCTCTTGTTTCAGCGAAGAATAGAGGTGTTGAGGTTCGCGTCGTGATAGAAAGGGAGAGGGCTAACGAGCAGGGCTCGGAATACCAATACCTAAGCTCTTCTGGGGTTGGCGTAAGGCTTGACGGAAACAGCGGGCTAATGCACCATAAGTTCATGGTCATAGACGGCCTGATAGTGGTCACGGGAAGCTACAATTGGTCGACGGCCGCGGAAGACCGAAACGATGAAAACATAGTCATAATAAGGGATAGATATACAGCAGAAAGGTTTACACAGGAGTTTGAGAGGATATGGCGGCTGGCTAGTTAACTCTGTATTCTTTTCACAACCCGCGCTATAAGAACCATCTCCTGACCGCGGGGTTCTAGGCTCCACTCCACCTCATCATCACCCGTAATACCGAGAGCCATAACAAGTGGTTTCGGTATTTGCACGCGGAAATATGTTTCCTGCCCTGATTTTGTTTCTAGTTTGTATGCAACTATCTTACTTTTATAGACCATTTGTGGCCACATCATTAACCTCATTTTAGGTCAAATATAAAATTCATTAATCCTATTTAAATCTATCTTTTTTCCTAACGTTAGATTAATAATTAACCCAATATCCTATTATGGTGAGGTGTTTGAGGTGAGCAAGGTAGTGAATGATTTTCTACGCGAGCTGAGCTTCAGAGGCATCCGCGGCGCGGTAGCCGTGGGTGAAAGCCTCCGAGGCACGAACATCTGGATGAAACACAGCGTTCTCGAAAGCGATAGGCGGGAAATCGAGAAGCTGCTTCGGAAATATGGTGCTGAGGAGAACGAGCTTGAGGGAGGCTGGGTTCTCGATGGCTTCTGATGTGGAGCAGGAGTCCGAGCCGGTTGTCTACCAATCTATTGAGTCTTTGATGGAGGACGACTTCGCTAACATCGACATCCTTCTCACAAAAGCCCTCGCAGCCTTAAGGTCGGGTAACATTAGGGCTGCCCGCGTCTACATCGGCAGGGCCCGCAGCATAACCTGGGAATGGATCTAAGTGTCTAGGCGGGTTGGGGCCGCGTGTTTTTTCCCCAGCTCAGGGGCCGCACCCCACCCGGGACACCCCCGCACTTTCACACTACTCTGTCCTCTTATTACCCCCCACTTCGCTAGCTAAAGTAGGGGGTTTGGCTAGCTTCAGCATAAGAACGTCCAAGACATGGGCTGATGCAGATGTGTGTTAAGAAAGCTGACGACGACGAGCAAGATATTTACGTCCGCATCACACCAGAGCTGAGAAAGCTCGTCAGAGACACATCACTCAAACTTCAGATAAGCGAGAGTGATGTCGTCAGGATTGCTCTCTCATATTTCTGTGAGAATGAGGCGTTGATGCGGGTTGTGGAGTTCGCCCGCATCGCGCAGCGTCGCCGAAGAAAGATTGATGGTAGATAGCTAGCTAAAGTGCTGGGTTTAGCTATCTATCGCACATAAACGTCTCTATCCGCTAATTTAGTATGAGTGGTGTGGTGGATTGGAAGGGTTCAAGCCGCGAAGGAGAGAAAACCACAATCGAAGACCTGAAAGATAAGACAATCATCATCACAGGGTTTGAGGAGCGGCCAAGCAACTTTCACGACGGGCAGAACTACCTAACTATCAACGCCGAGCTCGAGGGCCGCAAAATTTTCTTCAACACAATGTCGAAAGCGATTGTTGAAAACCTGCGGAAAAACAGGCAGCTCTTCGCCGAGGGAAAGAAACTCCGCGTCAAAATCGTTCAGCGTAAAAATGAGAGAGGTGTGAGATACTTTGCCTTCGATGAGCCTGAGTGAGCCTCCGCGTCCCGAAACCCACGTGGGAGATGAAAGCCATGACATCCATGGTCTCACGCCCCATACTCAAAATGAAAGCCATACTCAAAATGGGCGGGAGAGGCGGCTGGCTCTCTCACTTAAGGAAATAACATATGATATTGATGAATTTTTAACACGAGCTTCAGACCATGATAGAATACGGCTATCATTTTTCCAGAGGCCCGCAGGTGAGGGGTTGGTCAGCATCCAGCCACGTCTATTCTATCCACTCAAGGACGCCATCATGATTTGGGAAGGGCCCGCGTCGACTTTCTTCATGGTTCAGGATGACGAAATCCGAGAGTTTGAGAAAAAGATGGTTCAGTTTGTCGAGGAGAAGCTTGGTTTCAAGCCGCGGCTAGGTAGGTGGGAGAAATGAAGTTCATCAAATATGGTGTTGAGGTGTTGCTTTCCTACCTGATGCCGTCAAGGTTTCCCGCAACCCGCTGCGATTATTGTGGAAAGGTTGTTTTCTGCTGGCGGCATGGACGAAAACACATCAGCGATATTTACCCTCACAGCATCTATGTCTGCGATAAATGTGAAGGCATGGGTATAGTCCATGAACACATGGATGAAGAGTTGGAAGACGTTGTTTCAGCATTCTGTCAAGCCTATGGTCAGGAGGCCCCAGAAATAGAGCGGGTGCGGTCATGAAGTTTAGGAAGCATGTTATCTCTGCTACTGAGGCTGTTAAGCTGGCTTTAGGCCCTGAGAAATTCTTCTCCGATGAATACGTGCCCTCTGAGGTGCTTCATGAAAACAGAGTGATTCACCAAATGCTTGGCGCGGATAACACCGAAGAGGTTGAGCTAACTTTAGGTGAGTGGGTTGTGAGAGGAGTTCCAGATAAGATACTTGACGACAGGGTTGTTGAGGTCAAGGTGCAGAGACCGCTTTCAAAGCCGCAGGAGCTACTGACTTCCGCGGCCTATCAGGCTTTGATTTACGCGTCAGCGCTTGGGCTGGACATTGTCGAGGTCTGGCTCTACGTCTACTCCACGGGCGAAGTGAAGACCCATACCTTCCCGGCTTCCGAGCTCAACCCAGCCGAGTTCTTCACAGTCCTGAGCCATAATCTAAGAAAGCTTGAGGAGCTGCAGGCCTTCAGGCCGCCGAAGCTGGAGAGCTCAGAGGTGAACAAGCTGGCGTTGGTGGTGAAAAAATATGAGTAGTGAAGTCAAAGAACTAATTTTCCAATTTGTTAGGAGCCTGAACTACCGGCTGAAGGGGGTTAGATGCCCCTACTGCGGACGTGAAATCGAGGTCGAGGGCCTGAAGCTGGAATGCTGTAAGAAAGTCGTGGGTGGAAGGGAATGAGGTCTACATTAGTCAAAAGAATGCAGGCATACCTTGTAGATAAGGTTAGAACACTTGAGTCGGAAAACATCCATGTAGAAATATCAAACCTAATAACGCCTAATTATTCAACAATCATACTCGCCGCTGGACTCCGCGAACTTCTGACTAATTTCGCCCCATCAATATATCTCGGATTAAGTGAGTGCCCAGTCCATGCAATAGCAAAACGCGAAGTAAAAGAGGATACGCCCAACAAATATTCTGCACGAGTTACTATCTGTTTAGGTAGATTGAGAAAAAATAAACTCCACATCATGGCGGAAATTGATGAAACATGCCAAGGGAAAAACGGACGCGCTGAGTTAAAACTATTATACTTTGTGGGGGAAGAATGAAGAATGAAGCTCGACAAAGCTATCTCTCTGGCTAAAGACTTTCTCACGCAGCGTGGCTTCGCATTCAAGTATATAATACATTTAAGGAATTCATCGTGGTGGCTTAAGCTTGAGTTGAGGAGATGGGATGTATGCGGGTACGTAATATATGATGTAGAGTTTGAGCGTAATACCCCTGACAGCTTGGCGACTGCCCTTCTCACATGGATAAAAGATGTTTTCGGGGTTGGGCTTGAGGATGGGTAAATTTCTATCCTATGTGAAGGAGTGTTTTCTTGATTCCGGGCTTCTCCGGTTGCATCTGAGTAGTTGTTTGCAGCAGGGGCATTCGGCCCGTCCGATGCTGTCTCTAGTGTAGTATCCTTTCTCTGCGGGGAAGCTTTTCTCACATGTGTAGCAATAGCGGTATGGTTTGCCGCCTGAGCTATACCGCGCGGAGTTCAGGTGTGGGTGGATAATATCGCATAGCCCGAAGCATCCCCGCATCTCAGACACCCTTTATCGTCGTCTGCAGGCTTTCGACAAGGGCCCTGAGACGTCTCTTCGCATCCGTCACGAAAACATGCTCCCGCATATCCCCCTCCGGTGTGACAAGCACGTTCGGCTCCATAAGGGCCCTGAACCTACCTGCAACCCAGTCCGCCTCGATACCGGAAAGGATTGTGGTGAGGTTGGTGTCTTGGACGGGGACTTGGAAATAACGTGAAAGCATTAGATTTATCTCGGCATCCACCTCATTCAAAATATCTGTCAGTAATCCGTCCTGCTCGGCTGTCGTGATGTTAAGCCTTCTCTTGATTTTGTCAAGCGTTGTATACGGCATGCTATCTCTCCACGTTTATGATGAAGCCGGATGTTTCTATAGTTTCACCTGACTTCTCAAGCCTGAGCCGCGCAACATAGCTGCCCTCCGACGGGAAATTACGTCCGTCGGGGGCCCAGCTCACAACCCCGTTCACAGCGTCCGCAACCGAGGCCGCTTCCTCGAAGACGTGGCCGTCACTAATCCTGCGGACGACGACTTTGACAGAGTAGCCTGAAAGATTGAAGCGGGCGCGTCTTTCGTCGACTATGATAAGTGTCTGGCTGCGTCCGAAACTCTCCCGTGTAAGAGCTACATACGCCGAGCTAACTCCGTCGGGGCCGAGGACTTTCAGCATGGCTAGGTGATGGGGCCGTTACCTAGGTTACGCCGTGATGACCTTTAGCGCATAATTAGGCTCTATCAGCTTTGCGCCCGCAACGTAGCTCGCTGTGAGGCTGATGGCTCGCTTAGGCGGCTCACGGAACGCTTCTATCATGAGGTCGCGGCTGATGGCTAGGCCGAAGGCTTTCGGGAAGAACAGGTGGGCTCTATATGTTGTTGCGCCGCCGCTACCTGTGCCGGTTGAAACGTTGTCGGTCTGTATGATGTTGATTCCGAGGACCTGCGGTAAAACACCTGCCCTGACGGGCTCGCCGCCGCCAAAGTCAGCGGCCTTCAAGACGCCTGAGTCCTGCATAAGGTCGTGATACTGCTTTGTCGAGCAGACCAAGACAAGCTCGCCGGGCCTTGGAACACGCTTCGACTGCTCTATCAGCTTCCTCTTCGCGACCACAAGCTCGGAAAGCTTCAATGTGTCGGTTGAAGTAATCGCGCTCTCCCCCGACCTTCCGTTAGCGAAGTGTGTGTTTGTGTTTGTGTCAAGCTCGTTCAGGATTATTTTATCCATGTCTATTACGGCTGCTAGTGTTAATGTCTCCTCGATTCCGCGGACGAGGTCGACCGGGCTTCTCTCAATCTCATCGTAGCCAATGACTTGTAGGGCGCCGCGCTCGGAGACTGTGGCGGACACAGTGGTTATTGTCTGGGTAACTTCCGTTGGGGCCGTCTTCGATGTGAGGGCTGAGAACGCGGGGACATCTATCTTATACCATCGAGCTTCGTTAGAACCCCTTGAAATAGTCACAACATCCGCGTAGTCTCTGAGGCCGATACCTATTTTCGGTGAAACCACCAATAGGTCTTTCTGGTATGTGAACGGGCCTGACGGAACGGATACCGCTTCCTTCGTCCCCCTCAACCACGCCTCAAATTCCTTAGCTTTTTCATTCGCGGACTCGGATACTGTGGTTTTCACAGGCTCCTGTTTCGGCTTCAGTAGTTCCTTCAGCTCGGCCATGTGCTCGGCTAACAGCTTCTGAAGCTCCGATGTGTCAATCTTCACGTTTACAACCTGCTCAGGGTTTTCGCTCACGCCTTAACCACCTTGAGAAGCCGTATTTATGACAACTTTGACGCGGGGCTTCGGAACCCTATACTCGAGGCCGCAGAGCTTGAAAAGCTCGGCTGTCAAGTTGAGGGCCTCAGACCAAAGTCCACTCTCCTCCGCATGGTTAATACCCTCACGTATCTTCTCAAGCTTCTCAAACTCAGGCGGCTCTTTGTCGAACTGTCTATAGTGCCGGGCCAGATGGTTGTAGACCGGTCTTCTATCCTCGCTTTGAATATCTACCCCGCCTCGTGCCCCCATTAAAGCCGCCATAGCCGCCACAACACCGCGCCAGACCACGACAAACCTGCCGTCGATGACTTCATGATGCGGCAGCTTGTAGGAGCCGAAGTTCTCAGGGTCGTCTTCATCATACCACGTGAACCCACGCCTATACTTACCCCAGTCAATCTTATCCTTATCACCTGAGCCATCGCTTGAAGCCCACTTCCTCAATGAGGCCACGGCTCTGTCGGCGTCCCAGCTCCGGCCCTCGTCGGCTTTCGGAGTCTCCTCGAAGGGGACTGCTTTCTCATGTATATGGAAAACCGACTCAATGACTTGGAGGTTTGCTTCTGGGATGCCGGGGACGGCCACAAGGCTGATTTCCTTCAGCATGATGTTGCGTAAGACCTCAATACCGTCGATGTAGTCAACCCGCTCATAGTCGGCTCCGAGGGAGACTTTGAGAGGCGCGGCCCTAACTTTTTTCTCAGCCTCTGGGTCCGTGATTATTGCCTCATACATTATTTCCATTTTCTCAGGGTTCCAGAAGAGCTTGGCGCGTCCGATGGCGTTCATGGCCGATATGTGTTCCCAGAAAACCGGTATCTCTTTGCCCTCAAGCCGTTTGACCGCGGCCTCAAGCTCTGAGGGTAGGTAAAGGCGGTTGTTCCGTGAGACACGTGGGATTGCTAATGTCCCGGTTATCTTAGCTGCTTCGCTCACATCTTTTCACGTTGCCTACGCCGTATTTTTGTCAAAAATATAGCGTGGTAAATCAGGTATGTATGAGCGCGTCCCAGACAAGTTTTATCGTAAGGAGTTTCAACACCCCCATCAGCAACACGAAAGCCAACCTTGGAAACCTTCACTCAGCCACCAGAACAAGCAGCGGAAACACAAGCGATATAGATGTCTCAAGCTATAGGTCAATCAGGTTTCTGCTTAAAGTGACATCAGTTTCCGGGACAAGCCCAACCCTCGACGTCTACATCGAGGGAAAGTATGAGCAGACCGGTGATTACGAGGTATTGCTGCAGCGGACAGGTGTGAACGCAAACGGGACATATTTCATGGGACAGGTTGACAACCTAGTTTTTAGAAATATTAGAATTAGGTGGGTTATTGGTGGGACTTCGCCAAGCTTCACCTTCACAGTCACAGCCATGGCATTAGTGTAATTGTCAAATATACCCCTCAGCATTCTGAAAATGATGTGAGCTTCATCAAACGTTTGTTCTCACGCGAGCAGACAGGTGGTTACGCGGTTAGGGATGAAGTCAAAGTGTTGGGCTGGCGATATGACTGGCCTGACTTCGAGGCCGCGCTCGAGGCGTATAAGAACCCAATGATTGCTAACGCGGTCGACAGCGTTACCGCCAGCATTCTCAGCTCAGGCTTCTACTTCACATCTAAAAACCCCGAAGCCGCTGAGAAAGTGTCGAAGTGGGCTGAGAAGGTTGGTTTGAGGGCCCTGCTTTTCGACGTGATACGTGAGCTTGTGTTGACCGGTAACAGCTTTCTCAAGCCCGAGGGCCGCGGTGAAGCCCTGAAGCTCTTTCGCATACCCCTGATATGGTTCAAGCCAGAGCTAGACCTCATAGTTGATGAGGAGAAAGTAACTGTGGTGAACTACTACGTCGACGTCCATGTTGGGACACATGTTGAGTTGAGACGTGTGCTACCAGCATCCGAGGTAATCCATTTCGCGTTCAACGTCCTTTACCCGGAGTGGCCGTGGGGATGCGGCATCGCCTACCAGCTTGTCACACGGCAGAGGGATTGGAAGGGCCGCGAAGTCCCCAGCCCCCTCGAAGCCGAGGCCACGCTCAGACGTGACCTCATTCTCTTCATGGATAGGTCTGTCCCCAAACGCATCATAAGATTCGATGTTGGGGACGACCAGCTCAACAGAATACGGACTGAGATTGAGCCTGTCCTGAAAGACCCGGGCTCTGACTTCGTCACGAATGCGAAGTTTGAGGTTGGGGAGCTGAAGGCCCCAGAGCGCTTACGGTTTGAATACTACCAGATTTTTGAGAATATGTTTACCGCGGCCCTACGCTCCCCTGTGGTCAAGCTCTTCACAACCCCCGGCTTCACAGAAGCATCCGCGCGGGAGGCAACATCGATGTTTGAGCTTTTCACGAACGCGGTCAGGGAGCTGGTGGAGCATGTCCTCGAAACCAAGGTCTTCCCGCTTGTAACGCCTGAGCATGTGGAAATACATTGGGGTCAGCCGCAGAGGCCCGAGCTCAGGTTCGCCGAAATCATCCAAGCCGCGAGGGCTGACGCCTTCAACCCCGCAATCATAAGCCGTGAAGAGGCACGTAAGATGCTGAGGGAGCTCGGCTGGATACTAGAGGAGGCTGAAGCGGGGGCGGCTGGTGAAGCATTTTCATTCCAGAGAGGGAAGCTAGTGGACACACTCGACGAGGTTGAAATCTACCTTGTCCCAGTCGACGACATAGATAAGACGACTATACGCTACTACTCGGTCGATGCGGAGAGAGGGGTTTCGCTGGCCGTGGCGTGGGTTAAGTCGAGGCGTGAGAGACAGGTTGTGGCGCTTTTCTTTGACAAGAAGCTGTATGACTGGACGCCGGAGAAGGCCCGAGACTACTACGCCAACACCTTCCCGTCAGTCCTTGAAAAGCTCAGGGCCGCCATCCTGCCTGAGACCGTGGTGAGAGCTTGATACGTCGAAGTTTGCGGGCCGCTTTCTCCGCCAACGTCCCGCTCCACGTCAAGCTTGAGATGGCTTTATTCATCATATTCTTTCCACATGTGTTTCAGAGCCTTGTGGCGTTCAAGGCAGCCCTACAGCTCCACGCCGACGCCCTCGAAAAACATAACGCCGCGATAAGGCTTCTCGACGAACGGACATCCGCTGTGTGGAAAGCATACATCGACAAAATAAAATACATCCAATAGCCTTATCTCTGTCTCAAAATGGTTTCAAGCTTGCTGACTTTGTAGGCTAGGATTGCGACGACCGCTTTCAAATCATACCCGCCAACGCGTCTGACGTTCCTCGGCATTTCCTCAGCTATGAACCCCAGCTCTTCAGGGCTGTTTTCATCACGTCTATATATTTTCGGACGCGGAAGCTCTATATCAAGCTCGGCGTCGGAAACATCTCTGACAGAAGTCTTAGTAGTCAAACTTGACACGATTGTAATGTTGCCTGTGAAAACGTCTGCAACATAGTTTTCAGGGGAGCCGATGACAAGCTTGTTCGGGGCCGTTGCCGAAATCCACGTCGGCTCTATAACCACATCAGAGATAACAACGCCTGTATCCGTTTTCCTTACAACTGATTCAAGCTCGGATACGCGGGCCCTCAACGTGTTGTTTTCATCCTTTAACCGCTGGATTTCGGCCTCATACTCCTGAAACCTTCGCTTAACCTTCTCGGCGGCCTCAGCCGGTAGCCCTGTCTCATTATCTATGACTGTCGGCATGCTACTCCACCACCAATATCTCGACCTCTCCACCGCCAGCTATCCATTCAAGCTTGCGGAACGGTATTGGCGCGTCGGCGAAGGACATGGTTGTGTTAGAACCTGAAAATAATGCGTCGGGGTTGTCGTCTACTTGGAGCTGGTTCGTCCCAGATGGGAATATGATTTTCCAGATGTATCCCTCGCTGTATCCGAGCTGGTTCAAGGTTATAGAGGTTGCGGCGTAGTAGAGGTAGCGTTGGATTGTTAAGCTAAACGTTCCACTCCTTATATAAGAATCTGGCATTCCTCTTATGGTGTAGACGAGGGAACAACTGTCTACCTGCGGTATGCTTATTGTTTCAGTAATGGCTGAACTGAAACTCTGACTGTTTAATCTTCTCGCGGTAACAGAAGCACCGGCGCCAAGATTTTCAGTTATTCTTAACCGTTTTTCCGCGACCCCGTTATAAATGAAGTTGAATGGGCCGTATGAGTAGTCTGCTTGGAAGCCTGCCACCATCACCCTATCATAAATTTCAGTCGTCCACGCCGTCGTATATGAGGCGCCGAGAACAGATGTATCCCTATCAGTTCCAGCATCTTTGAAAGTAGCCACATAATTCGTGCTATTGCCTCCACCATACTCTGCTGAAATCCAGTATTTCGTTCCCTGCGTTACTGAGGGTGGTGTAGTGGTGTCAAATGTGTAATCTGTTGCCGTGGTTGAAATAGTTGATACATCTATTGAGCCGATTGTTGTAAGCAATGACCCAGGACTGTCGGTGCTATCACTATAAAGTCTAACACTTAGAGTCCCTGTCGGCGAACCAACCCTCTGAAGTCTAACGGTAACCCTTACGAGGGCGAGGTTTGAAAGCTGGCTACTGGATGGTGCTATAATCTGCTGGGCCACACGTGTAACCGAGCCAGAATACATAGGGATTGCTGTTGCCGTGAAAGCAGAACCATAGTCTGGCTTGATTAAGTCGACCTCTGGTGTGGTGATTGGGGCGAGATATGTTCTGTAAATCCCGCCGCCAATCCACTTCAGATACCGCATCCGCGGCCTCGAGACAACCACAAGCTCCGTCATCCACCCTCCCTCCAAACTATCTTAACTGCTTGTATTTGAGGGGAGGCTGAAGCCGTATCTGGCCTACTCAACGTGAACTTAAGATGAGCCATCTCGAAAACATGGGATAAGAGGACGAAATCACTGTCTATCAGCAGGCGGTATGGTGATATAATCCCGATATAGTTGATTGTGGACGGGGTGCCTGTCGTGGTGAAGCTGTTTATCGCCAGCTCGTATTTCGCCCAAACATCGTGGAGAACCGTTATAGTCCCTTCCTTGTAGTTTGACGCATCTTGATACAGGCGTATCTTAACTGTGAAGTCCGCGGCATGGTCGCCGTAGAGATACAGCCGCATGTAGCGGAAACGGTGTAGGTAGAGGCCGAGGTTCTGTGTCGAGGGGTAGTAGATTTCGCCGTTCGTCCCCAATACGTTAGGCGTCAGCCTTATACACCACTCGTTTATCTGCCCCAGCCTAACATTTGACGCCGAGGCCCCACTTGAACCCCATCCGCCAGCCGTCCTATATGTTAAAAATCCTTTTGCCCATGGCCATCGCGGGAAGCTGAAGAACTGTGTCTCATAAGCATCGTAAACCGCGAACAATAAATTACCGTCCGCGTCAAGTAGCTCGGCCTTCACGCTTCCACCATTCTTTTCGGCAAACCACTCCGCCAGAATATAGTTAGAGAATGTTTCGCCGCCGCTTGGAGGCAGGAGACGTATCTCAAATGAGCCGCTTGTAGCGCCTGACGTTAGGACTGCGTATCCGTTGCCGTCGAGGACTACGTTTACCGGGTTCACGAGTTTGAGCGGGGGTTTGTTAAGGTAGATAGGCGTCTTTACATCTATTGTGAGTTTCGCGATATTGGTTGTTACATTGCTTAATGTGGAAAGTATTTCTGGGACGGAGACAGCCTGCCCAAACCGCGCGGCCACATCGCTACCAATAGCTTCATCAAAGAACTCTTCGAAAAGCTCCAGCCTGCCGCCAACCGTCAGCCTGTAGACTTTCTCAAGCGGCTCATACTCCATCTCCACGATGAACATGTCCACGTTTGAGAGGCCGAGGCCTGGGATGTTGACGCGGACAGTATCGAAAAGGTCGAGGCCCGCGCTCTCCACGACCGAGGCCCTGACGGTTAG
>Ga0079995_1058038_pt1 | contig 33120 bp, 41 predicted proteins | sample FaiFalFF_MnMetaG_2_FD_69198 | JGI IMG/M metagenome (GOLD analysis project Ga0079995, IMG submission 69198) | Freshwater microbial communities from Yellowstone National Park, Wyoming, USA - Fairy Falls C (FF_Mn_C) (SPADES assembly) (version 4) | ecosystem: Environmental > Aquatic > Freshwater >...
GCCTAGGCCAATGGCAGCGGCGATGAGCAATCCCAAGGGCAGCTCCACCGAGCGCCACAGCAGAAACTGCACTGTCCGCAAGGTCGGGTTTTGGCCAGCTAGGACTGCCACTCCCAAAGCCAGCAGCAGAGTCAAGAGCAGGTTAAATAGCAAAAACATAGGAAAGCCGCTTGCACCGGTTCTATTCTGCCTTGTTTGCCGAGGGAGCAGACCAGGGCTGTACTGTGCCATCGGGTAGGATGGCTCCGCTCAGGTCAGCGCCAATCAGCACCGCTCCCCCCAACTTGGCTGCGCTCAGGTCAGATCCCTGCAGCTGGGCGCGGGTTAGCTTGGCCTCCCAGAGGTAGGCTCCATGGAGATTGGCCTCCCGCAGGTCGGCAAAGCTAAGGTCAGCGCCGATCAAGTTGGCTTCCCAGAGGTTGGCGCCGCGCAGGTTTGCCCCTATGAGGTTGGCGGAGCTGAGATCGGCTCCCCGCAAATCGGCTTCCTGCAAGTTAATTCCACTCAGCTTGCCAAAGGAGAGGTTGGCCCCTCTCAGGTTTGCCCCCTGCAGCATGGCGCGCACCAAGTCTACGCCCACCAGGTTGGATTCTTGAAAGTTGCGCTCGCCAGCAGCGTAGCTTGCCAGTAGCTCCTCGGCAGTGCTCACTCGGGGCATAGGGAATACCCCCCTTCTCAGCTGGTGCCAGCAACCCTTAGGGCTAGTCGGGGTGGTCCTGACCTAAGGCTATGTTAGCCAATATACTCGCTGCTTAGGTGTCTTCCGCTGCCTGGAGCGGCTGCTTGGCCACCTTTTCGATGTGCAGCTCCAAGTAGCCGGTGGCTGGATCCAGTTGGCGGGAGAAGCGGTACTCCAGGCTGTCGGCGAGGACAATTTCGGCAGTGGTGTAGATGAGGCAGCCAGGGCGCAGGTGCCCTCCCCAAGTTCGGCCCTGGGCATTGGCAACGGCAAGGTGAAGATGGACGCCGTCCGGGCAGAGGGATCCGCTCAGGGACAGGATCTCCAGGGGCTCGGCCAGCAGGCAATCCTCGGTTTGGTCGGCCAGGCGCAGGGTGGCTTGGCGGAGGCTGCCAACGGCGCTGAGAACAAAGCCTGCCTGCAGGGGTTGTTGGCGGGCAAAGCGCTCCAGCTCCTGCTTCAGGTCTTGTCCGGGCAAGAGGCGCAAGGGGTAGATGCGCAGGGATCCTGGGGGTAGAGGCTGGGGGCGGCTAGCAGCGGAGATCCCTGGTCGCCAGCCCGGCTTGACCACCGGGTAAGCGCGGGCGATCACCAGGCAGTCGTCGGGCACAGGGTAGCGGGCAGGGATGGTGGAACCGGCGGCGATGGTGACATCGGATCCTATCTTGAGGGGAGCCACCAGTACCGAGTTGGCCCCTGTCTTGCTGCGATCGCCGATTTCTGTGAAGTGCTTCTGCTGGCCGTCGTAGTTGGCAATAACCGTGCCGGCGCCGATGTTGACCTGGGATCCCAGCTTGGCGTCACCTAGATACGCCAGGTGGGCGGCATTGGTGCGGGATCCAATCTGGGTGTTTTTGACTTCCACAAAGTTGCCGATGCGGCAGCCGTCGCCAATGCAGCTGTTGGGGCGGATGTGGGCGTAGGGCCCTACCCAGACGTGGTTGCCGATCTGGCTGTGGCTGACCACTGAGTAGAGGATGTGGCAATCGGAGCCGATGGTGCTGGACTCAATCCAACTGCCCGGCCCCAGACGGGTGCGCGGCCCAATGCGGCAGGGTCCTCGCAGATGGGTTTGGGGCTCGATCACCACATCGGGGGCCAATTCCACCGTCTCTTCCAGGCTGACGCTGTCGGGATCCACAAAAGTCACCCCCGCCTCCATCCAAGCCTCTTTGAGGCGCTCTTGAAGAATCTGGTAGGCCTGGGCCAACTGGCGGCGGTCGTTGATGCCAACGATTTCCCGCGGATCCTCAGCGTCCAGGGCGATGGCTTTCTCCAGCAGTTTAACTGCGTCGGTGAGATAGTACTCCTGCTGGGCGTTGTTCCGCTCTAAACTCGGCAGCACCCGTGCCAGGGCCGGCCAATGGAAACAGTAGACGCCGCTGTTGACGCGGCGATTTTGCCGCTGGGCCGGGGTGCAGTCGCGCTCTTCCACCAGCTCCAAGATTCGCTGCTGGGCGTCGCAAAACACCCGCCCATAGCCATAGGGATCCGCCACCTGAGCCGAGAGCAACGTCACATCCGGCTGGACTTGGCGGTGGCGTTCCACCAAGGCCTGCAGGGTTTCCACCCGCAACAGGGGCACATCCCCGTTGACCACCAGCAGATCCCCCTGAAAGTCGCCTAGAACAGGCAAAAGCTGCTGCACCGCATGTCCGGTGCCCAACTGCTGGGCCTGCTCTACAAATTCAACCGGGTACTCCCGTAAGGTCTGTCGCACCTGCTCCTGTTGGTAGCCTACGATCACCAGACAGCGCTGGGGCTCCAGAGCCAGCACTGTGCGCAGCAGCCGCTCGATCAAAGACAAGGATCCCAGCTTGTGCAGCACCTTGGGCAATTGCGACCGCATGCGGGTGCCCTTGCCCGCTGCCAGGATCGCCACCGCTAGCTCCCGCTCCGCCATTTTTTGCTTTCCATCTGCCCCCATCAAGTATAGGCGGAAGGCGCTTGGAGCTTGGGTTCTCTCTCCCTCTGCCAAGGACTTGGAAACTGCGCTAGCCTGGTGGCAGGTGTAGGTAGGGCAGAGCATGGCCGAGGGCCGAGAGGCGCCCCCACCGCCACGCCAGCGGCTGGTTCGCGAGGCAGCCGGTTGGTTGGCAGTGCTGGGGGTGGTGATCCCGGGATTGCAGCGCTTCTACATGGGCCACAAGCGCTGGGGGTGGGTGTACTTGCTGGTGGGGCTGATGGTGTGGGTTCCCTCTCTTCCCCTGCAGATCCTCAGCTATGGGCTGCGAGCTCTCTGCTTGCTGGAGGGCCTGTGGTTGCTCACCATGACCAATGAGGACTTCGATTTCCGCTTCAACCGGGATCTCCTCGAGCTGGAATGGACCAGTGCGAAAAGTCGGGAAGTCCGGGATCCCGAGCAGCAGTTGGAGATCCAGTGGAAGCAGGGCCTGCTCACCCGCGCAGAATATGAGGAACGCCGCCAACATCTTCGGGGGCATCCCAAAGGCCACTAGAGGTTGACCAAGAAAACTGGGTACAAGCCCCGCCCTTTAGGGCGGCTTTTGCTAGACTGCAACAGTCGATCCATCCATTCATAAGAAGAGTGCAGCGTGCAGTCAAACGTATCTGGGCTCCGGCCCAGTAGTTGGGGTTATGGCATCCCCCATAGGGCTGAGGTTCAAACCTCATGCTCTTTCGCCTACGGCGGCGCGGAGCGCTTTGTAGCTCAGCCGGCAGGATTCATCCTGCTGTCTGAGAAAGAATCCTTGTCCTTTAGGGCAGGGAGAATGTCAATTTCGCGCTTTGGTTAACGACCTCATGCCCTCTCCGAAGGCAGGACACAACCGCGGGCCGCGCACACGGCGATTTGCAGAGCCTGCAAAAGTGCGGTTTGCGCTGGCTGAAGCCATAATTGGAAGGTGGCCAATGTGCTGGCACCCCCTTGGGAAGGTTCCTGGCTGACGCTTCGCTTTGTCTTGAGGATCTAGTGGCCATGTACAGCAACCGTCGTGGTTTTCTGCGCTGGATAGCGCTTGGCTTGGGCGCGCTAGTGGGCCTGCTGCCTGCTTTGACGCGGCGCCGTTTCGACCGGGCCCTTGCGCAGGGCGCCCCTGCCAGTCCCAGGGCTGCTGAGCCGAAATTTGTAAAGGTTGCAACCCTTGCTGATCTGGTGAAAGGTCCCCTCAAGGTGAAAAACGCCTTTGGCAACAACACTGCCACGCTGTGGCTGGTCAAGGATCCCAAAAAAGCGGACTCGGTACTGGCTCTGGACGCAACCTGTCCCCACGCTGGCTGCGAGGTGGACTGGCGGGGCAAGAACTTCGTCTGCCCCTGCCATGGCTCAGCGTTTGCTGCTGATGGCAGCCGTATTCGCGGCCCAGCCGATGCCGACCTAACTGCCTACAAGGTTAAGGTCGAGAAAGAGGAAATCTTCGTGTCTAGAACCTGATCCCCCCCTCAGGGATTAACCCAGCTCAGCAAGGGGTTGGGCCGGAAGGCTGCATGGGTCGTCTTTACCGCTTCTTGTTTGTCTCCACCCCCGTTGGGCCTCTTGGGTCAGGGGCGGGCGGTGGGGTGGAGCTCAACCTTGTCAACTTGGCGCGTAGCCTGCTTGAGAGAGGGGCCCAAGTGCGCGTGCTAGCGCCTGAGGGATCCCACAGTGCCGACTTGCCGGAGGGAGTTATCGAGACCGTCCCAGGCCTCCCCCCGCCCTATGCCCAGAGCCAGCGCCGCGACCAGCCGGTCTGTTTTTCCACCCCTTCTCTGGTGGCCAACCTGTGGCAGCGAGCTGCCCAACTGCAGGAGCAGTTTGAGCTTATCGTGAACTGGAGCTACGACTGGCTCTCGTTCTACCTGACCGATTTTTTCCGCACGCCGGTGGCCCATATCCTCAGCATGGGATCCCTTAGCGATGCTGTGGATCAGGTCCTGGAGCACATTGCCCACCGCTACCCAGGTCGGCTGGCGGTGCACTCGCGAGCCCAAGCCCAGACTTTTGCCTTTGCCCGCGCCCAGATGTTGGCAGGCCGGGATCCCTTTGTCTATTTGCCCTGTGGCGTCGACCTCAGCCGCTACGAGTTTGTGCCCAAGGGGAACGGATCCCTGTGTTGGATTGGCCGCATTGCCCCGGAAAAGGGCCTGGAAGACTGCGCCGCCCTAGCGGAGAAGACGGGAAGGCCAGTGCTGATCCTAGGCCACCTGCAAGACCCGGCCTACTGGCAGCAGATTCGGGAACAGTACCCACGGGCTCAATTGGACTACCGGGGGTTTTTGCCCACCTCCCAGCTGCAGCGGCTCTTGGGCCAATGCTCGGCCTTGATCATGACCCCCAAGTGGGTGGAAGCCTTTGGCCTGGTGGCGGTGGAAGCTTTGGCGTGCGGTGTGCCCGTGATCACCTACCGTCGCGGCGGGCCGGCGGAAATTGTCAGCAATGGAGAAACTGGCTGGGTGGTAGAGCCGGACGATGTGGCGGCCTTAGCAAGGGCCGTAGAACAGTTGGATTGCATCGACCGCAGCCACTGCCGACACCACGCAGAACAGCACTATTCCCTCCAGGGCATGACAGAGCGGTTTTTAGCCTGGAGCAAGCAAATTGGCCGGGATCCGATCCCGGCAGCCCGCTAGAGAAGAGACGGGCAGTGGTACTATTGGATTTTGATGCCTGGGGCCGGCTGACCAGCCCACTCACGCCAACACTTCGACTTACGACGGGGAAACCACCATGACAACGGAGAAAGGATCTGTTGCGCTAGCACGACCAGAGGTTCGTCGGCGGTCACAGGTTCTGGGAACGCAGGTGATTAGCCAAGCCAATGGGGCCCGGCTCGGGGTGGTTAGCGAAGTTTGGGCAGATCTGGAAGCTAGGCAGGTCCTGGTGCTGGGGGTGCTGGAAAGAGCCTTGGCTGGATCGCCCCGTTTACTAGAGCTGCAGCAGGTCACGGCCCTAGGGCAAGACGCTATCCTCGTCCCCAGCGATGAAGTCTTCGAAGACTTGAATTTGGAGGGTCTCAGCCGGGTAGTCGGCAGCGAAGTGGTAACGGAAGAAGGGATCCGCCTCGGTAAGGTTAAGGACTTTGAGTTTAACTCTGTCTCTGGTCTAATCAGTGGCTTAATCCTCTCTAGCCTTGGCCTCACCTTTTTGCCTGGCTTTATCCTCAGCACTTATCTGCTTCCTGCTGATGAGATCGTCTCCGTAGGCGGCGATCGCCTCATTGTGGCTGATGGCGCTGAGACCCGCCTGACCCAACTGGCCAAAGGAATCTTGGAGACCCTGGGGCTAGGCAAGCCCCCCTGGCTAGCTGCAGGCGCCTCTGCCCCTGCCCTGCCTAGGTCTACCGCTGAGGCTGAGGCGGAGGAACGCTACGAGGAAGCCTACGCCGAGGAATACGCAGCGGAAGAGACGGAAGAGACGGAGGAAGAGGACGTCTACGCCGAAGCAGAGCCTGAACCCCCACCCCCTCGGCCCGCGTCCTCTCCTGTCTCTGAACAGCCGGCGTGGGAACAGGAGTATCCCCAAGAAGAAACTTCCCCTCCTCCTCCTGAGCCAGCTCCCCCCCCCTCCAGGGATAGCGATCCCTGGGAAGAGAATGCTGGCGAACCAGCTTGAGCGGCCGAGTGGGTACCCACCTTACCTAGCCGTGGGCTGGGCTTCGACAACCCCCAGGCAAGCTGCCCTGGATGCACATAAGCAAAGCGAGGGGTTCGTGGAGATGACTGCCCCCTCGCGCTTCCTTCTCAACCGCCCCAGCAGGATCTGGAAAACACCTACTCATTTTTCTTAAGGCGGTAGGTAATCCGCCCCTTGTTGAGGTCATAGGGGCTGAGCTCCACCTTTACCCGGTCGCCGGGCAGGATCTTGATGTAGTTGCGGCGGATCTTGCCCGAGATGTGGGCGAGAACGTTAAAGCCATTGTCCAGGTCCACCCGGAACATGGCATTGGGTAGGGATTCCGTAACTACCCCTTCCACTTCAATAGCGTCTTCCTTAGCCAAGTAGCCCTCCTTCTCAGACAACGCAACTCTATGGCCCTCCCCTCTCCTGTTAAGAGGGGGGTTAAGAGCCGAAACAATACTCCACCTCTTCTATCCTAGCTGTTGCAGTCCTTCATGGGGGAACTCTCTAGGACTGAAAGGGGGTGCGATCTGTCAAAATCTCAGCGCCGGCCTCGGTAACCAGAATGGTGTGCTCAAACTGGGCTGACCAGGAGCCATCCACTGTTACCACCGTCCAGCGATCCGGCAACACTCGCGTGGCCTCTCCCCCCGCAGTGACCATTGGCTCAATGGCCAGCGTCATGCCGGCGCGAAGCTTGGGATTGGGCAGCTCAGAGGTGCGGTAGTGAGGAAACTGCGGCTCTTCGTGCAAGTTGCGACCCACGCCATGGCCAACGTACTGCCTCACCACGGAGTAGCCCCGCTCCCGCACATAGTCTTCAATGGCGCCTGAGACATCTTGCAGCCAGACCCCGTGGCGAACGTGCTCGATGCCTACCTGTAGGGCTTGGGCCGCTGTGTCGATGAGGTCGCGGGCGGCATCGCTGAGGGGCTCTAGGCCAATGGTGATGCAAGAATCCGCATGCCAGCCTTCCACCATGGCGCCAAAGTCCACCTTGACGATGTCTCCTGGCTGCACCACTTTGCGGGGGCTGGGGATCCCGTGCACCACTTCATGGTTGATGCTGACACAGACGCAGGCGGGAAAGCCGTAGTAGCCCTTGAAGCTGGGCAGGGCATTTAACTCCGCTACCCGCCGCTCAGCGTAGGCATCGATGTCTGCGGTCGTCCAGCCCGGCTCCAGGCGCTCGGCAATTTCCTGCAGCACCTGGGCCACCACTCGCCCAGCCCGCCGCATCTTCTCCACTTCCCGGCGAGATTTGATCTCACCAAGCTGCAGGCCTCGCCGCGAAGACCCCAGCCCCGGCTTGCTGGCCTTGGTCATGCCGTCCTCCTACAGCTCTCCAAAAGGGCCTGTAGGTGCTGCTGGACCACTTCCATCGGCTGGTTGCCGTTGATCCGCCGCAAACGGCCCTTAGCCTCGTAAAAATCGATTAGGGGAGCGGTTTGCTGCCGATACACCTGCAAGCGTTTGAGGATGACGGCCTCATCAGCATCGTCGCTGCGCCCCTGCTCCTTGCCGCGAGCCAACAGCCGCGCCACTACTACCTCGTCGGGCACTTCTAGGTTGAAGACGTGGTCGTAGTCTTGCCTCAGCTCCTGCAGCAGCTCTTCCAAAGCCTCTGCCTGCGCCAAGGTGCGGGGAAAGCCGTCCAGGATCCAGCCTTGCTCCGGCGACTGCTGCAACTGGCCTCTGACCATCCCAATCAACACCTCGTCGGGCACTAGCTCCCCTGCATCCATGTACACCTTGGCCTGCCGTCCCAGCGGGGTCTGAGCTTTGACCTCTGCCCGCAGCAGATCGCCTGTGGAAATTTTGGGTGTACGGTAGATGGCTGACAGCCGCTCTGCCTGCGTACCCTTGCCTGCTCCTGGCGGTCCTAAAAAGATTAACCTCAGCACTACTGCTTGACCATCCCTTCGTAACGCTGCGAAATAACGTAAGTCTGGATTTGCTTGGAGGTTTCAATGGCTACCCCCACCAAAATGAGCAGCGAGGTGGCTCCCAAGCCTTGGAAAGTGGTAATGCCGGTTGCCCGCTCTACTGTCGTGGGAATAATGGCCACCGCACACAAAAACAAGGCCCCCAGCAGTGTCAGCCGGTTGAGGATCCCTTCGATGTACTCAGCCGTGGCCTTGCCAGGACGCACGCCTGGAATGGTGGCACCCAGTTTCTTCAAGTTCTGGGCCAGTTCTACTGGATTGATAATCAAGGAAGCGTAGAAGTAGCTGAAGAAGAGAATGAGCAGGAAGTAGAAGGGGATGTAAAACCAGGAGGTAGGGGAGAGGAGGTTGGCCACCTGAATTAAGGCTGGGCTCTGCGTATACTGGGCCAAAGCCCAAGGTAGAGACAGCACCGAGTAGGCAAAGATGATTGGCATCACCCCCCCCTGGTTAAGCCGTAGGGGCAAGTAGCTCTTCTGCTCGCGGAACAGCTTGTTGCCCACCTGGCGCTTGGCGTAGATGATGGGAATTTTGCGGCTGCCCTCCTGGACAAAGACAATGCCGACAATGGTGGCTAGGAAAACAGCCGTCAACACCAGGATACCCCCAATCGTGCTGCTGTCGGCGCGAACCAGGCTAATGGTTTGACCCAGGGCGCGCGGCAACGTGGCAACAATGTTAACGAAGATCAACAGCGACGGCCCACTGCCCACCCCCTTCTCCGTGATCATTTCCCCCAGCCACATGACAAACATGGAGCCTGCTGCCAGCGCCAGGGTGGTGGAGGCCATAAAGGCCAGCTCGTTGCTGGTATTGGCAAACTCCCGCACCCAGAAGGAGATGCCAATGCCTTGGATGATGGCCCAGAGAAGGGTGACGTAACGGGTGTACTGGGAAATCTGCCGCCGGCCCTGCTCCCCCTCGTTTTTCTGCAGGTTCTCCAAGGCTGGGATGGCTGAAACCAGCAGTTGCATGATAATCGAGGCGTTGATGAAGGGCAGGATGCCGAGGGCAAAGACCCCCAAGGCAGAAATGCCGCCCCCCGAGAAGATATCCAGAAAGCCAAACACTGGGCTGTTGGCCGCCTCAGCAGCAAAGCGAACTCGGTCAATGCTGGGGATGGGAATATAGATGCCCAGCCGCACCAACAACAACAAGCCCAGGGTCAGGAGCAGACGGCTGCGCAGGCCCGAGGCCATCGCCATCTGCATGAAAGTCTCTTGAGCGGAGGGAGTAGAGCCTCGTGTGTCAGCCATAGATTTAGCCAAGAGCCAGGTGAGCTACTTACCACTCTACGCTGCCGGTGGGGAAGTCGGCAAAACCAAAATTGCCGCCAACCTAGGAGCGAGCGGGCCGGGATCCCACAATCTCCACTCGGCCTCCGGCGGCCTCCACTTTGGCTTTGGCCGAGGCAGTAATGGCAGCAGCCCGGATGGTCAGGGGCACGCGCACTTCCCCGTCCCCTAAGATCTTCAGCGGGCCGTCGTTGGTGGTCACGATCCCCAACTCCATTAGGCTTTCTAGAGTCACCTCGCTGCCAGCAGGCAGGGTTGCCAGAGCGCGCAGGTTACCCCGGGTGTACTGCGGGCGACGTACGTAGCGGGGGGAATGCTTGAGCTCGGGCAACCGCCGGTAGAGGGGTGTCTGACCTCCCTCAAAGCCTGGTCGAGGGCCTCCTCCGCTGCGGGCTTTTTGGCCTCGCATTCCCCTGCCGCAGGAACCTCCCTGACCAGCAGCAATACCACGGCCCAGCCGCCGCCGCCGCCGCTTCGAGCCTGGTTGGGGGCGAATATCTTCCAGTCGCATACTAACCTCCTACTGACTCAACAGGCGGCGCACGTCGATCCCTCTATCTTCAGCTACCTGTTCAAAGGTGCGCATCCGCCGCAGGGCGTCAATGGTGGCACGGGCGTTGTTGAGAGGGTTTCTGGAGCCTAGCTGCTTGGCCAAGGCATTGCGCACCCCTGCCAGTTCTAGAACGGCGCGCACCGCCCCCCCAGCAATGACCCCTGTGCCAGGAGCTGCCGGCATCACCAACACGGTAGCCGCACCGCCAGAGCCTCGCATGGGGTGGGGTACCGACAAGCCCTTGGTCAGGGGCACCTCAATCACGTGCTTTTTGCCGTCTACTACTCCCTTGCGCACTGCTCCGAGCACATCGTTGGCTTTGCCCACGCCAACCCCCACCTGTCCACGCTCGTTGCCCACTACAACCACCGCGCGAAAGCTCAGCTTTTTGCCGCCCTTGACCACTTTGGAGACGCGTCGGATCTGGATGACCCGCTCCTGCCACTCGCCGGTTTGTTCTTCGCGGCTCTTTTTGCTTCTGCGAGGTTCTTTTTGCTCAGCCATATGCCGTTTTCTCAGAAACTAGAACTGTAGGCCTGCTTCTCGGGCAGCTTCTGCCAGGGCCCGAACCCGTCCGTGGTAGAGCTTGCCGCCGCGGTCGAAAACGACTCGAGAAATGCCTGCCTGTAGAGCTCGCTGAGCAACCGCGCGCCCCACAATTGCAGCAGCCTCTCGGGTAGCTGTGCCAACCCCTTGGAACGCTCCCCGCAGCTCTCTGTCCAGGGTGGAGGCAGAAACCAGAGTACGTTGGGCTACATCGTCGATCACCTGAGCATAGATGTGGCGGTGGGAGCGAAACACAGCCAAACGGGGCCGCTCGGGAGTACCGGAAATCTTGCGGCGAATGCGGCGATGGCGGCGTTGGGTTGTGAGTTTGCGGTTGGCTTTTATTTTCATGGCTATTTCTTCCCTTTGCCGGACTTACCTGCTTTGAGACGGATCTGTTCCCCGAGGTAGCGAATCCCTTTGCCCTTGTAGGGCTCGGGCGGACGCACAGCTCGAATGCGGGCTGCTGTATTGCCCACCAGTTCTTTGTCGATGCCCGAGACCACGATGACGTTGTTGCCTTCTACCGAAATTTGAATCCCGGGCGGGAAAGGGATCTCCACGGGGTGGCTGTAGCCGACGTTTAGGATCAACTTGTTGCCCTGCGTGGAAGCTCGGTATCCCACGCCCACCAGTTCCAGCCTGCGCTCAAATCCCTTGGATACTCCATCGACCATGTTGGCAATCAAGGTGCGGCAGAGGCCGTGCAGCTGGCGGGCCGGACGAGACTCGTTGACCCGGCTGACTAGGAGTCTTTGGTCTTCCTGACGCACGGCAATCAAGGGAGGCAAGGTGCGCAGTAGCTGCCCCTTTGGGCCTTTGACCGAGATCTGTTGACCCTCGATGTGAACCTCAACCTTGGGGGGAAGGGGAATGGGGCGTCTGCCAATACGAGACATGGAGGCACTCCTGACCAGAGAAACCTTAATAGACGTAGCAGAGCACTTCGCCGCCAATGCCCCGCTTGCGAGCCTCCCGGTCGGTCATGATGCCGCTGGAGGTGGAGATGATGGCAATTCCAATTCCTCCCAGCACCCGGGGCAGTTCTTTATGGCCGCAGTAAACCCGCAGGCCAGGCCGGCTTACCCGCTTGAGGCCATTGATGATGGGTCGGCGGTCTTTGCCTTTGCCTTTGTACTTCAACTGCAGCACAATCCGCGCTTGGATCCCTTCTCCCTCCTCCTTCCAGCTGCTGACAAAACCTTCCTCGTGGAGAACGCGGGCAATGCTGCGGGTCATGCGCGTGGCCGGAACCGCCACCGATTCGTGCCGAGCCATAGTGGCATTGCGAATGCGGGTGAGCATGTCGGCAATCGTGTCGTTGGTGTGGGCCATGGGTGGGTTAGTGCTCCTGGGAAGATAGTTGAGGGAATTGTGGGTAGGGGTAAGCCTAAGAGGCAAAGGGCATGCCAAACTCCCTAAGCAGGGCACGGCCCTCTTCGTCGGTCCTAGCGGTGGTGACAATGCAGATGTCCATGCCTCGAATCTGGTCAACGGCGTCGTAGTTGACTTCGGGAAAGATCAGTTGCTCGCGAATTCCAAGGGTGTAGTTGCCGCGCCCATCAAAGGATTTGGGGTTGACGCCGCGGAAGTCGCGAATGCGGGGCAAAGCCAGGTTGATGAGGCGATCCAAAAACGCATACATCCGCTCCCGCCGCAGGGTTACCATCAGGCCAACGGGCATGCCCTTGCGGATCTTAAAACTGGCAATGGCCTTCTTGGCGCGGGTAATTACAGGGCGTTGACCAGTAATGGCGCTAATTTCCGCAATGGAAGATTCCAGGGCCTTGGCATTTTGGGAGGCCTCTCCCAAGCCGCGATTGATGACAATCTTCTCCAAGCGAGGCACTTGGTGGATGTTGGTGTAGCCCAACTCCTTTTGCAGCTTGGGAACGATGACCGTGTGGTAGAGGACTTGCAGACGTTGGGGCATGGTAAGTTCTCCTTCCTGCTCTGGGCTGGGTCAGAGCTCTCGAAATCGCTAGTCAAGGATCTCGCCGGTTTTCTTGAGAACGCGGACTTTGCGGCCATCGGCGGTAATTTGGTAGCCGACCCGGCTGGCAACCTCGTGCTTTTTGGAATAAAGCATCACCTTGCAGGCGTGGATGGGGGCTTCTTTGGTCTCAATCCGGCCCTTTTCGCCTTCCCGTTGGGGCTTGCGGTGGTAGGTAACGATGTTAACTCCTTCCACCAAAACCATGTTGCGTTCGGGAAAGACCCGCAACACCTCGCCGACTTTGCCTTTGTCGTCACCCGAAATTACCTGGACGAAATCCCCTTTCTTGATGCGCATCTTATAGCGCAGACTGTTGCGGTGCTTGCGAACGCCAGGTTGGCGGAGAAGTCGTCGGATTTGGCTGGGCTTGAGAGGGCGAGCCATTACAGGACCTCCGGCGCAAGCGAGATGATCTTGGTAAAGTTTTTCTCCCGCAGCTCGCGGGCTACAGGGCCAAAGACGCGGGTTCCCCGGGGGTTGCCATCGTCGTTGATGATCACGGCAGCATTGTCGTCAAAGCGGATGCAGGTACCATCAGGGCGGCGTACCGTGTCCACCGTGCGGATGACAACGGCCCTGACCACATCGGATTTTTTAACTGGCATGTTGGGCAGAGCCTCTTTGACAACACCAACAATCACATCGCCCAGGCTGGCATAGCGACGGCCGCTGCTGCCCAGGACGCGGATGCACATGAGTTTGCGGGCGCCGGTGTTGTCGGCTACCGTGAGCATGGTTTGCTGTTGAATCATAGCTTCTTCATCTCCCGTAGGATCTCAACCACCCGCCAGCGTTTGGTACGGCTGAGGGGACGGGTTTCGACGATGCGCACCAGATCCCCTTCTTGACAGCGGTTTTCCTCGTCGTGGGCTTTAAACTTTTTGGTTTTGACGACGATTTTGCCGTACTTTGGGTGGGCAACCCGGTTTTCTACGGCAACAACCACCGTCTTTTGCATCTTGTTGCTGACAACAACGCCAATCTTTTCGCGAGCAGGCATTACTCCTCCTTCTTGACCTGAGTTGAGGGCAAGGATTTGCCACGTTTGCGCTCTGCCTCCACGGTCAGCAGTTGAGCTAGCTTGTGCTTGCGCAGGCGAATGAGGTGGGGTTGAGTAAGCTGCCGTGTGGCTTGCTGCAGACGCAACTCGAACAGCTCTTTTTTGACGGCGTAGATCTCTTGGGCCAATTCTTCGTCTGATAGGGCGCGTGCATCGGCAATTTTGGGCATGGGCATGGTAACTTTCCTCCTCTAGCTAGCGCTAGCTGCTACTTCCGGAGATTCTGCAGTTGCTTCCTGAGCAGGTTCTGGCTTTTCAAAGTCAGCTTTGGTTACAAACTTAACTTTGATGGGAAGCTTGTGAGCGGCCAGGCGCATGGCCTCCCGGGCTGTTGCTTCAGGAACTCCCCCCATTTCAAAAAGGACGCGGCCTGGCTTGACGACGCAAACCCAGTACTCGGGGTTGCCTTTGCCGGATCCCATGCGGGTTTCGGCAGGCTTCCGGGTAACGGGCTTGTCGGGAAAGATGCGGATCCAGATCTGGCCTCCCCGCCGAACGTAGCGGCTCATAACCCGACGGCTGGCCTCGATCTGTCGTGCGGTAATCCAAGCGGGCTCTAGGGCCACAAGGCCATATTCCCCAAAGCTGATGCGGTTGCCACGGGTTGCCTTGCCCTTCATGCGCCCACGCTGCTGCTTGCGGTATTTGGTTCGTTTGGGGCTTAACATGGCCGCTCCTTGAGTAACTGCAGTAGGGGTTCCGCTCTTGGCCCTCAGACCTTGGCTGAGCGGTCTTCAAAGGTAGGCCGCCGCCGTTGCTGCCGACGCTTGGCCGGCTGCAAGGAAACTTTGGGTTCGAGACTTTCTTGGCCAGGAAGGATTTCTCCTTTGAAGACCCAGACCTTGACCCCAATGACGCCATAGGTGGTCTGAGCAACGCGCTCGGCATAGTCAATGTCTGCCCGCAGAGTCTGCAGAGGGATCCGGCCTTCCCGCGTCCACTCGCTGCGAGCAATCTCAGCACCGTTCAGCCGCCCGGCAACTTGAACCTTGATCCCTTGCACGCCAGCCCGCTGGGCTCGTTGGATAACCTGGCGGACAATGCGACGAAAGGCAATCCGCCGCTCCAACTGCTGGGCAATGTTTTCCGCCAACAACGTTGCCTCCGCATCAGGACGGGTAACCTCGACTACATTTATGCGGATAGTTCTATTGGGGCTGCCGCGCAGGCTTAGCTCTTTTTGCAAGCCCTGGCGCAGCTCTTCAAGGCCGGACCCCCCACGGCCGACCACGACACCCGGTCGTGCAGCTCGGATTTCCAGGTCGATCTGATCGGCTTTGCGCTCAATCTGAATGTCAGCTAGACCAGCGTTGCTCAGCTTCTTGGTTATATAGGTGCGGATGAAATCGTCCTCCTGCAGCAGGGCTGGGTAGTGAGCTGGGTCGGCAAACCAGCGGCTGCGGTGTTCCTTGATAATGCCGAGGCGCAAGCCGAAAGGGTGGATCTTCTGGCCCATGGTACGCGGTTAAAGGGTAGAGGTCGGGAAATTTAGGGAGCCGTCTCCGCCTTAGCTTCTAGAGGCCGGACAGCAATGGTGATGTGGCAGGTGCGCTTGCGGATTGGGTAGGCCCGGCCCTGGGCGCGGGGGCGATACCGCTTCAGCGTCGGCCCCTGGTCAGCGTAGGCTTTGCTGATGACAAGATTGCGGGGATCCAGGCCGTTGTTGTGTTCAGCATTGGCTACCGCTGAGCGCAGCACCTTGCGCACCGGCTCGCAGGCAGCGTAAGGCATGAACTCCAGCAGAATTAAGGCATCGGCATAGGTGCGCCCCCGGATTTGGTTGAGGACGCGCCGCACCTTGTAGGGAGACATGCGAACGTAACGGGCTACCGCTTTAACTTCAGGGGAAGGATCGGCCATGGCGTTCTCCTCTTCCTTGCTGAATTCAAGAGCGGGCAGCTTTCTTGTCGCTGCCGGCGTGGCCGCGGAAGGTGCGGGTGGGGACAAACTCCCCCAGCTTGTGACCCACCATCTGGTCAGTGATGTAGATGGGCACATGCTGCTTGCCGTTGTAAACGGCAATGGTGTGACCAATCATCACAGGGAGGATGGTGCTGGCCCGCGACCAGGTTTTGATCATTTGCTTCTCATTGCGCTCGTTGAGCTTCTCGATTTTGCGAAGCAGCTTGGCATCCACAAACGGACCTTTTTTAAGAGAACGTCCCATAGGAGTTTACCCCTCTAACACCTTGGTTCAAGCTCAAGCAATTCGGTAGGCAGCAGGTGGCTGGCCTGGCTGCTACTGCACCGCCATCCCGCCCTTGTCCCGCTGCCCACCCCGACGGCGACCGCGCACGATAAACTTGTTGCTGGGCTTGTTGCGCTTGCGGGTTTTGTGCCCCAGGGTAGGCTTACCCCAGGGGGTAACGGGAGTACTGCGGCCAATGGGGGCTTTTCCTTCCCCACCGCCGTGGGGGTGATCCACAGGGTTCATTGCTGAGCCCCGCACGTGGGGACGGCGACCCAGCCAACGGCTGCGCCCCGCCTTGCCGAGGCTGATGTTGTTGTGGTCCACATTGCCTACTTGACCGATGGTGGCATAGCATTCCCCTCGAATCATGCGAACCTCGCCCGAGGGCAGCTTTAGGGAGACATACTTGCCTTCCTTGGCTACCACCTGGGCGCCAGTTCCGGCAGCGCGAACAAGTTGTCCGCCGCGGCCGGGATAGAGCTCGACGTTGTGGACCACCGTCCCCAGGGGGATCCGCTCCAGGGGCATGGCGTTGCCCACCTCGAAGGGAGCTTCAGGCCCAGCCATGATCGTGGCTCCCACCTGGATGTGGCGAGGGGCAAGGATGTAGCGCTTCTCGCCATCGGCGTACTCCACCAAGCAGATGCGGGCGCTGCGGTTGGGATCGTACTCGATGGTCTTGACGGTGGCCGGGATCCCGCGTTTGTCGCGGCGGAAGTCGATGATGCGGTAGAGCCGCTTGTGGCCGCCGCCCCGGTGACGGCAGGTGATAACGCCGCGGTTGTTGCGGCCTTTCTTGCGGTGGATAAATTGCAGCAGCGACTTCTCCGGTCGAGGTCGCTTGCCGTTTTCATCCCGCGACAGCTCCTCAAAGTTGGAGACTGTCATGTGGCGGGCGCTGGGGGTGTAGGGTCGGAACGTGCGAATGCCCATGGCTCAACCAGAAGGGTTAGGTTTCAGGGAAGAGGACGATGGAATCGCCTTCGGCCAAAGTTACCACCGCTCGCTTGGGACGGCTGCGGTAACCCACAAAACGACCTACCCGCCGCTGCTTACGGGGCAGCTTCAGGGTGTTGACGGAAGTAACCCGTACTCCAAACATTTCCTCAACAGCGGCCCGGATGAGCGGCTTGGTGGCGTTGGGCATCACTTCAAAGACGTATTTGCGCTGCTCCATCAAAGCCGTCGTCTTCTCGGTAATAACGGGGCGCAACAGGACATCAGCCAGAATTCGCTTGCTCTCCGTCATCGTCCTCCTCCTTTTCCCCTGCGGCTTTCGGCTTCTTCTACGGCTCTTCTTGTTCAACTGGCTGAGCTTCTTGCTCTGCGACCTGAGCCTGGCCCTCAAGGGGATTGGCTTGGTCTGGAGCGGCGGCTGCTGCGCCGGATCCCCAGCGGGCTTTGAGTTTCTCCAGGGCAGAGGTGGTGATTAGCACCCGATCGACCTTGAGCAGATCGAAGACGTTGAGCTGATCTAGCCCAATGAGCTTGACGCGGGCAATGTTGCGCACAGCTCGCTCCACCATTTCCGAGCGCTCGGCAACAATCAGCAGAGCCGATTGATCCTCCCTCACTCCCCAGCGCAGCAGAGCTTGGGCCATAACGCGGGTCTTGGGCGGGTTAAGCTGATCCTGGAAATCCTCCACCACGATTAGGTCTTCCACCCGGCTTTGCAGAGCAGTGCGCAGCGCTAGCTGGCGCTCTTTGCGATTCATGGCCAGGTTGTACTCCCGCTTGCGGGGGCCAAAGACTACCCCACCCTTGCGCCAAAGAGGAGAGCGGATGGAGCCAGCGCGAGCCCGCCCGGTGCCTTTTTGCCGCCACGGCTTGCGCCCTCCGCCGCGCACTTCAGCCCGCGTTTTGGTGTGGGCATTGCCCTGGCGGGCGTTGGTCATCTGACGGCGCAAAGCTAGGTAGAGAACGTGACTAGCCGTCTCGGGGCGAGCCACCTTGAAGCTCAGCTCCGCGCTGCCCACGGTTTCCCCTTGCCAATTCTTCACCACACAACTTGCCATGGCTCCCTCCGCTAGAGTCTCTTGCCCACCTGTTTGGCAGGGGTGATCTCCAGTAGCCCTCCCTCCACGCCGGGGACTGAGCCTTTGATTACCAAGAGATTCCGCTCCGGATCCACCTTCACCAACTCCAGCTTGCGGATCGTGACGCGGCGACCGCCCATCCGGCCAGCCATACGCAGTCCTGGAAACACGCGGCCAGGCCTCGTGCCAGCGCCAATGGAACCCGGCCGGCGGTGGTTCTTGGAGCCGTGGGACATAGGGCCCCGGCCAAAGTGGTGTCGCTTCTGGTAGCCGGCAAACCCCCGCCCGATAGAGGTGCCAGCCACGTCCAGTAACTGACCAGGCGAGAAGATCTCAACAGTGATCTTCTGCCCCAATTGGTAGGCTTCTGGCTGGTCGACCCGAAACTCGCGCAGGTAACGCAGCAGCTCCGTCACTCCCGCTTTGCGCAAGTGGCCGCGCTGGGCTCGCGTCAGGTGCTTCTCTGTGGTGGGCCAGTAGCCCAACTGCACCGCGTTGTAGCCGTCCGTGGCTTGGGTTTTAATTTGGGTTACGGTGCAAGGCCCGGCCTGCACGACGGTCACGGGAATGGCCAACCCTTCCGGAGAGAAGATCTGGGTCATGCCAACTTTTCTTCCAAGGATGCCAAGCGCCACAGAAACCTCCTCTCAAGCCTGCGCGGCTTGCTTTGTTGCTTTCACAGCTTGCAACCGGTTCCCTAAGCCAAATCCAGGCAGTAGGCGCGGCGGCAGAAAACCTAGGATAGCGAAGACTGCCTGCCCAGGCAAAAAAGCCGTAGAGAGGGAGCGCCTGTACCCCCAACGCTCCCGCAGCGCCAATAGCGCTGCCCTTTTTGCCTGATGACCTTGACGCCAAACTGCTTCTAGGGGCTGCTCAGACTTGCCTGCAAAGAGGCAGTATCTGTACTAGCAGCACGCTAAGTTGCCGAGAACCGTTGTTGCTGCGGGCGGATTCAATTGACAACAGTACTACATCATAATGAGGTGACGGGCTGCTTGTCTAGGTTTTGCTAAAAAATGGGTTCAGCACCTGGGAAAGCCACGCTGGGAGACAGAGAGTTTCAGAGCGTGATGGGGTGGGCGCGCAGTGGGCTGACCCAGGCTTGCGTGGATCGCTACTGGCATTTGCTGCAGGCCGGGGCCAATCCGGCGCGGATCTTGTTTTTGGTGCGCAGCCGGCGGCAGAGGGCGGAGGTGTTGCGGCGCCTGCAGGCGCTCAGCTCGGGCTTGGTGGGCCCGTGGCGGGTTGAGACGTTTTTGCAGCGGGGGGGGCGTGCTTTGGCTGAGTATTGGCCGCAGGTATGCGCTCGCGTTCCCCAGTTGCCGCGTTCGTTTGAGCCTGTGCTTCTGGCTAAGGATCTCACTCAGTTTCTCTGTGGGCGAGTCTGTGCGTTGTGCCCGCGGCATGGGGAGGTCTTTGCGAATATTGGGCTGGACGAGTTCCAGATTTGGGATCAAGTTAGCAGCGCTGCCTATATTGCCGGAGCTTCTGGCTTGACGGCAGAAGCGGTGGGATCCCGGCTAGCAGCAGCTTGGCCGGAGAACAGGGATCCGGCCCGAGCAGAGGCCCTGGGAGCGCTGGGCTGCTGTGTAGAGCGACTATGGCAGGCGGGGCTGCAGTTGGGAGCGCTGGATTTTGGCCTGCAAATTCGTCTGTTTCAGGAGCACATCCTGCCCTTGGCGGAGTTTTGGCAGGAGTGGGATCACCTCATCGTGGACCAGGCGGAAGACAGTTGCGGGGTGGCGCTGGAGTTCTACCGCCAGGGGCAAGCCCACCTGCAGAGCCAATTCTTCAGCTACACCCTCGGCGGCGGGATCTCTTTGACGGCAATCCCGGAGGCAGTAGCCTGCTTTCTCCTGGAAAACACCCAGGTTCGGTTCCCAGAAGCCAGCTCCTGTAGCGCAGCCGGCCTGGTCCGCTTGGGGCTGCAGATAGCGCGGGCTGTGGCTCCCCAGCTTTCCTCTCGGCTGCCAGAACCACCAGCAGGGAAGCTGCCGAGGGTGGAAGTGCTGGAGGGAGAAACCCCCTTTGCGGCCCTAGAGGCTATGGTTGCCCAAATCCGACAACTTTTGGCAGCAGGGATCCCTCCCTCTCGCATCGCCGTCCTGCTGCCTCGCATGGATGCCGGAATAAGTCTAAGCCTCCAGGAGCAGTTGCCGGAGGTCTTGCCCATTGCTCCCTTCCCCGCTCTTATCCGCTACCCCCTGGTGCGGGCTCTCCTGACGGCAGCAGAAGTGGCCCATCCCCACTGGGGAGCATTTCCCACCTTGCCAGCCTGGCGGCTGCTGCTCAGCAGCGTGTTGGATCTGGATCCCATTCGAGCAACGCTGTTGGCTGAAGATACCCTGGACCCGGTAGGACGTTCCCTGCGGCCCAAAACCGCCGTGCGGCAGCCAGAGCGGGTGGGCTTTGCCAACTTGGAGCGCTACCAGAAGCTGTTGGATTGGCTGCGCAGCTACCGGCCTGGGCCTTCCTTGGCAGCTTTCTTCCAGCGCTTCTTTGCCGAGCACCTGGTCACTGCTTCCCCTCAGGATCAAGAGCTGCTGCAGTTGCTAACGGATGCAGCCCAGCGATTTCGCCGCGCCTTTCCTACAGCAGGGGATCCTGCCTTTTTGGCCATGATTCGCTCGGGACAAACCCCTAGCAACAGCCGCTTTGAGCCCGACTACTCCCGCTACCTGGTGGTAGCCACGCCAGCGGCCTACATCCATCGCGGCTTGGAGGCCGACTACCAGTTTTGGTTTGACATCACCAACCCCAGCTGGTCCCCCTCTCTCTGGCGCGGGCTCTACAACAGCCATGTGCTGACACCGGAATGGGATGGGGGAGTTTTCGATGCGGCTCGGGATCGAGAGGCACGCCAGCAAGTCCTAGCTCGCACCCTGCTCAACCTCTGCTGCCGAGCACGGCAGGGCCTGTGGCTGGTGCGCTCCACTTTTAACTACCGCGGCGAAGAGAACACCGGCACCCTAGACTTGCTGGTGTTGAAGGCGGCAAAAGGTACGGCTTGCTCTTAGGGGCGGGACTGGGTCAGGTGGCTGACCTGCGGCTGGGTAGCAGGGGACAGACGGGGGTAGTTCGAGCCCTTCGTCACTGCTTTTGGGTTAGCTTTGGGGTGAGTTTCCTGGCGCTAGGAGCGGCCGATGGATTCCGCCACCTTTTTGGAGCGCTACGGATTCGAGCTGCAGGGTCAGACAGGCCAGAGGTGGGTAGAGCGCTGGAGCAGGCAGTTCCCAAGCCCTTGGATCCCAGCCGCTTTGCTGGAGGCCCTCTACCAAGGTCGCTACAAGGCCACGTCCGTAGAGCAGATCCTCCGCCTCTGGCAGCGCCGCGGTGCTCCCCACCTCACCTTTCCCCCGGAAATGAGCCGATCCCTGTGGCGGGAACAAGAAGAGCTGATCCGCTCCTTGAGTCCAACTGCCGCCAGCTTCCTTGTCCGACCTCCTTCACCTCTTTCAGCCTCCTCTGGCAAGGGATCCCGCTTTGCGGAGGAAGCTGCCATTTCCCTTGAGCTGTTGTTAGCAGAGCTGCAGGACCTTCCCCCCAAGCTCCGCCACCTGCTCCGGGAGCTGCAACCCGCCTCCCTTGCCTGCGAGTCAGAGCTCTCGGTTACCTTGGAGCTCCAGCCTGTCGACTCTCCTGCTCCTGCTTCCCTGAAAGAATCCCAGGTTTCCCCCTCTCGCTCAGGGCAGGGCGACACTTGAGCTGGAGAGAGCTTCCTCGCGCAGCAGGTCGGCTTTGTCGGTGCGCTCCCAAGGCAGGTCCAGATGGGTTTGCCCGAAGTGGCCGTAGACGGCTACATTTTGGTAGAAGCGTCCCCCTCGCTGCCGGGGTAGCTCCTGCAGTTGAAAGTGGGCCAAAATAGCTGCTGGCCGCAGGTCGAAGTGGCGCTGCACCAGCCGCAGCAGCTCCTCGTCAGGGATGCGCCCTGTGCCAAAGGTTTCCACCAACAGGTTGATGGGCCGAGCCACTCCAATAGCGTAGCTGACCTGTACCTCGCATTTCTGGGCCAGGCCGGCAGCCACGATGTTTTTGGCAACATAGCGGGCGGCGTAGGCCGCGCTGCGATCCACTTTGGTGGGATCCTTGCCGGAGAAAGCGCCACCCCCATGGCGGGCATAGCCCCCATAGGTATCGACGATAATCTTGCGCCCTGTCAGGCCGGCATCCCCCTGGGGGCCGCCGATGACGAATTTGCCAGTGGGGTTGGTGAGGAAGCGGGTATTGCTGTCTGGTTTGATGGGCAGCTCGGCAAACACAGGCTTTACCACCGCCTCCCAGAGATCGGCGCGGATGCGCTCTTGCACTGCCGTCTCTTCCGTAATGTCGCCGATGGTTGGCGTGTGCTGGGTGGAGATGAGCAGGGTGTGGATGCCCACTGGACGCCCCCCCTCATAGGCTACCGTTACCTGGGTCTTGCCGTCAGGGCGCAGATAGGACAGGGTACCGTTCTTGCGAACCGTAGCCAACTGGCGGCTGAGGCGGTGAGCCAAGCTGATGGGCAAAGGCATCAGTTCGGGGGTCTCGTTGCAGGCAAAACCAAACATCAAGCCCTGATCGCCAGCTCCCAGCAGGTCGAATTCATCTTCCCAGACGGTGCGACTTTCCAGTGACCTGCTCACCCCTTGGGCAATATCAGGAGATTGCTCATCGAAGGCTACTAGCACCGCGCAGCTGTCCGCAGAGAAGCCATTCTCGGCATCGGTATAGCCAATTTCGGTCAGCTTGTCCCGCACCAAGCGCGTGAAGTTGACATGCGCCCTCGAGGTGATCTCCCCCGTGAGGATCACCATGCCCGTGCTCACCACTACCTCTGCCGCCACCCGGCTGGAGGGATCTGCCGTCAAGAGAGCATCCACAACGGCATCGGAGATCTGATCGCAGATTTTGTCGGGATGCCCTTCTGTCACCGACTCGGAAGAAAACAGGAATGACTTGGACAAGGAACCTCTCCTCAAGACGAAACCCACCCACGCTGGCAGAACCCGCCTCTGGGTTCATCTGCAGCAGGGCATGCCCAGCTTTATTAATATACCCCCCCTCAGCCAGTGAGGATCTGCTTCAGCCGCTCGCCATTTTTGCGGCCCTGGGGAAGAGCACCCCTAATAAAAAAGCGCCGCCAGGAGGGATCCCCCCAGCTCTGTCAAAATCCCAATCCAACAGCGGCAGCTTTTGGAAAATCTGGAAAAGCGGAAGCCAGATCAGGGGTTTGGCCTGCTAGAGTGCTCCTACAAGTCCTTGCCTCCCCAACCATGACCCACCCTTTTCCAACCGCCCCCAACCCGGAACTGGAAGCCGAGCGCAACTGGCAGCATCGTCAACGAATGCAGCGCCGCCAGCAAATCCAGCGGCAACGCCTGGCAGGCATGCGTGACAACAAAGGCTTAGTTATCGTCTATACAGGTCAGGGCAAGGGCAAAAGCACGGCGGCTTTTGGTACTGTCTTGCGTGCCCTCGGCCAGGGCTTATCGGTGGGGGTGGTGCAGTTCATCAAAGGGGCCTGGGATCCAGGCGAAGCCAAACTGTTGCGCAAGTTGGCTGCCCATCCCGAACTGGGGCTGGGAAAAGTTGCCTTTTATGCCATGGGGGAAGGCTTTACCTGGGAGACCCAGGATCGCGAGCGGGACATTGCCTGCGCCCAGGCAGCCTGGGAAAAGGGGCGGGAGCTATTTGGCAGCGGCGAGTACCACCTGGTGGTTTTGGATGAGATCAACGTTGCCCTTAAGCTGGGATACCTCTCGCTGGAGCAAGTGTTGGCTGGCCTAGCCGAAAAACCTGAACGGGTGCACGTGATCCTCACTGGGCGAGGCGCACCGGCAGGGCTAATTGAGCGAGCTGACCTGGTAACGGAAATGGCCTTGGTCAAGCATCCCTTTCGCGACCAAGGGATCAAAGCCCAAATGGGTATCGAGTTCTAGCCCTTGGACAAATGGCGATCCTGCTGGCAGCAGCGGCAAGCAGCAGCGGCAAGACCACCGTCACGTTAGCCCTGTTGGCTGCGCTCCGGCGGCGGGGCCTGCGCATCCAGCCCTTTAAGGTGGGGCCCGATTACATCGATCCCCTGTTCCACACGGCAGTGGCCGGGATCCCCTCGCGCAATTTGGATCCCTTTTTAACCGACGAGGACTTTGTGCAGCGCTGCTTTCGCTACCACTGCCAGGACAAAGATGGGGCGATTGTAGAAGGCGCGATGGGCCTCTTCGATGGGCGAGGGCCCGGATCCCTGCCCGGCGGGACAGAGCCTTCCTGGGCTAGCAGCGCCCATGTGGCTCGCCTGCTGGGGATCCCGGTGGTGCTGGTCATCGACAGCAGCGGCATGGGAACGACGGCGGCCGCCCTGCTCTACGGCCTAAGCCACTTCGATCCCCGCCTGACTATTGCCGGCGTCATCTTCAACCGGGTGGCCTCAGAGCGCCATGGCCAGATGTTGCAGCAGGCAGCAGCAGCCGTGGGGATCCCGGTTTTGGGACAATTCCCCCGCCGCGAGGACTTGCGCCTGCCCAGCCGCTACCTGGGGCTGGTACCCGTCTTAGAACTGGCTGGCTTCTCCCGCTGGCAGGAGGCCTGGGCTGAGCTGGCGGAGCAACACCTAGATTGGGACCAGCTTCTGCCCCTAATCCGCTCCCTGCCGCCGGCAGTGGGGGAGCTCTGGCCAGGGATCTGCCCCCTTGCAACGCCCGTGCGGGTGGCAGTGGCCCGCGATGCCGCCTTTAACTTCTACTACGCCGACAACTTAGATCTCCTGCGGGCTTGGGGGGCAGAGCTATTGGAGTACTCCCCCCTGGAGGTAGGGCTGTGGCCGCCGGATCCTTGCGATGGCCTGCTCTTGGGGGGCGGGTTTCCAGAACTGTTTGCCGCGGCCCTCTCTGAAAAAATAGCCCAGCAAACTCCGCCACCCCTCCACCCCCCCCTCTATGCCGAATGCGGCGGCTTGATGGTGCTGGGAAAGTCCCTCACCGATTGGGACGGAAAGACCTACCCCATGGCCGGCCTGTTGCCCATCACCGTGGACATGGGCGAGCGGCTGTACCTGGGCTACCGCGAGGCTAAAGTCCTACGCCCCACCCTCCTGGCACCGGCTGGGGATCGCCTGCGGGGACACGAGTTTCACCGCTCCCGCAGCAGCCCCCCCTGCCCAAGCCCAGTCTACGCTTGGGGATCCCCGCCCCAGCGGGAAGGCTGGGCCACGGAGCGCCTACAGGCCTCTTACCTGCATCTCCATTGGGGATCCCGTCCCGATCTCGCAGCGCGGCTACTCCAGAATTTTTTGAGGGTGGCTAGAAACGCTCTTGATCCCCCGTTGTAGAGAGGTTTTTCCCTGCCAGGGAGGCTGGGGAGAGGAATTAGCTGTGCTCCCTTCTGTTGCTAGGGGGAAGCAGTGGGGACGAGGCTGCTAGCAACAGTTTAAGTTAGGTGGGCGGCAATTGCCTTCAGGAGGTGGTTTTGATCAATGGGCTTGGTGAGGTAGGCGTTGGAACCAAGTTGTAGCCCTTGTTCCACAGCTTCTCGAGAAGTCTTGGAGGAGAGAAAGACAAAGGGGATGTGGGCTGTGGCTTGATCCCATCGCACAGCATCCAGCACGGCATAGCCGTTGAGCTTGGGCATGACTACATCGCATAGCACCAAGTCTGGCAGGAGGGCGCGCACCATCTGCAGCCCTTCTTCCCCGTCTCTAGCTGCCAACGTATCGTACCCAGCTTGCCGCAACACTTTCTGCAGGTAGGTGCGGATAGAGGGATCATCCTCGATCACCAAGATGCGTTTAGCCATGGGAGGTTGTGAAAAAGCAGGAGACACACACCGCTCAAGCCAAGCTCTGGCTTCCCCGAACCTCTGAAATCCAGGTTGATGCGAGAGCAGTTAGGAGGGCTACAGAGGCAGTATAGGGAAACTTCGGAGAGAAAAACTCCGCCAAATGGCTCATTCTGGGAAGACTTGCGGTTATTCCAGGTAGCTCAAGCTCTCTTTCCCCTCAGGGAGAGGAGCTCATTCCGAGGTGAGTTGTCGCTCCATCAGGCGGGAAAGGGCGGCAGCGGGGGTGGTCTGCCCTTGCAGCAGCCGATGCACCTCCTGGGTGATGGGCACCTGGATGCCGTGCTGGGCGGCAATCTGAACTACCACGGGAGCAGTGTAAACCCCCTCGGCGGTTCCCTCGATCTCGGCCAACACCTGGCCCAGAGGTTTGCCCTGGCCCAAGCCGTAGCCTACACGGTAGTTGCGGCTTAAAGGACTGTGGCAGGTGGCTAGGAGATCCCCTAGCCCTGAGAGGCCGTTGAAGGTCTCAGGCCGCGCCCCTAGGCGGGATCCCACCCGGATCATCTCGGCCAAGCCGCGGGTAACCAGGGCAGCCCGAGCATTGGTGCCCAGTTGCAGCGCGTCACACACCCCCACAGCAATGGCAATAACGTTCTTGAGAATACCCCCTAGCTCTACCCCTAGGGGATCGCTGCTGGTGTAGAGGCGAAAGCGCTCGGAGGCAAGGGCATGCTGCACTTGCACTGCCGCCTCGGGATTGTGGCTGGCCACCACTGCAGCTGCTGGCAAACCCTGGCGGATCTCAGCGGCCAGGTTTGGCCCGGAAAGCACCACCAACGGATGAGTAGGGAAAGTGGCTGCCCAGATCTGGGCTGGTGTCAAGAGCTGCAGGGGATCCAACCCCTTGGTGGCCGAGACCAGAATGGCTCGGGGGGGGATCCCCACCTGGCGCACGGCCTCGACCACGGGGCGCACGCCGGCCATGGAGACTGCCGAAATAATGATGTCCGATCCCCGGACTACCTCTTTGAGATCCCAGCCTTTGCGCCGATCCCAAACCTGCACCCAGTGGCCCCGAGCCTGGGCTAACAGAGCCAGGGTACTTCCCCAGGCCCCCGCCCCTAGAAGGGCAATCCTCTGGGGGGATGGTGTAGAAGCTTTCATCCAACCGTTCCAGCCGCAGCTTCTTTCCCAGAATGCCGCTTGCTCTAGCCTCTGAAAAAGCCCCCGCCAGAGAAAGAACGTTAGTATGGTTGGATACCAACTAGAGGTTTGGCCTAAGAGCAGAGACCATGGCAGAAGCAGGGATCCAACGCCTTCCTGCTGAGGTGGCCGCCCGGATGGGGAGCTGGCGGCACGGCTATGCCCTGACCAATGGCATTCAACTGCACTATGTCACCCAGGGGGAAGGGGAGCTGGCAATCTTGTTGCATGGTTTCCCAGAGTTTTGGTATTCCTGGCGGCACCAGATCCCGGTGTTGGCGCAGCGGTTTCGCGTCGTGGCACCTGACCTGCGCGGCTACAACGACTCTGACAAACCGGATTACGGCTACGACCTGGACACCCTCACCGAGGATGTCCGCGGCCTGCTGGCCCATTTTGGGGCCAAAAGCGCGGTGGTGGTGGCCCACGACTGGGGAGGGGCTATTGCTTGGCACTGGGCGCAACTTTTTCCCCAGGAGATCCGCAAGCTGGCCGTGCTCAACTCTCCTCACCCCGCTTGCTTTCGCCGGGAGTTCCTGACCAATTTGGACCAGATGCGCCGCAGTTGGTACCTGTTTTTCTTCCAGTTGCCCTGGCTGCCAGAGTGGGTGTTGCAGTGGAACCTCGAGGAGTGGGTGCGGCGCATTTTTCAAGAGACCTCGGTGCGCAAAAGCGCCTTCACCCGCCACGACCTAAAGGTTTACCAAGAGGCCCTTGCCAAGCCCAAGGTGCTCACCTCTGCCCTCAACTACTACCGCCACCTGTTTAGCCTGCCCACTCTGCAGAACCTGTTTTTGCAGCCCCTGCGGCCGATCTTCGCCCCCACCCTGCTCATCTGGGGAGAAGAAGACTTTGCCCTTAGCCGCGAGCTGACCGAGGGAATGGATCCCTTCTTCCCCAACGGCCTGCGCAAGGAGTACATCCCCGAGTGCGGCCATTGGGCGCAGCAGGAGGCGCCCCAAACTGTGAATCGGCTGCTCCTAGAGTTTCTCTAGTCCTCCCGCCTGAGAGAGCTTTACCGCCCTCAGGGATTGCCCTAGAATAGTCCACTGGATTTAAGCGGGGAAAGTGGCATGGCCCTGGAGTACCCACCCGATCTGCGCTACGTGGACACCCACGAGTACATCCGGGTTGAGGATGACATTGCGGTGATTGGGATCACGGCCTATGCCGTCGATCAGCTGGGGGACATCGTCTTCGTCGGCCTGCCCGAGGAAGGGACAGAAATTGAAAAGGGGGAGAGCTTTGGCTCGGTGGAGTCCGTCAAGGCCGTGGAGGATCTGTATGCCCCTGTCTCGGGGGAAGTGGTGGCGGTAAACAAAGCGGTGGTGGACAGCCCAGAGAGCATTGCCGACGATCCCTATGGAGACGGCTGGCTGATCAAGGTGCGCATGACCAACCCGGAAGATCTCGACGACACGATGAGCGCGGAGGCTTACGCCAGCTTGGTGGAGGGATCCTAAGCCCTACAGCAACACTTCCCGGTTGCCCCCCTGCACTTTGGCTTGGTAGAGGGCTTGGTCGGCTGCCTCTAGAAAGCTTTGGACGGAAGTTTCTGCTGAAAGGCTGAGCAAAGAGGCGACGCCAATGCTACAGGTGAGGTGGATAACTTCTGCTCCCACCTGCAGAGGGAGGGATTGGATGGCCTGCCGCAGGCGCTTGGCCAACTGCAGGATTTGAGCTTCCGGAACCCCGCGCACCATGAGGACAAATTCGTCGCCCCCTAGCCGGGCCAGCAGATCCTCGCGGCGAACCTGATCCTGCAGTTGTTGGGCTACTTGGATCAGGGCTTGATCCCCGGCCAAATGCCCCCAGCGGTCGTTGATGAGCTTGAAGTTGTCCAAGTCCAGGTAAAGCAAGTGGAGGGGAAAGCTATGGCGGCGGGCAAAGGCCATCTCCCTCTGCAGGTGCTCTAGGAAAAACCGACGGTTGTGCAGCCCCGTGAGCGGGTCGTAGAGAGCGGCGGCAGCGACCTGGAAAAAGAAAGCCTCCTCCAGCCGGTCATAATAGGCAAACTGCAGGAGGCTATTCCCCAGCTGGATGCGATCCCTATCCGCCAAAACCCGGCAATTTACCCGTTCCCCATTGACATAGGTGCCGTTGAGGCTGCCGAGATCGATGAGGACATAGTTTTCCCCTTCCTTCCTCAGCCGGCAGTGCAGCCGAGAGATGGTGTGGTCGGAAAGCTGAACGTCGGCTTGGGGGCTGCGCCCCACTACTGCAGTCTCCCCCAGGCGGAAAGTCTTGCCCCTATTGGATCCCTGAAGCACCGTCAAAAAGGCGCCCACTACTTTCCTCTCCACCTCCAGCCTGTAGGTTTCCAGGGGCACGGGGGTGGTTGGTTCTTCCGGAGAAGTATCCACAGGCGTAGGGATCCCCTACTTGAGTTAACATGTCTTTTCCGTATTATGACGGGTATCATGCCAGCCTGGCTGCTTTCTTCCGCAAAGTTGGCCAGCTCTGGGGAAAATCTCCCAGAGGTCTTCCTTTACTCCAGCCCCAGCCGGCGGCGGAAGTAGGGGATGGTCAGCTCCAGGCCCACTGGCAAAGGGATCTGGGGCTCCCACCCCAGCAGGGTGCGGGCCTTGCTGATGTCGGGCCGGCGCTGCTTGGGATCGTCGGTTGGGAGAGGTCGGTGGACGATGGGAGAAGAGCTGCCGGTGAGGGCCAAAACCTGCCGAGCCAACTCTAGAATGGTGACCTCCTGCGGGTTGCCCAGGTTAAAGGGGCCGGGATAAGGGCTGTTCATCAGGCGCACCAGGCCCTCGATGAGGTCGGAGATGTAGCAAAAGCTGCGGGTCTGGGAGCCATCTCCATAGACGGTGAGGGGATCCCCGCGCAGCGCCTGGACGATGAAGTTGCTGACCACGCGACCATCCTCTTCCCGCATGGCGGGCCCATAGGTGTTGAAGATGCGGGCCACGCGGATCTCCGTCTGGTATTGCCGCTGCCAGTCAAAGGTTAGGGTTTCGGCCAGGCGCTTGGACTCGTCGTAGCAGGCCCGCGGGCCGATGGGGTTGACATGGCCCCAGTAGTCCTCCGGCTGGGGATGCACCTGGGGATCCCCGTACACTTCCGAAGTGGAGGCTAGGAGGAAGCGGGCCCCCGTCTTCTGGGCCAGCTCCAGGAGGTGGTAGGTGCCCCAGACGCTGGTGCGGATGGTGCGGATGGGATCCGCTTGGTAGTGAGGGGGAGAGGCAGGGCAGGCCAGGTGGTAGATTTGCTCGATGCCAGCTTTTTCCAGCTCCGGCGGCAGCGGCTCGGCCACGTCGTGCCACAGCAAGGTAAAGGCGGGGTTGTTGCGGTGAGCCCGCACGTTCTCCTCCCGCCCCGTGTAGCCGTTGTCGAGGCAGATAATCGCGTGGCCTTCCTGCAGAAGGCGGCTAACCAGATGGGAGCCGATAAACCCCAAACCACCCGTAACCAGGATCTTCACCAGCCCACTCCAATCAGGGTAATGCCCGCCTGCTGAACGGCCTGCCGGTCAAGGCAGTTGCGGCCGTCGACGATAAGAGGCCGCCGCATCAGCTCGGCAAGGCGCCGGTAATCCAACGACAAGAACTCCGGCCACTCGGTCACCAGCACCAGGGCGTCGCAATCCTGGGCCAGGCGGAACACGTCTGTTTCCACCACCACATGGGCTAGGCCCTCCCGCATTCCCGAAGCCGAGACAATGGGATCATACGCCTTTACCTTGGCCCCCAGGCGGTGGAGCTGCTCAATTAAGGTTAAAGACGGCGCATCCCGCAGGTCGTCAGTGTGGGGCTTGAAGGTGAGGCCCAAAAGGCCAATGGTCTTGCCCTTAAGCACCTTAAGGGCCTGCTGCAGCTTTTCCACCAAGCGCTGCCGCTGCTCGCGGTTGGCCTCGACAGTAGCCCGCAACAGCTTAGCCTAATAGCCGTAGTCAGCCGCCGTCTGGATCAAAGCGGCCAAATCCTTGGGGAAGCAGCTCCCCCCCCAGCCTATGCCGGCGTTGAGGAAGGCGCGGCCAATGCGCTTATCGAGGCCGATCCCTTCGGCCACCTGGAGGATGTCGGCGCCGGTGCGCTCGCAGATATTGGCAATCTCGTTGATGAAGCTGATCTTAGTGGCTAGGAAGGCGTTGGCGGCATATTTGATCATCTCGGCGGAGGCCAGGTCGGTGACCAGCAAGGGCACGGGATCCCCGCCCAAGCCTTGCTGGCGGCTGAGGATGGGCTCGTAAAGTTGCCGCAGGATCTCGATGGCCCGGGGGCTGTTGGAGCCAATCACGATGCGGTCGGGGTAAAAGGTATCGTGGATGGCGCTGCCCTCCCGCAGAAACTCGGGGTTGCTCACCACGTCGAAGGGCGGCACCCAGGGAGACCTGTCCAAGGTAGCCAGGGAGGAGGGGGTGGGATCCCCGCCCGCTATGGCCATCTTCTGTTTTTCTGCCTGGCTGCCTAGCCGCTGCTTGGCGGCCTCTGCCGCCCCGTCCAGAATCAGCATGCGCACCCAGTCGCCGGAGCCGATGGGGACAGTAGACTTGTTAACAATAACCCGGTAGCGGTCGTCTAGGTGCTGGCCGATCTCCCGCGCTACAGCCTCTACGTAGCGCAGGTCTGGCTCGCCGCTGGGCAGAGCTGGCGTCCCTACGGCAATGAAGATGACCTCGCTGGCCTGCACCCCCAGGGCAAGATCGGTGGTAAAGTGCAGCCGACCGGCCTCAGTTCCAGCCCGCACCAGGTCTTCCAGGCCGGGCTCGTAGATGGGCAGGCGGCCCCGCTGCAACCCTTCAATTTTGGCAGGGTTGTTGTCCACGCAGATAACGCTATTTCCTAGGTGAGCCAGGCAAGCCCCTGTTACCAGGCCCACATAGCCAGCGCCTACCACAGCAACGTGCATACTCAGAGTTCGCTCCCGAACGGATGGCCCCCATGCCCCCGCAGCTCACCGTTAGGATACCCCACTCCCCTGGGATCCCTTACCCCTATTGAGGTCGGTGGCAGAATAAAGCAGGATATCTGTGGATCCCCGCTCGAGCTGCAGTGAGCTTTCTGGATTCTGCTGCCATAGCCAGCCGCCGTCAGCGCCAAGTGCAGAGGGTGCTGTACGTCACGCTAGGGCTAAATGTCCTGGTGTTTCTGATCAAGTTAATCCTGGGGCTGACGACGGGATCCCTAAGCCTCATTGCCGATGCCCTGCACAGCTCCACCGACAGCGCCAGCAACATTTTGGGCTTGGTGGCCGTGCGCTTTTCTTCGCCAGAGCCCGATGACGACCATCCCTACGGCCATCGCAAGTTTGAAGCCATTGGAGCGCTGGGGATCGCCGCCTTTTTGGGGATGGCCAGCCTGGAGATCCTGCGCACAGCCGTGGAGCGGTTTTGGGAGCCCCAGCCCCACCTGCAGATCGATGAGCTGACCTTGGGGGTAATGGTGGGCGTGCTGGGCATTAATGTCTTTGTCACCCTCTACGAGCACCGCTGGGGCAAAGCTCTGTCCAGCCCGCTGCTGTTGGCCGATGCGCGCCATACCCTCAGCGACGTTGGGGTAACGCTGACGGTCTTGCTGGGGTTGGCCGGCATGCATTATTGGGGGATCCCTTGGTTGGATCAAGCCCTTGCTTTGCCGGTGGCGCTGCTGGTGCTCCGAAGCGGCTGGGAAGTGCTGCAGGAGAATCTTCCCTACCTCACCGACCGGGTGGCGATTCCTGCCGAGGCCCTGCGGGATCTGATCCTGAGCGTGCCAGGCGTGCTTGACTGTCATGACATCACTTCCCGCGGCATCCCCGGGGAAATGGTCTTTATCGAGATGCACCTGGTGGTGGAGCCACAGGACATTGAGTCCGCCCACCGCCTCACTGAGGAAGTTGAACGCCTCTTGCAGGAGCGCTACGGGCCGGTGCGGGTCACCATCCACCTGGAGCCGCTCTGAAAGACTTATACAACCCCGGGCAAAAGCAGACTTTCGCTCGGGGTTGAGGCTTTCTTCCTGCTTCAGCGACCCGTGGCTAGTGGCAGAGTCCACCCCTACCACCCTGCCAGAGGGATCTCCACAGGCGTAACTTCCCCGCGAGCTGCAGGTAGATGCTCCTTGCCCTTAGAAGAAGGCACACAGGCTAAAGACGGAGCCAACTTTAGCCTAGGCAAAACGCCTACTCAAGAAGATTACCTGCTAGCCTACTAGCTCAGCCCATCTACGTCAAGGCAGAAGGTTAGTTGTGCCACAAAGTGGCCAATTGTCCGGTGAATCAAGGACTAGAGGAGATCCCTAGCCCCACGGTCAATCCGCCCAAGCCGCAGAGTTCGCCTTGCGCCACAGGGCCTCCTCACCAGAGCTCTTC
>Ga0079995_1082603_pt1 | contig 32859 bp, 25 predicted proteins | sample FaiFalFF_MnMetaG_2_FD_69198 | JGI IMG/M metagenome (GOLD analysis project Ga0079995, IMG submission 69198) | Freshwater microbial communities from Yellowstone National Park, Wyoming, USA - Fairy Falls C (FF_Mn_C) (SPADES assembly) (version 4) | ecosystem: Environmental > Aquatic > Freshwater >...
GGCAGTCCGCGGAGAAATCCGGACTGGCCCTGGGTAGGAGTTATCGGCACCCCTGTGCTGGAAGGCATCGACGGCGAGCTCGGTCCGGACAAGCCGCAGAATTGGTGCGGGACGCAGTACATCTGGACCGGACCGCCTCCGAAGAGCCCAAAGGAGCTCATCCTGACCCCGGTGATCCCAAGACCTCGCTAAGGCTCAGCACCATCCAACAAGCGGGCGAGGGGCACCGTGCCCCTCGCCCGCTTCTTTTTGCAAGAAGCCCCAGCCGACCGTGTCGCACCGAAGGCGAGCCGACCGTTGCTTCCTTCCGGACCTGGCGGGGTTGAGCTCCCTCCGGTCGCACGGGGCTGGGGTGGTGCGAAATTACTACAGCGCCGACACCTGCGCAAGGCGCCACAGCAGCCGCGCCGCCAAGAGCGCCACACGCGTGAGCTTGTCGTAATCGAGCCGCTCGGCATGGTCGCTGGGACGGTGGTAGTCCTCGTGCAGCCCGGTGAAGAGGAACACCACCGGAATCCCCCGACGGGCAAAGCTGGCATGGTCGCTTGCCAGGAAGAGTTCGGACTGCCCGAGTTCGCCCAGCAGGAATGGGCGGCGCAGGCGGCGGTTCTCCTCCTGCAGAAGCTGCGCAAGGTGCTCACCGCGCCAGCCCAGCAGGAGCGAATCCGGATGGTTGCGCCCGATCATGTCCAAATTCAGCATGGCGCGGCAGCCGGAAAGGGGCAGCGGAGGTGCTTCCACGAACGCCTGCGAACCGAGCAAACCCTTCTCCTCCCCACTGAAGGCGACAAAGAGGATGGAGCGCAGCGGCTTGACCCGCCCCAGTGCAAGCGCCCGAGCGATGAGCAGCATCCCAGCGGTGCCGGAGGCGTTGTCGTCAGCGCCATTGTAGATGGAATCCTGCTCCCCCGGACTGCTGTAGGTGCCCACGTGGTCGTAGTGTGCCCCCAGCAGGATGTATTCCTCCCGGGCGCGCTGCCCGGGGAGCCACCCCACCACGTTGGGCACGCGCACGCGCTCGCGCTCCACGAGTGCAACGCTCAGGTCCACGCGCACCTCGGGCAGCAGGGCTGGGGTTGGTGCCGTATCCTGCGCGCGGAGCCACTCTCGGAAGGCATCCAGGCTACCGAAGAGGGCTTCCACGGCGGCGCGCCCGATGGCGTAGGCGGGCAATCCAGCGGTATCGGCACGGCGGGGCTGCAGCGGGAGCGACCCCCCGGGCAGGCGCGAGAGCGCCGGCCAGGGATAGCCCAGCACCCGTGTCTGCCGCTCCAGCCGCTCCGGCGATTGCACAAATAGCACCCCTACCGCCCCGAGGCGGCGCAACTGCTCGATGCGCTGCCCAAGGCGGCTGCGGGAGACACCCCCTGTATCCCCCACGAGCAGCGCAACCGCTCCGCGCAGCCGCTCATCGGCGCGCGGCTCCGCTGCAAGGCTGCCGACGAAGACCACCGGGGCATCCACAACCTGCCCTGCACGGGTCTGCCCCAGCGGCGTTGCATCGCGCGGAAGCTGGGCTTCCCATTGCTGTGTGCCGCGCCGGATGCGCACCCAGAGGCTCTCCGGGCGCATATCCACCCGCACGAGCTCGTACCAGTGCAGGTAGCTCTCCCCCAGCGGCTGAATCCCCCAGCGCTGGAAGGCGTGGGCGATGTACTCGGCTGCCCGCAGAAGCCCCGGGCTGGGCGTATTGCGCCCCTGGAGCTCATCGGAGGCAAGGAACTCCACGAAGCGGCGCGCGCTATCGGGCTGGAGAATCTCCCGCTCTACCGAGCGCGGCAGCTCCACGCCGGAGGCACAGCCGTAGAGGGCAACCCCGGCAAGTCCGATGCAGAGCATCCTCCACCGCATCCCTTCACCCTCAGCAGTGGAACAACTCCGTGCGACCGCAATGCTCCTCACTCCACCCACAGCCCCACCTGCTCAGTGCCAACGAGTTCGCACAGCCTGCGGTAGCCCTCCAGCGAGAGCTCCACGCCCAGGTGCGGCAGCACGTAGGCGCGCACCGGCTGTTCGGCACGCCCGGGCTCGTAGAGGTACAGCAGCACAGGGCACCCCGAAGCAGCCGAACGGAACTGCGCATGGAGCCGTTCGAGCGTATCGAGCGTCTGCTCGGACACGGGCAGCAGCACTCGGTAGCCGCGCGCCAGACGGCGCAATCCGCGTTCGAGCGATTCCATCCCATTGACCACCAAGCGCGCAAGCTCCTGTTGGCGCGGCTCCAGGCGTCCCCAGGCAAGCACCAACTCGCCCTCGCGCAGGAGCGGTTCGGCTTGGGCGTAGACGTCATGCCAGAGAATGAGCTCCAACTGCCCGCTGTGGTCCTCCAGCCGGGCAAAGGCGATTGGGCGGTTCCGTCGGTCGCGCCGGCGCTCCACCGCGGCGATGGTTCCGGCAACGCGCACCTCCCCATTGGGTTGTTCGGGCAGCTCGGCAATGGGGATAACGAGCGTGCGCAGCAACTCCGCATAGGGCTTGAGCGGATGTGCGCTCAGGTAGATGCCCAGCACCTCGCGTTCGCGCCGGAGCTGCTCCAGCGGGCTCCACGGTGGCACTGCAGGCAGTGCCGGTTCGGAAATCGGCGCAGCACTGCCGAAGAGGCTCTCCATCTCCGCACCGCGCGTGTGGAGGGCACGGGCGTACTCGAGCACCTGCTCAATCCCCGCCATCAACTGCGCCCGCTGCCCTGGGTGCAGCCCATCGAACGCCCCAGCAGCAATGAGCGCCTCGATTGCGCGACGGTTCACCGTGCGCAGGTCCACGCGGGCAACGAAATCGAAGATGGAGCGGAAGGGACCCCGCTGCCGTGCCCGGAGGATCTCCTCCACTGCCGCTGCACCGACGTTTTTGATGCCCGCCAGCCCGAAGACGATCGTGTGCGGATCGAGCGCCCGGAAGAGCACCTCCGAGCGGTTCACATCCGGCGGGAGCACGGTGATGCCCATGCGCAGGGCTTCGGCGAGGAACTCGGCGAGCTTCTCCTGGTTGGCAATCTCGGCGCTCATGTTCGCCGCCAGGAACTCCGCCGGATAGTGCGCCTTCAGGTACGCCGTCTGGTACGCCAGGTAGGCATACGCCAAGGCGTGCGACTTGTTGAAGCCGTAGGAGGCGAAGCGCTCGATGAGGGCGAAGATCTCCTCGGCAAGCTCGCGCGGGATGCCGTTGCGCACCGCTCCGGCGATGAACTCATCGCGCTGCTGCTGCATGAGGCGCTGGTCCTTCTTGCCCATTGCCCGGCGCATCAGATCGGCTTGCGCCAGCGAAAAGCCGGCGATCGCCTGCGCCAACTGCATCACCTGCTCCTGGTAGATGATGATGCCGTAGGTGTTGCGCAGGATGGGCTCCATGCTCGGGTGCAGATACTCGATGGGGCGCCGACCGTGCTTGCGGGCGATGAATTCGGGGATGTACTCCATCGGACCGGGGCGATTGAGCGCGTTGAGCGCCGTGAGGTCCTCCAGCGAATTCGGGCGCAGCTCGCGCAGCGCCTCGCGCATGGTATCGGCCTCAAACTGGAAGATGCCCAGGGTCTGCCCGCTGGAGAGTAGCTCGTACGTTGGGGCATCCTCCAGGCTGACCGAGTCGATGTCCACCGTCTCCCCGCGCGTCTGGCGCACCATCTCCACCGTGCGCTCGATGATGGAGAGCGTGCGCAGCCCCAGGAAGTCCATCTTGAGCAAGCCCGCATCCTCCAGCTCGCGCATGGAGTATTGCGTGACGATTTCGCCGCTGGGGGCGCGGCACAGCGGCACGTAGTCGCTCACATCACCAGGGGCGATCACCACGCCGGCGGCATGGACCGAGATATTGCGGCAGAAGCCCTCCAGCACCAGCGAGAACTCCACCAACTGGCGCAGCTTCGGGTCGGTGCTCTCGCGCAGCCACTGCAGGTCGGGAAGCTGCAGCGCCTCCTCCAGGGGCGTGACCTTGCCCAGCACAACTGGGATGCGCTCCGTGATGGCGTTGAGCGTGGACATTGGGATGCCCAGCACACGCCCCACATCCTTGATGACGGCACGGCTGGAGAGCGTCCCAAAGGTGATGATCTGCGCTACGGAGCTCTCCCCGTAGCGCCGGCGCACGTAGTCGATGACCAGGTCGCGCTTGTCGTCGCTGAAGTCCACGTCAATATCGGGCATGGAGACCCGCTCTGGGTTCAGGAAGCGCTCAAAGAGCAGATCGTAGCGCAGCGGGTCCAAGCTGGTGATGCCCAGGGCGTAGGCAACCAGGCTACCGACGGCGGAGCCGCGCCCGGGACCGACGCGCACGCCCATGCGGCGCGCAGCCGCGATGAAGTCCTGCACAATCAGGAAGTAGCCGGCAAAGCCCATGCGCGTGATGACCTCCAGCTCGTACTCCGCCCGGCGGCGGACCTCCTCCGGGATGGGGACGCCGTAGCGCTCGGCGAGCCCGCGTTCGACAAGCTGCCGGAGATACTCCTCCAGGGTCCGCGCTCCGGAATCCTCCGGAATGGGGAACTGCGGCAGGTGCAGCTGCGGGCGTAGCTCCAGGGTGCACTTTTCGGCGATCTCCAGCGTGCGCTCGACCGCATCGGGGTAGTCCGGAAAGAGCTCCAGCATCTGGGCGCCGGTCTTGAAGTACATCTCCGGCTGCCCGTAGCGCAGCTTGGTGATGTCGATGGGCTGCCCCTTGCCGGAGCCCACATCGCGGATATGGAGCAGGACGTTGTGCGGCAGGGCATGCTCCTTGCGGATGTAATGGCAATCGTTGGTCACCACCATCGGGATGCGCAGCTCGCGGGCAATGCGCGGCACGAAGGTGCGCACGGCTTCATCCGCAGGCAGGTTGTGCCACTGCAGCTCCAGGTAGAAGTCCTCGCCGAACAGCTCTCGATACTGCGCCGCCGTGCGGTAGGCGCGCTCGTAGTCGCCCTCGAGCAGGTGCGCATTGACCACGCCCACCAGGCAGCCCGACAGCGCAATCAAGCCCTCGTGGTAGCGCTCCAGCAGCTCCCAGTCAATACGCGGGCGGTAGTAGTAGCCCTCCAGGTGCGCCAGCGTGGTGAGCTTCATCAGGTTGCGGTAGCCCTGCTCGTTCTTTGCCAGCAGCACCAGGTGGTAGTAGTTGCGCGACTTGGGCGCGGGGCGGTCGAAGCGGCTCCCCACCGCCATGTAGACTTCGCAGCCAATGATGGGCTTGATGCCGGCGGCTTTGGCTTCCTTGTAGAACTCCAGGCAGCCGAACATGACGCCGTGGTCGGTGAGCGCAACGGCGCCTTGGTCGGCTTCCACGGCTGCCTGCACCAATTGGCGCGGCGTGCACGCCCCGTCCAGAATCGAGTAGTGCGTGTGGTTGTGCAGATGCACAAACGGAACGCTCCGAGCCATTGCTCCTGTGGTGCTCTACTGCAACAACTCCCGCAGTGCGGGGTCGGATTCCAGCCGGGCGCATTCGGCGCGGAGCCGCGCGCTCCACGGCGAGCGCTGGTCGCGCAGGACGCTATAGGCAACGCGGCGCAGCGGCGCAGGCTGCTGCTGCAGCAGACGTGCAAACGTCCGTGGGGATGCTGCCGTATCCACGCCCGCCACCAGCCAGCCCAGGCTCTGCCGCGCGCGGAGCTCCAGCGGGAGTCTCCACAGCTCCTGCACCAGGGTCGCCGGCAAGCGTCCGTGCCGCAGCGCACCCTGCACGGCTCCGTAGCGGACCAACTGGGAGGGATCCGCCAGCGCCTGCTGCCACACCTCCAATTGACGAGGTTGGAGCTGCAGCAGGGCAAACGCCGCCCGTGCCCGCACCAGGGGATGCTCATCCCGCAGCAGTGGGCGCAGCGCAGAGATTGCCCCTGGATCGCCGAGCTCGCCCAACTGCTGCGCCGCCAGCGCCCGGATGCGCCAGACCGGGTCGCGCAGCAGCCGCTCCAGCTCCGCCCGCGCTGCCCGCAGGCGTACTCGCCCCACAACAGTTGCCACAAGCGCCAGCGTGCGCGGGTTGTCCGACCGCAGCGAATCCAGCAGCAACCGGGCAACCGCCGCGCTATCGCGCGCGTATATCCGCGGCAGGATGCTCTCCAGCGCCAGCCGCTCCCGCGCAGACTCCGTCGAGAGCTTCGATGCCAGAAACGGCAATGCCTGAGCGCCGAAGGAGACGATGCGCTCCCGTGCCGGCTCCACAATGTACTGGAACTTCTGCGGCGCTGCCGAGGCTTGGACGAAGAGGCTATCCAGGCTTCCGGCAAGCGGCATCCGCAGCGAATCTGGCACATCGATGCCCGGACGCGGCGGAGGTGGCAGCGGCTCCAGCAGCTCCGCATCCAGCAGCACTCCGTACGTGGACTGCAGCCGCACCCGCCCGTTGCGCGTGGTGTCCCCGTACCAATCCCGCCCCTGAGCATCGGCAAAGATGCCAATCATGCCGTAGCTGCGGCGAAGGTCCGAATAGCCCATCGTGTTGGGCTGCCGTGCGCTGTAGGCATCGTCTCCGTGCAGGTCCAGCAGAAGCGAGATCGCGTTCGCATTGCCGGCGCCCTGGGAGAGGCTCTCGGCGCTGTAGACATCCTCGCCGGCTTCATCCAGAAGGATGCCCGCAGCGATATCGTGCCCGCAGCCCTGGGAGACGCCGTAGGAGCGGTAGAGGTCGTCCCCGGCGCGGTCCCAGAGCACCCCGAAGGCAAGGTGCACCCCGCTCCCCTGCGCGTACTGATGCGCGATGTAGCGGTCATCTCCGGCACAATCCAGCAGCGCCCCCACGCCGTACCAGTACGCTGTCCCCTGCCCGTAGATGTCGCTGACGTAGAGGTCGTTGCCGGCGCTATCGAGCAGGATCCCCACTCCGCCGGAGGCGAGCGGACGGTAGCCCAACGCCGCTCCTTGCGTGAAGGTCAGGAAGTGCTGGTCATAGCGCAGGACGTCCACGTATGGGCTGTGTGCCAGGTAGAGGTCGTTGCCCTCCATATCCACAAGCGCGCCGTAGCCGCGCACAAAGCCGAAGCCCTGTGCATGCGCTGCGCAGCGGTAGAGATCGTTGCCCGCAAGGTCCAAGAGCATGCCGATTCCGAAGGCACCGGCGCCCTGAGTATGGACTCCACCGAGGTACTGGTCCGTGCCGGCGCGGTCCAGCAGCACCCCCACACCGGCAACCGCCGAACCGAGCGAGAAGTCTCCGGCGGCGTAGACATCGTTCCCCGCCCAGTCTATAAGGATGCCGCAGCCCCAGAAGCCCGCTCCCAAGCTGTAGGAGCCGGCATGGTAGAGGTCATTGCCCCCAAGGTCCACGATCACGCGGACGGGCTGGGCAAGCGCCTCCTCCTTGCTCAGCGCCGGTAGGAGGTAGCGGTCATCCCCACCCACGTCCACGATGAGCAGGAACTCCCCCGTGTAGGTGTCGTTGCCCGGACCGCCGAATGCGACGCGTCCGAAGGGGGTCTCCAGAATCGTCGTGTGGATGCTATCCCGGTAGCGCTCCAAGGGCGGGCTGTTGCGTTCAACGGCTGCCCAGATTGCCCGCCACAGCCCCAGCATTGGCGCAAGCCAGCGCTCCCACTCCACCGATGCAGCAGCGGTGAAGAACTGGCGCGCCCGCTCCAGCGCCCAGAGCTCCTGCGCCTTGAGCTCGAAGAGGCTTGCGGTGGCGCTCTCCTCGGAGAGCATCAGGAGCGAATCGGCAAGCTCGGCAAGCAACGGCAGTTGCGGAATTCGGGAGCGCAGCGCAAGAAGCTCCCGCCGTGCCTCGATACAGGGCACCAGGTACTGCCGCAGCACTGTGGCGCCAATTAGCCCAAGGCGCCCCTCCAGGTTGAAGCGCAGGAGGCTGTCCAGCTCGCGAGCACTCAAGCGCTGCTCGTAGGTCGGAAGCATGGGTGCGGTGCCGGTGAGCAGCTCCACCCATTGCCGTGCGCTCTGCTCCAGGGTCGAAGGGCGCAGAGCCAACAGGAGCTGGCGCTGCTCCTCCAGCCAAGGCAGGAGCTGGAGCGGCTGCTCAAAGAAGGCACACACCTGCGGCAGCCGATAGGCATCGGGTTCGACCGCATCGCAGGGGAGCCACAAGTCCGTGCGCGACATCCCCAGCAGCGTCAACGCCGAATCCAGGACACGCACAACCTCTGGCGGTATCCCGCGCGGCGCCGATGGCATCAGCGCACCCGTTGCACTGCACCAGAGAAGTATCCCCACAAGCGCTGTGCGTCGCATCTCACACCAACACCGTTGTTGCCTCTGCACTCTGCTGCCGGAACTGTGGCAGCGGCTCTCGCAGCAGGATGCACTGGAGGTCCTCCCCACTGCGCAACACCGCCTGCAGATGCCACCGCGGTGCATCCTGGATGGAGGGCACCTGGAGCTGCTCGAACGGATGTCGCCCCTTCCCCAGCACGATCGGGGCGCAGAAGAGGTGGAGCTCGTCCAGGAGCTGCTGCTGCAGGAACGCCGACATCACCCCCGCCCCACCCTCGACGAGCACCGAGGCGATCTGGAAGCGCTGCGAGAGCTCCCGCAGCAGGCTTGGCAGATGCAGCCGTCCGTCGCTATCGGTGGGAAGCTCCAGGAGCTGCACACCGGCTTCGCGGAGTGTTTCGGCTTTGCGCTGGCGCGCTGCCTGGGCAGAGCAGCACACGATGGTGCGGTCGCGGTACTCGTCGGTGAAGACAAAGCTCATCATCGGCAGTTGCAGGTGCGTGTCCAGCACTACGCGCCAGGGCTGGCGTCCGGGGACCTTGCGCACCGTCAGGCGCGGGTTATCTCGGAAGACCGTCCCCTTGCCCACCAGCACGGCGTCCAGCTCCGCGCGGAGGGCGTGGACACGGCGCCGGCTCTCCTCGCTGCTGATCCAGCGCGATTCCCCATCGGGCAGGGCGATGCAGCCATCGAGCGATTGCGCGAGCTTGCCCACCACGTACGGCATCCCTGTGCGCACGTGCTTGGCAAAGAAGCGATTCAGCCAAAAGCAGTCCGCCTCCAGTACGCCCAGCTCCACCTGGATTCCGGCAGCGCGGAGCTGCTCCACCCCGCGCCCGTTGACCTGCGGGTTGGGGTCGAGCATCCCAATGACCACGCGGGCAATGCCGCGTTCGATGATGCGCGGTGTGCACGGTGGGGTCTTGCCCTGATGCACACACGGCTCCAGGGTCACCACCAGCGTTGCCCCGCGCACGTCCTCGGTTGCCCGCTCCAGCGCCATCACCTCCGCGTGAGGTCCGCCGTATTCGGCGTGCCAGCCCTCGGCGATGATGCGCCCGTCCTTGAGGATGACACAGCCGACGCGCGGATTTGGGCTGACACGCCCGGTGCCGCGCAGCGCCAGGCGCAGCGCATGGCGCATTGCCGCTTCGTCACTGAGTCCGCTTCCCATGCCACTCCAACGGAAGGCACACAACGTACTGCTGCGGTTGTGCTGGCAAGCTCATGCACACGCGGTATCGCCCCGCCGGCAATGCCTCTCCGGTGCGGAGCTGCCCATCCCAGCGGTACTCGTAGAGCTGCTCCTCCCCGGGCTGGCGCGGCTCCACCTCTCCGATGACCTGCAGGAACATCACCCCGGCAGCGGAGCTCCAGACCTGCTTGACGCCATCGAAGAGCTCCACGCGCAGCCGCTCCGAGCTTGGGAAGTACTCCGACGGTGGAGGCAAGCGCCGCCGCACGCGCAGCCGGAAGATGAGCCCGTGCGCGGTGGACTCCACCTCCGGCGCCAGTTCCAGCGTCCCGCTTCGATGGTAGCGCTGCACCCAGAGCCTGCCCTGGACGGGCTCTCCCTGAGCACGGAGGAGTGTGTACTCCAGCCCCACGCGCCCTGGAAGGGCATCGGGTGCAAGCCCAAGCCGCTGCTCTGCCAGCAGGACGAGCGACTGCCTTCCCTCGCCCGCCATCCCAGAGACGGTGGGAACGAGCTCGGTCTGCTCCAACAGCTCCCCCGCGGGCGAGAGGAGCCGCACCCGGATGCGCTGGATCGCCTGCAGGCTCCGTAGGTGCGGGTCGGAAGCCTCGCCCGTTACCATTGCGCGCACGCGCAGCGTTGCCGCACTGTCGTCGGTCTCCAGCCTCCACTCCATCGGTGGCAGCTCCACTGTGCCCATTCGGCATCCCAGACCGAGCAGAAGCACCAGCAGCAGGGGCAATCGCATCCTACGGCGCACCGACTGGGGACACCGCTGCCATCACTGCTGATTCAATCTGCTGTGCCCACTGCAGTGCTGCCATTGCGTACGGCAGTGCCGGATCGGGATGCCCCGAACGGATGCACTCCAGGAAGGCGCGGTGCTCCTCCTGCAGGGCATTCACCTGTGGGAACTGGCGCACTCCGCGCACGATGCGGCGCATGTGCCCATCCTCGCTGCCGTATTCGGCAAGGAGCTCCTCTCCGGCACTGGGTGGCTCCTGCTGCAGGCACACCAGCTCCAGGCTCTGCTGGGCAAAATCCAGCGCCACGTAGCGGTTCGGACCGAACAGGCGCATCTTGCGCAGGAACTTCGCCGATACGCGCGATGCTGTCACGTTGGCAACGCAGCCGTTGGCAAACTGCAGTCGGGCGTTGACGATATCGGGCAGCGGTGTCAGCACCGGAACCCCGTGCGCCTGCACCTGCTCAACGGGCGCATCGAGCAGCTCCGCCAGCAGCTCCAGGTCGTGGATCATCACATCCAGCACCACCGAGACATCCGTCGAACGCGGGCGGAAGGGATGCAACCGGTGGCTCTCCACAAAGCGCACCGGAAAGGACTGCTGGCACAGCCAGCGGAAGGCAGGGTTGAAGCGCTCGCTGTGCCCGACCATCAGCACGGCGCCGGTACGGGCGCTCAACTCCACCACGTCCTGCGCATCGGCAAGGCTGGTGGCAAGCGGCTTCTCCACCAGGCAGTGGCGCCCGGCGTGAAGGCACATGCGGAGCAGCTCCGCGTGCGTATGCGCCGGTGTTGCCAGCGTGACCGCCTGTGCGGCTTCGAGCGCCTGCTCCAACGTTTCAAACGCCGTCACCCCCAATTCTTGGGCAACGGCACGTGCTCGGTCGGGCACGATATCGTAGACCCCGACCATCTCCGCCGCCTCGCACTGCCGCCACAGCCGAGCGTGGAACGTGCCCATATGCCCGACACCGATGACGGCAACCCGGATGCGCGCACTCATTCCGCCTTCGGGTGAGCTTGCCGATACACGCGCTTGAGATGCTCAACGCTGACGTGCGTATAGCGTTCCGTCGTCGCCAACGAGGCGTGTCCGAGCAACTGCTGCACCGCCGGCAGCTCAGCCCCGCGCTCCAGCAGATGCGTTGCCATGCTGTGGCGCAGTACATGCGCCCCGCGCTGGGTCAGATGCGGCAGCGTGCCAATCTGGCTGCGAACCCACCGGTAGACCACCGACGGCTGCAATTGCCCACCGCGCACGCCCACAAAGAGCCAATCTCCGCGCGGTCGGAACTGTTCGCGCACCTGTAGGTACTGCTCCAGCGCCTCCAGTGCGACCCGACCGATGGGCACCAGGCGCTCCTTTCCCCCTTTGCCGTGCACGCGCAGCAGCTCGCGTTCCCGCAGGAGATCGCGCAGCCGCAGCCGCACCAGCTCGCCCACACGCAGCCCGCAGCCGTAGAGTAGCTCCAGCACCGCTCGGCGGAGCCGCTCCTGTGGGGTCCGCCGCGGAAGCGCATCCAGCATCTGCCCCAGCGTCTGCTGGGGAACCACGCTGACCAGGGGCTTATCCGCCTTGGGTGCCGAGAGCAACCGTGCCGGATTCTCCTGGCACCAGCCCTGCTGCCGCGCCAGGCGGAAGAAGGAGCGCACTGCCGCCACCACCATCTGCATGGACCGGCGATGCAAGCCGCGGTCGTGCAGCCACCCCAGGAACTGGCGTAACTGCCCCAACTGAATCGCCTCCAACGCTGGCTCTCCGTTCCATTCCTGCCGGAAGTACTCCCTGAGGAGCTCCAGCGCGTACGCGTAGCTGCGCAGCGTTGCCGGAGCGTAGCCCCGCCGGCGATACTCCTGTAAGCTCTGGGCAATTGCGTCTTCGAGCTGCATCCCCGTCCTGCACAAGCGAAGGCAAAAATACGCTGCGGTGCCGCTGCAGACGCCCCGCCGGTTCCCACTGGGCAAAGTATTTTTGCCCACACAGCCGAGCACGTCGGAGATGTGCGGGATCGTTGGCTACATCGGACACCGCCGAGCACTCCCGCTGCTGCTCAACGGGTTGCGGCGCCTGGAGTACCGCGGTTACGACTCTGCAGGCATTGCCGTGCCCCACGGAGGTGGGCTCTTCATCGCCAAACGCGCCGGAACGGTTGCCCACCTGGCAGCAATGCTTGAGCACCTGAACTTGCCCGCCACCATGGGAATCGGGCACACCCGCTGGGCAACCCACGGGGAGCCCATAGACCGCAATGCCCACCCGCATACGGACGCCACTGGGCGCATCGCAATCGTGCACAACGGCATCATCGAAAACCACGCCATCCTCAAGGCAAAGCTGCTCGAAGACGGCTACGGCTTTGTCTCCGATACCGATACCGAGGTTCTGGCAGTCTTCATCGGCGCACTCTACCAGCAGTACGGCGACCTGGAGCTTGCCGTGCGGACAGCGCTCTCCGAGGTCGAGGGCACCTTCGGCTTGGTCGTGCTCTCTGCCGACCATCCCGATCTGCTCATCGCTGCGCGGCGGGGCAGCCCAATTGTCATCGGTGTGGGCGATGGGGAGTACATCGTCGCCTCCGACGCCACCGCCATTGTGGAGTACACCCGCTCAGTGTTCTACCTCTCCGACGATGAGATGGCGGTCATCACGCGCGCGGGCTGCCAGACCAAGACGATCGAGGACATCCCCACCTCGGCGCAGCTCCTGGAGCTGGAGTTCGACCTGGAGCGTATCGAGAAGGGCGGCTTCCCGCACTTCATGCTCAAGGAGATCTACGAACAGCCCACGACCTTCCGCGACGCCTGCCGTGGGCGGCTGCTGCTCCAGGAGGGCAACGTCAAACTGGGTGGACTGCGCAGCGTGGAGGAGCAACTGCGCCAAGCACGGCGCCTGATCTTCACCGCCTGCGGAACCTCCTGGCATGCTGCCCTGGTGGGGGAGTACTGGATCGAGCAACTGGCGCGCCTCCCCGTCGAAGTCGAATACGCCTCGGAGTTCCGCTACCGCAATCCGGTGCTCTACCCCGATGACATCGTCATCGCCATCTCGCAGAGCGGCGAAACCGCCGACACCCTGGCAGCGGTTCGCGAAGCCAAGCTGCGCGGGGCAACCGTGTTGGGGATTGTCAACGTGGTCGGCAGCTCCATTGCCCGCGAGACGGACGCTGGGGTCTACATCCACGCGGGACCCGAAATCGGCGTTGCCTCGACGAAAGCCTTCACCTCGCAGCTTGCCGTGCTGATGCTCCTGGCACTGTACCTGGGGCGCATGCGCCATCTCTCGCCCACCGACGCCCGGGAGATTGCCCAAGAGCTTGCCCGCATCCCAGAGAAGCTGCAGTACGTCTTGGACACCACCGCCGAGCTCACGCGCGAGATTGCCCACCTCTATGCCCACGCGCAGAACTTCCTCTACCTCGGGCGCGGTGTGAACTTCCCAATTGCCCTGGAGGGCGCGCTGAAGATGAAGGAGATCTCCTACATCCACGCCGAGGGCTACCCCGCAGCCGAGATGAAGCACGGTCCCATCGCCCTCATCGATGAGAACATGCCCGTGGTGGTCATCGTCCCGCGCGACGAGCTCTACGAGAAGGTGCTCTCGAACATGGAGGAGATCCGTGCACGGCGTGGCAAGATCATTGCCATCGTCACCGAGGGGGATGTTGCTGCCGCGCGCCTGGCAACGCACGTGATTCCGATTCCGGAGACGCTCCCGCTGCTCACGCCGATCCTCAGCGTTGTGCCGCTCCAGCTCCTTGCCTACTACACCGCCGTCGAGCGCGGCTGCAATGTGGACATGCCGCGCAACCTTGCCAAGAGCGTCACCGTAGAGTAAGGCGCAACTGCACGGCGAACGCCCCTCCGAAGGGGCTGGGGAGCGGAGCACAGGAGAGCTGCTCGCTGACATCGAACCCGGCAAGGTGGGCGCTGACGTAGGCATCCACCGCTGCCAGCAGATAGGCAAGCACCCAGCCGGCAAGGGCAAGGTCCCGCCGCTGGGCATAGGCATCGCGGAGCGCACGGAGCCGGAAGAGCTCTATCGCATCGGCGTTGCCAGCGCTGGCATCGGCAATCTGGCGTTGAAGCTCAGCATAGCGCCGCTGATTCACCACCGTCAGCACGGCACAGAGTGCATTCCCCGCCAGGAAGACGGGCGCCTTCCAGTACGCCTGTGCGTACCACTGCCCCCAGCCCGGCAGCACCAGCGAGCGCAGCAACGCCCCTGTCGGCGAGGGCAGCACCGCTCGCAGGGAGTCCACCCGCACGGAATCCCTCGGTCCCGCCGCCCAGAGTGCAGAAGCAGCACCGAGCGCAAACACTCCCACGATGGCACCTGCGGTGCAGCGCGGCATCCTCTTAGCGCTCCTGTACCGCGCCTGACGACGTACGCAGCGCCTTCCTCGTCCACACCCTTGGGAGTGGCTCAGTTCACCACCGCAGGAGCATGCCCCACAGCCGCTTCCCATCGCGCAGCAGAAGCTCCACAGCGTACGCCCCCGCCGCCAGCTCAGCCACAGGGAGGTGTAGTGGTGACGTCCACCTCCCACCTGTGTGCAGCAGGCGCACTCGCCCGTAGACATCGTATAGCCGTAGCTGTATTGCTGGTGCTCCCTCCCAGGCGAGCTCCACTGCCTCCGACGCAGGATTCGGCAGGATGCGCAGCCGATTCTCCTGAGGCTCTGAGTGCTCGACCACTCGGGAAGGCAGCCCAAGCCCAATCCAGAAGTATGTTGGGCTCATCAACCTCCGCTGCTGTGCGCGGAGTTGAATTCGGAACAGCCGTCCCCGTAGCTCGTTCGGCACCTGCCACAGGTAGCTTCCCGACTCTGCGGGGACATTTTGGGCAATTGTAATGAACCGACTTCGCTCCCCGTCCCAGAGCCATAGCTCCACACCTGTCTTCTCAGGCAGCTCTGCTGCATTCCAGCGGATAAGCACCGCGGCACCATTGGCAATTCTCTCTCCTCCGCAAGGGGCAAGCATCCCGTCGGCACACTGCGCATGTACCTCAAGGAGAGCAAGCACCAGAACGGCAGCGCTCAGCACCGTTCCTCTCATTGGTATCCCTCGCTCTGCTGTTGGACAATGCTAGCTTGCTACTTGAGCAGCACCTCCAGCTCCAGACGTGCCGCTGGAGGCCAGTTCGGCGGCAACGGCAACGCAGGAATCGGGATTCGGTGCCAATCGTAGAAGTACGAGAGCTGATTCCGCTGGTTGTTCCTCCACCCATACCATCGCCGACCCTCCTCGGGGTTCAACGTTGCCAGCCGCCCATGCCACCAGTTCTCCGCCCGGAGGACCTCCTCGCTACTGCAGATGTAGTCATCGTCGCTGAGAAAAAGAGGGGCTACTACATAACGCACGGCAACGTGAGCAATGAGCTTGCCAACCCCAAGGGATCGCGCTACACTGTCCAACACCATGTTCGCCAAGTTCTCAAGGACGGTTTCCAAAATCCTCATTGTGTTCTCATCGAGCCCGCCCTCATCTTTTTCGAACGCAGCAAATCCAACCGTCACTATCGTCCGTTCCGTCAATGCACCGTGCGCGTACGTCACAAGGGTTCTGGAAAGAGGGATCTCCCCACCCTCATTGGGCACTTCATAGTACCCATCGTTGCTGGGAAGTCGCATTGCGTCACGCAGGGCAGCCCGGAGGGAATCTACTCCGGCTGCGAAGGCTAAAAACAGTACAACCTCCTGGTCTCCGCGCAGCCAGCTCTCGTAACCTCCGCTGACCCGCAACGAGCGGAGCCGCACCTCCAGGGAGGGGAGTTGCGTCCTCCGGAACACCGTCTCAGGATTCCTGAGCCGTGCCCCGCTCCGGCTCCGCAACTCCTCTGTGAGGCGAATCTCAAATGTCTGCCAGTGCGGGATGAATAGCCCCGTGGAGTCAATCAATGTGACGATGACTCGGTTACCACCTTTGGAGAGCATTGCATTCCCGCCCGGTCCCGTTCGACAGCCGTAGATCGTTGTCATCTCTCCATCTTGCAGCCGAGGAATCTGGGACACAAACTCTCTGCCTTCGGATCTGACGACTATTCCACCGGCGCCCCAGTCTCTGATGTCGATTCCCTTGCGCAGAGTCGCTGTATCCACAGGGTGGCTGAAGGTCAGGTATACCTGCGTTGTCCTATCGTGCTGCCGCCATGCCCGCGAATGCCCTCCCAATTGAACCATCCCCACATCCGGAACAAGGGAGCTGCGCAGCTCACTTGCTGGGATCTCTTCGACGCTCCCATCCGGGCGTAGGAATCCAACCGAAACCAGCCGGAAATCCGAACGGAACACATGGCGAAGTGTATCGCGGTGGTTGGGCATGAGTTCGGCTGTAGCGCTCCCGTCTGGGTAAACCCACGGATACCCCGGCGGAAGCCAGTACCCCACCTCCAGACCGCTTTCCGAATCCGCCCAGGGACGCACATTGACCGTATCGGCGCAGCGGTAGATGTGCCCAACGCGAACCAACGTATCACTCAACTCCTCAATGATACGGACCGGCACAAGGGGTGGCGGCTGAAGCTCTACCCCGATAAGCTTTTGCTCCCACGCATCCCGCACATACGCTCCATCCCTGGCGCTCAGCGCAATCCACAATGTATCCAGCCTGGGACGCAGGTAAACGTCGATGTCCACCTCACATATCACCGGTGGCAGCTCCACTGAATCACTGAACGCACATACTGGAACGGGGAATGTCCGTCTTGCGCCAATCTGCCTTACGGTCCATCTGGTAATCTCCCAGCAATCTGGAATCCCCGTGGTGTCGCAGTAGAGTTCTACTGCGAATCGCAGATACTGGTCCCATATCGGGAATTGCTCGCACCGTCGATCGCAGTCCGGCAGTGACCACAGGATAATTGCACACGTGTCAAATGGTGGGAGGTCTCTTGCGCGGGGATCCCAATTGATTGGACGCTCTTGGACAAACCGTATACACACCTGCCGTGTAGTGCACGGCTGCAGCCGCAGCTCCATGCAGGGCGTGAAGAAGTACAACCTCCCAGGACCGCAATCGGTAACGGGGCGGTAGATCAGCAGCCGGTCAAGCACACGTTCGTATCCTGGTGCCGTTCCAGACCAACGCACTGTGTGGTAGTAGCCATCAGTGGTATCACTCCGATGCACCGAAATGCGCAAGTGCGCCCACGGCAGCTTCCAGACCGTATAGGTGAACATATCGAGCGAGTCGGCATAGCCATCGACGATCACCACATCGTAGTCAATCTCCATCTCCTGGTCCACCACGCACGCCCGGCGCAAGCGGATAGTGTCCTTCTCGGCGCGCTTATACTGCGCAACGAGTTCCCAAAGTGCAAGGTGCGTGCATGTATCCACGCGCAGTACGATTGCCGGAGTGTCTACGGTCAGCACCTCGATCCCATTGCGGAACACGCGCCAGCGCCAGAAGCAGAAGGTGTCCACAGCCGCTGGTGCTTCCAGGCGCAGTTCCTGTCCCAGTGCACGCCCAAATCGGCTATGCTGCAACAGCCAGGGCAGTAGCCGTGCTGCAACGGCAGCGGAGTCTTGCGCAGTGGTGCTGCCTACACGCACACGGAACAATGCCCGTTCAGGCACCACGAAGGGGAAGTGTTCGCGTGCCTCCGCTTCTCCGGTAATGAGCTCCCAGTTTATCACAAGCCAATATCCACCCGGCTCGACTCCACGGAGAACGATGCAGAGCGCAGTGGAATCAACCTCATACACCATGTACTTACTCGGTTCCACCGCCTCAGCCGTATCGCCACGCAACCGGAAGAGCTGAACGAACTGCTCTACCTCCAGCCCTTGTGGAAGTGCTCGGTTGAATTGCAGGCAGATAGTATCGCTGCACAGCAGCGTTGCCGAACGTTCCCACAACGTATTGCGCACGACGCGATGTGGTGGAAGAACCGTTGTAAACCGTATCGGTCCAAGCGATGCTAGCAATGTATCTCGATGCCCGGCGGAATCGCGCACCATCGCGACGGCATTGACCCAGAGCACATAGCTCTGTCCGTAGTCCCATGCTCCCGTATCGGGCAGGAATTGTAAGAGCGTATCACTCTGCAACACCACCGAACCCGGCAGCGCAAGGACTCCCCACAGAGAGCGTAGTGCCGTATCCGCAAGGTACTCCGGCAGCACTACTACGGTCGGCAATACGGAATCCGCCTGCTGCTCATCTGGTAGAGGAGAGCGGGTCCGCAGTGAGCTCGCCAGAATCGGATACCGCGCCGCAACCGTAATCGGTCCCAACAGCGGTACCTCCACCTCCCCATCCTGCGGGAACACCACTTGCAAAAGCGGCTGCTGCGCCCAAAGAGTGGCTCCGAAAACAACACCGCACAGAATCGTCTGCTTGAGCATCGTGACCTCCGGAAAGAGTTTGACCGGAGGCAAACCTAAAAAAAAGCGAACCGCGCAGCAGGCACCGCTATCCCCTCAGTCCCCTTTGCCTGCACTCTCTGGGTGTCAGCCCCACAGTGTACGCTCACCCCCACCCAGGCATGTGCACCCGGCACAGGCGGTCTATCAACTCGCTTACGCCAAACACCCGATGGTTGCCGAAGCTGGCTTTGACCTCGTCCCACACGACGAGGTAGATGTTCCGCTTGAAGATCTCCCGAACTGTCGCCGCAGCCAGATGCTCCTCCGCCGTCAGCAGGTAGGTGTTCGGGCATCGAAGGGCATAAAGTTCATCGGCTACCTGCCGCCACCGTTCCCTCAGTGTCCGCTTCAGGGATATCAGGACCGCCCGAGCTCTGTCCATTTGCCAAAGCTGCTCATCGGGCAAGACAAGGTCCACCCGCTCCCTCCTGGTCTGGGCTTTGAAGGGGATTTGCGCATGGCTTAGCAGGAGCTGTACTTGCAGTTCGAAATCCTTTCCACCCCTTTGCTTTCTCGATTGCGAAACGCTCAAGAAATACCCGCGTAACAGACGGTACTGCTCGGGCGTAATCCTGGACAGAGCACCCCTCAACGCCCGCTCTATGAGCTGAAGATCTACCCGTTCCTCGTACTCCTCCAGAACCTCCAGCGTCCTCCTGAACAGTTCGCGCAGGAGAGCATTGAAGTTCGCCCGCACGAAGTCTGGGTCGGACAAATCCTGCCCAATTCTCCGAAGGGCTTCCCGAACGACCTCTTCTGAGGACGGCATCAACCGGCGGCGCTCCTCACGGAGCTGGTTCAGAAGGTCATTGCCGACCATCCCGCCGGGATGCCCGCCAGAAATGCAACAGGTACTCGAAGGTTGTCCCCATCACGATGAAGTTGCTGGGGTAGCCAAAGATGCCAACACGGTTGACAATGTTTGTGCGGTCCCAGATGATGATGTTGCGCAGCTCATAGCCCACGCTACACAGTGCCTCAACGAGCGCTATGTGCAGCGGTATCCGCTGGTCTTCCCACCACATATCGGGGATGTTGACGACGCACTGTCCATCCGGACGCAGCAGCGGAAGCAGCGCTGCAAAGATGCGCGCCATCTCCTGGACATAGGGTTCCAGCGGCAACGTCCCCAGGTCGCGCGGATCTTGCGAATACTGCTCCACCTTGAGAAACTGCTCGTTCCGGCGCTCATCGCTACGCCGACTCTTGTTGAGCCGAGGGCGGTTGAGAAGGTTCGCGTACGGTGGCGACGTGAAGATAAGCTTGACCGTCCCCGCTGCCAGGTAGTCGGGAATGTTCCGCGCGTCGTCACAGATGGCGATCTGCTGGCTCTGCCCAAAGACGCTTGTCTGGGCAAGCCGTCGCTGGGCTACAGCAATGTAGCGCTCCTGTAGGTCGAAGCCAACAGCGTTGCGATCCAGGTCCTGTGCTGCCACCAGTGTTGTCCCCGTGCCCACGAAGGGATCGAGCACCAGCTCGCCGACATGGGTGAAGAGTTCGATAACCCGCTTGGCAAGCGCAATGGGGAATGTCGCCGGATGCACCCGCTTATCGCGGATATCGCGCTTCTCGTAGGCAAAGCGCCAGACGCCCACTTGCGCCTTGAGCCACTCCTTCGGCGAGATGCAACTGAGATGGTTCTCCGGGCAGCTACAGAGCCGCGCAGAGCCGATGGAGAGGAGCTTTCGCGGAGTCGTGTAAGGCTCTACACTGGGCTGCTGCTGTGCTGGGGACTCCATCGGTGGAGTTGCTCCGCCTACTGTGCCATCCTCCCGCTCCCAGGCTTTCTGTTTCAGCTCTTGCATCGCCTCCCCCGCGTTAATCGAGCGCGCGCTCCACACCCTCGGTGCGGTGCCTGCCTTTGCCCTCGGTGTGCCCGGCGCAGGACTCGAACCTGCACGCCCTTGCGGGCACTACACCCTGAATGTAGCGCGTCTGCCAATTCCGCCAGCCGGGCACAAGCGGAGAGGGTGGGATTCGAACCCACGGTGGGGTGGAAACCCCACAGCGGTTTTCGAGACCGCCCGATTCAGCCACTCTCGCACCTCTCCGGCGCCGCAAAATTACAGAAGTTGCAGCGTTCGTTCGGCAGCTTCAGTGGTGTCCCTCATGGTCGGGAGAGGGCGCCGGGGCTTGCCGCCGCGCGGGACGTCCAACCGGGCAGGCAAGCTCCTGCCATCCGGCACGGGCAAAGCGCAGCCGTAGCTGCAGCGTATCACCAGGACGCAAGGGCTGCTGCAGCTCGTAGAGCATGATATGCAGCCCGCCCGGGCGCAGCACGACCGAATCCTGCGCAGGGATAACAATCCGCTCCACCCGCTGCATCCGCATTCGACCAGTGTCGCGCACGGTCTCGTGGAGCTCGACCCGCCCCACCTGCGGCGAGCTTGCCTCAAGGAGCGTATCGGGCAGCCGCCCCAGATTCCGAATCACCCCATACGCCGCACTGGGAATGCTGCGCCCCGCCGGACGTGCCCAGAAGCCCTCCAAGCGGAGAGCTTGCCCGGCAGGCTGCAGGCTCTCCTTGCTGCCGTGCTGCGACTCCGGCAGCCCCGACCACAGTGTGTGTCCCCCCAGCCAGCCCACGACAGCTGCCACTATCGCACCATTCCACCACCTCATGGCAAGCGCTTCTGAAGCTGTTGAACATCCCTGACGACGCGGTCAATTGGCGCCTCGGTCCCGCTGTAGCGCCCAACAACGCGCCCGCGCCCATCCAGCAGCAGCAGCACGTCCGAGTGCGCGTAGAAGTAGACCGGCGTGCCATCATCGGCAAACTCCGTCGGGCTCTTCTGAACGACGACGTCCACCGCCCGGGTCAGCGCCTCTACGGCTTCGGGCTTCCCCGTTGCCAACACGAACTCCCCCAGCGGCAGTTCATGGACTTGGGCAAATTCGCGCAGCCGCTCTGGGGTATCCCGCAGCGGATCGAAGGAGATCATCACCCCACGCACGCGGTGCTTGTCGGGCAACGCCTCCCAAATCTGGCGCATCCGCTCGGCAATCATCGGGCAGATATCGGGGCACTGCACGTAGAAGAACGCCAAAAGCACAACCGAGCCGGCAAAGTGCGTTGGGAACTCCACCGTATCCCCCGTGTGCGTCCACAGGCGCACCTCCGGAAGCGGTGCCTCCCGGTGGGCGCATCCGGCAATGCCCACCAGGAGGACCGCCCCCGACACTACCTCACGGAAGCGCCACATGTTGCCGCGCAGCCCTGCTCATTCGGTCGGCTGTGACGATTGCCCCTGCCGAATAGTCTCCTGGAGCTGCTTCTCCGGCACGTTGTACTCGGGTAGGTACGCCGGCGCTTTCTGGAAGCTGCTGCGCAGCACATCGTAGAGCACGGGTGTGTACGAGAGCACAATCAGCACCACAGCCGTCGCCACCCACGGTGCCAGCCGGTTGAGCGCCCGAACGGGCTCATCGTGGTAGGCTTCGGCAACGGGGAACTCCAGGTGCGCTTCCCGTACCCGACGGGCAAACAGCGTGCCGAAGAACACCACGAAGTAGAGCAGCATCGCTGCAAACATGATGATGCCGCCAACCATGGCAATCTCGGCGTACGGCGCCCAATCCGCCCGGTACAGCGGAGTCCCCTGCAAATCGGGATTGAGCGCCCCAGCGCCCAGGTAGGTGCGGCGCGGCATCCCGTGCAGCCCTCCGCGCATCATGCCCCAGGAGAAGATGAGCACCCCCACCAGCCAGAGGTAGGGAACCGCCACCGCAGCCCCGCGCCAGAGCACCTCCTTGCCGCTCAACTGCGCGACCAGGTACAGGCTCATCCCCAAGAACGCCAGCAGCACCGGACCAGCAACGGTCAGGTGGAAGTGCCCTGGAATCCAGGACGTGTTGTGCACCGCCATGTTCAGGTTGTACGACGCATTGACGATGCCGGAGATGCCGCCGAAGATGAAGATGAGCAGCCCAGCAATCCAGTAGCTGAACAGCCACCGTTCACGCGAGAAGTATGGCAAGCGGAACATCCATCCGAACAGTCCACGACCGCCGTTCTGGCGCCCAGCGTACTCCAGCGACGCCGCAATGGTAAAGGCGGTAATCAAGCTCGGCAGCGCCACCGCGTACGTCAGCACCGTGTGGAGCCACTTCCACTGGGTGCCGATGCCGGGATCGGCAAACTGATGGTGCGCCCCGACGGGGATGGAAAACAAGATGAACATCACGAACACCAGCCGTCCGGCAGCATCGCTGAAGAGCTTGCCTCCGGCGACCTTCGGCAGCATCGTGTAGTACATCACGTACGCCGGCAACAGCCAGAAGTACACCAGCGGATGCCCGAAGAACCAGAACAGCGCCCGCGCCAGCGGCACATCCACCGCCTCTGTCCATCCCAGCGACCAGGGCAGCAGCAGCAAGAGCACCTCCACTGCCACCGACAGCGTTGCGATGAACCAGACGATGAAGGTCACAAACATCCCCATCACCGCCAGCGGGATCCTCTGCCCGGGGTTCTCCCGGCGCCAGCGGCGGTACATTGGAATCCAGTTCGCCGCCCCAATCCATGAGCCGACAATCAGCAGCGCTGCCCCAAGGTAGAACAGCGGATGCGCCTTCAGCGGCGGGTAGAAGGTATACAGCACCGACGCCTGCCCGCTGAACATCGCAATGCCCGCCAACCCAGTCCCCACCAGCATCACAATCGCCGAAAGCCAGCCAATCCGCGTGTTGAGCGGCTGCTTGAGGAAGTACGGCACCACCGCATTCCCAAACGCAACGGCGAAGAAGGTCGTGAACACAATCGCGTTGAGCACCCCGTGCAAGGTCAAGCTCCAGTAGTACATAATTGAGCTCCGCAGGTCCACGCTGCTCAGCGCCGCCACCAGCGGATCGGTCTCCCGCCCGAAGAGCCGGTCTACCACCAAGAGGACCGCTCCAACGGTATCCAGCAGCAGCTTCAACAGCGGGTCGTAGTCCAGCACCCCGGCGCGGAACAGCACCTGCATCAGTCCGCCGTAGACGCCGATGACCAGCAGCACCATCGGCACGATCAGCTCGGTGCGAATCAGGTTTCGGTATGAGCGCGTCAGTTCCATGACCTCGGCTCCGCTTTATTGCACAATCCGAATGACGCCCACCATCTGCTGGTGCCCGATGCCACAGTACTCGTGGCAGATGATGGGATACTCCCCTGGCTCGCTGAAGCGCACCCGGGCATAGGTTACCGTCCCCGGCACTGCCATGAGATTGACGTTCGTGCGGTCAATGTGGAACCCATGCAGCACATCCCCGCTCGTCAAGTAGATGTCCAGCTCCGAGCCTGCAGGAAGCTCCACTGCAGGCATCTGGTACGCCCACATTCGGGCAACGACGTGCAGCTCCCAGCGACGGTCCCCGGTCTGGAACAGCGTATCCTGCTCGAAGGGCTTCATCTCCGTCACGCATCCGGGGACATCCACACCAAAGCCCGTTGCCAACACCAGCAACCCCACAAGGAAGAGCGCCATCACCGCGCCACTCAGCCCGAAGATTACACGTTCACTACGCACCATTGCTACCCTCGGCGCAAGACTTCGACATACACCGACAGCCACATCACCGCGTACAGGAGCAGCAGCGCAACGAAGAAAGCGATCGCTCCTTTGGGCTTGAACTCCTCGGCTGCCATCGGAGGCTCCGGCAATTGTGGGACTTCCCGTGCTGCGGTGGCAAATTTAGCGCCGCCCTCCTCGGCTACGCCAAGACCTTCGTCACCGGCGAGGCTGATCCTCGTCAGGTCATCGCTACCGACGCTGCAGCGCACGTACGTCATAGGGAGCGGACCAATCGGGCATGACCATGCTGCCAGCAGAGCTCCTCCGGAAGAAGCGCGACGGCGCCGAGCTGAGCGCCGAAGAGATCGCCTGGTGGATCGAACAGGTCGTCGCCGGAAGCGTCAGTGAAGCCCAAATCGGGGCGTTCCTGATGGCAGTGTGCATTCGGGGGCTGAGCCTGCGCGAGACCGCCGCGCTCACGCGCGCAATGAGCCAATCGGGTATCCGCTTCCACTGGCACCACCTGGGCAAGCCCGTCGTGGATAAGCACTCCACCGGAGGCGTTGGGGATAAGCTCTCGTTGCTGCTGCTCCCACTTGCTTCCGCCTGCGGCGTCCTGGTGCCGATGATCTCCGGACGCGCCCTGGGGCATACCGGAGGCACGGTGGACAAGTGGGAATCCATCCGCGGCGTGCGCACCGAGTTTGCACCGGCGGAGCTGGAGGAGCTGCTACGCGAAGTTGGCGCCTTCCTCATCGGGCAATCCGAGGCGATTGCGCCGGCAGACCGCATCCTATACCGCATCCGCGATGTGACGGCAACGGTAGAGTCCATCGGGCTCATCACGGCGTCAATCCTGAGCAAGAAGCTGGTTGAGGACCTCGATGGGCTGGTCATGGACATCAAGGTCGGCAGCGGGGCGTTCCTGCCCACCCTGGAGGCTGCTCGCGAGCTTGCCCAGACGATGCAGCAGGTGGGCGCGGAGCTGGGATTGCCCATCCGCTGTGCCTTCACCCGCATGGATACTCCTCTGGGCAGCGCGGTGGGCAACTGGTGGGAGGTGCTCGAAGCCGAGCGCGCCCTCGCCGACTACGACGCCGCTCCGCCAGATGTGCGCCGTTTGACCGAAGTACTGGCTGCGCAGATGCTCCTTGCCGCCGGCGTTGAGCGCTCCGCCGAGGATGCCACCGAGCGGGTCCGCCAGGTGTGGCGCAACCGCACGGCGTGGGAGCAATTCCACCGCTTGGTGCGGGCACAGGGCGGGGATTGGGACGGCTCGCTCTCGGCATATGAGCGGACTCCGCGCAAGGCACTGCTCGCCCCGGCTTCGGGAACCATCGTCCGATTGGATGCCCGAACGGTGGGGCTTGCGGCGCTCCTCCTGGGCGCCGGACGCCGCACGGAGAGCGACTCGGTGGACCCCGCCGCCGGCATCCTCCTGCGGAAGAAGCCCGGCGATCCCGTCACCGCCGGCGAGGAGCTTGCCCTCCTGCTGTGCTCGCAACCGGAGCGCTTCCCCGCAGCGCAGGAGCTGCTCCTGAGCGCCTACACCATCGGCGAAATGGCTCCTCCATCGCCCGACCCGCTCATTGAGCTGCTACTGTAGCGCTATTCCCAGCGGACCTCGCTGTCCTCCCCGACATTGACGCGCTGAAATCGCCCAGAGACCAATGCCCCACCGCCGATGACGGAATCCTCCAGCAACACCCGCTGCAACTGCGCCCCCGCATTGACAATCGAATTGCGCACGATGCTCTCGCAGACGCATGCCCCCTGCCCAATGGCAACGTAGGGACCGATAACGGAGCGCTCCACCTGCGCATCCGGGGCGATGTAGACGGGCGGAATCACCGTGCAACCGGGCAGCACGGGATTGTTGCCGCGCTTGTGCAGGAGGTGGCGATTGGTCTCCAGCAGCGTCTCCACCTTGCCGCAGTCGTACCAGGCGTCCACGAAGAAGACACGGAAGCGCTCCCCACGCTGCCGCATCAGCTCCAGCGCATCGGTGAGCTGGTACTCCCCGCGCGTGCGCAGATCGCGCTGGACGAGCTCCTCCAGGCACTCCCGTAGCAGCGCCGAGTTGACGATGTAGTACACCCCCACGAGCGCAAGGTCCGAGGGCGGATGTTCGGGCTTCTCCACAAACCCCAGGACCTCGCCTCCGTGCAGCAGCACCACCCCGAAGCGCCGAGGGTCCTCCACGCGCTTGACCGCCAAGTAGCTTTCCCGCTGCTGCAGAATGGGCGCAAGCTCCGCCTCCACGATCGTATCCCCCAGCACGATGAGCACAGGCGTGCCATCGAGCCATTCCCGAGCGCACCAGATGGCATGCCCCAATCCGTGCGGCTCCTCCTGCACGGCGAACTCCACCGGCACGTGCCCGTAGTGCGCGCGGACGTACTCAACGATGCGCTCACCCTTGTAGCCAATCACCAGCACCAGTTCGCGCACCCCAGCCTGCAGAATGCCGTCGAGGATGTGCCCCAGGATGGGCTTATCGGCAACGGTGAGCAGCGCCTTCGGCACAATGTGCGTGTGCGGACGCAAGCGCGTGCCGAAACCAGCAACGGGAACGATCGCACGCACCGGCATGAGCATCCTCAGTTGACCAACCTCACCGTGCGGACGCAGCGGCAGCGCGCCCGGCTCAGCTTCCCATCTGCTCCGCCGACAGCAGCCTCGGAGCGGCGCAGCGGAACGGTGCCGAAAATACGACTCCCCGCACCTTCACAGCGACCACGGATTGCGCTCCGCCCATAGTGCAAGCTCCAGCAGGAGCCAGCGCGTGACCGGCGAGCGCAGATCGGCGCGCGCAAAGAGCTGCGGATGCAGCACCCCCGCTCGCCACAGCTTCGAATCCCGCACGTACGCCTGCCATTCCACCCGCTCCAGCCACTCCCGCAGCGGGATACTGAAGCCGTGTTTCGGGCGATAGACCAACTCCGGCGGTAGCTCCCGAGAGAGCAACCGCTTGAGCAGCCACTTCCCGCCGTGCTGCTCCGACCACAGCAGCCACTCCGGCAAGCGGAACACCCATTCCACCAGCCGATGGTCCAGCAATGGCACCCGAACCTCCAGTCCCACCGCCATCGAGGCGCGGTCCACCTTGGTGAGCATCCGCTCCGGCAGCCAGGTGTGCAGGTCCAGGAACAGGCGCATCCGCAGCGGTGAATACTGCGGCTTCCAGTACCGTCGGGCAAAGGCAAGTTCATCGTAGTCGGCGGGCAGGCGCTCGCGCAATGCCGGATGCAGCAGTGTGCCGATCTGCCCTGCGTACATCCACACGTTCGTGTGCAGCACGCGCAACGCCGGTGGCAGGAGTGCACGCAGCCACCGCATTCCCCGCAGCCCGCGACGCCGACGCATCAGGAACGGCACCAGCCGGCGCGAACGGAGGGGGAGCCCACCGCAGCCCAGCTCCCTTCGGCTGCGAATGTAGCCGGCAAAGAGCTCATCCCCGCCGTCGCCGGAGAGCACCGCTTTGAACTCCGACCGCGCCACCTGTGCGATTGCCAGCAGCGCAATCCCGGAGCTATCCCCAAAGGGCTCATCGTAGCTTGCGGCGAAGCGCTCGAGCAACTGCGGAAACTCCTCCCCGCGCAGCGGCACCACAAGCGCCGGCACCCCCAAGCGCTGCGCCACTGCTTCGGCGTAGCGGCGCTCGCTCTTGTGGGCGTAGTCGAAATCGGCAATGATTGCCCGCACGGGCGCCCAGCGCCGAGCGTACGCTACCACCGCCGAGGAGTCCACTCCCCCGCTCAGGAACGCCCCCAGCGGGACATCCGCAACACAGTGGAGCCGTGCGCTCTCCTGCAGCAGCTCGTCCAACTCCTCGGCTGCCTGCTCGGCACTGGAGTAGCGCGCCACCTCCCCATCGGGAAGCTGCCAGTAGCGCTGCACCGTGAAGGTGGCGTGCACGGCGTCGAAGCACAGCCACGTTCCGGCTTCCAGCTTCTGCACGTGCTCGTAGATGCTGCGCGGTGGGGGAATGTAGTGGTGCGCAAAGTAGTCCCACAGCGCCGCCACATTCAGCTGCAGTGGGAACCCCCGCACCCGCTGGACGGCGCGGAGCTCGGAGGCGAACACCAACTGCTGCCCATCCCAGCCGTAGTAGAGCGGCTTGATGCCGAGCCGATCGCGCACCAGATACAGGCGCTGCTCCTGCTCGTCCCAGAGTCCAAAGGCGAACATGCCGCGCAGGAGCTCCACGCACCCGATGCCGAAGAGCTCGTACAGCGCCAGGATGACCTCCGTATCGCTGCGGCTGCGGAAGCACCATCCCCGCTGCTGTGCCTGCTGGCGCAGCTCGGCGTAGTTGTAAATCTCCCCGTTGAACACGATGCTGCACCGCCCAGAGGGGCTGTGCATGGGCTGTGCGGCGGCATCGCTCAAATCAATGATTGCCAGGCGGCGATGCGCAAATCCCAACTGGCGCCTCGGGTGCACCCAGATCCCCCCACCATCGGGTCCGCGATGGCGCAGCGATTCGCACAGCGCCTGGAGTTCGGCTTCCTCCACCGGAGGTTCGCGACGCCATATTCCGGCAATTCCGCACATCAGGGCAGCGCCACAACACCGAGCCGCACGGCGCACCGCGCACCGGTCACCTGCGGGAGATTGCCCGTCTCCTGTGCCATCCGACGGTATGCCAGGTAGGCAAAGCAGAGCGCCTCCTTCGCCAGCACCGGGATGCCGTACTCCTGGCTTGTCATCACCACAGTGCCGGGAAGCTCCTGCTGCAGCAGCTCCAGCAGAAACCCGTTGCAGGCTCCTCCGCCGGAGACGATCAGGCGCTCCACCGAGCCGGCGTAGCGGCGCAGGTTCTCGGCAACGCTCCATGCGGTGAAGCGCGTGAGCGTGTGCACGATATCCTCCGCCGGCACCTGCGCTGGGACGTACTGCTGCAACAATGCCCGCAGGTGCGGACGCCCGAACTGCTCGCGTCCGGTGGACTTCGGCGGCGGGGCAAGCACAAACTCTATGCCCTGGAGCGCTCTCCACAGCGGCATCAGGAGCCGTCCTGCCCGTGCCGTGCGCCCCTCGGGGTCGTAGCGCAGACCGAAGAACTGCTCCATTGCGGCATCAATCCACACATTGCCCGGACCGGTATCCCAGGCGCGCACCTGCGCCGGCGAACAGCCGCGTGGTAGCACCGTCACATTTGCCATCCCGCCGAGATTGACCGCAGCAACATGCTCGTGCGGTGAGCGGAGGAATTCGTAATCGAACAGCGGCACCAACGGCGCCCCGTGCCCGCCCTGCGCCAGGTCTGCACTGCGGAAATCCCCCACGACCGGACACCCCAACCACTGCGCAAGCGCCGGGACATTGCCCAACTGCAACCCCACGCCACCCTCGGCGGCTGCGGGTTCGTGCCAGACCGTCTGCCCGTGCACGCCGACAACGTCCAACTGCTGTGGGGTTATCCCGATGCTGCGGCAGCAGGCGTGGACTGCATCGGCGTAGCAGCGCGCCAATTCCCAATGCAGCCGTGCGACCTCGCCGATGGAGACCGGCTCCTCCTGCGCCCGCAGCAGCCGGTAGCGCAGCATGGGCGGGAACTCCTCATGGTGGTGTCCCAGCAAGCGGAAGCGGCGCCGACGGCGCTCCTGCCAAAACTCCGCTACCACAACATCCACGCCATCGAGCGAGGTGCCCGACATCACCCCGGCGCACCGTCGCCGTCGGCTCAACCACGCTCGACGGGAAAGCTGTCCGGCTCCTTCAGCCACACCGATAGGCTCGGCAGTCCCACAGGTCCCAACGCCAGAAACGCCTCGGCGTACTGCACTCCAATGCGCGTCCCGAAGTAGCGTGCCCGCAGCTCCAGGAGCTGCCAGAACTCCGGACGTGAGAGCACCGTCTCCGGCTCATTCTCCGGCGACACCCCCGGCACATATACCTGCGAGGCATGCGCCTGCACGGCACGCACCTTCTGCTCGTAGACGTCGCTGATGTCCACGTAGAAGCTCGGCTCGAACTCATACGCCTGCATGTAGCAGAAGAGCCAGCGCGGGCGATAGGGCTGCTGCGGCTGTCCGTCGCCATCCGTCGTCACCAGCTTTGCCAAGCCGCTATGGAACCACGCCATGCGCACCAGTTGGTGCACGCGCTCATGGTCGGGATGCCGCTCAACGGGTGGCGGCAGCAGGAGAATCTGCGGGCGCCAACGGCGCAATACACGCACCAGCGCCGCCACCGCCTCCGCTGTCAAGGGGATGTTCCCATCGGGCAGCCCCAGGTTCTCCCGCACGTGGATGCCCATAATCTGCGCTGCCAGCTCGGCTTCGCGGGCGCGGAGCTCGGGATTCCCTCGGCTGCCCAATTCCCCACGGGTGCAATCCACGACCCCCACGCGGTAGCCCTCCCGCACCAGGCGGATGAGCGTCCCGCCACAGGACATCTCCACATCGTCTGGATGCGCTCCAATTGCCAGAACGTGCAGCGCTTCCCTCATCGCCCCGTCAGCCGGTGAATCTTCTCCACCCGACGCGCATGGCGTCCGCCCTCGAAGGGCGTCTGCAGGAACACCTGCACAATCTGCCAGACCTCTTCGAAGGGCAGCAGCCGCGCTCCCAGGGTTAGCACGTTGGCATCGTTGTGCTGGCGGCTCAGCCGTGCCATCTCCACTGTGCAGCAGTTTGCGGCGCGAACGCCGGGGAGCTTATTCGCCACAATGCTCATCCCCACACCGCTGCCGCACAGCAGGATGCCGCGCTCGGCTTCGCCTTCGGCAACCGCCCGCGCCGCTGGCGTAGCGAAATCGGGGTAGTCGGTGGACTCCTCCGAGCTTGTGCCGAAATCCAGCACCTCGTAGCCCGCAGCTTGCAGCAGCTCCCGCAGGCGCTCCTTGTAGGCAAACCCCGCGTGGTCGGATGCAATCGCAATGCGCATTGCTGGCAGTGCCTTCGGATTGCCCTACGGTCACACGCGGCGTGCCACGCTGTCCGCATACAGCGGGCGCATCCCGCAGGGCAAAATTAGCACGCCAGCGCTGCCTGCTCACCGCACCACCACGAGCGGCACGGCAGTGCTGCCCGCCTCCGTGCGCAGCACCACCGTGTACTGCCCCGCAGCCCAGGCGCGCACGTCCAGCTCTATCCGCTGCTGCACCCCTGGCGGCAGCACCGCTCCGCGCAGCGGCTCCGCCACCACACGCCCCAGCACGTCGGAGACCACAAGCGTCACCCTGCCTGCTGCTTCGGCAGCCTCAAGCTCCAGCGCCACGCGCTCGTGCGCCGGCTGTGGCAGCAGGCGCAGCCGTACCCCTGCTGCCCCCGCCCCCTCCTCAACGCCGGTCCCTTGAGTGTCCAGCAGGAAGGCTTCCTCGCGCCCTGTGGCGGCGTTGTAGCCCCTTCCCACAATGTACCGCCCATCGGGGGAGATGGCACTTGCCAACTCAAGCACCGAGCCGTTGGTCAGCAGGCTGGCATAGGTCGTGTTCAGGTCCTCCATGCCACTCGCTGCCGTCCAGCGAAAGGCACGCTGCTGCCCTGCGGCGTTGTAAGCCCAGCCGACCACTACGGAGCCATCGGCGGAAACGCCATAAGCCCAACTTTCATCGACCCCCAGCGTGCCGAGGTCCTGCATCACACCCGACGACGCCGTCCAGCGAAAGGCACGAGACCGCCCTGCGGCGTTGAAAGCCCGGCCGACCACCACGGAGCCATCGGCGGAAACGCCAGTAGCCCAGCCCCCATCGCCGCCCGGCAGCGTGCCGAGGTCCTGCATCCCCCCAGCCGCCGTCCAGCGAAAGGCACGCCACTGCCCTGCGGCGTTGTAAGCCCAGCCGACCACCACGGAGCCATCGGCGGAAACGCCCCAAGCCAAGCTCGAACTGCCGCCCAGCGTGCCGAGGTCTTGCATCCCACCCGACGCCGTCCAGCGAAAGGCATGCAGCCGCCCTGCGGCGTTGTAAGCCCAGCCGACCACCACGGAGTCATCGGCGGAAACGCCATAAGCCCAGCTCCCATCGCCGCCCAGCGTGCCGAGGTCCTGCATCACACCCGACGCCGTCCAGCGAAAGGCACGAAACTGCCCTGCAGCGTTTTGAGCGGAGCCAACCACCACGGAGCCATCGGCGGAAACGCCAGAAGCCCAACTTTCATCGCCCCCCAGCGTGCCGAGGTCCTGCATCCCACGCGCCGCCGTCCAGCGAAAGGCACGCCACTGCCCCGCGGCGTTCTCAGCCCCGCCGACCACCACGGAGCCATCGGCGGAAACACCCAAAGCCCAGCTACTATTGCCGCCCAGCGCGCCGAGGTCCTGTATCCCACCCGCCGCCGTCCAGCGAAAGGCACGCTGCTGCCATGCGGCGTTCCAAGCCACGCCGACCACTACGGAGCCATCGGCGGAAACGCCTAAAGCCACGCTCTCATCGCCGCCCAGCGTGCCGAGGTCCTGCATGCCACCGGCTGGCGTCCAGCGGAAGGCACGAGCCATCCCTGCGGCGTTTCGAGCCGCGCCGACCACCACGGAGCCATCGGCGGAAACGCCCCAAGCCGCGCTCCAATTGCCGCCCAGCGTGCCGAGGTCTTGCATCCCCCCAGACGCCGTCCAGCGAAAGGCACGAGTCTGCCCTGCGGCGTTTTGAGCGTAGCCGACCACCACGGAGCCATCGGCGGAAACGCCAGCAGCCCAGCTCTGATCGCTGCCCGGCAGCGTACCCAGCCAGATGAGCTGCTGTCCTAGACTGGGCAGCGCCGCCCACGCTACCACTGCCCACACCAGCCACAGAGCGCGCCACCAGCGTGCCGCCCCCTTGCCCATAGTGCTGTGCACAGAGGTTGCCGTGTGTACCATTGTTGCCTCCGAGGACTATGCTGCATGCAGTGCACCTGCGCAAATTTAGTGCGTGCTGCTGTACTCTCTGCTGGCGCGTCCGGCAAGGAGGGCACACACGCACAGCGCCGCCATGCGTCCCGTG
>Ga0079995_1097575_pt1 | contig 32839 bp, 47 predicted proteins | sample FaiFalFF_MnMetaG_2_FD_69198 | JGI IMG/M metagenome (GOLD analysis project Ga0079995, IMG submission 69198) | Freshwater microbial communities from Yellowstone National Park, Wyoming, USA - Fairy Falls C (FF_Mn_C) (SPADES assembly) (version 4) | ecosystem: Environmental > Aquatic > Freshwater >...
CCTCCTCTCTGGTCCTGGCGTAGGCCACTTTCCTCTTGGGGTTGCCGCTCTGCGTGTACCCCACGGTGACGGCCACCACCCACCAGCCGTCCTTCCGCTGGTAGATGGAGCCCTCGCCGGGAGAGCGGTGAACTCTGGGGCGGGTCATTGCAGGACCTTACTTAGGACCTTACTGAGGTAAACTTCGTAGTCTTTGTGGCTAACCTCTAGGAGGTAGGAGAGCGGCGGGTCGCCGAAAAGCTCCATGACCACTTCCCCCACCCTTCGCTCCACGGGCCGCCCCTGCCGCACTTTCCCCAGGGCTTCCTCGGCCCACCGCTTGCTCTCCATCTGGGGGTTGCCGTCAAAGGGAGCGGTGGCGAGGAGGGGGATAAACCAGCTCGCGGTCGGTTCGGCCCCCAGCCCCAAAACCACGGCCTCGTAAAAGACCACTTTGTCCCCGTAGGAGACGACCCTGACCACCATCTCCGCCCCGGTGTCCGGGTCTATGTTCCTCGCCCTTCGCTCAAAGGTGGGCGTGAGCTTGTGCCGCTCCAGGGTAAACCGGAAGCCAAAAGGTTCCCTCTCCAGGTTGAGGGTGATGTCTACCCAATGGAGCCCGGGTATGACCGGAGGGGCGAGCTCCTCCTCTTGAGCGGGCTTTTCCTCTTGGGCGGGCTTCTCCTCTTGAACGGCGCTCGCCTGAACCTCTTTCTCCTGAGGAGCTGGTTGCGCTGGTTGGACGGTTCGAGCGGTCCCAGTTGGTTGAGCGGTTTGGGTTTCTTGGGCGGCTTGGGTGGATTGGGCTGGTTGCGTAGGTTGCGAGGGCTGTGAAGGCTGTGAAGGTGGAGCCCCTACTATGGTGAAAACCCCCCCGAGAAGGAAGGCGATGACGCCGTTCCGGAGGAAGACCCTAGAGTTCTTCAACCTGAGCGCCCACATGACAAGGCCCGCGAGGATGCCGAGGACGCCCAGCAGGGTGAGAATGACGCCGATATCAAGCATGCTAACCCCTTCAGATCTTCCGCACCAGGTTGACCGCCACCCCCAAGACCTTGTCCGCCTCGAGCAGCGGGACGGGCGGGTGCTCCGGGTTGTCGGAGTAGAGGTACCAGGTGTCGCCGTGGCGCTGAAGCCGCTTGATGACCACGCCGTCCCAGTGGATGTGCACGGCCACGATGCGCCCAGGTTCCACCGCCCCCTGGGTCCAAAACACCACCACGTCCCCCTCCCTCAGCGTGGGCTCCATGGAGTTTCCATGGACCCTGACGGCGAAGAGCTCCCGCTCCGACTTCCCGCGAAGCTCGGGGATGTGGAGGACGATGTACTCGGCCTCCTCGTTCCACATGGGGGGACCAGCCCCGGCGTCCACGACAGGTATACGGTACCGCGCCACGGGGCTGAGGTCCGGGTGAGGGGCTTCCAAGGGGATGTGGATCCCGGTCTCCCTGGCGAACTCCTCGGGGGTCCAGCGAAGGGCTTTCAAGTAGGCAAACAGGCGCTCTGTTGTGAGCTTCAAAGGGTAAAGCTGGCCCAACTCAAGAGCGGAGATGGTCCTTTGGGCAAGCAACTCTTCGCCCATCTCGTTAGCAGTTCTAGCAGCAAGCTCTTCTTGGGTTAACCCAAGTTCTTCCCTGCGTCTACGCAAAACTTCAGCCCAAACTGGGCGGCCCTGAAGCACCTTAGGCATAGCCATAGTATCCCCTATAGAAGTAATGTTACGCTAGACAAAGCATGCTAGCACCTATTGACTATTTAGCTATTCAATGCTAAACTGGGGGCAGTCATGGAGCGGATGCTAACCCTAAAGGAGGTGGCCCAAATCCTCAAGGTCCACCCCCTGACCGTCTACGAGTGGGTCAAGGCGGGCAAGCTTCGCGCCTACAAACTTGGCCGACTTTATCGGGTAGCCGAAAAGGACCTGGAGGTTTTTTTAGCCTCTTCTAGCACCAAAATGCTAAAGGAGGCCCCCCATGCTTGAACCCACGCTTCCCGTCATCGCCCTCTCGGTGCCCCAGGCGGCCAAGGCCATCGGGGTCAGCGAGAGGACCATGTGGAAGCTGATCCGCGCCGGGAAGCTCCGCCACGCCCGCGTGGGCGACCGGGTCCTCATCCCGGTCAAGGCGCTGGAGGAGTTCGTGCTCGCCGGGGGCGCGGCCTCGCTGGAGCCCGCCCCGGCCCGTGATAGGCACGACGGGGCCCTTTTGGGATAGGGCCCCTGGGCGAAAGGAGGTCCAGTATGGTCAAGACCCAGGATAGCACGAAGGCGGCCAAGCTGGAAGCCAAGCTCCAGAAGGTCCTCTGGCGCTTGGAGGAGGTGGAGCGGGAGCTCCGGGCGATGGAGGAGGGCTGGGGCGGGTCGCCTCTCCTCGTGAGCCCCGCCCAGTACCAGCACGACCCCATGAAGCTCGTTTACACCGCCCAAGCCCGGGGGCGCTACGCCTACCTCCAGCAGGAGCGGGAGGTCCTTCGGGAGATGGCCCACGCCCTCCAGCGGCGGCTGAAGGAGGTGCGGCCATGACCCGCCTGGCCAAAGCCGTGTGGGCCTGGAGGCTGTCCGGGCGCTCCCTCATCTCCCGGGCCTGGGAGGCCCGGCTGGAGGGCCGGGACGACCTGGCCCGCCGCTGGGCGGAGGGGGCCCTGGCGAACGCCCACCCGCTCTTCCGGGAAGGCGTGGCCCGGGACGTGACGACGGCCCCCGTGATGGACCGCCCCGGCCTGCGGGTGCGGGCGCGGCGCCCCTGCCCCTTCTGCGAGGGGACCGGGGTCAGCCCCGTGCCGTTGGGCCGGAGCCCCCTCACGCCCCAGACCCTGCCCCCGGACGACGACTGGGGGGACTGCCCCACGTGCCGGGGGGAGGGTGTGGTCCGGCTTTCCTTGGACGAGGACACCGAGGAGCTCCTCCGGGCCATGACCCCGGAGGGCGTGGCGGACATCTCCTGGGACTGGCCCCCCGAGCTGTACAGCGGGGACCTGGCCCAGGAGTTCGGCCTTCTGGACGAGGGCTACAACGGGCGGGAGGCCCGGTAGCGAATGCCCAGGATGGGCGAAGGAGGTAGACCATGGGGATCTTTAAAGGAGTGGTAGTCCAGCAGAACGGCGAGTTCACCCTCAGGGAGCCCGGGACCTACGAGTTCCGGCTGGTGGAGGTCCAGGCGGGCCTCCGGGACACCAAGTTCCAGGAGGAGCCGAAGCCGGCTTTGCGCTTCATCTGGGAGGACGAGGAGGGGCGCCTCTCCGACGTCGTGAACATCCCCGCCCTGGTCCGGATGCCCAGCGGGGAGTACGGCCTCAGGTGGAACGAGAAGAGCCGCTTTTGGGAGGTGGTGGGGGCCCTCTGGGGCCGCATCGTGAACGAGGCGGACGCCCCGGCCTTGGAGATGGACATCCCCGGGTTGAAGTCTCCCAAGGACCTGGCCCGGCTGCCCCACTTCTTCGTGCCCGACCAGGAGCCCGTGCGGGGCGTGGTGATCCGCGTGGGCGGCGAAGTCATCAGCGAAGCCGGGCGGCCCGTGCTGGTCACCGTGGCCAAGCGGCCCGGCCAGAACCGGGAGGTGAACGTCATAACCGGGTACGCCCCGGTGCCTAGGAAGAAGGCCAAGGCCCAAGCCAAGGTCGCCGATTCCCTCTGGTGATGGCCATGGCCCACCGCGCCCTTTACGACCCCGAGCCGCACAGGTGGAGGTACCGGTCCTTCTCTCCCACGGCGGTGCGGTGGGCCAGGATAGCCCTCGAGGCCGAAGGTTTTGAGGTGGAGAGCCACGCCGCCCTTTTGGAGGAGGGCGTCCTCCTGGCGGCGTGGCACCCCACTCGGCGCGAGGGCTACCTTCTGGACACCTACGAGGTGAATCTGGTGGCCCGCTACGGCCCCGAGGCCATTCGGAGGGGGTTTTTGCGGGGCTACGTGCGGAACAACGCCAACCGGGACGAGCCCGGCTACCTCATCCGGCGCTACGCCGAGGCGGCCCTGGCCCGCATCGTCAACGAGTTCAGGCAGGAGGCCCACCCGGGCAACCGCAACAACGCCCTGAACCGCATGGCCTACCGGCTGGGGAGGCTGGTGGGGGGCGGGCTCATCTCGGAGGAGGAGGCCAGGGAGCTCATCTTCGGGGAGGCCTCCTCGGTGTTCGCCCCCTCGGAGCGGGGTGAGGTGGAGGGGACGGCGCGGTCGGGCCTGGAAGCGGGGAAGAAGCGGCCCGCCGAGCCGGTGTTCCGCCCCCGTGGCGGTAGGAGGGAAGGATGGAAGCCGGCGCTTTGAAGCCCCCCGAGATGACCAGGGAAGAGGCCCTGGCTTACCTGCAAGACGAGTGGGGCTGGCCCGGCCTGCAGGAGATCCGCCGCTACCTCTCCACGCCGCCCCGCTACGTGGCCGTGGTGAACGGGCAGCACGTGGAGCTGGGGACGGCGGAAGCCCTGCTCAACCAGCGCCGCCTCCGCCTCAGCGTCTTCCAGGCCACGCATCACCTCCTGCGCTGGGTGGACCAGCGCTACTGGGACCTCATCGTCCAGGTCATCGCCCAGGCCACCGTGGACTACGAGGCCCCGGAGGCCGAGGAGCTGGACTGGTTGGTGAGCCTTCTGGAAGCCTACCTGGACGCCTACAAGCCGGCGGGAGAGGAGGACGAGGCCGCTTGGAAGAGCCACGTGCGCATGGAGCTTCCGGTGGAGCGCGGCGGCACCGTCCTGGTGCACGCCACCCACCTGGCCCGCTGGAGCACGGAGAGCCGGGGGCAGCGGGTTCGCCCCCGGGAGATGGCCTACCTCCTGCGTCGGTACGGGGCGGAGAGCGTCCGGCTGGCGCTGAAGTCCAGCGGGTACGTGCACAGGCGCTACTGGGCCCTGCCCGCTTCCTTGCTGAGCGGGTTGGGCGAAGCTGAGACGGATTTCACGGAGGTTGCCAGGTTGCCACTTCTCGGCGAAGAAGTGGCAACCACCTCCACCCCGTCCAGCACGGAGAAAAAGGAGGGCGTTGCCACATTGCCACTTCGTGACGATTCCCGGGGTGATGACCCGGAAAAAGAAAAATCAAATGGCAATGTGGCAACCGAGAGCGAGAGGCGGGTTCTGAACGGCATAAACCAGGTTGCCACTTCCCTCAAAAGAAGTGGCAACCTGGCAACCCCACCGGCTTCAGGGGAGGTGGACGATGACTGGTTCTAGCCGCGTGAGGGTCTACGGACCGCCCGGCACCGGGAAAACTACCTGGTTGGCCGGTGAAGTGGAGAAGCTTGTCACAAGCGGGGTACCTGGAGAGAACATCGCGGTGGCTTCGTTCTCCAGGGCGGCGTTCAAGGAGTTCGCCAGCAGGATTGGGGGGCAGGTGCCTCGGGACAACCTGGGCACCATCCACTCTCTCGCCTACCGGGCCCTGGGCAACCCCGAGCTGGCCCTCACTAGAGAAAGGGTGAACCAGTGGAACGCCCAGGTCCCGGACACGTGGCGGCTGACGCCCCGGGTGGACCACCGCGGGGAAACCTTGGACGCCCTGGACCCCTACAGCGAGGAGGAAGGAGGCCTCCCTGGTGACCAGATCTACGACCAGCTGGTCTACCTCCGCAACACCATGCGGCCCATCGCCCAGTGGCCCGAGGAGGTGAAGGCCTTCTGGGCCCGCTGGAGGGCGTGGATGAGCCAGGAGGGGCTGGTGGACTTCCCGGCCATGCTGGAGAGAGCCCTCGTCCTGCCCGGCTTAGGCGTGGACTACCTCTTCGTGGACGAGGCCCAGGACCTCACGCCCCTGCAGCTGGAGCTGGTGAAGAAGTGGGCGGCCGGGACACGCTACACGGCCTTGGTGGGAGACGACGACCAGAGCATCTACGCCCACCTGGGGGCGGACGGCACCTCTTTCCTCTCCTTCCCGGTAGACCGGGAGATCGTGCTGTCTCAGTCCTACCGGGTGCCGGCGAAGGTGCAGGCGCTGGCCGAGTCTATCATCCGGCGGGCCAGAAACCGGGCCGAGAAGCGCTACCGCCCCTGGCCGGAGGAGGGGGAGGTCGCCTATCTGCGCGTGCCCCCCGATGACCCCCGCTGGGCCGTGGAGGACGCCGAGGGGGTGATCCGGCGGGGGGAGAGCGTGCTCTTCCTGGCCACTACGCGCTACTACCTGGAGGACCTAAAGGGCGTTCTGGCCGAGAAGGGCCTCCCGTGGGGGAACCCCTACGCCCCGAAGAGATTCAGCCTCAACCTCTTCCCCGACGACGAGCGGGCCGGGTGGCAGAAGGCCCGGGCCTTCCTCTTCCCGAAGCGCCTGGGGAAGGACGTGAAGGCCTGGGCTCGGTACCTGACCAAGGCCCCCTTCTTGGGGAAGAAGGCGGAGGCCCTGGAGGCCATCGCCGCCCTCCCGGACGAGGCGGTTATCCCCGACGACCACCCCATATGGGGAGTCTTCAGGCCGGAGCACCGCCCTTACATCGCGGCCAGGGACCCGGGGTGGCTCCTGGACCACCTGTTGGGGAGCGCCCCGAAGGGGATGCGGAGCGCCCTCATGGTGGCCACGCGCCGCCCGGACCTGGTGCTCCACGGGAAGCCCCTGGTCTGGATCGGCACCGTCCACTCCGTGAAGGGGGGCGAGGCCGACCACGTCTACCTCTGGCCCGGCTACACCCGCAAGGCGGCGGAGGGGCTCAGGGAGAACCCGGACGCCCTTCACCGCCTGATGTACGTGGCGGTGACCAGGGCCCGGCGGCGGGTGGTCCTCATGGACCAGGGGAAGGCCCCGCACGGCTACCCGTGGCCGAGGGTGGACGAGTACTGGGGGGAGGTGTGGGTATGAGCCTGGCGGAGCTGGTGAAGGCGCTGGACGAGGAGGGCCTGATCCTCGCCGTGGAGGGGGGGCGGCCCAAGTTCGTAGGCAACGTGGAGGCCGCCCGGGCCTTCCTGGACCGCCACCGGGAGGAGCTGACCCGTTACCGGGGCCTCCTGGCCCACTTCCTCATCACCGCCCAGGACGACACGCAGGAGGCCAGGGAGGCGTTCGCCCTGGCCTACGAGGCCAAACTGCGGGCCGAGGCGGAGGAGGAGATCGGGCGGAACGTGCCCTACTGGCTGGCCTACGCCTTCTGGTGCCTCCTCACCGACGCGCTCTCGGGCTACGTCCGCTGGGGCCTTGAGCGCTACACCTGGGCGGCCCTCCTGGAGGCCGTGGAGGAGGGGCAGCACGTGGGCCTGGAGGTCAGGGCCTTGGAGCGGTGGGCCCGGGCCCACCTCGCCAGGGAGGCCCACCTCGCCGCGCTGCGGTTTGAGGACCCGGCGTGGGTAGAGAAGAAGGAAGAGCTGGCCAACGAGGCCGAAGCCTGGGCCTGGCGGGCTTGGCTGGTGGTCCTGGCCATTCGCAACCGGCGCGGGGTGAGCCGGCTGGACCCCTGGGCTGACCTGAGCCCGTGGGTTCGCCTTTTGGCCAAGCACGGGCGGGCGTGGAGGCTGGCGTTCAGGGAAGAGGCGGCGTGATTGAACGAGGGTCAGGATGGTCCGCGCACGGAGGTGAACGTGATCCGCAGGGTGGTGTTTATTGAGGAGCTGGAGGCACAGCTGTGGAAGATGGGGTATCGGTTTTTGGAGCTGTCCGTAGGGACGGTGAAGAGCTACAGGTACTATAGGGAGACCAACAGCATTGACCTGGTCCGGTACCTGCCCATGGAGCGGATTCGCCGGGGCCTGAGCAAGTTCGGCTCAATGGCCGTAAACGGCTCGTATATGGTTGTGGCGGACGTGGAGAAGGACGTGGTCGCTCGGCTGGACCACAGATTTAGCTACACCATCCAGGCAGAGAGGGGTGCGGTCAGGGCGCAGGTGAGGTTGTATGGGCGCATGGACGCTCCATTCCCTAAAGGGTGGCCGCTGGAGCATGAGCTAGAGGCCCGGCTCTTTGTGGGGCCGGTGTCCATGGGGAGGGGGCAGAAGGCGCGGGCCAGGCGACTGGTTGAGGAGATTCTCGCGCTTGCGCCCGCATTTGTAGAGGCATTCCCCGAGGCCAGAGTTATCGCCCTACTGGAAACGCGTGGGGGTCGCGGAGGGTGGAAACGGACGACGGCCTGGCATGTTGTAGGCCGGGCGGCAGAGTTGGTGGGAGCAGCGCTGAGGGGGTAGTGGTGACCGCTATCATCATCAGCTACCTCCTGGCCCTCCTGGCCACCATCGCCACCGTGGCCTGGGCCCTCAGGGGCGGCAGGCAGGCCCCTGAGGGAGCGGTAGTGGGCTACATGTTGATCTTCCTCTTTTGGTGGGGCGTCATCGCCCTGATATGGGGGACCCTGAAGTGATCTTTATCCGGGTGGCCAACCGCAAAAACACCAGGGAGGGGCGATACGTGGGTAGGCCGACCCCCCTGGGGAACCCTTACCGGGTGGAGGCGTTTGGGCGGGAGGGGGCGGTGCGGCGATACCGCGAGTGGTTCTCCAGGGTCAAGGGCGAAGGGAAGATAGCTCAGACCCTAGCCGCGCTGGAGAGGGAGGCCGAGAGGAGGAAAACGCTCACGCTCCTCTGCTGGTGCGCTCCCGAACCCTGCCACGCCGAGGTGGTGGCGGAGGAAATCGCCTCTCGGCTGGAACGAAAGGGGTACCGAGTGGAGGTGCATGTGGATGGCAGAGGTTGACCCTCACGGGCACCACGCCCGAGGTACCGGCCTACTCGGGGGGTGGCCCCGCCCCCTCACCCACGGGGCTCCCCACAATCTGGGGCTAGCACCCCTCCTCTGCGGGGCCTCGGGGGGCCGGGGGGTCCCGCGGGAGGAGGGGAAAGAGGAGGGGGTTACGGAGATGAAGATTACGTTGGAGACGGCAAAAGACCTTTACAGCGCCGGAATACGGGGTCTAGCTGTCTGGTACGAACTCCTTCGCGATTGGCGCAAACGCAGCCCCTTTAGGAGGAAGGGCCTGGCCTGGAACGCCTGGGGACCGGACGGCCTTCCGGCGGACTGGCGGGCGCTGGGCCTTTATGAGGCCCTAGACCGGGCCGCCCACGAACTTGAGGGGACGAGAGAGGGCGTGACCGTCCTCTACCTTTATCCTCGGGGCTACAAGGTGGAATACTACGACGCGGAAGAGGTAGAGCTCAGGGCGGTAAAGACGCGGGGGGAGGTAGAGGGAAAGCCCGTGCGTTTTCGCGAGAATCATACCGATAACCTTTCTTTGTGGGAGCGCGTGAGGGTCCTGGTGGAGGATTACCTCATTGATCACGTATGCCTTTCTCCCCTGAGATGCCGGGCTAGCGAATGTCCCGAACTCAGCTTTCAGGCCGTCTTGGAGTGGAAAAAGAAGGAGGGGAGAAGGGCATATTGGAGCGCTTTAGAAGAGCCCTTGGCATTAGAGTTCCTTCAGGACGCTCTGGCGCTGACCGAGTCTCTCATCAGGGGACCGCAAGGCAAATGGCAAACATGCGAGCCCTAGACGTTGCCCTTCCCTGGCCCCCTTCAATCAACCACTATTGGGGAGCTAGAGGTCGGGGCCGCTACTTTTCTCCCCAGGCGCGGCGGTGGCACAAGGAGGCCTGGGCGGTCCTGAAGGCCCAGGGGGTGCGGTACTCGGGGGAGGTGGCGGTCTACGTGTTCGCCCACCCGCCAGACCGCCGTAAGCGGGACCTGGACAACATCACAAAGGCCCTTCTGGACGCTCTTGTGGGGGCTGGGGTCCTGAAGGACGATTACCAGGTGGCCGTGCTGTACGTGGAGCGGCGCCCTTTTGAGCGGCCAGGAAAGGTGCGGCTGGTGGTGAAGGAGGTGGAGCGGGCTTGACTGGTTTTGACACACAGGAGGAGGTATGGGGAAGCTGACCAAGAAGAAGGTGGAGGAGGCCATCCGTGCTTCCCGGGGCGTCCTGGCCGTGGCCGCGAGGGCCCTGGGCGTGACCAGGCAGGGGCTCTACGCCGCCATCCAGCGCCACGGCCTGGAAGGCCTCCTGCGAGAGGTCCGGGAGGAGTTTCTGGACGAGGTGGAAAGCCGCCTCATCCAGGCCGCCCTGCAGGGTAAGCCCTGGGCCGTCATGTTCGTCCTAAAGACCATCGGCAAAGAGCGGGGCTACACCGAGCGGGTGGAGCAGGTGAGCCTGGAGGGCGTTGAACTAAGGGTAGTGGACGGGTGAAGCGGGTCATTCCCCTGGTCTTTCCGCCCCTCCACCCCGCCCAGCGGGAGGTGGTAGAGGCCGCCAGGCGCTTCAACCTCCTCCGGTGCGGGAGGCGATGGGGGAAGACCACGCTCCTCCTCCGCCTGGCGGCCCAGGCAGCGGCGGAGCGGGGGCAGGCGGTGGGCTGGTTCGCCCCCATCTACTCCCTCCTGGCCCCGGCCTACGAGGAGCTCTTGCGCCGAACCAGGCCCGGGGTGGTCAGGGCCGCCGAGCGGCCCCAGCCCGTCATCCGCTACGTCTCCGGGGGGCGCATAGAGTTCTGGTCCCTGGACTCCAAAGACGTGCCAGGGCGGGGAAGAGCCTACGACCTCGCCATCATAGACGAGGCCGCCTTCGCCCCTAGTTTAGCGCGGGTCTGGGAGGAGGCCATCCTCCCCACCCTTTTGGACCGCCTGGGCTCGGCCTGGATAGCGTCTACGCCCAAGGGGCGGAACGCCTTCTACGAGCTTTGGAACCTGACCCTAGACGACTCGGCGTGGGCCCACTTCCACGAGCCCTCCCACCGCAACCCCTTCCTCTCCCAGGAGGAGCTGGCCCGCATGGCCGCCACCATGACCCGGGAGCGCTACCGCCAGGAGATCCTGGCCGAGTGGGTGGACGCCGAGGGCCGGGTCTTCAGCGAGGACGCCCTGGAGGCCGCCCTCCTCCTCCAAGGCCCCGAGGACCCGAGGCCGGGGGAGCGCTACGCTGCCGGGGTGGACCTGGCCCGGAGCCAGGACTACACCGCCGTGGCGGTCCTGCGCCTGGGGGCGCAGCTGGAGCTGGTGCGGGTGGAGAGGTGGCGGGGGCTCTCCTACACCCTCACCGCCCGGAAGGTGGCGGCCCTCCTGGCCCGCTACGAGGCCTACGCCCACGTGGACGCCACTGGGGTGGGGGACGCCGCCTGGGAGGGCATCCGGGCCGAGTGGCCGCGGGTGAGGCCCATCCGCATCACCGGAGGTAGGGACGACGGGCGGGACACCAGGTCCAAGGAGAACCTGGTGGGGCGCCTCCAGTCGGCCCTAGAAACCCAGGAGCTCCTCCTCTACCCCCACCTTGAGCTCCTGGCCGAGCTGCGGGCCTTTGAGGCCCGCCCTCTGCCCTCGGGGGGCTACGCCTACTCCGCCCCCGAGGGGCTTCACGACGACCTGGTCATGGCCCTGGCCCTGGCCCTGGACGCGGCGAGGGCCTCGAGGGGGGCCGGGCAGGTTCTGAAGGTGCCGGGGCGCTGGAGCGGGCTCCGGGGTGGTGTATAATGCCTCGTAGAATCCGCTTACCTTACGTCAAAGTGCCCTGCCCTAAGTGCGGGAGCGGGGAAGTGAAATCCCATGGTCCTGTAAGATTGGAGGGAGTATGGCCGGACGTGGCGCTGGTGAGGCGTTACGAGTGCAAGCGTTGCGGGAATACCTTCCACACCTACGAGCTAACGGACGAGCCCGGGAGCGCTGGGCCCTCGCCTTCCACGGAGCGCTGAGGAGCCGGATGCGGCGGGCGGGGTCGCCTGGAATCGGGCGGGAGGCGGGGATTGAGCCCGTGGCGGGGCGGCCCGGGAGCTACTGGATCCGCGTGGCCGGGCGCTGGTACCCCTGGGAGCGCGTGCGGCTGGTCCTGCGGGAGGTCCTGGAGCTCCACCTGCCCGAGGAGGAGCGCAGCCCAGAGGCCCGAGACCTGGCCCGCTTCCTGCACGCCGACCGCCCCACCCTGGTGGAGTACGCCTTGGCTAGGCCGAAACTGGAGGAGATATGGCGAAGAATCCACGAAGCTTAAGCGACCTTGTTCGGGAGCCCTCCCCGTGGGGGTGGCGGGAGTGGGCCCCTGTGGACCTGGCCTACGCCACCCGGGCCGCCATGGGAGGGAACCTCCTCCCGGCGGCGGACCTGGTGAGCGCCATGCTGGCGGACGACCGGGTGGCGGCCACGGTGGGGGTGCGGGTGCGGGGCCTCCTGGGCCTGCCCTTCACCGTGGAGCGGCCCAACGACCGGGAGGGGAAGACCATCGCCCGGGCCCTTGAGCTGGACTTCTTCCGCTTCGCCCCCGAGGATGCCCTCTACCAGGTCGTGGCCTGGGGACTCATCCTGGGGGTGGGCCTGGCCCGCCTGGACTGGCGGGAGGACGAGGAGACGGGGAGGCTCCTCCCCCACCTGGAGCCCTGGCACCCCCGGAACCTCTTCTTTGACCCCCAGGAGGAGCGCTGGTACGTGCGCACCCGAGAGGACCCCAAGCACCCCCTGAAGGAGGGGGCCTGGTGGCTTTACACCCCCTATGGCCCCAGGCGGCCCTGGGAGATGGGCCTGTGGCGGGCCCTCGCCCTACCCTGGCTCATCAAGCTGGACGCGGCCCGGTACTGGGCCCGGGACAACGAGGTGGGGGCGGTGCGGGTAGCTCGGGCTGGGGAGATGAGCGCCCAGGAGGAGCGGGAGGCCCTGGCCCGGCTCTTGGCCGACATGGGGGCCGACACCGGGCTGGTCCTTCCCCCGGGTTACGAGATGGACATCCTCTCCCCCTCGGGAGAGGTGTGGCGGGGCCGGGAGGCGGCCATCGCCTGGGCGGACCGGGCCATCGCCGTGGCCGTCCTGGGCCAGAACCTCACCACCGAGGTCCAAGGGGGCTCCTACGCCGCCGCCCAGGTGCACGCCATGGTGCGCCAGGACCTCCTGGAGGCCGACGCCGAGGCCCTCGCCACTTCTTTGCGGGAGGGGGTAATCCGTTGGTGGGCCGAGTACAACTGGGGTTCCGCCCGCCTCACCCCCTGGCCCAAGTGGGACGCCACGCCCCCCGAGGACCGCCGGGTGGAGGCCGAGACCCTGGCCAAACTGGCCCAGGCCATCCAGGGGCTCACCCAGGCCGGGGCGCCGGTGGACCTCCGGGCCGTCCTGGAGGCCTACGGAGTGCCGGTGGCCCAGGAGGCCCCCACCCAGACCGTGCGCCTGGCCTCCGGGGACCGGGTGGCCCTCTCCAGCGGTTTTGTGCAGGGCCAGCTCTACGCCGACCGGGTGGCGGACGAGGCCATCGGGGCGGCTTTGCCCCTCCTTCGCAAGCGGCTGGACGCCGTCCTCCAGGCTGTGGAGGAAGCTTCGGACTACGAGGCCCTCCGCCAAAAGCTCATGAAACTCATCCCCGAGGCCGGCCCTGGCGAGTTAGCCAGCCTCTTGGAAGCCGCCCTCCTCCTCTCGGAACTGGCGGGGCGGTACGCGGTGGTGCGAGATGTGGCGGGTCAGCGCTGACCCCACCCAGCCAGAGGAGGCCATCGCCTGGTTCCAGGCCCGGGTGCCCCTCCGCAAGGAGGAGTGGGCCCGCCTGCAGGAGGCGGCCAGGCGGAGGACCTTCACCGTGGCCGGCGTGGCTTCCCTGGACCTTCTGGCCGAGGTGTGGGAGTCCCTGGTCCGGGCGCTGGAAGAGGGCACCCCCTACGAGGAGTGGAAGAAGGGGGTACGGGAGAAGCTAGAGGGCGCCTGGGGGAGGAGGGACGGCCAGCGGGTGGAGACCATCTTCCGCACCAACGTCCAGATGGCCTACCAGTCGGGGCGCTGGGCCCAGCTCCAAGACCCCGAGGTGAAGGCTACCCACCCCTACCTCATGTACGACGCCGTCCTGGACAGCCGCACCACGGAGATATGCCGGACCAGAAACGGCACCGTTCTGCCCGCCGATGACCCGTGGTGGCGCCGAAACTGGCCTCCCCTCCACTTCAACTGCCGCAGTGGGGTGAGGCCCCTCACCGAGGCCGAGGCCAGGCGAAGGAGAGCGGTCCAGGAACCCCCTTCCGAGCCTCCTCAGCAAGGGTTTGGCCTTGCCCCTGACTTCGCCGAGTGGGGACGCGCTTACGCCAGAGGCGTCACGGACACCGCCAAGCCGGGGCAGTGGGAGCCCGCGTTTATCGGCCCGCCCCCGGACTGGCGGACTTACGGCCGCCCGGAGCGCTTACCCGCTCACCCCCCTCCCACTTCCCTCTTGCCCACGGTGGAGGAAGCGGGGAAGGAGGGGTTCAGGAAGGCCCTCGAGGGGGCCTGGGGGGCTGTGCCGCTCTACGTCCAGGACCCCACGGGCATGATGGTCCTCCTGGACGAGGCGTTTCTCCGCCACCTGAAGCCCGATGGCCGAGAGCGCTTCCTTTCCTGGCTCCCAGACCTGGTGCGAAACCCGGAGGAGATTTGGCTGGTGCCCATGCGGAAGGTGGACGGGCGAGCCGTGGTGTTTCGCCTGCGCTACGTCAAAGTTTACCAGCACGAGCGCCTGCGGAACGTCTTGCTTGTGGGGGAGTTCCAAAAGGGGGTGTTGGTGGCGGGGTACACGTTCATTGAAACGAGCGATGAAATGTACACCAACAAGCAACGGCAAGGGTTTCTTCGTTTCGCTAAATAGCTGGCAGCCGGCTCCTGGAAGCCGCTGCGTCCTGCACCGGGGTATCGGGAACCCAGGCCCACCCCGGTGGGTTAGCCCTATCTTATCACGCCCCCACGCCGGAAGTAAACGGGGGCTTGCGCTAGAGCCCGCTCTGTGCTAGGCTACGGCTAGAATCGGCATACTCTAGACCTCCGGGTTCACCCCGGGGGATTTTTCGTGCCGCCATGAGGGTCCTAGGCTCGTTCACCACGGAGATTCCCGCGGGTATCCCGCGGGAGTTCCGCATCTTCCCCTTCGGAAAGGTGGAGACCACCAAGGGGGTCTTCTACTTCACGCCCGAGGACGCCCAGCGCGTCCTCCAGGCCTGGCGGGACTGGGGGAACCGCCTCTCCATTGACTACGAGCACCAGGCCCTGGAGCCCGTGGCCAACGGCCCCACCCCGGCGGCGGGGTGGTTTGACCTGGAAGTTCGGGCGGACGGCTTGTGGGCCGTGAACGTGGAGTGGACGCCTCGGGCCCTGGAGCTCCTGCGGAACCGGGAGTACCGCTACTTCTCTCCGGCCTTCCGGGTGGAGGACGGCCACATCGTGGAGCTCATCAACATCGCCCTCACCAACTTGCCCGCCACCAAGCGCATGGAGCCCCTGGTGGCCAAGGCGGTGCCCTTCAAAGGGGGCGAGGTGGTGGACGGCTCTTGGGACGCGGACGCCGCCATCGCCCGGGTGCGGCGGTGGGCCTCCCGGGACGGGTCCGGGGAGAAGGAGACCATTGACTGGGAGAAGTACCGCCAGGCCTTCGCCTGGTACGACGCGTCTGACCCTGAAAACTTCGGGTCCTACAAACTCCCCCACCACGACGTGCGGGACGGAGAGCTGGTGGTCCACAAAAGGGGGGTGATCGCCGCCGCTGCGGTCCTGCAGGGGGCCAGGGGCGGCGTGGACATCCCCGATTCGGACGTGGCCGCGGTCAAGCGGCACATCGCCCAACACTACCACCAATGGGGCGAGAAAGCCCCGTGGGAAAGGGACGAGGAGGCGAAAATGACGCGAGTTCTGACGGCGCTAGGTGTAGAGGATGAGGTGGCCGCCCTCGAGGCCATCGCCCGGCTCAGAGCGGGGCTGGCCGAAGTGGTGGCCCTCACCGGCAAGGAGGACCCCCAGGAGGCCCTGGGCGTGGTCCGGGCCTGGAAGGAAGCCGCCCGCCAGGTGGAGGCCCTCACCGCCCGGGTCCGGGAACTGGAGGCCGAGCGGGAGGCCCGGGAGCGGGAGGAGCTGATCCGCCGGGGCAAGGCCGATGGGAAGCTCACCCCCGCCCTGGAGAAGTGGGCCAGGGAGGTGGATCTGAAGACCCTTAAGGGCTTCCTGGAGGCCGCTCCTCGTATCGTGGGAGACGGGGTCCGGGAACCCATCCACGAGCTTTCCTTGGAAGAGTGGAACAAGCTCTCCTACAAGGAGCGGGAACGCATCTACCTGCAAAACCCTGACCTTTACCGGCGCATGCAGGCGCTGACGAGGAGGAAGTGAGATGGCTGTGACGACCCGTAGCCATCTAATCATCCCCGAGATATTGGCGGACGCCGTTCGGGCCGCCTGGCCCAACCGGGTGGCGTTCAAGGGCACTCCTGCGGTGGTGGAGTCCCCCACCCTGCCTGGCGGGGTTAGGGGCGGGGACACAGTGAAGGTCCCTTACTTCAATGCCATCGGGGAGTTTGATGATGTGGCCGAGGGGGTGGCACTTACCCCAGTCAATATCACCATGACTGCCGAGACCGCCACCGTCAGGCGGGCGGGCAAGGCGGTGGAGATGACCACCTGGGCCGAGCTGAGCGCCAAATACGCCGACCCCTACGCGGAGCTGGCCCGCCAACTGGTGGAAGGCGCCACTCGAAAGTTTGACGCGGCGCTCATCGCCGTCGCCAACGCTACCGGGAGCGGACAGGTCACGGTAGACCGGAGCACGGGTACCATCACCTACGACGCCATCGTGGACGCCCTGAACGCCTTCGGGGATGCCCAGGTGGACGTGGCCGCCGTGGTGGTCCACTCTAAGGTGCTGGGGGACCTTCGCAAAGTGAAGGACTCCAACGGGCTGCCCCTGTTCGCCGATGCCCAGCAGGGCGGCCTTCCCAAGGTCTTGGGCCTGCCCCTTATCGTCTCCGACCGGGCTCCCGTCATCACCGGCACCCCTACCAAGTACGTGACGTTGTTCGTCTTGCGGGGCGGTCTCGCCCTTTGGTACAACGGCGAGCCCAAGATTGAGACTGACCGGGATATTCTGGCGGATTCCGATGTCATGGCCGTCAACATCTACTACGTGGCTCACCGCTACAGCCGGATGCCGGAGCACACCAAACCCCCTGTGGTCCGCCTCATCACTCAGTGAGGGTGCGTATGGGACTAGGCACACTGCGTCGCCACCGCTACCCCTCCTCCCCCAATGCCCAAGAGAGTGCCACGCCCATCCCGGAGGACTTCCCCGGGCGTGGCGCCCTCTTGGCCGCGGGGTACACCACGCTGGAAAGCCTCCGCGGCCTCAGCGAGGCCGACCTCATCGCCATCAAGGGGATTGGGTCCAAGTTGGCCAAGCAGATTCTGCAGGCCCTGGAGTCTGAATGACCTACGCCACCCGGGACGACCTCTTCCGCCTGGGGCTGCCCGAGGGGGCCCTCAGGGGCGTCTCGTTGTCCGCGATAGAGGACGCGCTGAAGGCCGCCTCCCGGTTGGCCGACTCCTACCTCCGGGCCCGCTACGTCCTGCCCCTCACCGCATGGGACGAGGCCCTGACCCGGGCGGTGGCTGCTATCGCCGCCTACGACCTCATGGCGGTCCGGGGCTACGACCCGGCCCGGGGGGCGGACGAGGTGCTGCGGTTGCGCTACGAGGACGCCATCCGCTGGCTGGAACGGGTGGCTGCCGGAGGGGCGAGTCCAGAGGTGCGGGACTCCTCTATTGACGTGGGTAGAGAACTGTTTGCCGCCGTGACCAGCCTTAGGAGGTGGCCGTGAGCGCTTCCATGAGCGGGGACTTCGCCGACCTCAGGCGGCTTATCCGCGCCGTCCGCCACCTGGCCACGCCCAAGGGCCAGACCGGTGTGGTGAAGGCGGCGGCCTGGGGAGCCTTGGGGGCCCTGGAAGAGCGGTTCGCCACCGCCACCGACCCTAAGGGCCGGCCCTGGAAACCCTCCCTCCGGGCCCAGCTGGAGGGTGGGCAGACCCTTTCAGATACCGGCCGGCTCCGCAGGAGTTTTAGCGTGCGGGCCACCGGCTCCTGGGGATTCGCCATCGGCACCAACGTCCGCTACGCCGCCCCCCACCAGTTCGGGGCCACCATCGTTCCCAAAAGGGCTCGCGCCCTCTGTTTCCGCCTGGCCGGGGGGCGGGGGCGGCGGAAGGGCGGCAAGGGGCGGTGGGTAACGGTGGCCAGGGTAACCCTCCCCCCTCGCCCCTTCTTCCCCGAGGGGAACGACCTGGGCCGCTACGCCCCCCACATGGCCGAGGCCATCCAGGCCTACCTGAGGAGGACGCTCGGATGATCCGCAACTTCTACGCCGCCCTCAAAGCGGCCCTGCCCGCCATTCCCTTCTACCTGGGGGCGGACGCCCTAGGCGAGCGGGCCGCCCCCCCTCGGCTGGTCCTGGTGCCCACAGACGAGAACTTCGCCCCCGCCAGCGCTATCACCGCTCCCCAAGTTCGCGCTAGCGTGGCCACCCGGTTGATGGGGCTTCAGCTTTGGCTTTGGGGCGAGGGGTACGAGGAGGTGGAGGGGATGCTGGCCGAGGTCATCACCGCCCTGCGCCGGACGTTCGGTCCCGGGGTGGTGGAGCTGGAGCGGGGCAGGTGGGAGGAGGGTGGGGTCATCTCCCGAGGAGTGGCCTACGTCCTGGACCTACGGACGCGTATGCCCGTGGCGGAAGCGCGTACCTACGTGACGCTTGAGGCCATCGCCCAGAGGTGCGGTGGCCTAGGAGGGTGATATGCCGAAGGAGAAGGAGACACAGACGCAAGGTCAAGAGGATGTTCGCCGTCCCCACGAGGAGTGGGCGGCCCAGAAGGGCACCCCCGCCTGGCTCCTCGCCGCTGCTCGGGTCAAGGCCGGGTGGGCACTGGGGCAGGAGGTGACGGAGATGGAGTTTGACCGGGCAGTTGAGGCTGCCCTCAAGGAGGTGATCCGCTGATGCAGCTTCCCGGTGTGAGCATCAACGTGCAGGATGGCAACCTGGGCGTCCTTCCCGCCCTGGGGGAGGGAGTCCACGTCAAGATCGGCGTGGCCCAGCAGGGGGCTGTGAACCAGGTCCAGGCCATCACGTCCACCAAGCAGGCCAGGGAGGTTTTCGGGGGCGGCCCCTTGCCCGAGGCCATCGCCGTGGCCATCGCCCAGGGCGCCGGGCTGGTCTACGCCGTCCGGGCCAACGCCAGCGTGGCGGGCACCATCGGCACGGTGCAGAAAACGGGCACGGGCACGGGCACCCTCACGGCTTCCGGGAGCCCCAACGACGCCTACGAGGTGGTGGTCAGGATCACCCGGGCCGGGGCTAGGGGCACCGCCGCCTTTGTCTATTCTCTGGACGGAGGCGACACCTACTCCCCGGAGGTCGCCGTTCCTTCCGGCGGCACCTACGCCCTCCCGGGCACCGGTATCACCCTCACCTTCACGAACGGAGCTAGCGGCACGAGTTTTGAGGTGGGGGACACCTACACCTTTACCACCACCGCTCCCGCCTACTCCCTCGCCGACCTCAACGCCGCCATAAACGCCCTCTTCGCCCAAGCCCAGCTGCGCTACGAGTTCGTCCACGTGGTGGGGGCGGCCACGCCCACCGTGGCCGCCGCCGTGGACGCCCGCATGGGGGAGGCCGCCCAGGCCCACCGGTACATCTGGGCCATGCTGGAGGCCCAGGACCAAGACGACAACAGCCTGCGCACCGCCTGGGCCTCTTTCGCCAGCGTCCGGGTGGGCGTGGGAGCGGGCTACGCCGAGGTGGCGAGCCCCCTCACGGGCCGCGTCCACCGCAGGCCCATCACCTGGCTCTGGGCCGGGCGCAGGGCGGCCAGGCCCGCCCAGGAGGACGTGGGCCGGGTGGCCTCCGGTCCCCTGGTGGGCGTGGTGAAGCTGCACCGGGACGAGTACGTGACGCCTGGGCTGGACGCGGCCCGCTTCACCACCGCCCGCACCTACCCCGCTTACGCCGGACACTTCCTCACCCAGGGACGCATCATGGCTCCCCCGGGCTCCGACTTTGAGCTGGACCAGTACAGGTCGGTGATGGACCTGGCCTGCACCGTGGCGTACCAGGCCGGGCTCAGGTTCGTGAACGAGTCCATCTTGGTGGACCCCGCTACCGGCGGCATCGCTGACCGGGACGCGAAAAAGGTGGAGGCTTACATCAGGGGCGTGCTGGCCACGGCCCTAAAGGGGAAGGTCTCTGAAGTGGACGGCGTTCCGGCGGTGCGGGTCACGGTGGACCGCACCGAGAACGTCCTCTCCAGCCGCCGCCTCCCGGTGGAGATAGCCATCGTGCCCCTCGGGTACGCCAAGTACATCAGCGTGACCATCAGCTTTGAGAACCCCGCCCTGGCGGTGAAGTGAGGAGGTGAGGAATGCAGCTGAATCCCAAGAAGGCCTACGACTACCAGGCCGTGGAGCTGATCATTGACGGGGAGACCATCCCCGTGGACGCCGAGGTGGAGTACAGCGTCCCGGAGCTCCAGGAGGAGTACCTTTACAAGCGGGGTAAGCCCGTGGCCCGCACCCCCGGCATGCAGGAGCCCGTGGAGGTGACGGTCAAGCTTCCCGCCGACATTTGGCACCAGCTCCTGGACAAGTGGGGCAACAACTACCGGATGCGGGAGTTTGACATCCAGGTCATCTACGCTGACACCGACGGCGTGACCACCGTGGACCTCATCCGCCAGTTCCGCCCTACCTCCGAGAGCGTGAGCGTGTCCAGGGGTGCGGAGCCCATAGTAGTGGAGCTAAGAGGGAAAGCACTGGACGTGTGGCCTCGGAGCAAGAACCCCCTGGCTAGGTGAGCATGGAGACCCTAGAGCGTCTAGAGGGCGAGGAGCTGTACCTGGCTAAGGGCTCCTGGGGTGAGGCCAAGTTCCGGCCGCCCCAGGAGCCCGAGTTCCGCCGGTTCGTGGCCACCAGCGCCCGGGACGGGGCGGACCTGTACGCCGCCCAGAAGGCCCTGGTCATGGACTGCCTGGTGGAGCCGGACCGAAAGGCCTTCTCCCAGGTCGTGGCCAAGCGCCCTGGGCTGGTGGTCAAGATCGCCGCCGACCTCATCGCCCTGGCCCAGGACGAGGAGGCCCGATTTCTGGAGCGCGTCGGCTGAGAGGGCCGCAGAGATTTTGAAGCGGAGGGACCTGGTGGCGGCGGCGAGGGCGCTCTGGGCTTACGCCCGAGGCTACCGGGACCAGGAGGCGGGGGCCGGGGCCGTCCTGACCGCCGCCCACTACCTGAGCACCATCCCCAGCGATGAATAACGCCCTGGAGTGGATCTTCCGGGTCAGGGCCCAGGTGGCGGGCATCCGGGCCGCCGTGGCGGACCTGACCCGGGTCCAGAAGTCCCTGGAGGGCGTTCGGGCCTCCAGCGCCAGGACAACTTTACCCCGCCTTTACCTGACCGGGGTGGGGTCGGTGCTGGCGGGGTTGGCCGCCGTCGAGGCGGGCTACCGCAGACTGGCCGGGACGGCGGGCTGGGCCGTCCGCCAGATCACCTCCCTCCCCGGCTTGTTGACGGCTGGGGCGGTGGGCCTCGGGGCCAAACTGGTGTTGGACGCCGTGGCGTTCCGCCAAAACACCGAGGTGGCCCTTCAGACGGTTTTGGGGTCCCGTGAGGCCGCCGCCAAGGCCCTGGAGGAGGCCACGCGCTTCGCCGCTCGGACCCCGTTCACCACGCAACAGGTGGTAGCCGCGTATAAACGCCTGGCCATCGCCGGGTTCAAGCCCATAGAGATTCCCGTCATACTCCGGGGAGTGGGCGACCTCTCCGCCATGCAGGGGTTCTCTCAGGAGGCCGTTGACCGCATCATCACGGCCCTCACCCAGATTCGCGCCAAGGGCCGGGTCCAGGGCGAGGAGCTCATGCAGCTGGCCGAAGCCGGAGCCCCGCTGGCCAAAATCTACGAGCGCATCGCCGCCCGTCTGAGCGTGACGGCCGAACAGGCCAGGGAGCTGATAAGCGCCGGGCGGGTGTCCGCCGACCTGGGCATCGTGGCCGTCCTGGAGGCCATCCGGGACACGGTGTCCGGGGGGCGGCTAGGCGGCCTCATGGACCAGTTTGCGGACACCCTGACCGGGCTGTGGTCCACCCTCAAGAGCCGCCCGTTTGAGCTTTTCAAGGACATTCGGGTCGGGCCCCTGGAGAACCTCCTCCGGAACCTCGTGGCCATCACCGATACCACGTCCAGCCTGGGCCGGCGGCTGAAGGCGGGCTTGGAGGGCGTGATCGGGGTTGGCGTGGAGAGCCTGTTCGGGCCCCTGGCCAAGGCCACGGACCCCAGAGCCTTGGAGCCCGCCCTCACCGCCTGGCTGGACCAGCTCAAGGGGTGGGCCCGGCAGTTGGGGCCCACCCTTCGCGCCGCTTGGGCGCAGGTGCGGGAGTTCATAGCCGGGGTTAGAGACGCCTTCGCCATCATGCGGGAAGCTTGGGGCTATCTGCGCCCTGTCCTGGCCTTCGTGAGCGGCCTGGTGCGTCCCCTTGGGGAAACCGAGGTCCAGACGGCGGGGGCGGCCTCGGGCTTCACCCGCCTGGCCGGGGCGGCCCTGGGGTTGGTGGCGGCCTGGAAGCTCCTCAACGTTCTGACTCTGGGCCTACCCAACGCTCTTCTACGGCTGAGCGCGGCGTTCCTGCGAGTAGGGGCCGTGCGCCTGCTTCCTGGACTCCGCCCCGCTCTGGTTCAAGCGTGGGGCACGTTGAGGGCTTTTCTTCCTCGCATCCTTACGGGAGTAGGGCAGTTCTTGCGGGTGGAGGGTGTGCGCCTGCTCCTTGGACTTCGCCTCGCTCTGACTCAGACGTGGAGTATCTTGAGGACTTTTCTTCCTCGCATCTTTATGGGGTTGGGGCGGCTCCTCGTGGGGCTGGGGCCGTGGGGGTGGCTGGTAAGCGGGGCCATCACGGCGGGCTACCTCATCCTCAGAAACTGGGACCGGGTTCAGGGGTGGTTCAAGGGGATGTGGGCCTCTGTGGCCGGGTGGGCGAAGGGCGCTTGGGGCGGCGTGGTCCAGACGGCCGGTGGGGCCTGGGCCAGGGTCGCGGGCTGGTTCTCCGCCCTGGCGGATAAGGCCCGCTTTACCTGGCAGGTCATTCTGGCCGCGGCCAGGGACGCTTGGCGGGGGCTGCGGGACATGGTGGGTGGGGTCGTCAACTCCATCGTGGACTGGTTCAAGAGGCTTCCGGGCGGCATCGTGGGGGCCCTAAAAGGGCTAGGAAGCCAGCTGGTGGAGGCCATCAAAGCAGAGGTGGCCAAGGTGCCTGGCGGCGAGCTCGTCCTCCGGGCCCTCACCAGCGTCACGGCCGGGGTCCGGCGGGTGTGGGAGGCCGGGGCCACGGTGGCCGGAGCCCTGGCTCGGGGGGCGAAAGACGTGCTCCAGGTGCGCTCCCCCTCGAGGCTCTTCGCCCACTACGGGCGGATGGCCATGGCGGGCTTGGCCCTGGGGGCTACCGCCATGGTCCCGGCGGTAGCTCGGGTCATGGAGGCCTCCATGCAGCGGGCAATGCCCGAGGTAGTAGCTTCCACGGTAGCTCCTCAGGTGGAAGCCCCTGTGGTGGTTCCTGAGGTTGCCACTCCCACAGTAGCTCCTCGGATGGAAGTTCCCCGAGTCGTGCCTCAGGTTGAGGCTCCTGTGGTAGCTCCTCAGGTGGAAGCCCCTGTGGTGGTTCCTGAGGTTGCCACTCCCACAGTGGCTCCTCGGGTAGGGACTCCCGTCTTGCTTGGCCCTATGGCATCGGTGAGGCCTCTCGCCTTCCAGATGGTCACAGCCCTGCCCCGCGTAACCCCGCCCACGCCTACCCTCCCGCCCATTCGGATGGAGGGTCCCACCCTCAGCGCCCCTCAGGTCAAAGCGGAAAGGAATGTGGTCGTGAACATCACCGTGGATGGGGCTCGGGACCCCAGGGCCGTGGCCCGGGAGGTGGTGAAAGCTCTGGACGAGTGGGCCGCCGGGCGCATCGTGGTGCGGGGCCTGGAGTTCCTGGCGTTGGAGGACGGTCATGCATGACGAGATCGTCATCGTTGGTCAGCGCCGCTGGCGCATAGCTCCTGACCCCCAGGCGGACATCGTAGGGGAGTGTCGGGTGACGGTGCGGGGTGGGGGGTTGCGGGAATCCATCGTGGAGGTGCCAGGCCAGGACGGCGTGGTCACCACCCGTCTGGGCTACGCCCCCGCCGAGGTGACGGTGGAGGTGCGGGTGGCTGACTTCCGCCAGCTGGATCGGCTCCGCCAGTTCGCCGAGCACTACCGGAACAGGCGGGGGGCGCAAAAGCACGATCCTGTTCAGATAGTCCACCCCGCCACGCATCGGTGGGGGATTGCAGAAGTGTACCTCACCGACATAGAGGAGGCCCCCCTTTCCTGGAAGGAGGGCTACAGGCTGACCTTGACCTTCCGCGAGTGGTGGCCGGAGACCAAGCGGACCACCCAAAAGGCCAAAACCCAGAAGGGCGGCTCCAGTGAGGAACCCATGCTCGGGACTGGAGTGAGCGTTCTGGAAGTGGACCGCCCGTCCAAATCGCCCCCTAAACCTTGACCATGCCCGCTTTTACCCTAAACAACAGTCCCATCGCCTCGGGATACCTGAGCCTGCCCCTCCGGGGGAGGCCTGTGGGGGGCTTCATTGTGGCGGAGCCATGGGAAGAGCGCCAGCTCCAGGACGGACAGGCCACTCTGCGCATGGAGCTGGACGACCAGGTGGCCACCTGGCAGGGCACCGTCCGCCTCTCCCCCCACTCCGAGGGCTGGACGGTGGCCCGCTTCGTGGGCGGGGTGGACGGGCTAGAGAAGCCCCTCAAGCCCCGCTACTACGAGAACATCCCCTATCGCACCGTGCTAGCAGACGCCATCCGCGAGGCTGGGGAGCGGCCTGGAAAGTTGGAAGTGGAAGGCGTGGCCGCCCGGTACGTCCGGCGGGCCATGCCCCTGGCGGACCTCCTGGAACTCATGACCCCAGAGGGAAAGGTCTGGTGGATCAACGAGGAAGGGGAGGTAGAGGTCGTAGCTCCCGCTTGGGCCGCGTCAGGGCCGGCCTACGCCGTGGAAGAGGTGGATCACGGGGCCTGGGGGGTGGTCATGGACCTCACTCTGCGCCCCGGCACCACACTGGAGCTCTACCTGGGCGGGGCCAAAAGCCAGGTCCGGGTGGGGCGGGTGGTGCACCGCATAGAACCTCGGCGGCTCGTGACGGAGGTGTGGCGTGCGTGAGCGGGCTAAAAGGGCCTTGCGCCTGCTGACCCGGCCAGAGGAGCTGGACTACGCCCTCCTCTACCCCAGCACCGTGCTGAAGGACCACGGGGACATGCACCTGGACCTCAGGCCAGACCACATCGCCCTCCCGGATATGGTGCGGGTGCCGCTCCGGCTCTTTTTGCCTGGGGCCTACGTGAAGGTGCGGCCTGGGGGGCGAGTCCTCTTAGGCTTTGAGAAGGCAGATTCCGCCCGCCCCGTGGCCTACCTGTGGGAGGCCGGGGCGGTGCTAGTGGTGGAAGTCCGCACGGCGGGCGGGAGGCGGGTGCGGCTGGACGACGAGGCCGGCGTGACCCTGATCCAGGATCCCGCGCTGGTGCGGGTAGAGGCTCCCCGAGTGGAGCTGGCCGGAGGCGGTCCTCCTGTGGCCAGGGTTGGGGACATGGTGCAGGTTGGAAGCGCTGTTGGGACCATCATATCGGGCTCGTCCAAGGTGTTCGCGGGGTGATTTATGACCGACTTCGGCACCGATCTGACTGCGCTACCAGAGCTGAGGTTTCAGCTCAAAGAGGGCCTGGCCAACCTGGGGGAGGCCTTGGCCAGGCGATTGCTTACCCCGAGAGGGGGCCTTTTCTACGACCTCACCTATGGTTTGGACCTGCGCCGGTATTTGAACGAGGTCCTGGACGAGGCCACAGAGTACGAGATGAAGGTCCTGGTGGAGCAGGAACTGGAAAAGGACCCTCGAGTCTACCGGGCCACGGTGGAAGCGGTGGCAAAAGACCTCAAGCGCATCTACTTGGACGTATTGGTGGAGACCGCCGCGGGCCCTTTCCGCCTAACCGTGACCGTGTCTGACGTGAGCGTGGAGGTGCTACGTGCCCAGCCTGCGTGACATCCTCACCCCCAAGAGCCGGGACGCCATCCTGCAGGAACTCATAAATCGCTTGCGGGAAAAAGGCTTCCCCATCACCGACTGGAACCCCGGTGGGGTGGGGCGGACCATCCTGGAAATAGAAGCCGCCGCCCTGGAGGACCTCTACGCCATGGTGCCGGCCATCGCCGCCGGAGGGTACCTGTCCACCGCCCAGGGCCCCTGGCTGGACCTCTTGGTGGAGAGCGCCTACGGCCTGCAGCGGCACCCCGCCACCTTCGCCCGAGGTCGGGTGGTCCTCACCGCTGAGCCGGGCTTCGGTCCCTACACGCTGGAACCTGGCGACCTCTGGGTGGGCACACCGGGCGGTTTGCGCTACTACAACATCACCGGGGGGGTCCTACCCGTGGGAGGCACTTTGGAGGTGGAGGTCCAGGCCGAATCCCCGGGAAGCCGGTACAACGTGCCCGCAGGGACGATATCCATCACGCACACGCCCCTGCCCGGGGTCAGCGTCACCAATCCTCCTGACTGGCTCCTGGAGGCGGCCCGGGACGAGGAGACGGATGAAGAGCTGAGGAGACGGGCCCGCCTTCGCTGGACCAGCCTGGGCACCGGGGCTACCCGGGCAGCCTATGAGTTTTGGGCGCTGAACGCCCACCCCGCCGTCACCAAGGTCCGGGTGCTGGACAACCACCCTCGAGGCCAGGGCACGGTGGACGTGGTGATCTGGGGAGAAGGCGGTCTGGGCGCCGACGTGGTGAGCGCCGTGAACGCCTACATCCAGGAGCGGCGCCCTTTGACGGCGAATGTGGCCGTCTACTTGGCCACTCCCAGGACCGTGAACGTGGTGGCCACGGTCTACGCGCGGGCGGGCCATCTCTCTCAGGCTCAGGCTGCCGTGGCGGAGGAGCTGGCGGCGCTTCAGCGGGCCACGCCCATTGGCGGCACCCTCTATCGTTCCGCCCTCATAGAAGCGCTGTTCGCCCGCCCCTATGTGGTGAACGTGACCCTGGCCCAGCCCACCAATGACGTGGCCCTGGGAGCGGTGGAAGCCCTGGTCCTGAGCCCGACCCTCACCTGGGAGGAGGTGGCGGGGTGAGTTACCGGGGGATGAGCTACCGGGAATGGCAGAAGCGGTTGGCTTCAGCCTGGCTCCAGCAGGGGGCGGGAGGGCGCTTCCTGGAGGGCCTGGGCGAGGCCAAAGACGGCCTGGCGGAACACGTGCGCCAGGCCGTCCTGGCCCGCACGATCCAGCGGGCCCCTGAGGACGCTCTGAACGTCATCGGCGAGGAGCGCCTGCTCCCGAGGTTCCCCGGCGAGTTCGTGGAAGCGTACCGGGTCCGCCTGCTAGCGGCGTGGGAGTTTTGGCAGAAAGCTGGCACTCTTCTGGGGCTCGCGCTTTGGCTCCGAGCGGCGGGGTACGAAGCCCACGTCTGGGAGTTGCGCTACTACAACCCCTCCCTCTGGGCCGAGTTCGCCGTCTACCTCTGGCCCTATCGCCCCGAGTGGACCACCGACCGCTGGGACGATGGAGGAACGTGGGACGATGACACTCACTGGGACTACACCCTGAACGGGTTAGAGCCCATCCGCACGCTGGAGCTCATACGCGAGGTGAAGCCCGCGCACGCACGCCTGCGCTTCATCTCCTACATCCCCGGGCCGCGAGACGCCTGGAATGACCCGGGGGTGTGGGACGACGGGGGGGCGTGGAACCCAGAACCCGTCTACATTGCTGGGTCGTTGGACGTCTGGAACGACGGAGAGGTTTGGGACGACGGTGGGGTGTGGGATACCTACCCCATCTAGACCACGTAGAAGGAGGAGGATATGCCGAAGAGGATCCATCCGCAGGACCAGTGGGAAACCGACTTTCAGGTGCCGCTTCCGGGCGAGCCCCGGAACATCGGGCCGCTGGAGACGCTTTTCCAGCGCCTCCTAAACCGCACCGAGCGGCTGAAGAACCGCCTCGGGGCCATCCTGGGCCTGCCCTGGGACGCCACGCCGCCGGACACCCTGGCCGGGCTTGCGGGGCGGGTGGGCACGTTGGAGAGCAACCAGGGCGGCACGACCCTCTCCGCCCACCGCACCGCTCCAACGCTGGACCACCCGGACGGGAGTGTGGTGTCTGCGAAGCTGGCCAATGGGGCGGTTACTACGCCCAAAATCGCCGATGGAGCGGTGACAACGGCAAAGATCGCCGATGGAGCGGTGAATGCGGCGAAGATCGCCGATGGAACCGTGGGCACGACGGAACTTGCCGATGGGGCGGTCACCACACCCAAAATCGCCAACAACGCCGTGACCACGGCAAAGATCGCCGATGGAGCGGTCACCATTCCAAAAATGGCCAGCGTTTCCGCCGACCCCACCCCCGGCACCCTGGCCCTGAGGAACCCTCAGGGGGCAGTGCAGGACGGGGCTACTCAGTCCTACCTCAAGGTACGAAAAGTCGGAGGGATATACAGCTGGCCTACACCCAATAAATGGCTCCGGCTAGTACGGTGGATTGGGATATCCGAAAACTATAGGGGAGCGCTCGCCGACCTGTACATCCACCGTGTGCAGGACAAGAACATCGGCTCTAGGCTCCGGGTGAGGGTGGCTACTAACGAGAGCGGTGCACTAACATCCCCGACCATCGCTATAGCGAACGATCACAGTGCGATCATAACAAACGCTATACTGCTACAGACAGATGCGAACACGCTGGAGCTGTGGGCCTACTTCCCCTGGGGCAACGTGTATGTGAGCGGGGTGGTGGGGTCTAGCCTGGGGGATATAGAACTCACCCCCTACGGGACCGTTACTGACCTCGTCCAAAACGATGCCCCTACCCCAGTCTCCGGTGGGCTGTACCTGGAGTGGGTCACGGCCACGGTGGACCAGACCCTGCTTGGCCCCGGATACATCGTGGCGGCAAGCCGTGGAATCACCTCGGGCTACATCCGCTACGACAACGGCATCCAGATAGCCTGGGCCACCATCACCGTGGGGAGCGGCACCTGGACGTTCCCGGCGGCGTTCGCCTCCAATCCGCGGATTCTGGCCACGGCCCAGGACACGGTCCCCAGGCTGGCCACCATCACCAGCGTCTCCACCACGGCGGCCGGCATCCTCCGGACCGATTTATCCGGGACCACGCAGTCCGGCACGGTGCACCTATGGGCCATCGGGCTGTGGAAGTAGGAGGTGAGCCGTGACTAGGGTGATAGAGCATGAGCAGGTTGGTCTCCCCGGCCACACCCTCTCCTACGTCCTGGACGGCTACACCCTGACCATCCGCTACGATGGCCAGGAGCACGTGGTGGACCTCTCCAATGTGCCCCCCGAGGGGTTGCCCCCCGGCGGCGCGGCCCTTCCGGCGGCAGCGTTCCTGGGGGCCGAGTGGGACGGGGAGGACCTGGTGGCTCACGTGGTGGTTTGGAAAGGCGATGGTGTGACGCTACCGGTGGAAGTGGAGGAGGTAGAGGATGCGTAGCATTTTAGCGGCATTGGTTCTGGTTTTTGGCTTGGCCTTGGCCCAGAACACGAGCATCCCCACAAACCTGGCCGACTGGTTCGTCTCCCAGGCCTCCCTGGCGGCCGTGGTGGCCGCCCTGGTGGCCCTCGTCCGCAAGCACGTTTGGAAAAGCCTGGACGGCGTGGCGGTGGTAGCGGTTAGCCTGGCGCTGGGCATCGTCCTGGCCTACCTAGGCCATCGCCTGGGCTACCTAGGGGCGGACTGGTTTGTCTTCGGTCTGACGGCGGGCCTCCTGGCCTCCGGTGGCGTAGATGCCCTCCGGGGTATCGTGAAAAGGGGTAGTGGCAGTGCGCCTGAAAACGCTGGCGGCGCTCCTCCTGACGCTGAGCGTTCTCGCCTCCGGTAGCGCCTTGGCGGGGGGCCGGGCGGCGTGCCGGATGGTCTACGGCCCCCCGCTTTGGGGAGTCTGCTATGCCGAGCAGGTCGTCGTGGCGGCGGGTCCTCTGGAGGTTGCTGTGGGAGCGGAAATCCGCACGTGGCCGGAGGTGCAGATGGGGGTCTACACGGTCCTCGGGCTCTACTTCCCAGGCTGGTGGGCCACGGTGGAGGTGGGAAGGAGCCTAGACTCGTGGCGGTGGGCTTTCGGGGCCGGAGTGAGGTGGTAAATGGAGGAGCGGGTATACCAGCGGCTGGAATCCCTGGAACGCACCCAGGAACGCCACTCCGCCCTGCTTCAGGAACTCCAGCGGCGCATGGACGGGGTAGAGGAGATGAGGGACGACCTGCGGCGGGTGGAGCAGGCTCTGACCCGGCTGGAAGAGCGGCTGGAAGCCATCCTGGGCCGGATGCAGACCTGGCAGACCTTGGTGTGGGCGCTCCTCGTCATGGTGGTCAGCGGGCTGGTGGCCGCCGGGTTTGAACTGTTAAGGAAGTGACTATGCGCATCGTCCATCCGTTGGGGCGGGCTGACGTGGCCCGCATAGACGCTCGTTTTTTGGACCCGAACTACCCCGTCTGGCGGCGGCAGGCTGGGCTGAGTCCCGATGAGCACCCCGGGGTAGACCTGAACATTCGCGGTACCTCGGGGGACCAGGACCTTGGCTGGCCCGTGGTGGCCGTCACGCTGGGCCAGGTGGTGCACGCTCGGACGCATAGGGTCTGGGGCAACATCGTGCTCCTGGAACACCCCACCTGGCTAGCCCAAAAACTCGGGTACCCGGCCCTCTATAGCCAGTACGCCCACCTTCACCAGGTGTGCGTGCGGGAGGGAGACGTGGTGTGGCCGGGGGAGCCGATTGGGAGCGTTGGTAAGGGGGACCCCGCCCGGCCATTTATGGCCCACCTCCACTTTGAGGTCCGCGCCCGTGGCCCCCAAGACCTCCCTCCCGATGCGTGGCCTAGAACCAAAACCGCCATCCTGGCCGCCGGCTACCTGGACCCCGAGGTGTTCCTGAGCCGCGCCATGAGCCCCGCCCGGCGGTACGAGTTCCCTCGGGGGGTGGTCTATGGCCCTGATGGGCAGGTGGTGGGGCCGGTGGTGGTGAACCTGGAGAACCCAGAAAAACCGCAAGTGCGGGTAGTGTAGCAGGACTGTAGCAGGTCATCCTTCAACCCGAACCCAGACCCTCAAAAAGGTGCCTTCAGATGCTAGTGTGTACCAGATGGTGCGCTGGAGTTCATATGGATCGCACTCAGGAGGTCACGGGTTCGAGTCCCGTCGGCTCCACCAGCACCAGGACGATGTTTTCGCCTCCTGGGGGAGACTCCAGGGGGCGGCTGTGTAGTTATGGGTGTAGCAAAAGGCTAGGTGCCCCAGGTCTCAGGGAGGTAGTTCCCCTTTTGGAGGAGGAACCTGCCGTGCCTCTCTTATTGATCTGCCTATTGCCTGGCAACGGATTTTGACGGAGGGAAGCTACAGGTGGGCTAGGCCTCTTGGGCCACGTTGGCGGGCAACTTGGGAGGACGGTCCTGCCACTCCTCTGGGCGGAGGGCACCCCGCTTTAGGAGGGCATCTAGGGCCACCTGAAGGTGGGTCTTGGGGAAGGTAGCCTTGCGAGGGTTCCAGGCTTGGAGCCGTTTTTGTAGGCTAGCCCAGTCCCGGGCTCCTTCGTGGCGTACGGCCCAGTGAACCGTGGCCAGGAGTTCTAGGCCGTAAGGGGTTTCAAATCCCTTGACCCAGTCCGCCGCTCGGGTAGCGGCTTCGTCGGCCTTGGGGTAGTCGGCGAGGAAGAGGACGGCCTCGTTCAGAGCCTGGGGCCTGAGGTGGATTTGGGAAGCGCCCGTGCGGTCCCCGAAGCCCTGAATGTAGTGGCCCTCGAGGCGGGCTAGCACGTGGTTCAGGGGCTCGGCGTAGGGGCCAAACTGCTTGCGGGCGAAGTCAAGCTTTAGATCCAGGCCAGCTTCCTGCAGAAAGTAGGCCAGCTTCTGAGCCTCGAGGCGGCCCAAAGGCTCCCCCAATGCTCCGTATAGCCCGAAGAGCTTGAGCAGGGCGGCCCGTGCGGGGGTGAGGCGGGGCTTGGTTTTCAGAGGGACGATGGAGTGAGCTTTAGGGTTTTCCACTGGCTCGTAAACCCAAACCTCCACGCCCTCAAGGGTCTCGAGGGCCTCCTGAATACGTTGTTTGACCTCGGGCCAAGGCAGGCCTCCGTTCCCGGCCCCCAAAGGGGGCAGAGCGATAGAGCGGACCCGAAGCTCCTGGATCCGGCATACAAGGTCCTTGAGGCCCTCCTCTACGTATTCCATACGGGAAGGGTGGCGCCAGTGCTTCTTGGTGGGGAAGTTGAAGATGTAGCGGGGCTGGGCTAGGGGGCCCCGGTCGTAAACGAAGATGCGGCCAATCTGGACCTGGCCCCGCTCGCAGGCTTTCACGTAGGCCTGGTAGTTGTCTGGGAAAGCCCGTTTGAACTGCAAGGCCACCCCCTTGCCCATGACCCCCACGGTGTTCACCGTGTTCACCAGGGCTTCTACCGGGGCCTCGAGAAGGTTGCCTCGCACGAAGCGGAGCATGAGCCCTTCTATTCTAATAGTACCAGCTTCGGCGCACCCGCACCGGGGGATGGGGAAGATGGGGGAACTGGGCAAGGATGCTCTCCACCTGGGACTGGATGGTTTCATCTATTACGCCGATCTCCTCAACGAGTTCCCAGGGAAAAAAGTCCTTGACCAGGAACTCGGCCTGCTTTTTCTCGCGCACATTGGCCCAGTAAGAGGCCTGGATGGCTTGCCAGTCTAAGGCTTTCAGGTGTTCTAGCTTATGGAAGAAGCGAACGTACTGCACGGCCGCATGGCGGTCCGTGAACACGAAGGGGATGCGGGCTTTCGCCACCTTTTGCGCGGAGGAGACCAGGTGCAGGATAGGACGCTGGCCCCCTTGATAGTCGGTTTGTTGTGTGTGAATGGCGTAGAGCATTGGGGAACGGGGTCGTGTAAGCATTTATGTGTAAGGGCCCGTGTTTAATAGGGGGGCACACCTTCGGTAGAGGAGGTGCCCCATGGACCAGGATACCTTGCGGTTCTTGCTGAGGGAAGCGGTGCGGGAAACGGTGACCGAGGTCCTACAAACCGTCCTGGAATTGGACCGGACGGCCTTCCTGCAGGCACACGGGGGCCGCAGGAACGGCTACTACCCCCGCAGGCTGGAGACCACCTTCGGCCAGGTGGACTTGAAGGTCCCTAGGGA
>Ga0079995_1114739_pt1 | contig 32828 bp, 34 predicted proteins | sample FaiFalFF_MnMetaG_2_FD_69198 | JGI IMG/M metagenome (GOLD analysis project Ga0079995, IMG submission 69198) | Freshwater microbial communities from Yellowstone National Park, Wyoming, USA - Fairy Falls C (FF_Mn_C) (SPADES assembly) (version 4) | ecosystem: Environmental > Aquatic > Freshwater >...
AACGGATTTCGAGTCCGCCCCGTTCGTCCGCTCCGGCACCTCTCCACCTAAAACTAAATGTTTAATAATTTCACACAAACTTTTCAAATTTCTAATTTACAATTTCTCTGATTTTACTATCACTGATTTGTAAAATATCTTTTGGTTTTGGTTGCTCTAAAAAATTAAAAAAAAAGCAACAAAACCAAATTTTTTATTATAAATTCTTATTGCTATGCTGAAAAGGTTAGGTTTAGTGTTTTATTTGATTTCCGTAGTTTCGTCTGCTATCGGTTTTTCTCTTTTGATATTTTTTTTGAACTCTTGCGCTAAAAATGTGGAGGGAGCTGCTTCCGGTTCATTGCCTCAAAGCGCTTCTGTATCGGTTAGTGTTTCGCTACCTACAAATTTGATGTTTGCACCAACTCCTGAGGTTTTGGAAAGGAGGGAAAATTTTGTTTTTGGTATAGGTGCGTGGAACCTAAAACCCTTTCTCATAGCTGGATATTTGATGGAAGATTCTGTTCTTGGACTTGGTGCAAGTGTTATACCATTCAGCGGATTGAGGATTGAGTATTTCTCAGTAGGAGGAGATTTTTCTTATATGAAAATAGGTTTGAAAGGGCAGAACTCATTTTTAGGTTATGGAGGAGGATTGGGAGGTATGTATTCAAGAGATTATAATTGGTCTGAAAAAGGAGTAAGTAATACATTTTACGGAGGAAATCTTTATGGAATGGCACATCTTTATACTCAAGCCGAGGGTTCAAGTGTTGGTTTTTACATAAATTTGAGAGCAGGATATTACCATTACTTCTCAACATTCCTCAAAAAAGTATCTGAACAGATAAAACAAACCGAAGATCCTTATGCGAAAGTTAAAAATAACTTTGGAGATCTTTTCTTCACACCGGCTATTGGTATGACTGTAAGGATAGTTGGTGGAAGAGCAGGTTTAATATTTGAGCTAAACTTACCCCTCACAGCTGCGCTTATATTTGAGCCAGATTTGCATCCTTATGTCCCATCCTTTAATTTTGCTTTGGTTTTCTGAGAGATAATTATGGTTTCTGACAGTATTGTTATCAGGGTAGAGAGATTGAGGAAATATTTTCCGGTAAGAAGAAATATAAAAGAGTTGTTAAGACCTTCTTTCATAAGGGCTGTTGATGGGGTTTCCTTAGAGATAAGAAGAGGAGAATTTTTTGGGCTCGTCGGAGAGTCTGGATGTGGAAAAAGCACTTTGGGAAGGCTCATAGCAAAAATTATTCAACCAACATCAGGAAAAATAATATTCAACGGCGAAGACATAACTTTCAAAAAGCTCAAAGGAGAAAAAAGGAGAAAAATTCAGATGATATTTCAAAATCCTTTCTCTTCTTTAAATCCAAAAATGAAGGTAAAAGATCTCATACTTGAAGGGGTAATTATTCACAAAATTTATCCGAAAAGCAAGCTGAAAGAAAAATTGGAGGAACTTTTGGAATCTTGTGGATTAGGTATGGAATTTGCCGAGAGATTTCCAGATGAGCTTTCAGGAGGGCAAAGACAAAGGGTCGCAATTGCAAGGGCAATAGCGGTAGAACCCGAAGTTCTTGTTGCAGATGAACCAACATCTTCTCTTGATGTATCTGTAAGAGCTCAAATTTTAGAACTCTTTGAAGATATAAGAAGAAAAATGAACCTTTCAATTTTTTTCATAAGCCACGACATCCATACAATAAGAGCTTACGCCGATAGAGTTGCTGTTATGTATCTTGGGGAAATAGTGGAAATTGGTCAGAAAGATCAAATTTTTTCCCGACCTTTACATCCATATACATATATTCTCTTGAAATCTGTTATAGATATTCAAAAAGTTATAAACGAGGGAAGATATGAAATAGGGATGGAAAACATAGGAGAACCCCCCTCGCCACTTGAAGAGATAAAAGGATGTAAGTTTGCTTCAAGATGTCCTTTCAAAGACAAAATATGCGAAGAAAAAAAACCTGAACTTACTGAAATAGATGGAAGACAAGTCTCTTGCCACTTTGCAGGAAAGTTGAAATTATTGTAGAAAATGTAACAAAATGGAGACACAATAAAGATTTCATATTAAATTTCATATTAAGGATGTCTCAGGAATGGACAACGATAATAAAAATAGTTAATTTAACGAAAATTTTTGGAAAAGTTGTCGCAATAGAGAATATAACATTTGATATAGAGCGTGGAAAAATAACCGCTGTTCTTGGACCATCTGGCTCTGGAAAAAGTGTGCTCGTCAAACATATATTAGGGCTTTTAAAACCTACATCTGGTAAAATATTTTACAAAGGAATTGACATTTTTTCTCTTCCAGAAGAAAAGTTATACGATATAAGGCGTGATTTCAGTATGCTTTTGCAAGAAGGAGCTCTATTTGATGGAATGACCGTTGAAGAAAATATAGCTTTCCCTCTTAAAGTAAGAAAAATTCCAAAAGATGAAATAAAAAGAAAAGTTGATTTTTATCTTGAAAGCGTTGGACTTGGAGGATTTGGAAAAAGGTATCCTTCTCAACTATCCGGAGGTCAAAGAAGGAGAGTAGCTCTTGCGAGAGCTCTTGTGACGGAACCAGAAGTAATAATATTAGATGAACCTACAACAGGACTTGACCCTATAACAACAGAAAGCATAGAAGAGCTTATTTTATCTATCAAAGAAAAGCATAAGGAAAAAACTTTTATTCTCATAACACATGACCCATTTTCTGCTTTCAAACTATCTGATAATATAGCCGTTTTATTTTTTGGGAAATTGATCTTCTACGGAAAGAAAGATAAGGTCATATCTATGATGGACTCAAACAAGACTATATTCCAGATCTTCAAGAGAGCAAATTTAGATATTGCCAGAGCTGATCAATTCAATTGAATTGATTAAATCCATTTTTTTGATTTTGAAAATTTTGGTTTTTGTTGTTAATTTTTCACTGATATGCCCGTTGGAATTTTAGGAGCTGGTAGTTGGGGGTGGACGCTCGCACACATACTCGCAAGAATTAATAACTCTAAAATTATCATATGGACAAGAGAGGAAAAAGTAGCAAAAAGTATAAATGAACAAGGAATAAATCCTAAAAGATTCCGAGATTTTCCAATATATAACGGTAGAGTTTATGCTACAACAAATTTAGAGGAAGTTTTCTCAAACTGCGAAGTCATATTCGTAGCTGTATCTACATCTGCTGTGAGGGAAGTTATAAGGTCTGCTTCAAAATTTATAGAAGGTGACCATATAATAGTGAGTACATCAAAAGGTTTTGAAAAAGGTACAGGCAAACGCATGAGCGAAATAATAAAAGAGGAAAGTTGTTGCAGAAAAATAGGAGTACTTTCAGGTCCAAATCTTGCAAGAGAGATTTTGGAGGGATCCCCGTCAGCAGCGGTTGTTGCTTCAAACATAAAAGAGGTTCAAGAAAAAGTATATTCTATTATGCATTCTCCATTTTTCAGGATATACACATCTTATGATGTTATTGGAGTTGAATTGGGCGGAGCGCTCAAAAATATATATGCAATAGCTGCTGGTATAGCCGATGAACTTGGGTTTAAAGTAAATTCACTTGCATTTTTGCTTTCCCGAGCGGCAAGCGAGATGATGCGACTTGGAGTAAGACTTGGAGCAAAAAGAGAAACTTTCTTTGGTCTCTCCGGAATTGGGGATCTGTTCGCTACCGCTTCATCTGACCTTTCAAGGAACAGAAGATTTGGAAAACTTCTTGTAAGAGGAAAAAAACCAGATGAAGCATTGAAAGAAATAGGAGAAGCTGTTGAAGGATACTGGACAACCCATGTTGCTTTCAGCATGTCAGTGGAACTTGGGATAAATCTCAACATAGTTTCCGCACTATACAAGGTAATATTTTTAGGATATGATATTCCAACTGCAATCAGAGAACTTCTTTACGCAGAGGTAAAAGAAGAGTTCTGAACCGACCAATTAAATTATTTGAACTGACCAATTATACTACTCCGCTTCCTATAAGATCTTGGAGCTTTTTTCCTTGTTTTTTTAGCTCATTTTCAAGTTCTTCTGCGAGCTTTTGAGATTTTTGGGGATCAAGGAAATTTGCTGTTCCTATTTGAACTGCTGTTGCGCCTGCCATTATGTAATCTAAAATATCTTCTAATGAATATGCACCACCTGACGCTACTATTTTTATCCCCGGAAACCTTTCGTATATTTCAATTATACATCTTAAAGCTATCGGTTTTAGTGGGTATCCTGAAAGTCCTCCTTTGAAAAATCCTCCTTTTGAATCTCTAACTGCTGCTGGAATTGTATTTGTTAGAGTAAAAGCGTCAGCACCTTCATCTTTTGCTATACTGATAAGTCCGGGTAAAATTTCAGAAAACGGAGAAAACTTCACAATAAGTGGTCTTTTTGTTGATTTTCTCGCCAACTTCACTATTTTCTCAACTGATTTTGGATTAACTCCAAATTCTATTCCCCCCTTTTTTGTGTTAGGACAAGATAAATTGAGTTCGTATGCATCGGGTGGATTTTCTGCTTCAAATATCTCAATTACTTTTTTGTATTCTTCCTCTTTCTCTCCGAAAACATTCACTATTATTTTTGTTGGGAGTTTTTTGAGTTTTGGCATTATTGATTTTGTGAATTCGTAAGCACCAGGGTTTTGTAGTCCGATTGAATTTAAAAGTCCGACTGCAACTCCCTTTATTGTAAATTCCGCTATTCTTGGAGTTGCATTCCCCTCACGCGGATTCGGAGATACTCCTTTGGTTATTACCGCTCCTATTTTCTTGTAATCTATTATGTTTTCAAGTTCATATCCATATCCCGCTGTTCCTGAGGCGAGAAAAATCGGAGATGAAAATACTATATCTCCTATTGAAAAGGAAATTATATCTTCAATATTAGTCATTATTTTTTAGTATGCTCCTCTCCATCTTCTTGATTCAAGTGATGTTATTGTTAAAAATAGCATTCCTGCTGTAAATGATATGTAATAGATTAAGTCTCGGGTATCTATCATGCCATTTAAGAAATTCTGAAAGTGATCCATAAAAGATAAATATGCAATAATCTCTTTTAATGAACCTTCTAACGTTCCCCTTACCCATCCCAATACCCAGAAAAGAAGCAGTATTCCGAATGAGACTATAACAGATATAACTTGGTTCTCTGTAATTGATGATGCAAAAATCCCTGCTGAAATAAATGCTGTTGTCATGAGTAAAAGTCCGATATAAGCTGTTAGAATAACTCCTTTATCTGGTTCACCAAATTTAAGAAGTGGGATCATAAAAAGTGCAGATACTGCAAGGATGAAAACTATAAAAGATGACATTCCTAAAAATTTTCCAAGGACTATTTCCCATGTTCTCAGTGGTGAGGTGTAAATGAGCTCAAAAGTTCCTAATTTCTTCTCTTCTGCGAATGTTCTCATCGTTATCATAGGGACCAAAAATAAAAGCAAGACGCTCATATTTGCAAAAAGAGGTTTTATTACAAGGTCCTGAATGTTTATTCTCTCTGCAATAAAAGGTATTCTTAATGCCTGAACACTCAAAATTGTGTATAGAGCTATCACGCTCAAAAAAAAGTATGCAAAAATTATTGTAAAAATCCCTGTAATTACATATGCTATTGGAGATAGAAAAAGAGATCTAATTTCTCTTCCCGCTATTGTAAACATAATCAAAAAGATAAAATGCGTGAAAAAATTGTTAAAAATCTCAAAACTTTTGTTAAAAAAAATCTATCTTATCACTTCAAGCTCAAAATTTTTTCTGGATAAACTACTATGCCACTATTTGTTATTTCAAAAGGATGGCGCTTCAATGAGTGATTAGTTCCTCTAAATTTCAAAACTAAAATTGACCTTACAAGTTCTCCTTTGATCTCTTCAAGATCAAACCTTATTATTCCATCTGCAAGATGCTCAATTTCCTGACTCCACCCTACTCTATCTCCTGCCCCAATATGGGCTATTGCAAAAGTGGTTGCCCCAAGCCCCTGAACTAATCTTTTTATATGCAAAGTTATATTTCTCGGAGAAGCAACCTTATTATTCAAATATATAGGATTTATAGAATCTATGACAACTCTTTTTCCACCTACATCTCTTATTGCAGAGGCTAAAACCTCTAAAAATTCGTTAAGGTCAGATATATCTTGAACAGCATATTTTTCTTTTTCCTTGACCTTTCCGATAGCAGATGTAAAAGCATCAACAACTGCAAACTTTTTCTTTTCCTCAAATTCCGAAACTTTCCAACCGAAAGCTTCCATATCTTTTCTGAGTTGAGCCGGACTTTCATCTACCGAAACATAAACTGCTCCTTCACCGGATTTCAAACCTTCCCACAGAAACTGCTGAGCAAAAATACTTTTACCTGTTCCGGTTCCCCCCACAAGAACAACAAAACTTCTTTCAGGTATTCCTCCTCCCAAAATACTATCAAACCCCGGTATTCCTGATATTATTTTGTTCTGAAAAACTGAACTCTCTTTTGACGCCACTTCCATAACACTATTTTAATCTGCAAATTAGCCGAACCTATAACGAAGTTTTCAGGAAAATTTGATTTGCCCTTTCTTTTACTTCATAAACGAAATTCATTATTCCTGCTTATATTGAAAATTATAGGAGAAAAGAATTCTGGCGTCGCTAAATATGGATGAGTTTGAGGAAAAAATAAAGAGAAAACTTGAAGAGATGAGAGCGGATATTTTGTCTAAAACAAAAATTCCGCCACATATCCCTAAAGAAGAAAGGGCAGATATAACAGATCTTATTTCTGTTGAAAAAATAAGAAATGTAGAGAATATATCAATATCTATTCATACTGATACTTTAAAGCTAATAGAAAGAGCACTTGATAAAATTCAAAACGGGAATTATGGTTATTGTGAAATTTGCGGAGACAAAATTGATAAAGAAAGATTAGAAGAAGTCCCTTATACTAGATACTGTATAGATTGTCAGGAAAAAATAGAATTTGATAAAAGAATTTCAAAGATAAAGTATGAAATATACGATGAAGAAATATATTTCCAAATGCTATTACATGCCCTAGAAGGAGAAGATATAGAAGATGGAGGATATCGTATCTTTGTATCAGGAGAACAACCAGAAAAAAGAGTAGAATTAGAAGAAGAAGACCGAGAAAGAAAAGAAGAAAAAGCAAGAAGAAAATTTGTAGAGGGAAAGGAATTCCTTTTTAAAGGTTCATATGACAAAGCCATTGAATGCTTTACCCAAGCTATTAAGCTGGATCCTTATGATGCTTATTTCTACGGATGGCGCGGTTTAGCTTACTATAGAAAAGGAGAATATGACAAAGCTATTGAAGACTTTACTCAAGCTGGTGGAGCTCCTTCCTACTACTGGCGCGGTTTAGCTTATTTAAGAAAGGGTTTATACAACAAAGCTATTCAAGATTTCACAAGAGCTATTGATTTAAATCCAACAAAAGATAAATTTTATCAACAGCGTGGTTTAGCTTATTTGGGGAAAGGTTTATATGAAAAAGCTATTGAAGATTTCTCAAAAGCTATTGAGCTATATCCTTATAATCCAGAATATTATAGGAGCAGAGGAATTGCTTATGAGTTGATGGGATTATACGACAAAGCCCAAGAAGATTTCAAAAAAGCTATGGAGTTAGAAGAAGAAAAAAAGAAAAAGTAAGAAAGAATAAGTTTTTAATTTCTTTTTTCTTGCAAAAATTACACAAAACAAAAACAAAATGATTACATTTAAAAAGAAGGAGGTGATAAAAAAATGAAAGGAAAAAGCATATTGGCAATAGCAACTTTGGCAGTAGCAGGTATTATAGCGGTCAAATCAGATGCTTTCGCTTGCGGTGGAGGCAAAACTCACGGGCAAGAAGTCAAATCTGCCCCAACCTTTATGTCTCCTGTGATGCTCATGAGCGCAGAATCTGAAACGATAGAGAAAACAATAAAAGTAGATGGAATGACATGCGGCAGCTGTGCAAAATCAGTAGAAAGGTCCGTCAAAAAAGTAAATGGAATTGTAGAAGTTAAAGCAGACTACAAATCAGGAACATGCAAAATAAAAGCTAAAAAAGATGTTAATATGGAAGAAGTATTTAAGGCAATAGAAAAAGCCGGTTTTAAACCAGTAGGTGAAATATAAAAACACAACAAGAAAATAACACGGCTCATGCCTTTAAGTGGTCGGAAAGGGGGTGCTACAAATTACCCTCTGAAAAAAATCACAAAAATCAAATTTGCCCTTGTTGTATGTTTTATAAGCATTTTTTCACTCAATAATTCCGATAACTTAAAGGCATGAGCCAATAACACAAAACAAGACAAATAAACCGAAGCCAATTTTTATATTTTTATATTCTGATTTTGTTCAATTTTCCTGAAATTGCATAAATTTTGAAGTCTAATCTTTATTTTTCTTTTACTTTAACCAAGGGGGTATAAAAATATGTGGGCATGGCACTTTTATGAAAGAAAAAAACCTGTAAGAATAAGAAGGTCGGAACTTACATGTCCCGGAAACAACATGAAAATGATGACAAAGGCAGCTGAATCAAATGCTGACTGGGTTATGCTTGACCTTGAAGACACAGTTCCACCATCCGAAAAAGAAAAAGCAAGAGAATTAGTAGCCGAAGCACTAAACACACTTGATTTCAAGGGAAAAGTCAGAGCATTCAGACCAAACAACCTCAGAACACGATATTGGTATGAAGATATAATTGAAGTAGTATCAAAAGCAGGGAAAAACATAGATATAATCGTTATACCAAAAATATATGGTCCAGAAGAAATTGCTGCTGTTGACCAGCTTCTTACACAACTCGAAAGAAAGCTTGACCTTGAACCCGGAAAAATCGGACTTGAAGTTCTTATAGAAACTGCTCAGGCTCTTGTGAGAATAAAAGAAATATGTGAAGCTTCTCCAAGACTTGAAGCTTTAATTTTCGGTGTAGCAGATTTTTCAGCATCAATCGGAGCAAGAGAGATGAAAAAAGACCAACACATAAATTTCCTCTATGCGAAACAGTGCGTAGTAATTCACGCAAAAGCTTACGGACTTGATGCAATAGATTGCGTCACATTAGATTTCAAAGATGCAGAAGCAACAAGAAGAGATGCAGAGTGGGCAGCAAAATTCGGATTTGACGGCAAATGGGTAATCCACCCAGCTCAAATAGATATTGTAAATGAAGTTTTTACACCATCGGATGAGGAAATAAAAAGAAGTCTCAAAATAATAGAAGAATACAGAAGAGTTGAAAAAGAAAAAGGAGCATGGGCATTAGCAGTTGATGGTGAGATGGTTGATGCCGCCACAATACGAGTTGAATTCAAAAAACTCCTCGCCGCCAAAAAAGCCGGAAAACTTGAAAAACTTGACATACCAAAAGATGTATTTGAAGGCGTAGAGTTTGAAATAAAACACTAAAACTAAAAATGTTTTTGGATTTTGTATCATATCAGGTTATCGCCACTATCTTTTTCTGATTTCTAAATTTATTATACGATTTCAATATGGCTTTTGAAGAAAAAAAGAAAAGAATTGAGATAGAGCTTGGTAACAACCACGATGACGAAGCTATATATTTCCCCGAAGATAGACTTGAAATAATAAAAAATAGTATAGAAAACATAATAAGAGCAATAGGAGATAATCCTGAAAGAGAGGGGTTAAGAAAAACTCCTGAAAGATACGCAAGAGCTCTCACAGAAGTGCTATCTGGATACTTTCAATCACCAGAAGAAATAATAAATGGAGCTATCTTTGAGCAGGATTACAGTGGAATGGTTATTGTAAAAAATATAAGATTTTTCAGCATGTGCGAACACCACATCCTGCCATTTTTCGGAATATGCTCGGTCGCATATTTCCCCCAGGGCAAAATAATAGGTCTTTCAAAAATACCAAGAATAGTGAAATTTTTTGCAAGCAGATTACAGGTGCAAGAAAGAATGACGGAACAAATAGGTAAATTCATTGAGCAAACCGTTAATCCAGAAGGCGTAGCGGTCTATATATATGCGTCTCATCTGTGCCTTGCTATGAGGGGAGCAAAAAAAGAAGATGTCAAGATGGAAACTCTATATTTTTCTGGAAAATTTGAAAGAGACTTTGAACTCAAAAAAATATTCCTACAACAAATAAGAGATACCAGTAGCGACAACATAAACTCAATCTAACAGAATAAAATAAAAAGAAAAAATAATAATAGAGAAATAAATAAAGCAAAAGCTTTTATTGAAGAAAAAACAAACAAAAAGCGAAATAATAACTAAATTTATACTATGGAAACTCCTGAAAATATTCCCATCACAAAAGAATTAGACCTCCGAGGCACAATATGTCCGATGAACATAATTATTGCAAAGAAAGAAATAACAAAGATGAAAAAAGGGGAAATACTGAAAATAATCGTTGATTTCCCAGGAGCAAAAGATGATGTATCAAAAAGCTTGGAAAAAGAAGGACATAAAATTTTGAATATAAAAGAATATCAAACCCACGCTGAAATAATAGTTCAGGTTTAAGAAAATAATGGTTTAGGTTTAAAAAATCAGAGGACAAACAAAAATACCAGAAAACAGAAACTTCAAAGTAATAACCGAAAATCTGGGGAAAAATTTTTGATTTTATTGTAATTTCTGCTATAACTTCTAAAATGTCAAGCAATTTTTAAAGGAGGTGAATTAAAATGATGAATTCAAACATGATATCTAATAAAACAGGAAGGGTTTTATTTATTTTGGCAGCATTAATAGCTTTCGTAGGGGCTCTCGCAGGTAATGTATTAGCAGCAGAAGAAGTTCAAGCAGCAGCACAAGCTGCATCGGGGCAGCTCAGAGAGTTTGGTCTCGCAATAGGTGCAGGTTTAGGTCTCGGATTAGCAGCAGCAATCGGTGCTCTCGCTCAAGGTAGAGCAGTCTCATCAGCTATGGAGGGGCTCTCACGAAACCCGCAAGCATCAGATAAGATGTTCCTCCCTCTTATTTTAGGTTTAGTTTTTATTGAATCTTTGGTTATATATACCCTTGTTATTGCATTCTTCTTGCAAGGAAAAATATAGTTTTTTAAAATTTGAAAAGTAAGAAGAAAAAAAATAAGCTTTTATAAAGTTAATTTGCCCTGTCTCAATTAGGGGGATGATGTTAGGTCCTGATGGATTTTCAGGACTGCTATAAAAATGGTGCGTATTCGGTGGGACAAATATGAGAATACAAGTTATGTAAAGACTTTCCATTTTGTTGGGGTTGGGGGAAGCGGAATGTCTTCCCTCGCCCACATACTTTTAAAACAAGGATTCAAAGTATCAGGTTGCGATTTAAATTATTCCGAAACTATAAATAAGCTCGAAAAAGAAGGATTAGAATTTTTAGGAGAACACGATAAATCTCATGTAGAAAATTCAGATGTCATTGTTTTCTCATCAGCAGTACCAAAAGATAATCCCGAAATAATTGAAGCAAAAAGGAAAAGAAAAATTATTCTTAAAAGAATAGAGCTACTTGCAGAAATACTCAAATTCAGATACACAATTGCAGTCATAGGCTCACACGGAAAAACCACAACTACAACTCTTATTTCCCACACATTAGAAAAAGGTGGAAAAAACCCACTCGCAATAATAGGCGGAGTAGCAAAAAATGGAGAAAAAGTAAATATTGATAGCAACATAGCGGTAGTTGAAGTAGATGAATCAGATAACGACTTTCCCAAAATAATACCATATGCAACCGTCATCACAAACATAGATAAAGAACATTTAGAAAAATGGGGAGGATACGAAGGACTAAAAAAGGCGATACTGAAATTCGCAAAATCTGTTCCAATATGGGGTTTCGTAGTCGTAAATATAGATGACCCGGGAGTAAAAGAAATAGTAAATAAAATCCCAAGAAAAGTTATAAGATGTTCCGTAGAAACAAAAAGAGATGTTGAATTTTATGCAGAGAATATAAAACTTGGTCAAAAACCCTGCTTTGATATAGCTATAAAAATAGGAGAAGTAGAAGGTAAAATAGAGAATATAAAACTTGGTATCCCTGGACTACACAATGTATCTAACTCTCTTTTGGCTTTCGCCACAAGTTATCTTTTAGGTGTTCAGCCAGAAAAAATAAAGGAAGCTTTTGAGTCTTTTGAAGGAGTAAAAAGAAGAATAGATATAGTATTCAGAAAAAACGGAGTTTGCGTGATAGATGATTATGCCCACCACCCCACAGAAATCAAGGCAACCTTGAAAACGATAAGAGAAAACTTCAAAGGGAAAATTTTTCTTATTTTTGAACCCCATAGATTCTCAAGAGTGTATATGCTAAAAAACGAATTCGCAGATGCGCTTAAAATTGCAGATGAAAGCATAATAACAGATATATATCCAGCATCAGAACAAAACACATACGGAATATCATCACAAGATATAGTAAATCTCATAAATTCAAATGAAAGCGAAAAAAAATCTGTATATGTCCCTCTTGACTCAGTAGTTGAAAACGCAGAAAAACTCTTTCAGAAGGCAAATGAAGGAGATGTTATAGTTTTTATGGGAGCTGGAAAAATCAAAAATGCCCTATCAGATTTTCTAAAATCAAAAAATGTGTGAAATCAAAAGAAGCAAAAAATTTTCTCATTTAAGAAAAATTTTTCTTTTAGAATAAATTTTCTGTGTTATGGATGAAGCATTAAAGAAAAAAGTTTTGAGGAAAATCCATTACGGACTCGCAGTAGCTACATCATCAAACGGAAAAGAAACAGCATCCGGGACAATAAATTGGCTAACCCAAGCATCATTCAAACCACCAGTTGTTGCAGTAGTGATAAAAAAAGATTCATTTTTACACAAGGTTATATCTGAATCTTCCGTTTTCGCTATAAACATAGTTGGGAAAGACCAGAAAGATATGGCTCAAACTTTCTTCAAGGGACACTCAGTAGAAAATGGGAAACTTGGCGGATACGAAATATTTGCAGGAAAAACAGGTTGCCCAATTATAAAAGATTCAGCAGGAGCTTTTGAATGCAAAGTAATTGGCAGATTAGATTTTGGAGGAGACCACGAGATTTTTGTAGGAGAAGTTATTGAAGTTCATGATTGCAAAGACCTTGAACCTCTATCTATGAAAGAAACTGGATGGTATTACGGCGGCTAAAAAATAAAATTACATCACTGCAACAAAAGCAGATATAACAATACTTATAAGAGCAAGAAGCAAAAGAGTTCCCCAACCAAACTTTATAAGCTGATCAAATCTGAACCTTGGTAATGTCCACCTTGCCAAAACATAAAAAGAAAGTAGAACAAAAAGCTTTACTGAAAATACGATAAAGCCAAAAAGATACTCAAAAACCGGAGCAAAAAGGTAGTCATCCGGTAAATCAAACTTAAAGAATGGTAAATTCCAACCTCCAAAAAAGAAAATTATAAGAATACTAGCTGCCAAAGCTAGATGCATATATTCACCCATAAAGAAAAGAGCGAATTTCATCCCTGAGTATTCAGTATGATATCCTGCGACTATTTCTGCTTCTGCCTCTGGAAGATCAAAAGGAATTCTCGCCGCTTCGGCAAATGACGAAATAAAAAAAACCAAAAATGCAACTGGGTTTAAAAAAATTCCCCAATTGAAAATACTTCCCTCTTGCATCTCAACTATCTTAATAAAATCGAAAGTACCATATATTATGAGCATAGCCAAAATAGATATTCCCAAAGATACCTCATAAGAAATAAACTGAGAAGCCGCTCTGAGGGATCCAAGAAGGGAAAACTTATTCATAGAGTTCCAACCACCTAAAAGTAGTCCCCAAACTCCTATTGATGAAAATGATAAAACAACCAGAACGGAAAGTTCAGAACTTAACGGTTGAAGTATCGGGATAATAGGAACTGTAATGAAAGCTAAAATTGGAGTCACAGCAGTAATAACTGGACTGAAATAGTAAAGAAATTTATTTACTCCTGGCGGTATAAATGCCTCTTTAATAAAAAACTTTAAAGCATCAGCCAAAGGTTGAATTATACCATATAGACCCGCTTTTTCCGGTCCAATTCTATCTTGAACGAAAGCAGCTATTTTTCTTTCCGCAAAAACCATAAGAGGAACTATGTTAAGAAGCAGAAAAACAACTATCAGCGACCTAACAAGAAACAATAAAACTTCGGAAAATTCAATATACATAATTGAGTTTTTTATCATAACAAAAATAAAAAAGTTTTTTTCAAATTTTATCTGATTAACACCACAAAGAAAGATCAAATATGAATTCTGCCACCTCTATATTGTCTATCTATATACTATTTGATACCCTTTGATATCAATTTCCCATCAATGAGCAAAGGAAGCAAATCTTATAAGTACTCCAGATAGCAAAACTCCCAAAATGAACAGGATAAAATCTGATGTAGAATTAAGAACAGGAATAAAATCATGAATGGCAACATAGATTAATATTCCCGCTGATATTGGTGCAAAAATAAAGGAAACTTCGCTAAAATTTAAACCCAAAATGGCTAATATAAATCCCATCAAGTTTGATAAGGATACGATAAATATAAATTTCATCGCTCTATATAAGTTATGTCCAGAATAGATCAACGAAAGTATAAATCCATCAAGGAACTTATGTACGGCAACGAGCATCAAGATAACGAGATAGTTTTTCGCAGAAAGCAGAAATCCTCCCAAGAAGAAACCATCTATCATATAGTGGACACCTAACCCTATTGATACCTTATAAGAAAAAGGCTCCTCACATTCCCAACAAGCTAAACTCTCCTTTGATATATGCTCCTTCTTTAAAAAGTTTATTTTATCAAGCAATACAGAAAGTATAACACCGAAAAGGACAAAAAAAGGCATAATGTCAATATCAGTCTCGTGGATTGCTTCAGGTAAGACACGCAAAAAGACAACTGAAAGTATAACACCAGAACCTATCGGAAAAAAGAAAGCTTTTCTCATAAATGAGAACCTGAGAAATAAGAAAGCAGAAATCAAGGGTAAAAAAAACAAGACAGAAATTCCTCCAAATATTTTAAAGTATTCCATAAAGTAGGAAATTTTCTACGCAAACAGAAAATAATAGAGATTGAATAAATCAGAAATAACTTTTTTCAACATTTTTGAATTAAGTTTTATACAACATTCTATTTTTCATCTTTCGTCATATGAGCTCCGATGGGTTCAACATGAACTGAACAATTTTCTACTTTTACCCCAATTTTACCCAGCTCTGAAATTATTTTATCCTCCACCGAGTGAGCAATTTGATGTGCATCAAAAATAGGTGTTTGAGCATCAACTTGTAAAGTCACCTCTAAACGCAATGTGTTGCTTGAAGATAAAGATGCTTTAATATCCCTGACTGAAACATTACTTTCAGATAAAATATCTTCTATCTTCTGCAAAACACTCTGAGGTGGAGCCCAATCAAGTAAAAATTTCTCCGCTCTCCAAATAGTTAGTATTCCATTAAAAAGCAAAGCAGCTGCAACAGCAAGAGCAAAAGCTGAATTTATAAAACCTATGTAATTTACAGAAATAAATGTTGATATAAAAACAAAGAATGACTGAACAAGGTCAGTGGCTTCGTGCAATAGCTCAGCTCGTATGGATTCTGATTTTAACCTACGAGAAACAAAGAATAAACTCAAAACTACAAAAATCATAAGTAAAAATGAAACAAACGATGTGATAATAGAATGACTACTTGGAACCTGATTGAATCTAAAAACTATGTATGTCCCGCTCACACCACTTATGAATATCTGAAATATTCCTATCACAAGCGATCCAAATGAATCATATTTTTTATGTCCCCAGTGATGAGTTAAATCTCTACCCTGACGAGAAATTTCTAAGAAAAAAATAGATAAAAATAAGGTGAAAATATTCTTGAGAGAGTCAAGTCCATCAGAGAAAAGGGCAAGATTTTTCCCTGTTATACCCCAAATAATTTTAAGAAGCACAACGACAGAATAAAAAATGAGAATAGAAAAAAGTACAAAATTCATAAATCAAAGAAAATTAATAATAATATGAACAATAATTATGAAGAAAAAGAAAAACAAGTGAAAAAATATCTTGGCTATGTACCTTATTATCCAAAAGTAAGAAAAATAAATATAATCCATCCTGTCAAAGCCACTACTATCCATATAGGAGCAGTTATCTTGGCAACCTTTTTGTGCAAATCAAATCTCCTCCTTAAAGCAAAATAAAGAGTAAAAAGAACAAGGGGAATATTTAAAACTGCAAGAAAAGAGTGAAAGAACAATATTATAAGATAAATTTCCCTCATACTTCCGTGATAATGTTTCTGTCCAAAGGCAATATACTTTATGACATAGAGCACAAGGAAAAGTGTTGCAAAAAAAGTTGCAGAAATCATAAAATTTCTATGAATATGAATCCTCTTTCTTGTCTTTATCTCTATCACACCAAACACAATAAGGACACCGGAAACAAGTATTGATAATGAAGAAGCAAAAGTTAAAAGTTTGTAATAATCCATAAATGCTAAACTAAAAAGTAAAGAAAAAGATAATGAACAGGTAAATCACTATTGAAAAAGATAGAATTCTTTTCCCTTTATTTCAGGGATATCTTCAAAGTTTGCTTTTTACCATCCCTCAATATTTCAATCTCCAAGAAATCACCTTTTTGCACTTCATCTTCTAATATTTCTATTCCTTTTTCGTTTTGAGTGTTTTTACCATTTACAGAAATTATTATATCTCCTCTTTTTATTTTTTCTTCCGCTTTAGAATTCCTCCTAACATCTGAAACTACTAAGCCTTTTGTCTTGAAAAACTCTTCAAGGTCCGATGTTATAAGCTGAACAGATATACCTAATTTTGACCACAATAGCCCCTCAGCTTGTGGAACTCTTACAGAAGCAGAAAGAATCTCCTTACTTATATATAGCGGAGCACCTGTTCTAAGAGCAAGAGCAATAGCATCCGACGGGCGCGAATCTACATAATATATTTTATTCCCATGCCTAAATTTTATGAAAGCAAAATATGTATTATTCTTTATCGTAGTTATCTTTACCTTTTCAACCTTTGCACCAAGCTTCTCAATAGTTGCCTTAAACAAATCATGAGTTAAAGGACGAGGTGGATTATCACCTCTTAGAACAACATCAATTGACATAGCCTCTGCAAAACCTATCCATATAGGAACAAATCTCTCCTTATCTTTCGTAACGAGTATAACAACGGGGGCTCTGGAAATCCTATCAAAAACCAAACCTTGAACCTTAACCTCAAACTCTTCCCCCTTATCGCTTTGAGAAAAATCTTCATCTCTCAATTCTGAATCCTGAGCGTCCGCAGGTTTAAAGAAACTTTTCTCTATATCATAACAGGGACTCCTTATAACGAAAGAAAAACTAAAAATAGAAAAAGCAAAGACTAAAAAATTAAAAGCCCAATATCTATTTAATAACCTTTTTCTCCACAAATTAAACAGCTTCATAATAAAAAAATTAATAATTTTACTAGACTTTTCTACCTTTTCTGACAACTAAAATCTTTTTGAAACGAGAATAACCTGAATGGAATAAAAAAAACCTTATTTGGGAACAAACTATTTTTCGCATTTCCAACCGCCGAAAATTTTGTATTTAATAACCCCACCTAATTTTCTCACAAAAACTACAAAATATCACTTTAAAGATAAAATAGAAGCTTTATGCTGAAAATAAAACAAGCACTCATCTCAGTGTACAACAAAGAAGGAGTTGTTGAATTAGCAAAAACTCTGGCTGAATCAGGAATAGAAATCTTTGCCACCGGCGGAACCGCAGATGAATTAAGAAAAGCCGGTATAAGGGTAAGATGGACTTCCGAACTCACAGGATTCCCTGAAATACTCGGTGGTAAAGTCAAAACTTTACATCCCGATATATTTGCAAAAATATTGGCAACAGAAGAAGAAGCAGAAAAACTTGGTATTGAAAGATTCCAACTTATTGTAGTGAATCTATATCCGCCAGACAAAGAACCAGATATAGGAGGAGTTTCCTTAATAAGAGCCGGAATAAAAGCACAAGATAGAACACTGGTTTTAGTTTCACCAGAAGATTATAATCTTTTAAGGCTCATACTCAAAAATACAGGTGGTGTTCCTGATGATATTTTACGGGAGCTTAACAAAAAAGCTGCTCTGTATGTTGTAAAATATCAACTTGAAAATTACAAAGAATATTTCGGCTACGATGTTTTACCATATGTGTTTGAGAAATTCGGAGAGCTAAAATATGGGACAAATCCTCAAAGAAAAGCGTATGTTTTAGTAAATTATGGTTATCCGCCTGATTTTGAGATTTTGAAAAATAATTTATCTCTTAACAATCTTTACGATGCGGATTCAGCAATAAGGTGTGCTCTATCTTGTGGAAGAACTTTCCCCAATAAAGTTTGTGCTTGTATAGTAAAACATGGCTCACCATGTGGAGTCGCACTTGCAGATGAACCGAAAGAAGCGATATCAAAAGCATGGGATAGCGATCCAAAATCAGCATATGGCGGAATTTTATCAATATCATCTTTTTTCCCAGAGTATGCAGCCGATGTACTAAAAGATAAATTTTTGGAGGTAATAGTAGCTCCCTCTTTTGACGATTTGGCTCTGCAAAAACTATACAAAAAAAGAGCAAGAATAATAAGATCAGGAGAAAATTTCACGAAAAAGATAATAGAAATAAAAAGTTCGATGGGAGCTTTCACCTACGAGGAATACTCTGAAGATGATGAGGATATAAAAGAAGAAGATATGAAAGCTACTTGGGATTTTGATTTTTTAGAAGAAGAAATCAAAGAGCTTTTATTTGCATATCAAGTTGTAAGATTTGCAAAATCTAACGGTATAGTAATTTCAACGAACTTTCAAACTATTGGAATAGCAGGTGGATTCACTTCACGGATTGATGCTATGGAATTTGCTATAAAAAAAGCGAAAGAATTTATTTTAGCGAAAAATAACGCTCCCCAAAAGATTTTTGTAGCTTCCGATGGATTTTTCCCTTTCCCTGATTCAGTGGAACTATTAAGAGAAAATTTCAAGGAGCAAGATATTTTCGTCGCTCAACCCGGCGGCTCAATAAGAGATAAAGAAGTAATAGAAAAAGCAAAAAATCTGAACATAAAAATGTTTATAACAGGAAAAAGATGTTTCAGACACTAATTGAAGCTCATTTTTTCACTCACTAATTTAGGCTCATTTTTTCACTAACTTAGATTCTTCTTTTTTCACTAATTTTTTCATCAATCAGATTTTTTTAACCCCTTTGCTCTATTGGTATATAGTTTTGCTCTTCTGGTCCGACATAAATTACTCTTGGTCTGAAAATCCTATTATCTTTGAGTTGTTCAAGTATATGTGCAACCCACCCCACTATTCTCCCTGTTGCAAAGACAGGAGTGAACATGCGAGTTTCTATTCCAAGATAGCTCATAACTATACCGGAATAAAAATCAACATTAGGATATATACCTTTTGAACCAAGATTTTCTATCATGAACTTTTCTATCCTTTTTCCTATCTCAAGCCAGTTTTTAACATCAGTATTTTTTTCAGCCAATTTTTCAGCTATTGATTTCAAAACAGCTGCACGAGGATCGTAATTTTTATAAACTCTGTGTCCAAATCCCGGTATTTTTTCCTTCCTTTTCAGCTTTCTTGCAACAAATTCCTCCGCTCTATCAGGAGTTCTTATTTCAAAAAGCATTTTCATAACATCTTCATTTGCTCCTCCATGCAGAGGACCCTTCAAACTACCGATCGCCGCAACAACGGCAGAATACATATCTGTAAGCGAAGATATAATAACTCGTCCTGAAAAAGTAGAAGCATTAATTTCATGCTCAGCATGCAAAATAAGTATTATATCAAAAATCCTCTCATCTTCTTCGGAAGGAAGCTCTCCCTTTAACATATATAACCAGCTTGCGGCCATAGAAAGGTTATCCCGAGGTCTTATTGGTTCTAATCCTTTTATTGCTCGTCCTATGGCAGCAGTTATAGTATGAAGTTTTGCTGTAAGCCTTAATGCCTTCCTATAATTTAGTTCTTCCGAATGAATATCAGCTTCCTCGTCAAAAATAGAAAGATAATCAACAGCAAGCCGAAGCAAACTCATAGGAGAAACTCCGTACCTTGCGGAGCTCATGATAAGCGAATAAACTTCGTCTGGTATTTCCCTGTAAATATAGAGGTTATTTTTGAACTCTTGAAGTTCTTTTTCTGTTGGAAGCCTTTCATGAAGTAAAAGAAAGCAAGTCTCTTCATATGTTGAGTGCTGCGCTAGCTGTTCTATTGGAATTCCAACATAAGCAAGATAACCTCTCTCTCCATCTATAAATGATTTTTTAGATTCCCCTATTATAACTCCTTCAAGACCTTTTGAATACGAATGTTTCCCATCCTTAGTACCTCTTTCTGATACATAAGACATACCTTTATTCCCCCTTTCTATACAAAGAAATTTTAGGTTAAAAAAAAACTTTTGGCTTTTATTGAATTTTTTTGCTTGTTTAAAACCGCATTCTTATTTGAATTTACTTTCAAACTCCTCTGAACCGCAGCCGAAAATTCCAGCAACATCCATATCTTCTCTTAAAATCTTTGAATACTCTAAATAATATGAAAGAGCCCTCATAACATAAAATCTCGTTTGCCTGAAAGGAATGTTCTCTAAAAAAATTTCAGGATTTGAGCAATACAAGTTTTTGTTATCTTGAATCCATTTTCTTACAGGATTTGGTCCAGCATTATAAGCAGCTATTGCTAAAAGCCATGAACCAAAAACCTTTTTTAGTTTTGAAAGATAGTAAGCTCCAGCGAGTATGTTCGCAGATGGTTCAAATAAAAAATCCTTTGCAAAAGGTAATCCCCAATCAGAAAAAATTTCCTTCGCAGTGGATGGTATTATTTGCATAACACCCATAGCATTAGCAGAAGAAACCGCAGAAACATCAAAATGCGACTCTATTAATGCTATGGAAAGTAAAAGAGATACAGGAACACCAAATTCACGAGATGCTCTCAAGAAATCTGCATAAAAAGCAATAGGCGGAGGTTTGTAAACAGCAAATGTGGACCTGAAATCACCAGATGGAGCAAAATACTTAAAAAAGCCAAAAGATATAAGCCATCTCTTCTCCTCTTCCGCTAAATTCCAAGAATCTAAAATCGTCCTAACAACCTGATTAGCTCTTGAATCTGCAAGATACAGCTTCAAAAAATATAAATCCTCAATACGCTCAGACGGAGGTGTTAGAACAAAAGAGAAAGAGGATCCATCATTACTAACCGTAGCAGGTCCGGATATATCTGAAGGTTTCAGGCGTGAAAAACCTTCTTTATATTTTTCTATAAGGAAAATAAAGCCATCAGGTTGAAATGAAACTTTGAACCCCAATACCTTATTCAAAATATATTTCGCTCTTTCACTTATATCTTTATGAGGACTCCGAGACGCCTGATAAAATAAATTATATGCTTCTGATGTTAATCCAGCAAGATATTTTTCAACTCCAATCTTTATAGCTAAATCACCCGCAAGTCGCTCTCCGGGAAATCTTTTTATATAATCCAAGGCAAAACGCTCAAAATTAATCAAATCAGGATTTTTTTTCCTCGCATAAGAAAAAATCAAAATAACATATAACCTTTCAATGTCCTTTGAGTCTGTAATTTTCTCTGTAAGTTTTTCGGCAAAGCTTAATGCTCTATCGTAGTCTTGAAGACCAAAATATATTCTTGCCCTCATCAGGTCATCCTGTGTCCATTTTAACGCAACATTATAGAAACCTTTTTCAAACAATAATTTAGCTATTTCTTCCCGCTCAGAAGATGATAAAACTTGCGTTGCTGGAACTCCAAAAATCCTAAAAGATAAATCTTCTATCCTTTTTAACCTCCCGGAATAATCTATAAAATCAACGGGATCTAAAATATTTTTTACATACCTTGAAATAACCTTTTTTGCTTTCTCCTTTAATTCCTCCGCCTCTTTTAACATTCCTCTCTCTCTTAAAAAAACAATCTTACTTTCATTACAGAGAATTATAACCTCAAAAATCTCAGGAATAGCTCTATCTATCAGATCCTGCTTCAGAAATTCGCATACAGATCTATCTCCCTTCTGATATGATATAAAAACAAGGTTATGTAAAACCTGCTCATAAAAAACGAAGGTTCTAGTAATTGAAAGGAAATATTTCTGTGCTTCATCATACAAACCTAAAAATACATAGCTTCTACCCAAATAATATCTTGAAAAATCTCGGAAACGAGTTTCTAAACCACTTTCCAAAAGAGGTGGAGATAATTCAAGAAAAGAATTATCAGAAAGAAGCTTTAATCCATACGCAAACTTAGAAATATTTATTTCCTTATCTTTAAACCCCCTCGTTATCAAATTCAAAGATGCAAAAGAAATCCCAGAGAAAAAATAGATAAAAGAGCAGAAACTGAAAAAATAAAAAGTAAGTAAAGAAAATGACCTTATAAATAAGTAGGAAAATGCTATTCTTCGCAAAACCATCTTCTTATACCTAAAAAGCATAACCACACAACAAAAAATCCACCAGAATAAAACAAAAAAAAGAAAAAACAATACTCTAAAAAAATTTTATTCACAAAACAGCGCAAAATCAAGTAGATCAGCAGAAAACAAAAAAAACGAAAAACAGAAAAAATGATATCAAAAAATTAACAAAAAATATATAATCATCAATAAGCTTTTAAAAATAAAATTATATATTAAAAAAAATAGAAAATAGGGAGGTTAAAATATAATGGCAAAAGTAACTTTGTCTCTTATAAAGGCAGATGTCGGCTCAGTAGCAGGACATACAGCTCCGCATCCTAAAATGATTGAAGCAGCAAAAAGCATACTTAAAGAAGGCGTTCAAAAAGGTATAATAGAAGATTTCGCCACTGCAAGATGCGGAGACGATATATCTCTTATAATGACACACGATAAAGGAGAAAACAATTCACAAGTACACAAACTCGCCTGGGACGCATTTATGTCAGCCGCAGAAGAAGCAAAGAAAATGCATCTATATGGTGCAGGACAAGACCTCCTCGCAGAAGCTTTCTCTGGAAATGTAAGAGGACTCGGTCCAGGGGCAGCTGAAATGACTTTTGATGAAAGAAAATCTGAACCAATAATAGCTTTGCTTGCCGATAAAACAGAACCATCAGCTTTCAACCTTCCTCTTGCAAGAATATTCGCAGACCCATTTACAACAACGGGACTTGTAATAGATACAAGAATGCACGACGGATTTATATTTGAGGTTGTAAATGTAAAAGAAAGCAAAAAATTAAGAATAACCACACCAGAAGGGCTACACGACCTACTTGCGTTCATAGGAGACATAACAAAATACGCAATAAAGAGAATATTCTCAAAAGATAAATCCATAGGCATAGCAGCTGTCGTCTCAACGGAAAAACTCTCGTTCATCGCTGGAAAATATGTGGGCAAAGATGATCCAGTCGCTCTCATAAGGGCTCAATCTGGATTGCCCGCAGCGGGTGAAATACTCCAACCTTTCGCATTTCCTGCATTAGTTTCAGGGTGGATGCGAGGCTCTCACTGGGGACCATTTTATCCATCTTCACAGGATGATTCAAATCCGACATTCTTTGATGGTCCTCCAAGAATTGTTGCGTTAGGTTTCCAAATAAGAGATGGAAAAATTCAAGGACTTGAAACAGATTCAAAACCTGGAGAACACATTCTAGTAGATTACTTCAAAGATTCTTCTTGGGACGCTGTAAGGAGACAAGCTATGGAGATAGCAGTTTACATAAGAAGGCATGGTCCGTTTATGCCAGCTATTCTGCCGCCCGAAGAGCTTGAATACACTACACTACCAGAAGTCCAAAAGAAATTTGAGGATAAATGGGAAAAAGCAGATTAGATTAGATTAAGCCTTTTCTTCTCTCTTTGATTCAACGACGAGCTTTGCAAGCGTTGTTGATTTGAGGTACCTTATTAACTTCTCCTTTTCACTAACCCAAAAATCGTGAACCGGGCAATCCTTGCTCGGACATGTTGGTCTTCCTATAATGCAATTAGCTTTAACTATACTTTCATCAAACATTTCACATATATCATAAAGGGTTATTCTATGTGGAGATAATTTAAGGAATATACCTCCTTTTGGACCTTTCTGGGCTCCTATGACGCCTTTTTTTGAGAGAGTTACGGCTATCTTTGAGAGAAAATTCTGCGGGACCCCGATTTCTTTTGCTATGTCTTTGACAAAAAAAAGCTCTTCGCTCCCATCTTTTTTATCCTTACTTTTCTGCGCAAGATAAACTAGGAGCTGAATTGCATATCCAGCTGTCTTGCTTAACATACTATACTTTACAAAATATAAAAAATAACTATATGAATTTCAATTTTTCCATATTTTATGAAAAATAAAAAAACAAAATTACAAACAAAAACTCATACGAAATTAAAAAGCAGTTCCCAATAAACAACAAATAAACAAAAGCTTTATAATAGAACTAAAATCGTTTGTGTGAGAATTATTGAACTAATATTAGGTTTTATATTCTTTTCATCAATAATAATCTTGAACTCATTTATAACAAGAGAGATAATTATAAGAACAAAAAATAAAGGTTCCCTGAAAGCAATTATGTTTATCTTATATCCATTCAAGTTTCTTTTTTATTTAGTTGTAATTTTCGGAGTTCAAAAATTCATCGGAATAACACAGTGGTTCCTTATAGGAATGATAATATCGGTATTCGCATTTGCCCTATTCATTCTCTTCAAACAATTAAAACTAAAATAAGCAAAACAAAACGAAAAAATCAATCACTATAAATAAATTGATATGATAATCTTTACTTTCATATTCCTTATGTACAAAGTAGATAGCACTATGTTGTGGGAGAAAAGATTTCTTGACCCAATAGTGATAAAAGCGAAAGAACTCGGATTAAATCAAAAAGCTGATTTAGATCAAATCATCGTATTTTCAAAAATCGGTATTATACCATCTCAAATAGATGAGATAAAAAAGGAAAAAGATGAAAACAAAGAAAAAGAAGAATATTACGAAGGGGATGGAAAATTTGATGGAGAAGATGAACTATGTTTTTATGCAAGATACTGCGGAGAAAAAATAAATGAAGATGAAATCAGAAAGTATGACTTTGAAAAAATATTTGAGGTTGAATTGAAGGACCTAAAGGAGAAAGAAAAAAGATTCTGCTACATCGGAATAAAGAAAAAAGAAGAAAAAGAAAAAAGTAGAAATATAATAATAGAAGAAGGCAAAGAAGTTAAAGAAAACAAAGAGCAACTGAATAATCTACCGAAAATCATCCCTGAAAAACTTGAATTCAAAAATTCAGAAAACGAATTCATAGTGTATCAGGGAAATAGAACCGCATTCTTTAGTAACTCTTCTCCAACAATAAGAAAAATAGAAATGGAAACGGATGGAGTAAAGAAGGAGGTTTTCAGAGGTATAAAGGCGGAAATCTTCATAAAACTTCTTAATCTCATAAACATAAGGAAAAACGAAAAAGATATATCAGCAAAGGTCAAATTCGTAAAAGGTGGAGATGTAAGAATAATAAGAGTTATTCAACCATACGCAGAAATAGGATTCGGTATAAAAATACCGACATCAAAAGTCGTGTCTTATATATATAACGGCTTCACATATGTTGAAAATGCGGTACCCATACCGTTCAATCTAAATGCATTATCAAAAGAAGCATTCGCAAATATCTTTCTGGTATTCAAAGAACCAAAAAGATTTAAATCTGAAACTCTTGATATAGAAATAAAAGAGTACGATAAAGTAAAAGAAAATCATCACATGTGGGGATATGTAGAAGGAGATGGATGGTCAGCAGCATATTTTATAAGAGAGATAACAAAAATTCCTATTCCAAGAAGCTTATATTTTGAGAAGCATGGGAATGATTTAGGAGTTGGAGTTCATCTTGATATACTAAAACTCCCAAAAGGTGAGCATAGATTTGGATTATGGGGATTCTTCTTCCCTCCCGGCGATTTAGAAAGAGCAAAAAACCTCATTTACAATCCTCTTCAAATAAAAATAAGAGAGATAAGAATATAAAAACAATTTTGAGAATAAAAATAAAAGAAGGTTACATATCTACCTTTTAGATAGATTTAAAATCAAAAAGTATTTGAAATTCTATTAAATTTTTGTAAAAGTTTAGGAAAATACTATAATTATTAGGAAAGATATTATTAAGAAAATTTATAATATGAGAATAGTTTGGATAAATTTTTTATTTTTTATTCTAATTATTTTGTTCTTTTTTCCTAAAATTGCTAACGCATATCTTGATCCAGGAGGTGGAAGCTATATATTTCAATTACTATTAGGTGTCATTTTTAGTCTGATTTTTACCATAAAGTTGTTTTTCCAAAAGATTAAGAATTTTTTCGTCAAAGTTTTTCGTATAAAAAGATAATGAATGCCCATATAAAACGTGAGAGTAGTTCATTCCGCGACCCTGATGGTTTTATCTTCTCATATAATGGAAAACTTTATAGATGCATCAACTTTTCTTATCAGCAAAACTACGAGCATCTAATTCAATCAGGACTATACGATAAACTGGTAGAAAATGAACTTCTTATTCCCCATAAAGAGGTTCAAATCCCCAATATTGAAACAACTATCAACTATTACAAAATATTAGAACCGGAAGTAATACCTTTTATCAGCTATCCTTATGAATGGAGTTTCAGTCAGCTCAAAGATGCTGCATTAGTTACTTTACGGGTTCAGAAGATGGCTCTCAAATATGGTATGTGCCTCAAAGATGCAAGTGCATACAATATTCAGTTTAGACATGGGGAACCTATTTTGATTGATATATTATCATTTGAAAAGTATCAGGAAGATAAACCTTGGGTTGCTTATAAGCAGTTTTGTGAACATTTTCTCGCTCCTCTTGCTTTGATGGCTTACAAAGATATAAGACTTAATCAACTTTTGAAAATATACATAGATGGAATACCGTTGAATTTGGCTACAAAACTTTTGCCATTCAGAAGTTGGTTGAGATTTCCTTTACTTTTACACATTCATCTTCATGCAAGAAGTCAAAAGTATCTTTTAAATAAGAATATCAATGTTGATAAACGAACATTTAGTAAGAAATCTCTTCTATCACTTATTGATAGTTTAGAATCAGCCATAAGTAAGTTGAAATGGGAGCCCGAAAAGACTGAATGGTCAGAGTATTACAAAGATACGAACTATTCACAGGAAGCTATGTTTCATAAGAAAAAGTTAGTAGATGATTATATTGAAGAAGTTAAACCAAACATAGTTTGGGACTTAGGAGCTAATATAGGTATATTCAGCCGAATAGCATCTAACAAAGGTATATATACGGTTTCGTTTGATAGCGATCCATCTGTGGTAGAGAAAAGTTATCTTCAAGTGAAAAATTACAAAGAAAGGAATATTTTACCATTGTGTGTAGATTTGACTAATCCAAGTCCTTCTATTGGATGGTCAAATAAAGAGCGCCTTTCTTTAATTGAGAGAGGACCTTGCGATTTAGCACTTATGCTCGGTCTTATACACCACATATCAATATCAAATAATGTACCGCTGATTCAGATTGCAAATTTTCTGAACCAAATATGCCGCTACCTTATTATAGAATTTGTTCCAAAAGATGATTCACAAGTTCAAAGACTCCTTCGTTTCAGAAAAGATATATTCCAAGATTATGATGAAAAGAACTTTGAAATAGCATTTTTGAACTATTTTTCAATCTTAAAGCGTGAAAAAATAGTAGATTCAAAACGCACAATTTATTTGATGAAAAATAAAAATGTTATTTGAGATATTAAGATGGCAAATATGAGATTTAAACTTACTGTACTGAAATCATTACCATTACATCCTTTTTTAATTTTTTCTTTCCAAGTTCTCTCTCTATTGGCAGTCAATGTGAATGTCTTAAATATAGTTTATACTCTTCCTGTTTGGACAACTGGTCTTATTATTACTGCTTTACTGCTCTTTCTACTTTCTCGTTTTAAAGATGTCAGAATTTCAGCCATAGCAATCACATTTTGGTATTTACTTATTTTAAACCTCGGTCGGGTGCTTGCTAATTTATTTGGGCTTGAGATATTTGGAATTCTAATAGGTAGACGAAGGTATATAATGCCATTATATGGATTAACTCTTCTGGTAGGTACATTTTGGATTTTCCGTAGCCAGTGGTGCAAAAAGAATGCTGAAAGAATAACATATGTCCTTAATGTTTTTGGTTTTGGTCTAATCTTATCTTCATCAATGGCAGCAATAATGAATTTTGATTGGAGTAAACTTACAGAAAAAAGATACTCCGAACTTACAAAGGCTGAAAAAATCGGTAATGAGCCAAAACCAGTATCAAAAACAAATAATTCAAAACCTAAACCTAATGTTTACTTTATAATCTTTGATTCTTATCCAAGTAATAGTGTGCTCAAAAAATACTACGAGTGGGATGATAGTGACCTTATAAATGCTTTGAGATCTCTGGGCTTTACCGTGAACGAAAATGCCAGAAGTAATTATCCTTCAACGAATCTATCAGTTTCATCTATTCTCAATATGCGATATATCCATGAAGATGAAGAGTTCATTAAAGCGAAGGATAGGGAATCATATCTGGATAATAAGTATAAATTTTCCGCCGTTATAGAGCGATTCAAATACGAAGATTATGAAGTAATTTTTAATGGGGTTCCAGACTTTACATCAACTGATTTTATAAATCTATTCTTGGGAGCTTCGTTGGGAGGTGTATACTCTGACATATTTTTTACCAAGTATAAAAATGATACAATAAATAAATTAAATGTTTTGAAGCAGATGGAAAAACCACAAAAACCAACCTTTGTGTATTTTCATGTATTGTGTCCCCACTTACCATATATATTTAAACCAGATGGATCTACCGTAACCTATTTGGAATATTTTTTAAGATTAGCTAAATTTTATCTCAACCCAAGAATTTTTGACAGTGCATATTTAGATCAAGTTAAATTCATAGGGAATCAAATAATCCAAATAGCCTCGCAATTAAGAACCAAAGATCCTGATGCAATTATTATAATCATGGCTGACCATGGTTTGTTCCTTCCTCCTTCAGCAAAATACGAAAAATCAATCAAGATTGATAGCTCATTAGGAATATTATTCGCTATATATACTCCGCCGGGAATTGTAATTCCAGAAAAAATCACTCCTGTGAACCTTTTCAGATACCTCTTTAATAACTTGTTTGATGACAAATTGGAAATATTACCGGATAGATTTTTCTTAATAGAAGGTAGAAAAAGAAACTATAATGTTTCAGAGGTTACACAAGACTTAAAACTCATAGATGAGGTTTCTCACTTTTAGAATTTACTTTCTTGCTTACTTAATCTTCTGCTTTTTGTCAATTTTAATATTATAAATAGTGAAAAATTGTCAATAAAAATATTGTTAGATTTGAAAATTAAATGAATTAAAATAAAATGAATAAATGCTTACCACGATTACTTTTTGATGAGATAATAAAGTGGCTCAAAAGAAAAGAGATCATAGCTATAAAAGGTCCCAGACAATCTGGAAAAACCACACTACTTTTGATGATACGAGACTATCTTATTGAAAAAGAGAAAGTAAATCCTAAAAATGTTATTTTTTTGACATTTGAAGATAGGGAAATTTTAGAGAAATTTTCCAAAGCTCCAAAAGATTATGTGAGTAGCTTTATCAGAGGTCAAAAAAATGAAAGATTCTATTTTCTTATTGATGAGTTCCACTATCTTGAAGAAGGAGGACAGAAATTGAAACTTCTTTATGATATTTTCCCTAATATCAAATTTATCATCACAGGTTCATCTTCTTCGGAAATAGCAGGTGAAACGGCAAAATTTCTTGTAGGTAGGATGTTTTCTTTCTATCTTTATCAGTTCAGCTTTGAAGAATTCATAAAAGCCAAATCTGATCAACTATCTTATATTTATGAGGAAAGAAAAAATAAAGTAATTGATTTTATCTTAAACGGTAAAGATTTCAAATTTACAGAAGATATTTTTCAGGAGGATTTCAGGAAATTATTTGAGGAATATGCGATATATGGTGGGTATCCCGAAGTTGTTAAGGCAGAAGATATTGAAACAAAAAAGATAATTCTGAAAAATATTTTTGAAACTTACATCACAAAAGATATCATAGAGCTCTTACGTATAAATAACCTTCACAAATTTAGAAATTTATTCACACTTTTAGCAAACCAGATCGGAAATTTAATAAATTACAACTCTTTAAGTAGCGATGTTCAAAGCTATTTCAGAGAAGTAAAGCATTTTATTTCTATTCTTGAAGAAACATTCATTATATTTCTTTTGCGTCCCTACTTTTCAAATAAAATAACGGAGTTGAAGAAAAATCCAAAGGTATATTTTGTTGATATAGGATTGAGAAATTATGCGATAAATAATTTCAACGAACTAGATTTAAGAGGAGATATAGGACAAATTGTTGAAAATATTTGTCTTTTTCAATTGAGGGTAAGATATTCTGATTTTCCGATAAAATACTGGCGGACACTTTCTAAGGCAGAAGTAGATTTTATCCTTGAATTAGGAAATGAAATTATACCAATTGAAGTAAAGTATTCGGCTGAGCCAAAAATTTCAAGGTCTCTGAGAAACTTTATTTCAGAGTATAAACCTAAAAAAGTTTTAGTTATAACCAGGGGATTTTCAGGTGAAGAAAAGATAAATTCATCATCAGTGAAATTCATTCCAGCTTGGTATTTATGAAAGAGGTAATCAGATCTCCCCTTCATCTTGTAGAACTCGGTAATAAAGCTCTTGCGCAACGCGAAAACCTGCCATATCACGTAAGGCATCAAGATAAGGTTTGATTTTATGAATAAGTCCTTTATGCTTGGCTTCAACTAAAATACCAATAAGACCTATATACCTCAATCCAAAATGCCGAGCGGTTTCTCGTCCGAGATGTTCATCCATTAAAAGTAGATCTGCCTTTATTTCTAAAGCCAATGCAATTGCTTCGGATTCCCCGGCACCTAAATGTTGTCGCAAAGCTTCTACCAAATGTTTATTACTCACTGTTTTTATTTTAATCCATGAAGATGTTCTAACCTCTTCTGCTCCTGAATATCCTGAACCTTTAACCACAACTTCATCCCAAACTGCCTCCGGAACAATAATTTCTACATAAAGCTGACGAAGAAGGTCAAGTTTGCCGATACGCGCTAAACTAATGAGAATGGAAGAATTGCTTACAACATTCATAATCGTCCGAGGTCTTTGAGCGTTGCCAGATCTTCTTCATAGTCTTCAATGGTATAATGAACAGGGATACCTCTGGATCCCAAAATTTGTTGAAAGGTCCAAGGATTTAAACCGGCGATTTCGCAAGCTTTACCGAGTGAAAGCTTTCCAAGTTGATATAGATGAATTGCTAACTCACATTTAATCTCTTCCGGCGTCATACGTGTGGCTAAAATAATTTCTCGCTGTATCTCTATCTTGATGGTTTCTGCCATATCATATTTTTATAACTACAAATTTGCAAATTTTGCTGATTATCAACTAAATTTTAACAATAAACCCGTAAGAAAAAATAAGCAAAGAATGAAGAATGTTTTGGAAATTATGAATGATTTGAAAGAAAAAGGGTTGATAAAAGATTATGCCATAGGTGGAGCAATAGCTACTTTGAGATGGGCAGAACCATTTTTTACTCGTGATTTAGATATATTTGTTATCCCAGAAAAAGAAGTTGCTGAGGATGATAAATCTTTCTTGACCGATATATATGATTATCTTAAATTTAGAGGTTATGATAAGTGGGTTGGTCAGTGGATAATAATTGATGGGATACCGGTAGAGTTTATCCCAGCACAAGGTTTAGAGGAGGAAGCTGTGAAAAATGCAGTTGAAGTAGAATATGAAGGAGTGAAGACAAAAGTTATTACACCGGAGTATTTGATCGCATCATTTTTGAAGACATCAAGAGAAAAGGACAAGATAAAAATACAAATGTTATTAGAGCAAGCAGAGGTAGATATTGGAAAGTTTGAAGAGATTTTGACTAAGTACGGTCTGATAAACGAATTCAGAGATTTTTATGAAAGATGGATGAAAGAAAAAAAGAAGTAAAGATTAAGCGAGAGGATGGAAAAGTAGTTACTTTGGAGGAATTGTTTGAGGGCAAGAAGAAAGCGAGGATGGAATTGGCAAAACTTCCGTTTGAGGAGAAGATAAAGATTTTAGTTGAATTACAAAAAATAGCTTACAGCTGGGGCAACAAAAAAGATGTAATAATATGGAAAATTTGAATTAGAGTCTAATGATTAATATTTTCAATTCTCAAACTGAAATTTTTTTCTTTTATTTCTTGCCTTATATCTTTCAGATATTTTATCAATTCAGCAAAAATATTTTTCCTTGCTTGCCATATCTCTATACCTACAATTTTACCGTTCTTGTCAATCTCAATAAAAACATCTTCTCCAATCTCAATAGTATCTTTTACGGGTCCCTTAGCTGATAGGATATAGAGAATATCTCCATCTTTATCATATCTAATTTTTATTTTATTTTTATCCATCTTCCCTTCTCCTTTCTTCTATTTATAATATCAATTTTAGATGTATCAATCAAAGTTACAACTTTTTGCATATCTTCGGAGAGAACGACCAACAATTTATGACCAATTTTTAAACTTCTATCTCCGACAATTACTATATTTCCTGTTTCAGTATCTAAG
>Ga0079995_1061271_pt1 | contig 32695 bp, 24 predicted proteins | sample FaiFalFF_MnMetaG_2_FD_69198 | JGI IMG/M metagenome (GOLD analysis project Ga0079995, IMG submission 69198) | Freshwater microbial communities from Yellowstone National Park, Wyoming, USA - Fairy Falls C (FF_Mn_C) (SPADES assembly) (version 4) | ecosystem: Environmental > Aquatic > Freshwater >...
CAATGGCAACTGCCGGTCTGGGCCGGCCCGCGTGTCCTGGAGGCTTACCCGCAGCAATTTCTCTTCGATAACCAGTCCACCGGGAAAATCGAATTGTCTCCGTTAGCTCCCCAGCAGCGAGAGCTGCTTGATTGGTGCCGTTCCCTGAACTTGCCAGAACTGGATGGGCATGTGCACATGTTGCGGCGGGAACAGGAGTTTTTCCGCCGGGTCCTCGACCAGCTTCAGCCCGCAGTACTCGTCCTCGGTCAGGAAAACGTGTCCAAATACACGACGATTTATTCTCGCACGGCTTTGGAGTATCGCATCTCTACAGCTATTGTGCCCTGGTGCCTGGCGTCACGAGAAGAGTTCGAAGCGGCAGTTTCTGTGATTCCGCTTTACGATGCCACCACGCCGTCAGCCCGACGTTTTTGCGAACGCTTCCCACAGTGGCGACTTTCCGGAACACGCGAATTGTTGCGTGCGCCGGTCTTCGAAGCGGCAGCTCTGGAGATTCTGGGGTGTGCGCCGGATGACCCCTGGACTTTCCAGAGTGGTTTCGCGGCCGCTTTAGCGGTCGAGAGTACCTGGATGCTTCGTCATTACCGGAGTCAGGGCGTGCCAGAGCATTGGTTACACCTGACTGGTTCCTGGTGCGATGACGTTCTGCAGGACGGTTTGGCCCACTGGCACCGAAAACGAGAGCAACTATGCCGCGAACTGCACCTCGAACCACACCGCCCGCTAATCCTGGCGGCACTCCCTTCCAATCAGCTCCACAACCGCCGTCTCGTCACCGATTTTAGTTCCTTCGAGGAAATCCTCATTTACTGGGCGGATACCCTTGCCGCGTTGACCGATTGCCAAACGATTCTCGTGGCTCATCCGAGCATATCGCCCGCGAAGTTACGGCAACTGGAACGTAGCAACGTTCGCTATTCCGATCGGCCTACGTATGAGCTTATGCCCCTGGCGGATGCTCTGGTGGCCTGCGTATCGTCCGTGATTCGCTGGGCGCTGGCTTGCGGTTTACCGGTCGTGGACTACGATCTGTACCGCTTTGGTTATTACTACTTCCGCGGCGAACCGAACGTGCATACGGTCGAAACTCGCCGCGACTTTGAGCATGCTCTGGCCAACCTGGCGCGACGATTATCGCCCGGTCAACACGTTCCGCCGACCGGCCAGCGCATCTCAGAATGGGGTTGGCTGGATGGGCAAAGCACCCAGCGCATCGCCTCCCTGTTAGCCCGATTGGCGAAGAATTCCGCCGTCCAGGCACAGGCGGCATGAAGGTATTTTGCTAACACTTGCGCCAGCAGCAATTTCGCACCTCAGGAGTTTGGTTGATCGAGCAGCGGCGGAATTACATTGCGGAACAAGCGCCAACTGTTTACGCCGGCGTCCCAGACAGGCTCCCAGACCTGATCCAATCTTGGAAAAGTTGGAAACAAACCGTTCTCGCCGCTCTCCGCTTCCGACATGGCTAATCCGGAAGATAACCTTCCAAGAACGGCTTCCGCAGTCTCTCGATACTCCTCGGGGAAGAACCAGTAGGCAAATTCACGCACTGAATACTGGCCGGCCGCGATTTCGTCTGCGGATGCAACAGGAGGTGATGTCTGCGCCATCGGATCGGTCATGGACAAGGGGCTAAGCGATGCCATCTGCTGGCCGGTCGGCATTTCCAGCGACTGCGCCGAAGTGCTTGCCAGGCGGCCTGAGATCGGCCCGGGCTCCGGGCAGGTCATCAGAAAGAACCATACTGACGCCGCAATCAGCAAACTGGCCGCCAGAATGCCCCGCTGCCATGCCGATTCACGTTCCCGCCGATCGCACAGGATTTGCTCAACGATCCGCGCGACCGGAGTAGCAGGCTCCGGTACGGGCCAATAACGTAAGCCCAGAAGCAACGCCTGCACCGCGGCCCACTGGTTTCGACAACCCTGGCAATTTTCCAGATGTCGGGCAATGCGGCTCGGCGGTTCTTTCCAGGATTCACTATCCAGCAGGGTTTGCATCCAGTTCAGGCAAACCCGACAGGGCTGTGCGAATTTCATGGTCCCATCCCCGTCGTCGCAGATAAGCCAGAATTTCCAATCGAGCACGATGCAGCCAGGTCTTGACTGTGCCGACCGGTCTCCCTACCACCTCCGCGATTTCCTCGTAAGCCAGGTGTCGGTCGTGGTAGAGCACGAAAACAGTGCGATACTCTTCCCGCAAGGAAGCAAGTGCCTGGCTCAAAGTTTCCTGCAATTCCCAGGCGGTATCAGTTTCACCACCGCCCTGGCCGGTACTTAGTTCGTCCGGCAAAGCGTTATTGCGAGGCCGCTTGCGCAACCAGGTGCGACAGCGATTGACCGCAATTGCCAGTATCCAGGGGCGTAAAGGCCGTTTCCCGTCCCAGGAGCGCAAGCTACGGAAAATCCGCAAAAATACTTCTTGAGTTACATCCTCGGCGTCGTGGGTATGCCCCAGAAGCCGCAAGCACAGGGCATACACCTCACGGTGAAATGTCGCTACTAGCCGATGGGTAGCTCGGACGTCCCCGGCCAGGCACGCCTTCACCAGTTCCTGTTCACTCCGCCATCCTTCGCTGGCTGACATATCCATAGAAACATACCCTTGTCTGACCGGCCTGGGTTTCAATGGCCGCGACAGTCAGCGTATGAGTTTCGTTGCCGGACGTAAGCAGGCCGCGCACCATCCCCAGCCCACATGTCCACAGTGACAGTCAGCGTATCAGTCTCGTTGCCGGGCGTACAGCCGATCCGCCGTTTCGAACAGGATAAAGCTAGCCGGGTCGGAAGCAAACTCTTTGCATTCTGGTGCTGGCCACGACCAGCCACGAAACGAGCTTTCCCGGCGGCGTACCTGCACCACCAACCCGTCTGACAGGGAATGTAAGCGAAAATCCCGCTTCGCGTCGAATCGCGCCAGGTTCGGCAGCCAGTTTTCCGGAAGATACTGGAAACGGGCCGGCCAATGACCGTGCCGGAGTCGGTATCGCTCCAGGCCAACCGCCAGAATAGCCGCACTCAGACCGCCATCCCGTTCATCCAGCATGCGGACCAGCGTTCGCATCGGCTGTTCCGGTCCGCTACCACCAAGCGCAGCCAGCCACATAGAATCGCACCACCCGCGTATCGAACGGCCCTCCCAGCGAGACAGAAACCTTGTAACCTCCATGTCAAACTGCTGCGGCGGTAGTTGTGCAATCTGGTAGGCTTCGTTGAAATAGCGAAGCGCCTGAGCACGGGTGTAAGGAAGCCAGGTATGGGCGTGATAGTGAAACCGCAAAGCAAACACCGTTTGCTGGATGTGTTCCAGAGGTTCGTCGAGAAAATATTGCCGCGACGGTGCACAGGTCTGCCTGACCTGCCGCATAAATTCCCGCCGATACTCAGGGATACCGAACCGACTCAACGCGACATCCGTCCTTGCACGCTCGCCACGAATAACTCGCTCTAACGACCGTTGTGGCAACACTGCCAGGAGCCGCTCATGGATTTCACTCAGCCGTTTGTCGGAAACCTCGGCCCTGCTCAACACCCATTCCAGCAATCGCACCGCTGACAACTCTAATTGCGCTAAGCGGCAAAATGCCAGAACTGTAGGTTCGTCGCGCACAGCATTGGCCATGCCGAGAAACGCGTCCACATAATCCAGGGCTTGTTCAGCGCGGCCGTCTTCTATCTCCATCAAAGCCAGGTTGGTCGTCAGAGGAACCAGCATGTCCAGCGCTCGATGGTGATTGGGAATCTCCACGATGCTGAGCGGATATACATCCATCCGACCGCCTGGCGGAACCCGGCGAAGTTCCAGAATTCGGTCACGCAATTCCGGCCAATTGCTCCGCAGCTTGCGAATTCCCCGCGTGCTACGCATTTCCGGTAGGTTCAAGTCCAACTCCCTCCGCCAATCGTGTGGCCAGTAAATGCCTCCGACTTGATGGAACACCGAAAACGCATCCGAAAATCCTCGAGCCGTCAATTCCTGATACAACGACTCCAGAAGCGTACATCCCTGGTCGTCTTTGGGCGCGAAATCCCGGTTACGCCGTAAGCTTTCCCAGTCCCAGCCGGGAAACTGTCGCTCGGTCTCGGTCAAGGCTTCCGTCAAAATTTGCACTCCTGCTGCGGAAACGTAGTACCAGCGCAGGGAAAAATAGATGACCGTCACCGCCAACAAAACGAGCAGCCACACAGTTAGACGGGCTACCTTCCGACCGCATCCACAACCCGAGGATGCGACTGCCACATTCCCACCTAAATTCGCACTACCCGCTGACGACACAATTTGTGCCGGTGGTTGCTGGGAAACTGATGCTCTTTCGCTCATGGCCAGCCCTCCCAACTTGCGCCCGACAGGCAATTGCGGTGATCGTTATCTTTAGCCCACCTTTGGACTTATAGACCCCCATAATATGCTAATGACCGGCCCGGCCACTGTCCACCAACCTCCGAGGTCAACGCACCGAAGAACGGACCAACCCGCGACGTTTGGTAAAGGCCCCTCTCACCAACCCCCGAGCCTGACCGACTTAGCACTGCGCTCGGCGGACGTTCATTCTCGCACTCGTTCATCCACACAGGACTGCTTCAACTTTCGGCCTTGCCTCACGCTCGCCCGCTTTGGTTTTCGCCTCAACTGGCCGTCCCGGAAAAACTTCCGCTGAAATAACTCGCAACTGCCCAGACATCCTTTCCGCACTATTGCGGGCTGCCAGAGGCGATACCGAACTGGCTACGAGTACCTAGGACCAGCTAGACGTCCGTGCCGTTGGGTAATAATATTCGTGATAACGGTATGACTCTTGCTAATATCCTGCCAAAAATGATAAGGCGCAGAGGACTACAGCAGGTAATTCGCAACAGCATACTCCTGGCAACCCTGATAGGGCACATGTTATCCCTATTCGGGCTGCCGGCGCTTATTACGCGCGTTGCTTGGCATAAGGATTTACGTGTGCCATTCCCCTGCATGGACCGACCTTGCGGTTGTAAGAATGCGGAAGATTGCTGGCATAACTGCTGCTGCCTAAGTCTTGCCGAACGAATCGCTTGGGCAAAACAATATAATCCGCCAATGATACAGGGACTAAGTCCTATCCTTGATTCCCAATCTTGCGGCTCCAATACATTGGCTGAGCCATGCTGTGAGGCGAATTCCTGCGCCCAAGACAATGAACACGGGTGCCCGGAATACTGTCGTGACGATGTTCGGCACGATCACGTTTGCAACAATGAGAAAACGGAGTCATTCGCTTCCAAAGACTGCAAATGGATGCATCCTCAGTTGCGAAAACGTTGTCAAGGCAAAGGAGACGAGTTAACCAGTCCCATACTAAGTCTGCCCGCCAACGGGCCAGCTAAGCTTGCCGGATTGAACTTAGACGAACAACCATACGTTTGCTCAGAGTTACTCTTGAAACCGCAATGCGGTCTCTGTCCAGCGGTCCCTCCGCCTCGCGTCTAAGCATTTGGTTGTGTAAGCGGACGAACATAGATCCTGAAGTCATTCCTAACTTGGCATAGCTATTTTCGCAACGCTGCCGCTATAGCTATGCTCCCTGTAACTGGTGTCTTTGAGGGACTTAGGGGATCTCTTGAACCATGCGCCATTTGCTTAGACAACACCGGTCTTTCATTAGGAGGGAATAATATGCAAGAAACTAAACGGCTAACTGCAATAAAAAGGGGAACCCACGGCTTTACGCTGATTGAGCTATTGGTGGTGATCGCCATTATCGGCCTGCTCATGGCCCTGCTACTTCCGGCGATTCAGCGTGTACGCGAAGCAGCCAATCGCATGCGTTGTGCAAGCAACCTGCGCCAGTTAGGCATTGCCCTGCACAACTATCACAACAATTATGACAGTTTCCCTCCTGGCTATGATGGGAGGAGCTACAGTGTCAATCCATCTACCACCTTTCGCTGGTCGGCGCTTGCTTTTATCTTGCCCATGATAGAGCAAACTAATCTGGCCAATATGCTCGATACCACCATACCTCTATTTGGACCATCATTTCCTGTTCCGGCTGATGGTTTTCCGGGAAATTTTGAGGTTTCGACGAGAAACCAGGCGGCAATCAATACTCCCTTGCCTATTGTGCGCTGTCCGAGCGACGGACTTGCCGGTTATGTGGTTCCCAATCGCTGGCCCACTAACTATGTAGCCTGTGCTGGCAGCGGTGGCACTAACGGGGACAACGTAGATGCTGACGGTGTTTTTTATGCCTCCTCAGCAATCCGTATTGCCGACATCGTTGACGGTTCCAGCAATACCGTGGCTTTCTCAGAATCTCTGGTCGGACGCGGCCAGGGTACAACGCCGACTGGCGATGTTCGCCGTGATCATCGCGAGCCTTCAGGAGTGGTGCCGCTGTCGGAGAGTCTTTGTCAAAGCAGTGCCTGGGGGGTCGTACGGAACTATTGCTGGGCAGATGGCGGAGCGCGTGGTGCCATCTATAGCCATCATTATGCTCCTAACAGTCCCATTCCTGACTGTTTCGTCCGCGTCCGATACAATTGGAAAACTGCTCGCAGCAACCATCCGGGTGGTGTCAATGTGCTCTTTTGTGATGGCAGCATGCGATTTTTGCGTAATACCATTGATATTAATACGTGGAGGGCGCTTGCAACTCGCGCCGGCGGCGAAGTTGCAAACTCGGATTAACATACTCGATTATATTACCCGTCGCCCCATCATTGACCTGCCACTAAGAAAAGCTAATGCGAAGAGACCTTACCAAATATGAGAACAAGCCTTTGCTAAAACTTCAAGAAAAAAGGAGGAAGATATGAGTGAGAGGACTACGGCGCTAAACCTTGGACTATGTGCTACGATGCTGCTGGTGATCAGCCTGTCTGGTAGGCCAAGCACCAGTGGCCAGGATCACAAGGCTGTGCCGTGCTGGCCGGCTTTTTTAGGTGCGGGAGCTACGCCGATCAAGGACCCCGATAGCATTCCTATACGCTGGTCGCCGAAAGAGAATATCGCCTGGAAAGCGAAACTTCCGGGACAGGGCCAATCATCGCCGGTTATCTGGGGAGATAAGGTTTACGTTACCTCTTTGGAAGGAACTATACGGGATAAATGCCATGTAACTGCGCTGCGTCTCAGTGATGGGAGTGTGGTGTGGGATGCAACAATTCCTTCCGCGATGACTGCTGAAAGTAGCTATTATCACAGTCGGGCAGCGCCCACTCCCGTGGTGGATGACGAACGCATTTATGCGTTTTTTGAGACTGGGAACTTAGTGGCCCTGGATCACGCGGGCAAGAAGGTCTGGGAGAGAGACCTGGTCAAGGAGCACGGCGCCTTTATAGCACCATTTGGTTTAGGCGCCAGTCCCGCGCAGTGGCAGGATAAAATCTATGTGTTAGTAGAACATTCCGGACCTTCTTATTTGTTAGCTATAGACAAAGCTACGGGAAAGACGGCATGGAAAGTGGATCGGCCAAGCCGGCAGAGCTGGTCTTCCCCCGCAATCTTCGTGGCGAATGGTAAAGCCCAGGTGGTAATCAGTTCGAATGGCAGCGTGGATGCTTACGATTGCCAGACAGGCAAACTGCTGTGGAGTGTCAAGGACGTGGGCGGGAACGTTGTTCCGACGCCCGTATGCTTTGCTCCGGGAAAAATGCTTATAGCGGCTACACCAGGGCGTGGTGACAAGTACCTGGAGGAAGCCCGGCGTTCTAACTTTTGCTTAGAAGTTACTTTCCGGGACTCAGACTGGCAACCGCGAGTGGTCTGGCGGGTGAAAGCTCTGGCCTCTTTCGCATCTCCATGTGTGCACCAGGGAGTTGCCTACTGGACTAACAGTGTCGGTGGACTGTTTGCTTATGACTTAGCCACAGGCGAAGAACTATACACTACGCGGCTGAAACAATCCTGCTGGGCAACCCCCATGGGCATCGGTGACCGCGTTTACTTCTTCGGCAAGGATGGGCTAACGACAGTGCTGCGGGCCGGGCGAAAATTGGAAGTGCTGGCTGAGAACCAACTGTGGGAAAATCAGTTGGCTGTCGCAAAAGCCCATGACGATCATCACGCCGCACAGTCAAAACCCGCACCTGGTCAAGGCACACCGCGTAAAGGGCCGGGCGGTTTAGATTTTCCCGACCCGGTGCAGTATGGTGCCGCAGTTGTGGATGGAGCCTTGGTCATTCGCACCGGTGCTGTTGTGTATTGCATTCGGCACACCGGCGCAAAATAAGTTTCGTCCTGCCTGATATAGCCGCTCGGATACCCTGACAGACAGGTCTTGTCAGGGCTTCGCTGGTGCATCGGGCGCATCGTAGCAATCGAAGCGTAACAAGCCCGATGCACCGCATACCGAATTTTTTGCACCAGGGCACGGGTTGGCCGCTAAGATTATCGCAGAAGCAGTACCGGGTTGGTCGGCGAAAGGAGAAATTGGCAAAATAACGGTATGGAAAAGCGAGTGGAACAGGCTTTAGGGCCGGGCGGTTATATCTCACGCTGTTTGGGGCAATATGAAAACCGGCCGCAGCAGCTGGAAATGGCTCGAGCAGTTGCGGCTGCGCTCGAATCTCGCCGGCATTTGATGGTCGAAGCAGGAACTGGGGTCGGTAAGAGCTTTGCCTACCTGGTGCCAGCTATCTTTTTTGCTCAGGAACATAGCGACACTCGCATCGTCATTTCCACCTACACGATTAGTCTGCAGGAGCAGTTGGTGCACAAGGATTTGCCGCTGTTGCGTCGGGCCTTGCCGGAACCTTTCACGGCAGTGCTGCTCAAGGGGCGAAGCAATTACCTCAGCCGGCGACGTCTGGCTGTGGCTGCTCCTCGCGCCGCTCAATTGTTCGAACGCCAGGAAGAGCTGGCCCAGATGGCACGGCTGGTGAACTGGGCGAATGAAACGGACGATGGCACGCTGAGCGACCTGGATTTCCAGCCTTTACAAAGCGTCTGGGATCAGGTCGCCAGTGATTCGGATAATTGCCTGGGGCGACGGTGTCCTTATTACGACAGTTGCTTTTTCTTCCGGTCGCGGCAACTGGCACGTAAGGCGCAGATTCTGGTTGTCAATCACGCCCTGTTTTTCGCTGATTTGGCGTTGCGGCTGGCCAGCGATGGTGCTGCTTTGCTACCCGATTACGAAGCGGTCATTTTCGACGAAGCCCACACACTGGAGGATGTCGCGGCGGAGCATTTCGGTATCAGCCTGTCCAACACGCAAGTCAATTTCCTTCTCAACCGCTTATTCTCGCCGAAATCGGGGCGAGGCTTGCTGACTGCTCTGGGAGATGAAGAAAGCCGCGATCAGGTCGCCATTGTTCGCCGGGCTGCGGAGGAATTTTTCGGCCAGCTGGCTACCTGGCAACCGTCCCCTCGCAGCGGCAATGGTCGCCGGAATGTGTCCACCCAGGCTGCATCTGCCGATACATTTCGAGTTCGTGAGCCAATCCCGATTCCCGCCCATCTCAGCGTGGAATTACACACGCTGGCCCACCGCATCCAGAAAGTGGCTGGTGAGGTAAGCACTGACGAATTGCGAATCGAACTCCAGGCAGCAGCCCGGCGATGCGAAAGTTTTGCGGATTTGATAACCGGCTGGCTCGATCAGCGTCTCGAAAACCAGGTTTACTGGCTGGAGCGCAGCTTCGGTCGGGCTCAGCCACGCATCGTCCTGGCATCGGCACCCATTCATGTCGGACCGGCTTTGCGTGAACACGTTTTCGACCGCATTCCGAGCGTTATTCTTACCAGTGCCACGCTGAGCACCGGGCCGGGCAATTCTGGTTTTGCTTTCTTCGCCGATCGTCTCGGCCTCGCGGAAACGTCCGGCCCATCAACAAACGGCTCGCTTTCCGTACAGACGCTACAACTCGGCAGCCCCTTCGACTACCGTCGCCAGGCAGAGCTGCATCTGTTTCGCATGATTCCCGACCCGGCCGCGGAGCCCCAGCAACACGAAGAAATGCTCAAACGTTACATTCGCCAGTATGTTTCCGATAGCGGTGGCCGGACCTTTGTCTTATTCACCAATACCGAGCAAATGCAACGCCTGGCTGACCAGTTACGTTCATGGTTCCAGGAACGCGGTTATCCCTTTTTGTGCCAGGGAGAAAATTTGTCCCGCCAACAAATGGTGCAGCGGTTTCGAGAAGCAGGCAACGCTGTACTGTTCGGCGTGGACAGTTTCTGGCAAGGCGTAGATGTGCCGGGCGAGGCGTTGCAAACGGTGATCATCACCCGCCTGCCCTTTGCCGTCCCCGACCGACCACTAGTCGAAGCCAGAATTGATGCGCTCCGGGAAGCAGGTCGAAACCCGTTTTTTGAGTATCAGGTGCCTCTGGCCGTCATCAAGTTGAAGCAAGGTTTCGGCCGACTGATTCGCACCAAAACCGACACAGGCCGGGTCGTGATCCTCGACCCACGCATCCTCACCAAACCGTATGGCCGGCGTTTTCTGGAAGCACTGCCACCGTGCCGACTGGTGATCGACGGTTGTCCGCAGTCTGGTTAACACTCACCATGCGGAGCGTATGCGCTGGTTGCTACATAAGTTTGGATAGAAGGTGCACCGGGTTCTCTTGACGGGAGGAGGCGTTGGGATATAACGGCTTACCGTAAAATGGAATATCAAACGTCGCTGAATCCGACCGCGACACGGTTGGAACGGGGGACCCAAAGACTGGGGTGAATCCGGCTCGCCTGGCGGTCAAGAAATAACGACTGCCAGTTGCAATGCGGAACCGTGATCCGGGCCGGTAGGGGTAACCTCGGCCCCGAACCCGTCAGCTAACCCCGTAAGCGTCCGCGAGGAATTTCTATGGCCGATTCTTCCTCTGGCTTGTGCAGGCGTAGTCTATCCGGCCGGGGAATTGACCCGGCTGACGACGGCAGTCTCTTCGGGTTTCTGCTACCCGCCGAGGAACAGCTGGGCGGCAGGGTCGTTCCTGGCCGTGCGTGGTTGCGGTTAGGCCGACGGCCGTACCCGACTTTTTCCGTAATGTTTTTACCAGCCGCCAACTAAAGAGGTTACTGTCATGGTTCCGCGACCGCGCCGGCCTCGGGAACTCCACTGGTATCATGCTGGCCCCATGCTGTTCGGCGACTGGGGTACCAGCCGGTTGTACGTGCTGGGATTGTGCTTCTATTACACTCATCACGCATCGCTGTGGTTCATGCTGGCGATGTCGGCTCTGCTGGTGTTGGTGGGCTGGGCCTATTCTGTGATTTGTCGGCTGCATCCGGACGGTGGTGGAGTCTATTCTTCGGCCCGGGGACGCTCACAACTGCTTGCCGTGGTGGGCGGCTTACTGTTATGCGCTGATTACATCATCACGGCATCAATATCGGCTCTCGACGCTTTCCATTATCTCAATGTGCCGCACCCGGAATGGTGGGCGGCTGTTAGTATTGCTGCTATCGGTATGTTTAACTTCTTCGGACCGCGCAAATCCGGAACCGGGGCACTGGTTATCGCCGTGCTTACGGTAGCCATGACAATTGTTATTGCCTCGTTTGCCGTCCCCTCGCTCCCCCAGGCACACATTGAGCGACCGAGCGGCGATGCCTGGCAGATGTGGCGACAGTTTGTCTCTATCATCCTGGCGGTGTCTGGCGTCGAAGCTGTCGCCAACATGACCGGTATCATGGTTCGCCCGGTCGAACGCACTTCCAAATTGGCCATTTACCCAGTGCTGGCGGAGATTGTTACCCTGAACCTGCTGCTTACGTTGGCCATGCTGGCGGTACCCGCAGTTTTTCTGGGCGATGGCAACGTAGATGCACAATACACAGCGCATCGCGATGACATGTTGCGTGCCCTTGCCGAGTACTACGTCGGCCCACGCTTTGCCGCTGTTTCTTCCCTTGTTTTTGCACTATTGCTATTGTCGGCGGTCAACACTGCCTTATCCGGCCTGGTCAGTATCCAGTTTATGATGGCGCGAGACGGTGAGTTGCCCAAAAATATGTTGCAGCTAAACGGTTATGGCGTACCATTGCTGCCCCTGCTTTTGGCGACCGGCGTGCCGCTGACGGTGTTGCTCTTGTTTCCCGACGTAGCCAAGCTAGCCGACCTGTACGCCATTGGTGTGGTTGGAGCGATTACCATCAACCTGGGAGCCACCGCTACCGCTCGCCGTAACGACCTGGCGAGCTGGGAGCGATTGGGGCTGGCATTGCTGGCCGCGCTCATGCTCGTGGTCTGGCTCACCATTGCCGTAACCAAAGTCCACGCATTGATTTTCGCCCTGGTGGTTCTGGGAGCCGGTCTGGGTGCACGCTGGCTGGTGCGGCATCGGGCTGAGCTGGCCGACAGTATAAGTCGCTTGCCTGCTCCGCTGCGGAAAGCCCTCACGCCTGCCCCGACCGAAGGCGAATCCGGGTCGGAAACTGCTGAAGCTGCGGCGGAAGCAAAGCACGCCTACGAGCCGAAAGGTATCGTCATGGTTGCCGCACGAGGAGGCAATCCCCGACTGTTGCAGTTTGCGGTTGAGGAAGCCAAGAGCCGCCAGGCAGAGTTGCGTGTCCTGTTTGTACGTCAACTGGCGATTTTACCCATGGGGCCGGACGAAGAACTGCTGGACCCTCGTAGCGACCAGGAAGCCAGTAAGCTGTTCGCGGAAGTGGACCGATTGGCACGAGAAGCCGGTGTACCCTGGCGTCCCGTCTATACAGCCAGCGATAACGTGGCGGCGATGATCGCGGAAACGGCCGTTATACACGGAGCCGACGTCTTGATTCTCGGTGCCAGCCAGCGCGGTCCGCTATGGAAAGCCATGAAGGGCGATGTTATTCAGGAAGTGGGACAATACCTGCCCGAGAGTGTTCGCCTCATCATCCACGCTTAGGTAAAGCCCCCGATCATTTTCCGCATTTTTACCTGCCTCATTAGAGTGCGTCTTCCACGTCCGCTAATACGGATACACGATTTTCCAGGGTCGTTTTCATTTTGCCAGGCTGGTGCTGCCTGGGTGTCGAAAATTCGGCACCTGGCGCCGATGCGACAAGGCGCCATATCTTCGTCACCCGCGTTTGGCCGGTTGTAGTTCACAGATACGTCGCGCAACTTCAGTTCAAAGCGGCTCGAATGTTCCCAGGCAACAGCTAGATCCTTTATGCCATTGGTCAAAAACTACGTGGCTTGACAGCCAGCGATGACTCCTTGCCTCTAAAGGCGATAAATCGGCGTTTTGGGCGTTATTTTCGGCCCGTCGGGCATGGAAACTGCATTACTAAGAGCTCCACCAGCCGGCAGCAACGCGAAGCTGTCTGGCCAGGGGAAGAGGCAGCAAGGAGGTGCAACTGTGCTGGCTTCAAGCATTAGCTGGGATCTGCTGACGTTACCACGGTCGAGGTGTTCTGTTCCGGAAACTGGTGTTGCGGTTCTTCGAGATTACACGGCCGAGTATTTATGTTGGGGAGACGGGCAACCTCTTGTGCTCATTCCAGGTCTGGCAGGGGGTGTGGGACTCGTCAGTCCGCTCGCCGCGCGCCTGGCCCGCGACTTCTCGGTCATAGCCTACCAGCTGCGTGGCGAGAACGACCCGTTTGCTCTCAGGCGAAGATTTACTCTGGAAGACCTGGTGGATGACCTGGCCGAGTTTGTAGATTTGCTGTGCCTGGAACGGCCGGTGATCATGGGCGTATCTTTCGGCGGTCTCATCGCCTTGCGGTTCGCGGCCAGGTTTCCTCACCGTCTTTCCGCGGTGATCGCTCAAGGCGTGGATGTAACGTTTGCCCCAAGTCTGCTACGCCGCATTGCCGACATTGTGCTTCGCGAGTTTCCGCTTCCTACCGATAGCCCCTTCGTCAATCAGTTTTTCAACCTGTTTTTCGGCAAGCGCTGCGATGATCCGGCGCTGTTTGAATTCGTAACCCGGCAATGCTGGACGACCGACCAGAGTGTCATGGCTCACCGGTTCCGTCTGGCTGCAGAGGTCAACTTACGGCCATCCTTGCCGGCGATTCGCTCGCCGACCCTGTTGATCACTGGCGAACTGGATATTCTGCCGACCGGCGCTGGCTTACGAGAAATGGAACAGCGAATTGCGCAGGTTCAGCATGTACGCATCCCCGGTGCGGGACATCTGGCCTTCGTCAGCCATCCGGCTCAAGTCGCCCAGGCGGTCCGTAAGTCGGTGACGGGCTGGCATGCTGTTTCGCTCTGAGTCGGGCGGTGGGTAAACAGACGCAACACACGAGCTCCCTAGCCGGGTATTACAACGCATTCTGACAGCGAACTGTCCGGCCCATCCGCCAAGTCAAACCCTGGGAGTGAGCCCAGCGTAATGGTACGGTGCATTTTGACATTCCATGCCGCTGGGCAAGCGCCGCACCGCCGATCATCTTGCTGTGTTTTCTCCTGCTCTCAGCACTGATTCCCGGTTGTGCCGCTCTGCAGTTCGACGGGCTATCACGTTAAGGCCTCCCAATCGGTTGCGGGATCAGAGGAATTTCGTCCCGATTGTTCGCCAGCAACGTGGCTGTGTTGGCTGCGTGCGAGGTCAGGAGGGCATCAGAGGAAGTTTCTCCCGATTATTCGCCAGGCTCACCGGCGCCGTACAATTACTGGCGTCCACAGAGGCGCCGTGGTGGAAGTGGCAGACACAGCGGACTTAAAATCCGCTCCGCCGCAAGGCGGGTGGGGGTTCGAGTCCCCCCGGCGCCAATTGTAAACGAATACGGTCTGACACCGAGCAACCGGCAATGGGGTAGGCCACAATACGCGATGCGGTCTTCCGCCACCCCGACGTGCTTACCGTGAACCAAATTCTCCGACTAACTCACCGGCTCGAACACGCCGATTATTCGCGCCAACAAGTGCGTGTACTGAACTACCTCTGGAATACCGACTGACCCTGTAATAGAGGGGAAAACTCCGGGACTCATCCATGACCATGTTATGGACACAGGTGCTGCTGATTGTAGTTGGGTTATCGCTGAGTGTCTGGGGTCTGATGCGCATGCTGGAGAGTATGAGGCTCGACGTTCCCGAATCCGAAGCACATCAGTTGCGGGCCAGGCGCTGGCGTTGGGTCGTCCTGATGGGGTTAGGGGATACACTGGTAATCTTCGCTATCATCTTGATTGTTCTTCATCCCGAAGGCTGGCAGGAGCTTTTCCAGATAGGCCAAAATCCTGGCCAACCGGAAAAGCGCGATGTCCAACGCATCGAACGCCTGCTCCAGCAGCCGCTACCGCAACCAGACCAGGCGACACACCGGCCAGCCGATAGCGCTGTGGAAGGAAATCCCGTAAGTCTGGATTGGCCCGGCTGGCGTGGCCCGCATCGCGATGGTATTGTGCGTGAGACCGGCTTACTCGACCAATGGCCGGAAAGCGGTCTGCCTGTCCTCTGGCGTACCCCCGTCGGTGGCGGTTACTCCTCGCCGGTCGTTGCCAGCGGTCGGGTATATGTCATGGATTACCGCAAACCTGACGAACGCCTCGTCTGCTTCGATGTGACCGACGGCAAAATGCTCGGCGAATATCGCTGGCCCGTGGCCTACCGCGACATTGACACGCGCTGGGGCGGCGACTACGGGCCGCGGGGAACCCCGGCAATCGCTGGTCGGCACATTTATGCTCTCGGTGCGGACGGCGATCTGGTTTGTTGCGAAGCGGAACCGAAAAACGGTGCCTTGCCGGTGGTCTGGCATAAACACTTGTTCCAGGAATTTCCACCGCAACTGCCCTCGACGTGGTGGGGATTGAGCGGATCGCCACTGGTCGTGGATAATCTGGTGATCGTCATCGTCGGTAACGCCGAAGGTTGCGTCCTTGCTTTCGACCGAATTACTGGTGAACTCAAGTGGAAAGCCCTGAAGGACAAACCCGCCTACAGTTCGCCGGTGCTGGCTAACATGCCTGTCGCACCGCAAATTCGCCAGGTAGTCGTCCTGACCGCTGCTCGGATCGCAGGCCTGGAACTGACAACTGGTGAGTTACTCTGGAGTTACCCCTGGACAACTGATTACGACTGCAATATCGCCACACCCATTGTGGCCGGTAACTATGTGTTCGTCAGCACCGACTACGGTCGCGGGAGTGTGCTTCTGGAAATTAGCCGGGGAAACGACGGTAAATGGCAGGCAGATGCCGTCTATCAGACCAGGAAATTTCAGAATCACATCGCCACCTCGGTGCTGGTCGGCGACCGACTGTATGGCTTCAACGGATATTCACCAGCGCGACTTACCTGTCTCAATTTCCGCACCGGCGAGTTGATCTGGGAAACCAGGCGTGAAATAGACAAAGGCTGCCTGCTCTACACCGATGGTCGGCTGATTGTGTTCACCGAAAAGGGAGAACTGGTGCTGGTCGAGCCGGGCGAAACCGGGTTTACCATTCGTGGCCGATTCCGTGTCTTTCCCGACTCGCATAGTACCTGGGCGTTACCGGCTGTGTCGAACGGTCGGCTCTTCGTGCGCAATGACCGCGAACTGGTCTGCTTGAATTTGCGGAGATGATGGCCTTTCAAAGTTTGCCAGTACCACAAAACGCCTGTTTCTATCCCAAACGTGCGTTGGTAAACCACGCAGGTGATGCAGTAGTTTGGTATCTACCAGAACGATCGCTGGTCGCGGATGGCGAAGTCGTTAGTACAGGTCCGGCAGGGCTTCATTGCGCCAGTGATGCACCAGATCGCGTCGAGCATGGAAATTCAGGCCCAATTCGTGCACATGGTACGTAAAGACCTCCGCCTCCGGACATTGTTGCCACAATCCTGCGACGAGACGAACCGGCCCATTCCACATGCGGTCCGCGGTGGGAAGAACGTAATAGACTGCGACCGAGTACCACGCAACGGTTCCCAGCACCAGAGCGGCCAGCGCTAGCCGTACCGAACACGCAACACGACTCAGCCACCAGCACAGCGAAAGTATCCCCACCAGGAACCATGCCCAGCTGCGCACGGCAAACAGGAAAGCCTCGTCCTGAACCTCTTCCGGTAATCGTCTGTCCGGCCAGGCAGTAACGACGATGGCTGCACTCGCACATACCAGCACCCCGACTCCCAATGCCAGGTTCAAATAACGGCGTAGTTGTTGCGGCTGAACACGCAGCTGGGAAACCAGCCAGCGGGCGATCAGTAACGCCAGCGATGGCATGGCCGGAAACGTATATGTCCACACTTTCGTCCGGCTGAACGTGAAAAAAGCGAAGACCAGTCCGATGTGTATCAGCGCAGCCCGACTCCATGCTGCACCTAAGCCGCACTTGGCGGCCCCATCGCCGGTCGCTTCGCGGTTGCTATGTCGCTCGCCCTGCCAGGCATGGCACAGTGCAAAAGGAATGGCACCCGTCCAGGGAAACGACAACGGCACCACCAGGGCCAGGTAAAACCAGATCGGCTGCGGATGTTCATTGATGACGTTGGTGAAGCGCTGCCAGTTCTCAGCGAAGAGGAACTGCCAGGTGAATTCGCCACCGGTACGCCAGTGCGGAAGAAGGTAACTCCCCAGACCCACCAGCAACGCAATCAGTCCAGCAGGGAGCAACAACAGCAAATCGCGCCGATCCCAGAAGCAGCCGTGGTGAGGGAACCGGGCGGGATTATCCCCGCTTACCGCGGACACCATCGGAGAATTCACCACACACTTTCCTGACAAAAGCAAGCGTTCGTCCAGTCGTGCACTTTGACGCGGCTCACCACACGAATCGCGGCCTCGCCGTCGCATCCGGCGCATGACCATAACTAGCGGCAGGGCAAACAGGACAAACAACAGCACCGCCAGCGGCCCTTTGGCACAAACGGCCAATCCCAGTGCCAGACCAGCCCACTGATAGCGAAAAGAGCGAGCCAGAACGGATTTGGCGTGCCAGGCCGATAGCATCGCCGCCACGCTTGCCTGCAGGCAAGCCACCAGCAGCATGTCAATCAGCACCATCCGCGCCAGCAATACAAACTCCACCATGGTACCAAGCACCAGCACCGTCCACCGTGCCGTGCTGGCATCCCAGACAGTTCGGGCAATGCTCCAGGTGCTCAGCAGCGTTATCACTGCTGCCAGCGCAGAAGGTATCCGAGCGGCCAGGGCATGGTTGCCAAACAACCCCTGACTAATCGCCTGCAGCCAGTACACCAGCAGCGGTTTCTGGTAACGTGGCTCGCCATTGTAAACAGGCACTATCCAATCTCCGGTGCGCAACATCTGCCGACCTGCTTCCGCGTAGCGAATTTCGTCGTCGGTCAACAAATCGTATTGCCCTGCTCCTAGCAGATAACCAGATACGGCTAACACCGTGATGCAAGCCAGTTCCACTACCGTGGCGACATTCGCAAAGCGATGGTGCGTCCCCGATCGAGATCGCGGGATCGTGGATGAGGGTCGCCAATCAGTTCCGCATTCCATCACCGAGCCGGCCATAACCGCCCTTTTTGCAGCGGATAAATGAGCCAGCGATTATATCGGCACGAACCCTGCCGTAAATGCGAGTTCAGTAACTTCGCTGCGACGGAAACAGGCTCGACGCCACTTAGCCAATTCAATTGCGGAAGCATGTTGTGCCGATAGTCACCGATGCGCGACCATCGGCGAATCGGTCTGCGTAGAACGGATCGCCCAGCAACTGCCTGCGCCATTTAGCACGGAAACAAATTGGCGGTTTGCTGTCTATTCCTGGATATTTCGCTACCCCAACATGCGTCGCTGGAATTGGTCGGAGTGTCTGGCAGTGGCGGTATTGCTGGCGACAGGCGGCTGTGCACGCCCTGCCGAGACGGTTCCCGTGCACGGTACCGTTCTCTACCGCGGTCAACCGCTGCAAACAGGGGTGGTGGCTTTCGTCAGCGATCCCCAGCGGCATAGTCAGCACGTTCTGGCTGTGGCGAAACTTCAGCCCGACGGTCGCTTTTCTGTCGAGTGGGAAGGCCGCGAGGGAATTCCGCCGGGATGGTACCGTATCAGCGTAATTTGTCCAGACGCTCGCGGCTGGCCGGATAAGTATTGCGATCCAGACCGCTCCGGACTAGAGTGCCAAATCCTGCCGCAGCAAACCAACATGCTGGTAATCCGCCTCGAATAAAGGCTATTTGCCAGCGGTGGCCACGATGGGTGAGGCGATGAAGCTTTTGATGAGCTTGCCGTCATCCACGTTCCAGATGCGTACCTCACCGTTCCAGGCGCCGCTGGCGATACGGTTGCCGTCGGGGCTAATGGCAATGGCGAAAACAGCGTCGGTATGACCCTCGAGAGAGCGGATTTGCGCCCCGTTATCCGGATTCCACAACCGCACTGTCTTGTCCAGCGAGCACGAAACGATCAGGGGTTTTGTCGGATGAAAACGTACCTTCTCGACAAAGTCGCTGTGTCCACCGGCGGTGCGAATTTGCTTGGCGTCGCTGGCCAGATTCCACATCCGGATTTGCCTGTCCCGACCGCAACTGATGCCCATTTTGCCATTCGGATGCACAGTTACGCCAGTGACGTACTCCTGATGACCCGGAAACGTGGCGACCGGTTCTTTGGCTGACAGATCCCAGACTTTAGCGGTCTTATCGCGGCTAGCGGATAGCAGATATTTGCCGTCAGGAGAGAAGCATAAATCGAGCACCCAATCGGCGTGGTTTTCGATGGTCTGCTCGAGTGACCACTTTTCAGTTTCCCAGACGCGGATCAAACGGTCGCACCCACCGGCGGCAAGACGTTTCCCGTCTTTACTCACCGCCAGGGCGAGGACTTCGTCGTCGGTTTGCACCAACTCCCGCAGCAGCACCCCGGCTTTCGGATCAACGCCATCCAAATAAGCAATCCCAGCGTCCTGCCGCGTCGGGCTGGCAGCGAAGTTATAAATCCGAACATCGCCTTCCTGGCCTGGCCGACCTCCGGCAACGGCAAGGGTTTTACCGTCGGACAAGAACGCCATAGCGTTGGCACGTTCGGCACGCGTGCGAATGCGCTTGACCAGTTGCCCGTTTTCCACATCCCAGACGAGCAGTTCGAAATAGCCACCGACTACCAACTGCTTGCCATCGGGCGTGAACGTCATAGCGCGGATAACTGCCGGGAAGCGGTATTGAGTTGGCGGCACTGGTGGATTCCAGCGCTTGCGGAGTTCGACCAGCAAATTGGCTTTCGGCGATGGCCCATCGAACTTGGCTCCCTGTCGAATCCAGAGCTCGATGGTGGTGATCTGGTCTTTCGTCAGACTGCCACCAGTTTCTCTGGGCGGCATGTGCGGCTCTTTCTGGCCGCTGATGAGCAAATACAGTGGACTTTCCTCGGGTTTGCCAGCGACAACGGATGGGCCTCGGTCACCGCCTGCCAGCAGGCCTTCGAAAGTCGTCATGTCCAGCCGACCTTTGCGGACTTTCGGATCATGGCAGGCGAAACAATTTTCCTTCAAAATCGGGGCCACGTCGTTCAGGAAACTCACCTGTTTACCGGCAGATTTAGTCTGAGCCTGAGTGGCGCTGGTCAGACGTAGCAATAGCCACGCTGCCAGCAGGGTCGCCAGGATACCACATACCACACACAGTCGCACACGCGTCATCGCAACACTCCTTCTTTTGGTGGGAAGCTCTGCCGTTACCGGCAGCGTCATCCAGCGGCGGGTCAGTTTCTAAGCGGCAAAATATGAACCTGCAGGCTCGGCGACAAGTATCCACACGAGGTACTTCACACTCCTCATAATAACACCATTTGCCCTGGTGCTACGCCTGACCTTGCGAACCTCACCGCGATAAAAACGAAGCAGCGACCTTTCCAAGGTTTTCGTTTTCACCTTGCCGCTTTTGGTCTCCATACCTAAGAAGCTCCAGAGATAGTAGCGAATTTCCCACCAAGTGATGAATCCTGACTAGCTCGCCGAATTTCCGCCCCGCCTTAGTAAGGGTTGCCGTCATGCTAACCATGTGCAAGACCAAACAGCGATTGGCAAATTCCGACAAGTCGCGGATCATTTCGTGCCATTCGCGCTGCCTGAGTCTGTTTATGCTTCGTTTACTCGCAGGGCTGAGGCGTTTTGCAACGCTTTGGTGGTCTGGTTTATCGCCAAGGCCAATTGCCGTTCTGTCAGCGGTCGTTCTCCTGGCAAGCCTAGTCGCGCTTGCCCAGCAAAAGCCGGGAACATTGCCTGGCCCATCGCCGCAAGCACCAGCGGTGGCAAACCTGTTCCCACCCGGAGGTCAACGGGGCACCACCGTCGAGGTAGAAGTGCAGGGGCGAGAACTCGCCGACGCACTTGGGCTGCTCGCTACGGTTCCCGTGCAGGCGACCATCGTTCCGGACAAAAAGGAACCCGCGAGTCGGGCGCTGGTACGCTTGCAAATTCCCAAAGAAGTGCCACTCGGAGTGCACCTGTTACGTCTGACCACACGACGAGGGATGTCGAATCCCGTACCGTTTTGCGTGGATGAGTTGCCGGAAATTCGCGCGGCAAGCGACCATCGCACTCCTGCCCAGGCTCAGAAAATTCCCGTTCCGTGTGTGGTTTCCGGACGATTGGAGGCCGAGAGCAGCCATTACTACCAGCTGGCGCTGCAAGCGGGACAGCGCATTTGTTTCGAAGTAGTGGGCAGGCGAATGGGCTCGCCAATTGATCCGGTGCTGGTCTTGCACGATGCTAACGGTCGCCAGCTAGCCTATTGCGACGACGCTCCCGGGCTGGGTCGTGATGCACGAATCATCTACACCGCTAAGGAAAGCGGCGAATATATCCTGCAATTGCGAGATGTCCGCTACCAGGGCGGTGGCAATTACGTCTATCGGCTGCGGGTCGGCGATTTTCCCTGCGTAACCTCGGCGTATCCGTTCGTGGTCAGGCGAGGCAGCCAGGCCAAAGTGAGTTTTGCCGGACCGTTGACAGATGGCGTTTTGCCTGCCTCGCCAGATGTGCCGAAACAACTTTCCTCGATCGCGGTGCTGGTCACACCGCAACGTCCGGGTTCCCCGCCTGGCTGGCCCGTTCCAGTTGGGTTCTCCGACATGGACGAGCTGCTGGAACAGGAGCCAAACGATACACCAGAAAAAGCCGCTCGGTTGCCCTTTCCCGCGGCAGTCCACGGTCGGTTAGAAAAAGCTGGTGATCGCGACTATTACCTCTTCGCTGCCAAAAAGGGTCAGCGTATCGAAATCGAAGCACAAAGTTGGGAGTACGGTTCGCCTGCCGTCGTATATCTGGTTCTGCAGGACACGCAGGGGAAACAGCTGGCCAACTCCAATCCCATGCAGGATCCGCCACGAATCGAGTACACCGCAAGCGCTGATACGGAGTTGGTTCTACTGGTGGAACATTTGCATTATGCTGGCGGGCCGGAAGAAACTTACCGCATCGTCATCAAACCCGCCGAACCGACATTTCGCGTGGAAGTGTTGCAGGACCGGGTGGACATTCCCGCTGGCGGTGTCGGAGTTTGCTTTGTGCGCGTCTCGCGCTCTGGATACGCTGGTCCTGTGCAGGTCAAGGCGGTATCTCCCCAGCAGGTTCAGGGGGAAACCATTCTGACCGGCGAGCAAAACGTCGGACTGCTGTTGCTGAGCGCACCCGCCAACTCCCAGCCAAACGCCTGGCCACTTGAATTGCTGGCCCAGGGCAAAACGGAATCCGCCGAAATCACCGTGCCTGTCACCATGAGCGAACCTCTCAGTACGCTGTTCGGCAACACTCCATTTCCTCCCAGGCACCTGTTGACTTCGCTGGCAGTAAGCATAACTGACCCCCCACCGTTTCTGCTTCACGTCAAGTACGGTGCCGAGAAATTGCCGCGGGGCCAAACCGGTTTGGAGGCGATAGTCCAGGTAGATCGGCAGGCAGGATTTGAGGACGAAGTGCAAATTTTCGCGGTCGCTCCACCGCCAGCCCCGAATCAGCCCGTAATTCTCGCCGCGCCTGCCAGTGCCAAGATTCCTCACGGCCAGAAGGAAGCGAAAATCACCCTGAAGCTACCGAATAACCTGCCGACCGGTCCCCTGCCCCTGGCCATTGTTGGTCAGGCCAAACACGCCGGCCGATCGTATCAGATTTACGCTCGCGGCACTCCGCCCCATGTTGTCGCGGGGAAGTGAATAATCGCCCGGCTTCACCGGAAATCACGTAAAATTGAGTGGTATCACAAACTCCGTGGAGCCGGTCTGCATGACCCATCAGCCAGCTAATTTCAATAAAGGCACTGTTGACGCAAGCCTTCAGGCTGCGCGGCCCTGGTTACGGTTTTATCCTCCGGGCGTTCCTGCTTCGCTGACTTACCCGGATCAACCATTGCCACGCCTGCTGGCCCAGGCAGCCATTCAGCTTCCAGACCACCTTGCCTGCACCCTTTTCGAGCAGCGGGTCAGCTACCGCCAGCTTTACGAACAGGTTTGCCGGGCCGCTCACGGACTTGAACACTGCGGCGTAAAACAGGGCACAGCAGTCGGTATTTTGCTGCCGAATTTACCTGAATATCTGGTGGCCCTTTTTGCGGTATGGGCAACCGGCGGTCGGGTTGTCCAGCTCAGTCCTTTGCTGGTGCCGGAAGAGATTGAACGTTTATTGCGGCTGACCGATTGCCGCCACGTCATCACTCTCGATCTTCTGCTGCCCAACCTGGCTACAGCTTTACAAAATCAGCTCCTGGAGCACGTCTTTGTAGTTTCCCTCGCCGAGCGCCTGCCGATACTGAAAAGCGTGCTCTATCGCTTCGAACGGTTGCGCAAGCAGGGACATTTCCACTTTGTCTCTCGTGGTCCGGTTCGGCCATTCAGCAACCTCCTCGAATACGCACCCCGAAATAGTGTTGGCCAATCCGTTGCACTTGAAGAAATCGCCGTACTGGCGCCCACCGGTGGCACTACCGGTTCACCGAAAATCGTCATGCTCTCACACCGCAACCTGCTTTGCAATGCCTGGCAACTGCGGGCCTGGAGTCTGGCGCGCGACGGCGAGGAACGTATCCTCGGCGTGTTACCTTTCTTTCACGCTTATGGTCTGACCGTCTGTGCACTGGCCGGTATGGCCATGCGAGCGACGATCCATTTGCACCCCAGGTTTCAAACGTTCGCTACGTTGCAGATAATCGAACGCTGGCGGCCGACCATTTTCCCTGCCGTGCCCGCCATGCTCGCAGCACTCAATCGAGTGCTCCGCAATTGGCCGAGCAACCGACCTCGCCCCAACTTGAGCTGCCTGCGTACAGTAATCTCCGGAGCCGCCGCTTTAGACCCGGCAGTACGCGACGAATTCGCCCAATACGGTGCCCAGGGGATCATCGAAGGCTACGGCTTGACTGAGGCCGGCCCTGTTACTCATGCTAATCCGCTGCTACCGGAACATATCCGCCCCGGCACCATCGGGGTTCCGCTCCCTGATACAGATGCCCGCATTGTTGATCCCATCAGCGGTGACCGAGAAATGCCTATCGGCGAGGTAGGGGAATTGGTGGTTCGCGGTCCGCAGGTAATGCTCGGCTACTGGCGGAATCCCGACGAAACCGCCCTGGCACTCCGCAACGGCTGGCTTTACACCGGTGATCTTGCTCGCTGCGATGCCGACGGTTATTTCACCATCGTGGATCGCAAGCGGGATATCATCAAGACCAGCGGCTTCCTCGTCTATCCAGCGGAAGTGGAGGAGGTGCTGCTAAGATACCCACACGTTGCCGAAGCTGCGGTAGTCGGTGAACCCGACCCCATGCGAGGTGAAATTGTGGTCGCCTATGTCGTTCCCCGCGATGGCCTCGACCTGCAGCAACTCGATAGCTTCTGCCAGGAGCATCTCGCCAAACACAAGCGCCCCCGTAAGTTTCAGGTCGTCCGTCAGCTGCCCAAAAACTTCCTGGGTAAGGTTCTTCGCCGCCAGTTGCGTCAGGATGCCCGTTCTACCTGAATCTGGACCGATGTCCATCGAGATAACTTTCGCAGTCTCACCGTTAGCCGCCGGGTAATTTACAGCCATTTCCGCCTTGTTTCAGTTCTGGTAGTTTTGCTATAATGCGACCATAATCCGGGGGATTTCGTCCCGGCTTTGTGTACCCGCAACCACGGAGATACATCCCATGGCACGCAAAACTGCTCGCACTGCTGCTCGTAAGAAACCTGCCCGTTCTCGAAAAGCCTCATCACCTCGACTGATGGACAACGTTCGCCGGCCCGCGGTTACCTCCCAGCAAATTCGGGAAATTGTTGAGGCCGGCAACGGTATTGTTCGATTGGCTCCGACCTGGGTGCCTCGCTCCTTTTTGATGCCCGGCAAGCGTCTCAAACTTCATCCCAACGATTATTACGCCCTGGGAGCACACCGTGGCGGAATAGACGAACGCTGGTTCGCTTCCACCACCCCCGCCGCCAACGAAGGCGCACCCTGGGACGAAGGACTTAGTTACATCGTTTATCAAGGCCGCAAATTCGTCACCTTGAAAGAAGCTATCGAACTCGAAGGCCCCTTGTTTATCGGCAAGCCGATGTGGGACAAGTACCATAGCTGGCCTGTCTATAGCAAATTTTTCGATAACCTCGGCCCGATTCCGCATCACATGCACCAGAACAATGAGCAAGCCGCACTCGTCGGCCAGCAGGGTAAACCCGAAGCTTATTATTTTCCGCCGCAATTGAATAGCATCGGCAATAATTTCCCCTACACATTCTTTGGCTTAGAGCCAGGAACCACTAAGGAAGACATCCGCCGATGCTTAGAGCGCTGGAATGAAGGCGACAACGGCATTTTGAATTACAGCAAAGCCTACCGCTTGCAACCCGGCACCGGCTGGCTTGTTCCTCCCTGTATCCTGCATGCGCCGGGCTCGCTTGTTACTTACGAACCGCAATGGGGCTCCGACGTTTTTGCCATGTATCAATCCATGGTCGAAGGACGCTATGTCCCCTGGGACTTACTTGTCAAGGACGTGCCGCCCGATAAGCACCGGGACTTAGATTACCTAGTCGAGCAGCTGGATTGGGAAGCGAACGTTGATCCCTATTTCAAAGACCATCATTACTTAGAACCCATCCCCGTCGCCGACACGGCTAGCGAAGGATATATAGATCGCTGGGTCGTTTACGGTCGCGTAGATGGGCAGGAGCTTTTCACTGCCAAAGAACTAACTATTCAACCCGGTGTTCGTGTTACCATCCGCGATAACGGAGCCTATGGCTTGATCACCGTGCAAGGTCGAGGGCGTATCGGCACCTTAGAGCTTGAAACCCCGGCCATGATCCGCTTCGGTGAACTCACCGCCGACGAAGTCTTTGTTACCTATGATGCCGCACGCGCTGGTGTCGTCTTTGAAAATACCGGCAAGGAACCCTTGGTGACCTTGCGCTATTTCGGCCCCGACACGAATCCTGATGCTCCCAACGTCGGCGATCATAAGCGACTTGCCAGATAGTCAAAACTTGGTGCATGAGACTGAAATAAAGACCGGATTGATGCTGGACATGGGTAATGATCTGCACCACAACAGGTGATGAACTCAAAGGAGGCGACGCATGAAGAAAATCTCGATTGGCAGCTGGGCTTACGTGCTTGGTCCCTATAAGACAAACCCCGTTGATTTCCACACAGTCTTACACAAATTGCAAGATATGGGTTTTGATGGCGTGGAATTGGGAGGTTTTCCGCCGCACCCTAATCCCGATCAATACGATACGCAGAAAAAGCGGCATGCATTGCGCAAGGAAGTGCAGGATCATGGACTGGAGTTTTCCGGGCTGGCCGCCAACCTCTGGATGCACAAAGTGATCAGTGTTCCTGACAGCGGACCTTACATAGCCGAATTTGCCCGCAATGTGCTGTTCGCAGAAGATTTAGGCATTGACCTGATTCGTGTAGATACTCTGGAGCCCCCGGATATCTTTCAAAAAACCGGTCTCGATCCACGCCTCGGCCGTGAACGCATCGTCAAGGCATGGGATAAATGCGCCAAGATTGCTGCCGATCGGGGCATGCGCGTCGCCTGGGAGTTTGAGCCTGGCTTCGCTTTCAATAAGCCCTCGGAAATCGTCTCGATAGTGGACGAGGTGCGAAGCCTTGGCAATCCGAATTTCGGCGTATTATTCGACACCAGTCACGCTTATATGGTCAGCGTTGTTGGAGCACGCCAGCCCGGTGAAAAGGAAACCCTTAGAGGCGGTGTGCTGGAACTAATCGAAAAACTCAAGGGAAAGATCACACACCTTCACCTGATAGATTCCGACGGCACCTGTCACAAAGATGAGCAAGGCAACGACGAAACCAGCACCCATGCACCGTTCGGCAAGGGCTTGATTAATTGGGACGAGGTAATCCCCGCCCTTCTGCGTGCTAATATTCCCTCGGATTGGTGGTGCATAGATCTATGCTTCTGGCCGGACGCCTGGACGGTTACCGCCGACTGCAAGCGCTTTATAGATACCATGCGGAAAAAATACGCTGCCTGACCAGCGGTATGGCATCTGCCATCAGATAAGTGGTCGGCGACATGCAATGGGTGGCCGGAAGCTTTGGCTGCCAACGACATGCCGAGCCATAGCGAAGCCAGTGATGCGCTTTTTCATTGGATAGCGGAACTTGTTTTCCCTGCTAACGGCTTTGCCGCTTGGGCGAACAGCGATCCGGAATATCGGTACCTAAGGCAACAATTGCATCTGGTGGCTTTGACACCACGGGGAGTTGATTTATGCCGGAGTCGCAAGCACCGTCCCTTGATGATCTGGTAAATGCTGACCCGGAAGCGTTAGTCGCACTAATCCTTGATAACACCCAACCCGAAACGTTGCGAACTCAAGCAATCGAACGACTGACAAGGATTGTAGCAATTATAGCGCGGCGACAGTTGGCTGCGCTGGGTATGAATCTCAACGATGAATCTTTAGCTGAGGATGCGGCACAACACGTCATATTGAGACTATTACAAGGAAGATTCGATCCTCACAGAGGCCGATTTGTGGGCTGGGCGAAGCCTGTCGCCCGCAACTTTCTTCATGATCAACAGCGCCGACGGCCAACCGCATTAAGCAACCTGGGATTATCCCAGCAAGTTATTGAAAGAGTCCAGAACGAGGGCCTTGACGTTCTCGAATGGCTTGGCGGTGAGTCGGTAGCAGTTATGCCCAAGGCGTTGTCGCTATTCCAACTTCCCTTTTCTGAGGAGGACTTGAGCCGGGTGTCCAGTTGGCGACCTCTGCGCGATCGCATCATTATGCTGGTGCTTTCCGGCTTATGGTGTAAGGTACCGGAAAACACGTGGAAGCAATGGGTTCTAGAAGTGGGGTGGCCCTGGCCGTTTCCACCAGCTCCAATGGTAAGCTTAGACAATAAGCAAGAGCGCCTCAAAGTATTAGCCGAGGTGACCGAGCTGACCGAGAATCATTTATGTGTGATATGGAAACGGCGTCTCGAAAGGCTAATGAAACTCCGCTGCATTCGCGAACTGGCTAGGGAGCACGGTCATGGCGATCCTCCTGATATGGGATGAACTACCTGATCCGCGTGATCCAGATGCCCCACGCGGCAAGCGCTGTACAGTGATCCTATTGCAGCAATGCCTGGCCCATATAGTTCAGCGCCACATCTCTCGATGCGGTGGACCGTGGCCCGAATGGTTGACGCAGGAGCTTTGCGACCGCTTAGTCCAATGGTACCACGGCGAGTCAGACTTAGACGATGAGACCCTGGGGCGACTGGAGCAGTTATTCGGTGGGGCACTGCGCGAATCGCTGAATCGTCCGTTGGTATTACTGCAACGGATTGGACCAAGCCGTCATGCCTGGATAGCCATTCTGCCTACTTGGGCCATTTTCGTGCTCAAGTCCAAATACGACGATAGCCGGGCACATCTGGTAACCTGCTATTATCCCGACCGCCCGAATCTTCACCCGCCGCATCGTCGGTGGCGTCATGTTGCTCACACCTATATTTGGCGTTACGCTCCCATTAGGGAACAAGGTGGAACCAGGCGCTTTTTTATGCCGACGGATGAAAAAATCCGCTTCGTGCAACCGGAGAGCTGGGGCTTCGACATGAGTGCTCGTCTTCCAGTGTGGCGGGGCGCGATGCCCGAATGGCCAGCCGCGGAAATGTTGTCACCGACGACCAGGCGTTCGCGTATTAAACTCAGGCAACGGCGATGGACGTTGCCCGACCCGTTGGAAGACTCCGAAAACGGCAAACACACGACCACGACAAAGTGATGTCGCCAAAATTACGCAATTAGTAAGGGACATGATTATGACCACGGGAATTTTCGCTCGCAATAATGATGTGCTGGCTATCTACGTTCAGGAGCTGAACGAAATCCTGGCGCAGCAGGAACTCCATGAAATACTGGCCGGGGTTCCGCTGACGCCGGGACATCAAGCATCGGCGTTACGAGCGGCCATTGCGCTTGGTTATTGCCGGTTGTTCGGCGCGGACCTGGGCGATGAGGACGGCGCCCTGCCCTTACCTATAGCTAAGGCGGCAATGACCGCCCTGCATGCCTTAATTGACGATGCTGCCAAACGTGCCCAAACCCTCGCACACGATTGGGACAGCACCGACGAACCCATGGAGCGCGATGAGTTGTGCGTTCGTTTACTCCTGGATCGGATGGACATTCACGCCGCCTATATTGCCGTGGATGAGGCCTTGTTAGAGGCGTATGGTGACCAGGAAATTTCGTGGCAGGAATGCGATAGCTCGTTGCAGGCATTAACCGAAAAAGTAGAGCAGTTGGACACGGCATTGCAGCAATCTGAAAACTTAGAAATCCTCAGCACCGTGGCGCACCTCCCGTTGATTGAAAACTGGCGAATTCTTTTGACCCAGGATCATCAGGGGCTGATGCCGTGGTGGCTGAGCGAGTTACTGTCGGAAGTAGCGCAGGTATCTATGCAGGAAGCGCTGAAGCGAATGCCGTCGGCTGGAATCTGGCAAACAGTAGCCCGGGCAGTTACCGATAAGGAGGAGCGCCAATTAGCGGCTCTGAAACTACTCTTGCTGGTGACGTTGCGCGCCCGGGTTGCTGCTGCGCCAGCAGGGCAACCAGTTATCATTCGCTGGATTTCGCCCGATGGCCAGTACGAGGCCCATTGCGTGCTTGTTCAGGATAAAAGGCCGGAACAAATTGAAATAGTATTTATGACCAGAGCAGGCGAACCGGCGCTGGGCTTAAGCAATCAACTGGTCTGGTTAGCCGACTTAGAAAGCAAGATTAGCGCAGAGGGCAAGGCTTGGTTTCCGAGCGATGGTCTCTTGCAGGCGCTCGAATCTGGTAAGCCCCCTTGTTTGGCTGTGGGCAGTTCGCGCGAGGTCTGGGAGGCAGATTTACAATCAATTCCACCCGACTTAGTGGAGGCATTGCACCATGAGTCAGGAACCGATTCTCCATCCGTTCAGGAAGCCTCCTGATGAGTTGACGCAACACGAATGCCTGTGGCTAACTCACCGATTGGGAGACCTAGCTTACTGGTGGTTGCGCCCGGAGGTGTTAGCAAAAGCGAATTCAGAGTTGCTAAGGTTCGTGCGCTGGAGTTTAGAATCGTGTCCCAACGGTTGTGCTATTTTGTTTGCTCAGACTGATGCCCGCCGGTTTCCCACGCTTCGGGAAGCATTCCTGTTACCTCTGCAGTGGGCCTGGGAAACGTCCGACGACTCGCGGTTGCCCGACCGTGTGCGACAACTCGCAGAAAATATCCGTCAACAACTCGCTCACGTTCCGTCCGATGATTTCAGGAAAAAGGCGGATTTTTCGCGATGGGGATTGCAACTGGCGGTGCGCATCGGCGACCAGGACATTCTGCATGCACTCGCTGCCGAATTACAGTTATCGCCGAGTTCCGGTTGGGGTTGGTTATGCGCCAGCCTAATTGCTGCGGAACAGATTCGCCAGACTCAGGAAAACAACGCACCTTCCCTACGACATGACGTATGGATCACCGCCGAATGGAACGACGGCAGCGGTATAGATGCAGTCGGTTGTCTCGAAGAAAAACTCCGGGCGGCCAGTTGGCCACAGAGTGGGGTTAAGATTTTCTTTGTACCCGAAAGTCAAATCGAATATGCCAGGCAATTGTTGCCGGAGCAATCGCTGCTTACCATTCAAGGCTTGCCGCAGGGTAAATCTGATCCGGTGGAAGCATTGCGCCCGTGCTTATTAGAACTGGAAGTGCCGCCTCCGCCAGACGGTCCGATAAAATACTTGCAAGCCTATTACGAGCGGCTCTATAGTCGGAATACCGATCGTGCTAAGCAATACTATCGCCAGCAATTACTCCCCCGAGTTATCGAACGGCTCCGGCACCAATGGCAGGAAAAGAATGGGACCATTTCCCACCTGGTTACCATATTAAGCGATAATCCGGAGTTAGTTCACATCGCCATTGAAAGCATCGGAGCAAGCCGATGCCTGGTACTGGCAACCAGTGATAAGCGAGCTGCAATGCGCGAACTAGAAGAGATGCGAGCATCGGCACAAAGGCCCTGCGAGGTTATCTGGAAGATTTATAAAAGCACGGATGAATTGTTGCGAGAGTTAGAACGGGAAGTCCACACGTTTGTCCAGGGTGTGCCTGCCGAGTTGGTCGGGCTCGATCTCACGCCAGGCACTAAGGAAATGACCCTGACACTGGCGCTTCGAGTGGCGCAGCCGGAACACCGACTCCTGTACTTGCGGCACGAACGCAAGAGGCAGATGGTGGTACCCTTTACAGAACAATGGATACTTTATAATCAGCGACGGCCCTAGTAACGAAAGATGGGTTTGAAAAACACAGGCACTTAGTCGCGCGGAGACGGACTATGTCACGGTCCACCAAGGCTGGTAACGATTCGTTTTATCCACCCGGCCCGGCGGTTGTACCAGAGGATCTCGTCCAGGTACCTGCTGGTTATAAACGGCAGGTCATTCTGGTGCTTTGCTGTCTGTATCTGTTTGTTCTGGTATATCTCGCGCTTCTGGGTGGCGCTACCTGGCTGGTGTACTGGAGTGTAACTGGTCTTCCATGGGAGATGGCAGATAACCGCGGTCGTGGAGCAACGTGGTATCTCATAGCTCTTAAAATCCCTATAATGCTGGCCTCGGTCTTGTTATGGCTGTTCCTGGTGAAGGGCCTGTTTAAACGGCCGCAGCGTCCGCGTGGGACAATCATGGAACTGAAGGAGCAAGAGCATCCTCGCCTGTTTGCCTTTATCCGACGGTTATGTCAAGAGGTCGGCACAGAATTTCCAAAGCGGATTTATGTGAACCATGAAACCAACGCTGCCGTTTTTTACGACGCTTCCCTCCTGGGGTTGTTCTGGCCAGTGCGAAAAAATCTAGTCATCGGCTTAGGACTGGTTAACACCTTGAACCTGTCGGAGTTAAAAGCGGCGTTGGCGCATGAATTCGGACATTTTTCGCAGAGCGCCATGAAACTGGGTAGCTACGTCTATAAAGTTAATCGCCTGATTCTGGCAATGGTTTATGAACGAGACCGATGGGACGATTTCTTGGATGCCTGGAAACGCTGGGATATTCGCGTGAGCTGGATGGCCTATATTCTGGGCTGGTGCACCTCGGCATTGCGAAAGTTGCTGAGCGGATTATTCTATCTCATCAACATAGCAGAGCGGGGTCTAAGCCGGGAAATGGAATTCCATGCGGATAAGGTAGCGGTATCCGTTGCCGGCAGCGAAGCCTTAGTGCGTTGCTTATATAAACTGGAGTCCGGTACTGAATCCCTGGTGGCGGCGATAAGCGATCTATATTGGGCTAGTGAGCGGCAATTATACAGCCGCGACTTATATTATCACCAAAGCCGGGCACTGGAACGGCTGCGACGAATCAAAGGTGATCCCAACTATGGTCTGCCAC
>Ga0079995_1050336_pt1 | contig 32565 bp, 27 predicted proteins | sample FaiFalFF_MnMetaG_2_FD_69198 | JGI IMG/M metagenome (GOLD analysis project Ga0079995, IMG submission 69198) | Freshwater microbial communities from Yellowstone National Park, Wyoming, USA - Fairy Falls C (FF_Mn_C) (SPADES assembly) (version 4) | ecosystem: Environmental > Aquatic > Freshwater >...
GTCACGGTACCGGTGCGGACGTGGACGTGGTCGATGGACGCTGCGGGAATCTGCCGCACCGCAGGCGCGGCGGGCGAGGCAACGCCTCGCCCCTACATGGGGTGGGTGGTGGATCAGCGGTGGACCCTCGACCTGCCTCGGTGGGGGGTACAGCCCCTTTGTGTAGGGGTCAGGCGCATGCGCGCGGGTGGCTGTGGATCAGCGTATTCGTGCAGCCCCCATGTGTAGGGGTCAGGCGGTGCCTGACCCGCCGGCCCGGAGGGCCGGCAACCCGACGGTGCGCCGATCGTCCCGGTACCGGCGAAATCATGCACGTGGTCGATACACGCCACGGCAATCTGCCGCGCCGCTGGCGCGGCGGGCGAGGCAACGCCTCGCCCCTACATGGGGTGGGTGGCAGATCAGCGGCGGACCCTCGACCTGCCTCGGTGGGACGGTGCAGCCCCTCGTGTAGGGGTCAGGCGGTGCCTGACCCCCCGGCCCGCTGCGGCCGGCAAACCCGACCGTGGTCGATCTAATTGCCGTGGTCGCGTGATCCATACGGGGACGTTCGTCGGCGTCCATGTGGCCACGCTGCCCGGAGCGGCGCCTGTCGACCGCAGCAGGGTATTCCTCGCCCCACGCGCGCATCAGCCAGTACCGACAGCGTCCCCGTGCAGACTGCTGACCGCCTCGCCGCTCGGGGAGCCGCGCCGGCTCAGCGGGTAGCCACCGCTGGCCGCACCGGCTCGGCGCGCACGACCAGCCGCCGCTCGTACCGACCATCGGGAATGCACGTGAGAAGCGTCAGGGTCTCGCGGTCCGTCTGCCGCAGCACCGCGCGCTCGCTCTGCGCGACCGTCTGCACGTCCACCACCCGGTAGACGAAGGTTCCCGCTGCACTCCAGACCGTGATCTCGTCACCGGGACGGATGTCCAGCAAGCGCCAAAAGACACCGGGACCCCGTTCAGTATCGACGTGTCCCGTGATCGCGATGTTGCCCGGCTCGCCCGGATTGGCCGTCCCCACCAGGTGCGCAGCCGCATCGGTTGGCACGGGCCAGTACCAGCCCCGCTCGTCCACGACCGAGGCCACCTCGACCACCGTCACTGTGATCCCCAGCCGCGCGATCTCGAGCGCCGTCGCCGGTGGCATGCGGTACCGGAACAGTGTTCGCAAGACCCCCTCGCTCGCCTGCCCGCGACGCTCGGCTCGCGCCACCGGTGTCGGCTTGGCGGCCTTGGCGTCACGCGGGACGACTGTCGGAGTCGGCTGAGCCAGCTCGGGAGTTCGCGTCCGCTGGATTTCCACCCGAACGCAGGAGACCCCGAGGAGGAGTCCCAGCACGACGATCGCGATCGAGACCGAGCCAGACCGGACGCGCATCGTTCATGCCTCGCGATCGACCAACTCGCCTTCACCGGCCGTGCCGAGCGCCCGCCGGTACCCGCGAGCCGCTGCATCGTTCCGTTCCACTGCCTGCTGCGCCTCCCGCGTCGCCTGGAGCGCCGTCTCCACCCTCCCGACGAGTTCTCGATCCAGCACCTGCATCTCCTCGAGCAGCCTCGCGATCGCCTCGCGGCTGGCCGCGCTCAGGCGCGCCGGGTCGACCGCCTGGAGTTGCTGCACGAGCGTCCCGCGTTCCTCCAGGAGGGCCAGCGCCTCGTCCCACTCCCCACCCCGCGCGGCCTCCAGCTGGGCGACGGTCAGATCGCGCAGACGGGCCGCGAGTTCCAGCACGCTCGCCTCGTCCACATCCCCGCTCCTCTCAGGCGCTGGCGGCCAATGGGACCGCGGGCCGAGTCACGCGCTCTCGTGCCGCCACCTCCTCCCAGGCCTCGAGCAGGCTGGAGAGGAACGCTCGCACCTCAGCCACGATAGCCGGGTCCTTGCGCACATTCGCCTCGACCAGTCGCCGCTGGAGATAGTCGTAGATCGCCAGGAGCTGCTGGGCCAGCTCGCCCGCCTCCAGGTTCAGGCTGGCCATGAGTTCAGCCACGATCTCCTGGGCGAAGACCAGGCGCGCGTGCGCTCGTGGAACGTCCCGGCTGTGGATCGCCTCCTCGGCCTCGTCGAGCACCTGGATGGCCCGTCGGTAGAGCAGTACCATCAGCTCGGCCACCGAGGCCGTCTCCACCGTCACCTGCCGGTACCGCTGGTAAGGATTCGCCGGCATGACGCACCTTCCCCTTCCCGCCCATCACGAACTCAGCATCTTGATGATCTGACCCTGGAGTTGTGTCCCCTGCGCCTGGATCTCCGCCAGCATGCGCTCCAACGTCGCGAACTGCCGCACCAACTGCGCTTTGCGATCGTCCAGCCGTTGTTGATACCGATCGATCTGCTGATCGATGCCGCGCAGCTGCTGCTCGAAGGCGTCGCCGCGTGCCCGCACCAGCCCATCGCGTCCGAGGATGCCGCTCAGGTAGCGGCCGAGTTGCGTCAGTACTCCTTCCTGTTGTGTCACCGTGATCTCGCTCGTCGCGCCGGTGAGGGTACTGGCCGCGCTCAAGACCAGCCCGGGGATCAAGGTCGCATTCGTCCCGCCAGCCGCGATGGTGCCCGTCGCACTCCAAAGCAGTTGGTTCGCCGTATCGTAGAAAGAGGCCGTCAGGTTACCTGCGCCATCGGAACCGATGACGTACCGGCCACTGGCTGGTGGGCGCGGCGTTCCCGAGACGCGCGCGATATCACCCGGCGTCGTCAGCGTCGCCCGGCTCGTCGCGCCGAGCAGCTCGAACACGGCGTCTGGATTCTCGCGCAAGGCGGCCCGGAGCTTGTTTTCGTCCACCTGGAGCTGGTTAGTCGTTCCCACAACCGATCCGACCGCGCCGAAGCTGATCCCGATATCGGCCAGCGTGCGGTAGCGCCCACCGGCGTTGATCGCCGGGCTCGTCACCAGCCGGCGCAATGTCGACTCGACCGTCCGTACCGCGCTGTCGCCCATGAGCGTGCCGGCGGTCTTGGTCGTCGCGTCGTAGGCAGTCTTGTCAGCGATGAAGCTCAACACGCTATTGAACTGATCGACGAACTTGCGGACAGCAGCGATAGCTGACTCGCTGTCCGGCTCGACCGTGAAGGTGTAGGGACTGGTGGTCGTGCGGGTGAGCGTCGCGGTGACGCCCGGAATCGCGTCGCTGATCGTGTTGCTGGTGCTGTACTGCCAGGTCGTGCCGCCATCCAGGCTGTAGACGGCATTCTGCCCGAGCTGGAGCTGACCGCTGGCCAGCCCGAGCGCCGTGGCCAGGTTCCCCGTGTCGCTGACAGTGATCGCCAGGCTCCCCGTCGTCTTGGCCGTCAGGACGATGCGGTCGCTCGTACTGTCGTAGCTCGCGGTGACACCGGCATTGGAGGCATTGATCCGGTTGAGGATCGTGCTCAGCGAGTCGGTCGCCGTATCGTACGCGATCGCCACGCCATTGATCGTGAGCGTCCCCGAACCACTCACCGGCGTCGCCAGCATCGCCTGGCTCAAGGGAACCGTCGTCTTGACGGCGGTCAAACTGCGCGTCCCGACGACGGTATCACCGCTGCGTGGTGCCCCGGCAAGCGACGTGACCGAGAGGAAGTTGGAGCTGTCGCCGATCATCCCGACCTGGAGCGGTCCGCCTGGGGTATCGGCCGTGAGCGCGAGGCGCGTCCGGCCGTCCACCGTGACCAGGCTGGCGGTGACTCCGGCGCCACTCGCATTGATCCGTGCGATCACGTCGTTCAGGGTGTCGCTGGTGGGATCGACGGTGATCGCTACGCCATTGATGGTGAAGGTACCAGCCGTGATGCTGGAGCGGAAGTTCACGTCGGCCAGCGGCGCAGCGGGATCGATGTCCGCACCGAGCGCACTGCCGCTGCGCAGCGTCGTCGCGGTCGCCAGCTGCTGGATCTGGATCGAGTACGTGCCGGCGACCGCGCCGGGGCGGGCGCTCGCCGTGAAGGGTGCGTTCCCGTCGCTCGGCCGTACGGCAAAGCCGACGATGGTACCGCGCTGCGTCAGCGTGCCGAGCGCGCTCGCCAGGTTCTGCAGGCGGGTCCCCAGGTCTTTCCAGGCATCCCGCTGCTTCTGGATGTCCTGCTTGCGCTGGTTGAGCCGCGTGATCGGCTGCTGCTCCAGCTGCAGGAGCTTGGAAATGATGTCTTTGGTGTTCAAGCCGGAAGCCAAGCCGTCGAAGGTAATACTCATCGCCTACACCTTCCCAGCGTGCCGGGGCCCAGCGCGTTCCCCGACTCACTCCGTTCGCTGCTGCTCGGCGAGCTCCTGGAGGAACTCCTTGAGGCCACCGGGTGGGATCTCCCGGATCACTTCCTGCGTCTCCCGATCGATCAGCTGGATGACCCAATTCCCGATACCGGGCCGCACGTAATAGCGCAAATACACGTCCCGCGGCATCTTGCGTACCAACTGCGGATCCAGCGAGAGATCCACGCGGTGCGCAGGAAGGAGATCGCGCCGTTCCTCACCCTGAGCGGCCCGCCCTGCAGCCGGGCTGCTCGCCTCCACCGGTTTGACCGGCTGGAGTGGGGTCGCCTCCTCGACTGCGCCCGGCTCGTTCGGGCCGACTGGTGGTATCGGAAGGATCGGTGGGTTCATCGCGCTCCCTCGCGACGTCTCCTCGGCGTTCCGTCCGCCCATCCTGTGAAAGATGATCGGCAAAACTGGCGAGGAACTTGAGAGGGAGCATCGTCGCTGTCGCCCCGGAGCGCTGCCGACCCAGATGCTGGCAGCGCTGCCCCAGCCAGCCGGGAGCGGCGCCTGCTTCCTCCAACAGCAGGGTAGGCTCGTCAGCCGGGCAGCCTCCTGCGCACGCGCTCACGCTACACGGGCGACGGTTCTCCCTTCTCCCTGGCATCGCAGCCCGCCGGGGAAATCTCTCGGCACTCGCGGGGCCGACGCGGCCGCTCCGGGCGCAAACCGGTGGGCGACCGTCCCTAGCGGACGAGATCCAGGATCGTGCTCCGGATGGAAGAGGAGCCATCACTGACCAGTGAACCTTCACTGCGCAAGCGGAAACGGCTGAGCAGCCCGCGCAGCGTCCTGGCGACCTGCTGCAAGACCGTGGCCGTCTGCGCCATCTCCTCGATGCGATTCCGCGCCGTGCCGACCGAACTCGCCATCGTCTCCGCCAGGGCTGCATTCTGCTGCGCGACGTCAGCGATCCGACGCATCGCACCCCGAATATCGTGGACCTGCGCGCCCAGCTGTACTGCCTGACGCTGGTTCTCGTCGGCCAGCTGCGCGGTGCGCTCGAGTGTCTGCCGCACCGACTGCAACTGCTGGCGCAGCGCCTCCAGCTCGGCCAGCAGCCGCGCATTCGCCTCCGCGATCTCCACCGCTGCCGTCCGAATCTCGCCGAAGAACCCGACCACACGCTCGGTCTCGTGCACCACGACCGCAACGACAGCATCCCCCTCTTCCAGGGCACACGCTGCCTCCTCGACGGTCGCCACGATCCGCTCCACGATCTCGGTCACCCGCCTGGCCGCCTCTCCAGAGGAGGCCGCCAGCTTCTGCACCTCTTCGGCCACGACCGCGAACCCTTTCCCGGCCTCCCCGGCTCGAGCTGCCTCGATCGCCGCATTCAGTGCCACGAACGTCGTCTGACGGGCCAGCCCCTGGATCACCTCGACGAACTGACCGATCGCCTGGACATGCTCGACCAGGGCCGTGATCGTCCGTCGCGTTGTCACCATCTGCTCCTGCACCGACCGGCTCAGCTCGGTCGCTCGTTCCACGAGCGCGCTCCCTTCGGTCGCACGGGTCGAGTTCTCGCGCGCCCGCCCGGTCACCTCCAGACTGAGTTCGTGCACGCGACGTGCAGTATCCTCGGTGACCTCGATGACCTGCGTCGCTGCGCGCAATTCATTCGCCTGCTCCACAGCGACCTCGACGACACGCCGCGCACTGCGCTCGCTCTCGTCGATCGCCCGCGAGCTGCTTTGGATCTGCTCCGCCTGCGCGACCGATCCAGCAGCGACTCGCTCGGCCACCTGCGAGAGCTCTTCGGCGAGCCTGGCCACCTCGCTGCTGAGCGCTTCGGTAGCCTCACCGCTCGCGGATACTCGCGACGCTGCCTCCCGCACGCGGACGAGCGCCTCGCTCAGGTCGCTGACGGTGCTCGTGTACGGGATGCTGACTGCGCGGATCCGTTCCAGCATCTGGTTGAAGGCACTGGCCATCTGGGCGAACTCGTCAGCGCCGCGGATCGGGAGCGGTTCGGTCCGCACGGTGACCGTGCCGGTGAGATCGCCCGCCGCGAGCTGTCCCAGCGCACGCTCCAGTTCGCTGATTTCGCTCCTGGCCAATCGCTCGGCCGTCGTCGCCAGCTCGCCGATCGTGCGCAGCGGTGGCCGCAGCGACCAGAACCAGCCGACCAGGATGACCAGCGCGAGCCCGGCACAGGCCATAGCCATGAGCTGGAGAGCCGAGAGCTGGGATGCGATGCTCCAGCCTCGTCCCGCGCCGCCGGGCTCGCTCCCCGATGCAACCGCGGCGGCACTGGCCCAGAAGGACGCGAACGCTTCCCGCACGTTTTCACCGCCCTCGGGGGAGGCAGCCAGTGCTCGCTCCACCGTCGCCCAGGCCGCGACGACCTGCCCCACCGCTGCACGCTCATCCGTCGTTTCACCAGCCCGCTGCAAGGCGGTCAACTCGCTGGCGACTCGTCGCGCCTGGGCGGACCACTCCTCCGTCGGCCCCTGCTGACTCCGCACCCGTTCCTCGAGCTGACGTGCCTGCGCGAGGACGCGCAGGAGATCGTTCGCCTGCTTGCCCTCGGTCTCCAGCGCGATCACCTGCGCCCGCAGGGACGCCAGCCAGAGCGCCCCCACGCTGCCGAGACCGAGAAAGACGAAGGCAGACGTCAGAAGCAGGGCCAACAACTTTTGCCGGAACCCCAGCCGCATCGTGCGACCTCCCCACTGTCTCCTAGGTACTATCGGTCGAGTACCGCCTCCCCTGAAGAGGGGACAGTGCGAGCACCATCGGGCCAGCGCAGCACAGGCAGCGCCGCGCCCCAGCCCCCGCGCCCATGAGCGCGGATCGGGCGGAGCAGGCTGCCACGACCGATCTCCGGTCTCGTCCGACCAGCCTCCTCGAGGCGCGAGTACCCGCGCAACGTCTCGGCTGCGCCGGGGGTCTCTTGCATCGTCGAGCGCGGAGGCTCCGTCGGCCCTGCTCGATCGACACCGGCCAGTCTTCACCAGAATCCGCTGACGCAGCGGAGTATGACGCGTCCGCGCCATCTCGCACCCGAGCCGACTCCCCAGCCAGCGCGGCTCCCCCAGCTCAGGCCAGCCGGGTCGCCGCCCTGCCTTCATCGCGCAGCACGCGCCGGCCATCCACCGCCCACCCCCGGCGTTCGCTCGGTTCAACCGAACCCGTCTTCGGCCGTGCGTCGGCCGGTGCACCGCCGGCCAGTCAAAGAGACTGGCTCGGCCGGGATCGCCCCAGCCGAGCCAGCCCCGGCACGCCCGCGCCCGTCTTCAGCCGCGCCGACCCAAGCAGACGCTCGCCAGTTTCTCCAGCTCCACCACCTGCAAGAGACAGTCGGGCAAAGTGGCCACGGACGGTACGATCTCGGCCAGTGGCCCCAGGTTGCCGGTCGGCTCGCGGAGTTCGCTGACCGGCACGCGCACGGTGCCGCGGATGCTCTCGCCGCGCAGTACCATCGGCCCCAGGCTGGTCAAGGTGACCACGTCGACCGCTTCGCCGTTCGTGCGGACCGGGCGACGCAGCACTCCGCCCAGGTCGAAGACCGGCACGATCTCCCCGCGGATATTGGCGAGGCCGAGGAAGCCCGCATCGTCGAGCGGCGTCGGTGTCACGCCGTCCAGTGTGGTGATCTCCCGCACCCGGTCGATCGGCACACCGTAAACCTCTGCCCCGAGGTTGACCGCCAGGACATGCACCGTCTCCTCTTCGCGGGCGTGCTGCTGGTCGGCCGTCGTCTCCGCCTGGTCGTGCACCACCAGATGCCGGAACTGCTCGAGGAGTTGGCTCTGCTCCAGCTCGTCGAACTTGCTGTATACCGCGTTCGCTCCCGCCGCCCGCAACCGCTCGGCCAACTCCGCGCTGTTCGGTTGATCGCCGAGATACTGCGAGAGCACGACGATCGGCACGTCGGCTCGCACGGCGGTCTCTCCGCTGCGCACGACCTGGATCAGATCGAGCCCGCTCTTCCCCGGCAGGTTGTAGTCGGTGATGATCAGCGCCACATCGGGAACCCGCGCCAGGAACACCAGCGCTTCTTCCACGCTTCCCACCGCGCTGACCACATAGCCGGCCCGTTTGAGCACCGCCTCCAGTGCGTCCCGGTAGAAGACGCTGTCCTCGACGATGAGCGCCTTCTTGCCGCGGACCGAGCGTGCTTCCTGGCGCGCCTCGTAGAGCCGACGCAACTCGCCATGCACGAGTGTCGGGACATCCACCATGAGATAAACCCCATCGGACAAGTTGAGCAGGCCGGTCACACCATGCCGGTCGGACGGCTCCGGCTCCACCCCTACCCGGCCGATCCGCACGACCTGCGATGCGACAAAGCCGCACTCGAGATTGTCGGCCCGCAAGAGGACCGCGATTCCACCCTGCTCGGCACCCCCCTCGCCCATCCGGAGCGCCCGGTCGAGATCGATCAGCGGGATGAGCGCCTGCTCCGTCCGGTAGTAGATCCGCTCGCCGAAGATCGCCAGTTCCTCCGGCGTGAAGCGGACGATGCGGGAGACGAGTCGCACCGGCACGGCATAGCGGTGCTCGCCGTACCCCTTGAGGAGCACCAGCCGCTCGCCCAGATCGTCCTCGCTCGCCTGGTGCTCGTGCACCAGCCCCAACTGGACCTGCTCGGCCTGGATCCTGGCCATGGCCAGCCCGGCATCGGCCAGAATCTTCTCCGGCTCGAGGATCAGGACGATCTCGCCGGTCCCCAGCGTGGCCAGCCCGCTCACGCTCTCCACCCCACGCAACAGGTTCCCGACCGGCTTGACGATCAGCTCCTCGAAACGCGCGATCCCGTCGCAGAGCAGCCCAGCCAGCGTCCCCTCGCCCCGCAGCACGAGCACGTAGTGCTTGCCGGCTTGCTTCTTGGCCCCGTCGCCCCGCTCCGGCCAGCTGGTCAGCGTGAAGAGCGGCACCAGCTGATCGCGCAACCGGAAGACATCCTGCTCGCCGTAATGCTCGATGTCGCGGTCGGTGATGAGCACGATCTCCTGGACCACGTTATAGGGAATGCCCAGGAGATACCCGCGCGCGGTGAAGACCAGCGTGTTCATCACCGAGACGGAAGTCGGCACCACCAGCCGGATCGTCGTCCCCTGCCCGGGCACCGACGAAATGCTCAGGCTCCCACCCAGTTCCTGCATCCGCACGGCGACGACGTCCAAGCCCACGCCGCGCCCCGAGAGTTCGGTCGCCCGGTCACGCGTCGAGAAGCCGGGTCGCAACAGGAGCGCATTGAGCTCGGCCTCGGTGAGCGTCGCTGCCTCCCGTGCGCTCACGAAGCCACGCTCGACCGCCTTCTGGCGCACCGCCTCGTAGTCGATCCCTTTTCCGTCGTCGCTCACCTCGATGACCAGGTTGGAGCCCTCGCGCATCGCCCGCAGCGCGATCCGCCCGCGCGAGGGTTTGCCGAAGGCGATCCGCCGCTCCGGCGATTCGATCCCGTGGTCGACCGCATTGCGGAGGAGATGCACCAGGGGATCGCGCAACTCCTGCAGGATGCGCCGGTCAACTTCCAAGCGCCCGCCGTCGATCACGAGGTCGACCTCTTTCCCGGTCGCGCGGGCCGCATCCCGCACCACGCGCGGCATCTGCGAGAAGAGCGAGGAGATCGGCTGCAGTCGCGTCAGGGCGGCGATATCCTGCAGCTCGGAGACCATCACCGAGAGCTTTTTGGAGGCTCCGACGAGTTCCCCGTCCTGCAGGTTGGCCGCCAGTGCGGTGATCCGGTTGCGCGTGACCAGCATCTCCTCGGCCAGCCGGCCCAAGCGGTCGAGCACGTGCACCGGCACCCGCACCGTCGAGCTGGTCAGCTCGGTCTCGCTGGCGCGCTGCTCGTCCGGGCGAGTCTCCCCCTCGCTCGTCGGCCCACTGGTCGCTGGCGTCGCGTCGCCGGCCGCAGCGTCCACCCCCGCGTGCGGGCGCTCGAGCGCGCGCTCGGCGGCCTGTTGCAGGCGTTGGGTGAGTGCCGGCAGTCCCTCGGGCCGCTCGGCCTGCCCGGCCAGGAAGGCCAGGTACCCCCGCACCAGCGAGACCGTCTGCAGCAAGAGATCGACATGCTCGGGATGCACCGGTGCACCCTTGCGCAGCACGTCGGCCAGGTGTTCGGCGGCATGCACCAGCGCCACCAGATCGCTCAGGTTCAGGTAGCCCGCGCTTCCCTTGGTCGAGTGGAGATGGCGGAACACCTCGTTCAGGAGCCGTTCCTTCTCGGCAGGTGACTCGGCCCGCTCCAGCTCGACCAGGGCCGGCTCGATCGACTCGAGCCGCTCGCGCGTCTCCTCGATGAACATCTCGATCAGCTCGCGGTCCTCACCCATCGCTCCGGTTCCTCCCCCGCTCTTGCCAACATCACCAGGCACCACGCCCGTTCCCGTTCGCACCAGCGCTGACCGGCACCCGCGACGCTGCCGGTTCGGACCAGCCGCGCCCGTTCGCCTCGACCGGCGCCCGCGCCGGCTCGCCGGCCGCCACGCGGAACCGCTCCACCAGCCGGGCCAGCTGATCGGCCAATCCCACCATCTGACCAGCGGCTGCCGCGATCTCGCCGACCTGGGTGGCCATCTGCTCGGTCGCTGCCGACACCTCCTCAGCCGCCGCCGCGTTCTGCTCGGCCACGCCCGTCACCCGGCGGATCGAGCCGCGCACTTGCTCGGCCGTCGACGAGAGCTCGCTGGCCGAGGCAGCATTCTCTTCGGCGATCGCGGCCGTGTCCTCCATCGTCGCCCGGAGTTCCGCACTCCGCTTGGCGATCTCTTCGAGCGAGGCCAAGAGTTCGCGGTTCCGCTCGGCTACCTCCTCGGCAGCCTGGCGGATGGCCGCGAACACCTCGGCCACCTCGCGCGCCTCGCTGCTCACCTGCGTCACCGAGCCGGCGCTCTCCGCCATCGCCGCGACGGCTTGCTCGACCGTGCGCTGGATTCCCTGCACCATCTGGGCGATCTCCTGCGTCGAAGCGGCCGAGCGCTCGGCCAGCTTGCGCACTTCTTCGGCCACGACGGCGAAGCCCTTCCCCGCCTCGCCGGCCCGCGCCGCCTCGATCGCGGCGTTCAGCGCCAGGAGGTTGGTTTGCTCGGTCAAGTCGGTGATCACCTGGACGATCTGGCCGATCTGCTTCGAGCGCTCGCCCAGTTCCTGGATCGCCCGTGCCGTCTCCTCCACCTGGGCACGCACGCGGTCCATCGCGCTGAGCGTCCGCTGCACCACCGCGCTGCCGCTCTCGGCCTGCTCGCGGTTGCGCCCCGCTCGTTCGGTCACGCCCCGCGCCAGTTCCCCCACCCGCTGGTTGCGGTCGGCCATCTGCTGTACCAGCTCGGTCGCCCGCTGCAGCGCCCGCCCCTGCTCCTGCGCCGCCTTGGCCACCGCCTGGATGGTCTGGCTCATCTCCTCGACCGCGCTCGAGGCGCTGCTCACCTGCTCCGCTTGCGTCGCCGACCCCTGGGCCACATCCTGGATCGTCCGCGCGACCGCATTGGATGCTTCGGCGATCTGCGCCGAGAGCGCCTGGGCCTGCGCGCCCGCCTCGCCGACCTGGCGCACGGCTAGCCGCACCTGCCCCACGAGCTGCGCCAGATCATCCAGTGCGTTCCCGAAGGCGCTCCCGACTGCGCGCAGCCGCTCCAGCATCCGGTTGAACGACTGCGCCATCCGCGCCAACTCGTCGCGTCCGCGGACCGGCAGTGGTTCCATGGTCACCGCGAAGCGCGCAGTGAGATCCCCGGCCGCCAGCTTGCCGAGCGCCGTCTCCAGCGCGGCCAACTCCTGCTCGGCGAGCTGCTGGCTGGCCCCCGCGATCTCGGCCACCGTGCGCAGGGCAGGCCGCAGCACCAGCAACCCTCCCAGGAAGGCGACGACCGCCAGGCCAGCCGCACCGAGCATGGCGAATCGCAGCATGGTGAGCTGGCTCTCCGCCCGTTGTACGATCGCCTGGGCATCCTGGGACGACGCCTGCTCCAGATTCCTGATCGCGTCCAGGAGAGCCGCGAACTTCTGCGCCGCATCACCGGTCATGTTCTGCTGCGCGGCGACCAGATCGTCCTTGCGGGAGAACTGGAGCGTCCGCTCGGCCGACGCTCGATAGGTCGTCCAGGCCTCGCGCACGGCTGCCGTTCGCTCCTGTTCCTCCGGGGTATGAGCCAGCGCCTGCAGCTGGTCCAGCCCCTGGGCGATCTGGGTATCGAGTTGAGCGATCCGCTCGTCGAGCTGCCGGCGGTAATCGGCATTGGTCGCGGCACCCACGTGGGCCACGACGCTCGCACGTACCTCCGCCATGCGGCGCCCAGTCTGCCCGAGCACGATCAGCGCCTCGTTCATCTCGTTCTCTTGCTGCACCGCGCTGCGGGTCTGGCCCAGCCAGAACCAGCCGATCGCACCGAGGAGTACGAAGATCGCGGCCATCGCCGCCAGAATACCGAGTACCTTTTCCCGGAAACCGATGGTCATGGCTACCCCCTTCCACTCTTCATCGCATCTGCTGGAAGCTTTCGGCAGGGAACCAGCCAGACTTGAGCGGCGCGCGGCGGACCAGGACCTTTCGGGGATACCCCACCCCGGATTGCCGGCCCTCGCGGGCCGGCGGGTCAGGCAGGGCCGACCCCCGACAGGACGGTGCGGGGATGCCCTCGCGCAACCGACATGCGCCGCACCGGAGAGGCGCCACCTACCCCCTGTCGGGGCGAGGCGCTGCCTCGCCCGCCCGCTCCGCATGGCGCGGCAGGTTGCTGTGGCATGCATCGACCACGTGCATGATTTCACCAGTACCGGGACGATCGGCGCACCGCGGGATTGCCGGCCCTCCCGGACCGGCGGGTCAGGCACCGCCTGACCCCTACAAACTGGGCACAGCGCCCCACCGACGGACCCGAATGCGCGACCGGGGATGTCTCGCCGTGCCCCTGTAGGGGCGAGGCGCTGCCTCGCCCGCCACGCCCCCGGCGCGGCGATTCCGCGTGGCCGACACGTCTCGCACGACACGCAGCGCAGATCAGCCGAGCGGCTGTATCCACGATCGCCCGGCCGTGAACGGCCGGGCTCACTCCCCAAGCCGGCTGAAGCCGGCTGATCCCAACGGCGCCTGCACCCAGCCGATCGACTCGGGCGCCTGGGCGCCTCACAGCCCCCTTCAGGGGGCTTGCGGATTCAGCCCGGGGCTTCAGCCCCGGGCGCACGGCTGGCGCCCATCCCCGCCGTGATCTCCATCCGTACCCCGGCGACGGTGTCATTCCCCGGCCCTCCTGGGCCGGCGGGTCAGGCACCGCCTGACCCCTACACGAGGGGGCTACACCCTCCAACCGTTGCAGGTGGAGACTCCACCCGATGCGCCACCGACCCCCTGTCGGGGCGAGGCGTTGCCTCGCCCACCGCGCCAGAGGCGCGGCAGACGTCCTTCACCCACCCGTCGCGTTGGCAATTCCGCTTCCACGACCACCATCGCACCGCGCGCTCATTGCCGGCCGCCCCAGGCCGACGGCTCGGGCACCGGGTGCCCCCGACCAGCCGAGCGGTCACCTGTGGATTCGCCGTCGGCACACTGGCACGCGGTGCACTGCGCACCCCACTGACCACAGCAAAACAGGGCGTGGGCTTTCCCCACGCCCCGGCTGATCGCCACGACTGCTGGTCACTCGTTCAGGTCCACTGCCCGGTCGAGACCAGCCAGGCCGTCTTGTCCTTCTCCTTGCCGTCCGGCGCTCCCCAGAGCGCCTTGAGCGCCAGTGCCTCCGGCACCACGAACAGCCAGACCGTCTGCTTCTCGTACTGCGGCGGCTGCCCCTTCACCGGCTTGACCGGCCGCTCGCTGTAACCGAAGCTCGCCTGCAGAATGACCCACTTGCCGTTTTCGAGTTCGGCCGGAAACTGTGCCGGCACCACCGCCTCCACGCCATCCAGCAAGATGTAGAGAGGTCGCTCCAGCTTGCTCCGCCAGGCGCGGGCCAGCACCCCACAGGTCACCACGTTGCAGACCTCGTGGTAGGCCGCCAGATCCATCTCCTGCGCTTCGCTGAGCTGCACGCCCTCTTTCCCGACCACTGGTGCCTCGCGCGTCGCTGGCGGCCGACGCATGCCGATGGCCCCCCAGTCCAGCGCTTCCGCCAGGGGCTGCAGGAGAAAAGCCGGCACCTGCTCCTCCTGCAGGTTGATCCGGAAGCGGGCCAGCGCCCACCCCGTGCCCGGCTTGAACTTCCCACGCTCGAAGACCGCCCCGACGATCGATTCCGGCAGGAAGCCGACGCTGATGCCGAGCAGCGTCGCCAGATTCTCGGCCAGGGTCGGCAAGAGGTACTGCTCCCAGAGCACCGGGCGGTACTTCTGCGGCACCTTCGGGTTGCGCGTCAGCGGTGCCGAAGCTGGGAAGACCGGCGCGACTTTGACCGACATCGCTCGCTCCTCGCTGCTCTCAGCCCTCCTTGGCCGCGAAGCCCACGTCCAACGTCGGTGCATCGGGGAGCCCGACCTGAACACGCACGGCCGCGCCGCTGGCCAGGCTGGCCCCCACGTTCAGGCTTTTGGCTCCACTCACGTAAACCGGCAGGCCGAGCCCCATCTGCAGCCCCACGCTGGCCAGATGCCGCTGGATCTGCCCAGCCAGGATATTGGTGAGTTCCCGCACCGCATCCTGCAGCATCTCGTCCTCACCGTCCGGTCGCTCGCCCAGGAGTACCTCGGCGACCGAGGCGAGGGCCTCGAGTTCCCCGCCCAGCCAGACCACCGCCTGGAAGCCGCCCCCGCTGGTATCGACCACCGTCACCAGGGCGATCCCGACCGGCGGGTGCGCCCAGGGCAGCTCCGCCTCGCCGAGCACGCTGACCTCGACCCCACAGAGCGGCTCCAGCGCTTCGCGGGCCGCTTGCCCGATGAACTCGACCAGCCGCCCGCTCGTCGTCAAGTCCTGCACGATCGCGTGGCTCACCGCTTCGCTCCTCCCCCATCCACCGCGGCTAGGCCCGAGCCAGTAGCATCTCGAGCGCCGCCCCGATCGCTTCCGGCGTCACCGGCTTGGTCAGGAGGTTATCGACGCCCGCCTCCTTGGCCTTGAGCATCTGCTCCTCGGTGCTCTGGCTGGTGATCATCAGGATAGGCGTCCGCTTGCCGGCCCCCTGCTCCTTCTCGCGCGCCGCCCGCACGAACTCGATCCCGTCCATCCCCGGCATGTTCCAGTCGACGATCACCAGATCGAACTTCCCCGGCTCGAACAGGGCGAGCGCCTCCTCGCCGTTGTTCGCCTCGCTTGCCTCCACCTCATAGCCCACTTGACGGAGCGAGCGCACGTGCATCACCCGCATCATCTTCGAATCGTCAGCGATCAGGACCTTGAGCATGACCTCGTTCCTCCTTTCCATCCGCTCGGCTTGTGCTCAGCCGCGCGTGGCCATCACCCCACGCTGCGCCCAGCGCACGACCTCACTGGGAATATCGGCAGTCGCCAACACCTTCTGCACTGCCCCGCGGGCCAGCGCTGCCTCGATCATCCCCGCCACCACCGCCTCCTCGGGCCGCTGCACCACCGTATACGCTCCGGCCGCGGCGAGTTCGGCCATCCCGATCGCCCCGTCGTCCCCCATCCCGGTCAGGATCACCGCCATCGTCCGCGGCGCGAGTCCGGCGCGCGCGGCCGACGCGAAGGCCCGGTTGACGTTGGGCACGTAGATATCGCTCCGGTCCGGTGGCACCACCTGCACCCGACCGCCCCGGGTCAGCAGCACGTTCCGTCCACCTGGCGCGACCAGCACGGTGTCCGCGACCACGAGTTCCCCGTCCTCTGCCTCGCGCGCCGCATACCGTCCGACGCGGCTCAGCCGTTCGGCGAAGCTGCGCGTGAAGTTCGGGGGCATGTGCTGAACCACCAGCACCCCCAGCCCGAGCCCAGCCGGCAGCCGCGCGATCAGGTCGGCCACCACCGCCGGCCCACCGGTCGAGGACCCGATGAGCAGCAGCCGCTCGGCAACGCGCCGCAGCGGCTCCCCCAGCGCACCGGTACCAGTGCGCCCGTTGGCCCCCGCCAGCGTCCCACTGGCGACGCTGCGCCGCGGCAGAAGACCGGTCCCGTTCCCCTCACCACGCAGCCGGCCGAGCGGGCGGACCCGAGCCTGGCGCAGCGTCTCGCCGAGCTCCGGTGCCAGCCGCCGCACCGCCCCTGGGACGAGATCCGATACGACCAGGCTGGTCAGGCCACGCGGCACCGCCACGCCGGGCCCCACGATCGCCACCAGCGGCCACCCCTGGAGGAGCGCGGCCCGCTCGAGCACCGCGCTGTCCTCCAGCGCATCGAGCAGGACCACCGCGCTGCCGTCGTCCTCCAGTCGCGCCCGCGCCTCCTCGACCGAGCGCACCTCGCCGGCCAGTTCCACCCCAGGAAGCTGCCGCAGCGCCTGGCGGATACCCACCCGACTGACCGGGGAACCGCTCACCAGGAGCACGCGCACCGTCTCGGCTGGTTCGGCACCCGCGATCGGCACGACACGCTCCCGCTTGCGGTAGAGATAGGCCCCGGCTACCGTCACCCGCTCGAGCTCGGCGGGGATGCGATCGAGCGTCTCGGCCGACCCGATCACCAGGATCCCACCCGGCAGGAGCGCTTCGACGAAGCGCCGCACGATCGACTCGCGGTGCTCGCTGGTGAAGTACATGAGCGTGTTGCGGCAAAAGATGACGGCGAAGGGCCCGGGCGGCACCCGCTCGATCAGGTTGACCTGCTCGAAGCGCACGCGACCCCGGATGACATCGCGCACGCACCAGAGCTCGCCACGCTGCTCCAGGTGCGGGCGCGCTCGCTCCAGCCCTTGGTCGCGGAACGACCACTGCCGGTAGCAGCCGCCGCGCGCCCGCTCCAGAGCTTCGCCGTCGAAATCGACACCGAGTACCTCGAACGCGTGCCCCAGCGGACCGAGTACCTCGTGTGCCGTCATGGCCAGCGAGTAGGGCTCCTCGCCGCTCGAGCAGCCGGCCGACAGGATGCGCACCAGTTGCTGCTGCTTAGCCAACTCCGGCAAGAGTTGCCGCAAGGCATCGAAGTGCTTGGGTTCGCGGAAGAAATAGGTCTCGTTGATGGTGAGTGCTTGGCAGATCCCTTCGAGGACCGCCCGCTCGCCGCGCACCGCCCGCTGCAGGAACTCCTCCACGCTGGCTGCACCGACCCGTCGTGCCTCCTGGTGCACCACCCGCGCCAGCCGCTGCCAGAGGAGCTCGGTCGGGCTGAACCCGAGACACGGGAAAATCCTTTCCCCGACCTGCCGGATCAACTGATCGACCATACCCAGCTCCCTCGACCGAGCACCCGCCTGACCACTGGTTTCGGCCGATCGCGCTTCCATCATGACCCCAAGGCGCACCGCCTGCCCTAGCCCGATCGTCCCAGATCGCACCTCCTGCGCGTCCTAGTCGCATCCCGCGAGCCGGCACTCCGTACGGCGAGGCACATCACCGCCGTGATCGAGGCGCGACGAGCGCGGGGCGTGACCCCCACCCCATCGGGCACAGGCGCTCCCTGACCCGCCGGCCCGGTAGGGCCGGAAATAACCACCGTCGCCAGTGTGCGGATGCCGATCACGGCCGGAGTGCGCCCGGGGCTGAAGCCCCGGGCTGAATCCCCAAGCCCCCTGAAGGGGGCTGTGAGGCGCCCAGGCGCCCGAGTCGATCGGCTGGGTGCAGGCGCCGTTGGGATCAGCCGGCTTCAGCCGGCTTGGGGACTGAGCCCGGCCGTTCACGGCCGGGCGATCGTGGATACGGCCGCTCTGCTGATCCGCGATACGTGTCGTGCGAGACGTGTCGGCCGCGTTGAATCGCCGCACCGTTAGCGCGGCGGGCGAGGCAGCGCCTCGCCTCGACGAGGCGGTCGGTGCATTCCCGTTGTGGCCTATGCCTACACGGATCGGCGGTGCGTGATCCCCCGTGTTGTAGGGGTCAGGCGGTGCCTGACCCGCTGGCCCGCGAGGGCCGGCAATCCCCGGGTGGTGCGATGGGCATGGTGCCGGGTGGATGGGCGGCGTGCTCGATGCATGCCACGGGTTTTTGCCGCACCGTTAGCGCGGCGGGCGAGGCAGCGCCTCGCCCCTCCACGGGGGGACACACCAGCGGCTGAGGCTACCCTCATCCCCGTGGCTCCCTCGTGCGCACGGCGTGGGAGCGGGGGCGTTGCGGAGCGGCGGGGGTACGGGGTGGTTCGGGTTCAGGCACCACCGGACTGCTGAGCCCGATCGGTTGAGGGCATCCCGGGTCGTGGGGTCTGAGGCTTGGCCCGGATTCATCGGGAACCGCGGCCCGGAAACCGGCTACCGTGCTCTCGAGCGCGTCCACCGGCTTCGGTGCCGGCCGCGCGCAGCTGGTCGGATGGTAGGGGAAGAGAGCAGGTAACGGGCGGATCGGTGAACGAGGACGTGCCGACCTCCGTTACAATAGCGGAAGCGAGAGGGAGCGCACGCATGGCGTTCACGGTCGAGGACTTCCAAGACCTGGTGCGCCTGCTCGCTCAGCATCCGGAATGGCGGAGCGAGTTGCGCCGGTTGCTGCTGAGCGAGGAGCTGCTGACGGTACCCGAGCGGCTGGCCCGCGTCGAGCGGCTGTTGGCTGAGTTGGTGCAGCGTGACGAGGAACGCTCCCGCCAATTGGCGGGGTTGATCGAGGCGGTGCGCGAGAACACCCGGCAGATCGCCGAGCTGCGGGAGACGGTGGCGGAGCACTCGCGGCAGATCGCTGAGCTGCGGGAGACGGTGGCGGAGCACTCGCGGCAGATCGCCGAGCAAACGCGGCAGATCGAAGGGCTCCGCGAGACGGTGCTGCTTCTCGCCCAGCGGCTGGATACGGTGGCTGGCCGCACGGACATGGCGCTCGGCGAGCTCCTCGAGCTGCGGGCCGAGCGCCGGCTCAGCTCCTGGCTGGGGCGGTTCCTGCGCGGCCTGCGCGTCCGCCCGCCCGGTGAGTGGGAGCGCCAGTTCCGGCCCCTGCTCAGTCCGGCAGCGTTCGATCGATTGCTCGATGCCGACCTGCTGGCTCGCGGACGGCTCACGCTCGACGGGCAACGGGAAGTCTGGTTGGCCATCGAGGTCTCGCGGGTGATCGATGCCGAGGATGTGGCTCGTGCCCAGGAATGGGCTCAGCTCCTCCGCGAGGTAGGGCTCGTCGCGGTACCGGTCGTGCTGGGAGCGGCCCTGACCGGGGAGGCGCGGGAGGCGGTGGAGCGCGAGCGGGTGCTCTTCGTCGAAGCGACGCTCCAGCGGGTGTGGGTTCACGGGTGGGAGGCAGTCCGCGAGCGGTGGGTCGCCTGAGGAAGATCGTCCGAACGGTCGGTCAGCAGAGCGGGGGTATCGCTCCCGCTCTGCGTTCGCGTGGGTGGTGATGGCGGGGCCAGGGCGAGCCGCGCGACGACTGGTGCAGGTGGTGGCTCGTCACTGCCAGCGGAAGCGCCGGGTCGCAATGGCGAGCGAGCCAGTGGTCCAGGCGGCGAGGAGGAGCAGCGCACGCCAGTGATCCGACCAGGGCTCGGCGACCCAGACGGCGTGGAGCAGGGTGACGATCGGGGTGGCCGGGAGGAACTCGGCGAGCTCTCGTACGCGTGCGGGCAGGATCTCCGGTGGGAGCGCCATGCCGGAGAAGAACAGCATGGGGTAGAAGACGACGAAGGCGACGACCAGTGCGGTGCGTGCGCTGGGGACGAGCGCAGCCAATGCGAAGCCGAAGGCCATCATCGCCAGGAAGCCGAGGATCCCTGCCGCCAGCGCGCTCGGCAGAGATCCGGCAAAGCGGAGCCCATAACCGAGTTCAGCGGTCAGCAGGAGGAAGCTGATGCCGAGCGCGCTCAGGATGGCGCGAGCGGCGAGTTGGCTGGCGAAGAGCGCGATGGGCGAGACCGGGGCGAGGGCCAGTTGGCGGAGCACGCCGCGTTCCCGGTAGGTGGCCAGCGCGATGGGGAGGTTGAAGATCGCGACCGTGGCGATGACCATGGTGACGTAGCCTGGCACGGCCAGATCGATGACGCCGAAACCGCCGCTGCCAGGACGTGGGGTGTTGCCGTAGATGCTCCCGAAGATGACGACCAGGAGCGGCGGGAAAACGAGGGAGAAGAAGGCGCTAAACGGTTCGCGCAGCTCGAGGAGAAACTCGGTCAGTGTCAGGCGAACGAGGCCGTGCATGGCTCACTGCTCCTCTCGGGTAACCGCTGTGCCAGTGAGGGCCAGGTAGGCGTCTTCGAGTCGGCCGCTGGAGACGCGCAGCTCCCGCAAGGGGACACGGTGTTCGACGAGCAGGTGGACGACGGCGGCGACAGTGCGGTCGTCGTCGGCGTGGACGACGAGTGTCCCGTCTTCGCGTCGTACCTGGCGTACACCAGGAAGGGACTGCAGCGGCGGCAGCGGAGCGCCTTCCGGGATCCGAACGCTCACCCGCAGGCTCCCGACGATGCGGGCGATCAGGCGCGAAGGGGTATCGAGCGCGACGATGCGGCCCTGGTGGAAGACCGCGACGCGGTCGCAGAGCTCCTCCGCTTCGTCCATGAGGTGGGTGCTCAAGAGGATAGTGGTGCCGCGTGCCCGGGTGGCGCGGACGAGCTGCCAGACGGCGCGACGCCCGTGCGGGTCGAGTCCGGTGCTCAGCTCGTCGAGGAAGAGGAGACGGGGGTCGTGCAGGATGGCCAGGAGCAGGAAGAGGCGTTGCTTCTGCCCACCGCTGAGCTTGGCGACGGGGGTGCGCAGCTGCTGGCTGAGTCCGAGTTGCTCGAGGAGCGGGCGCGGATCGAGCGTCTTCGGGTACAGGCTCGCGAACAGGGCGACCGCCTCGCCGACGCGCAGGCGGTCGGGTAGCGCGCTCTCCTGGAGCTGCACGCCGATCTGGGGCGCCAGGCGACGACGCTCTCGCCAGGGATCGTGTCCGAGGACCCGGATGGTGCCGGCGTCGGGTCGGCGCAATCCTTCCAGGCACTCGATCGTCGTCGTCTTGCCCGCACCGTTCGGGCCGACGATACCGAAGATCTCGCCGTCCTGAACGGTGAAGCTCACGCCCGCGACCGCGACGACCTGGCCATACGTCTTGCGGAGTTCCGCGACCTCGACGACGTTCACGGTGGACCTCCTCGCTCGTCGGAACCGTCCCGGTCGCCAGGGGGGGAGTCGGCTGGGAGCGGGAACTGGCCGCTCAAGAGCGCGACGAGTTGGGCACGATAGCGCTCGAAGGCCGCGCGACCGTACGGCGTGAGCGCCACAAAGGTGCGCGGCTTGCGAGCGACGAACGCTTTGCGGACATGGATGTAGCCAGCTTCCTCCAGGCGCAGGAGATGGGTGCTCAGGTTGCCGTCGGTGAGGCCGAGCAGGTCACGGAGGGTCGTGAACTCGACCTCGGTTTCCGGCGCGAGCGCGGCGAGCGCGGCCATGATGCGGAGTCGGGTGGGCTGATGGATGCGTTCATCGAGCGTCATCGCGACTGCTCCACCAGACCCGGAGACCGCCGGCTATCAGGGTGCTGCCACCGAGGAGGCCGACCAGCAGCGCGTAGGGAGCTGGGCCGAGGAGGTGGCCGACGACGGCGACCGCGGTGACGAAGAGCCCGAGGATGGCCATGAAGGGGGTGATCCAGATGCCGTAGAGGACATAGCCGGCCATGATGGCAGTAACCAGGACGAAGCTGGCCAGCTCGGGATCGCGCGGGAAGAGGAGCGATGCCCACAGGCCAAGATAGCCGCTGGCGACAGCCCAGGAGAGTCCGAGGCGGCGGCCCTGCGGGGAACGCAAGCGGCGCGCGGTGAGGAACTGGGTACCGAAGGAGACCGCCAGGCCGAGCGCAACCAGTCCGATCCAGAGCAGGGTCAGTGCGTCGCCGGCGAGCAGGAGGCTGGCCGGGAAACCGACGAGCCAGACCAGGCCCCAAGCGGCGAGGCTCGGTGCCAGCGTCCAGCGGAGGACGGCCCGGCGGACAGCCTGTTGGGTACGGGCGATGGTGGTGAGCGCCTCTTCCAGTTCCGGCTGGTGCACGGTGCCCCTCCGTTCGGTGCCGAGCATCTGCGGAGTACTTTGTTATACAAAGTACTCCGTATTCGTGTCGTTATCAAGGGGTGGGGGCAGTGCTGCTGGGGGAAAGGGCGATCAGGCGGCTCTGGGTCGGCAGGGTTGCGGATGGGTAGCCGTGGCCGGAGGGCGTCGGCAGTTCCGCCGACCGGCGAACGCGGGGCAGGCGGAGGGAAAGTCGCGTGGTGTTCGGGTCGGCTGCACACGGCGTCCGGTTTCTCGAATGGAGGGTTAGAATCAGGGCGAGTGGATCGGTCTCGTCCTGGCGCTGAGGAGGCAAGCGATGGGTGCAGTGGAGTACCGGCCAGGGTTGGAGGGCGTGATCGCTACCGAAACAGCGATCTCCTATCTCGATGTCGAACATGAGGAGATCGTCGTCCGCGGCTACAACCTGCTCGACCTGGCTCGGCAGCGGACCTACGTGGACGTGGTGGGGCTCCTGGTGAATGGCCAGCTGCCGGCCGAGGCGGAGCGAGCGGCACTGGAGCAGCAGTTGCTCGCCGTGGCCGACGTGCCAGCGGAGATCTGGCAGATCTTGCGGCTGCTGCCGCGCGAGATGGATGCCATGGACCGCCTGCGCACGGCGGTCTCGGCGCTGGGCGGTTGGGATCAGGCGGCCAACTCGGCGGATCCGGAGCAGGACCGGCAGAGCGGCTTCCGGGTCATCGCACAGTCCGCGACGATCGTGGCCAACCTGATCCGCGTCGCGGAAGGGGGAGAGCCGCTGCTGCCCGACCGGCGCCGTTCCCATCCGGAGAACTTCCTCTGGATGATCACCGGGCGGGAGCCGGATCCGGCCGAGGTGCGTGCCTTCGATCAGACGCTCATCGCCTATGCTGAGCACGAACTCCCGAACTCGACCTTCGCGGCGCGGGTCATCGCCTCGACGTTGGCTGATCTCTATGGTGCCTTGACCGGCGCAGTCGCCTCGCTCAAGGGGCGCTTGCACGGTGGAGCCAACGAGGCGGTGATGGAGATGCTGCTGGAGGCCGGCGACGAGGACGGCTTGGAGCGACTGATCCGCGAGAAGCTGGCGCGCAAGGAGCGGATCATGGGCTTCGGCCATCGGGTCTACATGCGGCGCATGGACCCGCGGGCGCAGCTGCTCAAGGAGACGCTGGCGGCGCTGGTGGCGCAAAAGGGGGACCCCGAGGGGGAGAAGCTGGTCCGCATGTGCCAGCGCGGCGAGGACGTGATGCGCGCCGAGAAGGGACTCTTCCCGAACCTGGACTATTACGCGGCACCCGTCTATTGGGTCCTGGGGATCCCGATCGAGCTCTATACGCCGATCTTCTTCGCGGCCCGCACCGCTGGGCTGGTCGCGCACGTGGTCGAGCAGCATGCGCACAATCGACTTTTCCGGCCGCGTGTGCTCTATACCGGCCCGCGTGGACTCAAACCGTGATGCTGGTACGAGAGGGAGGGAGACCGTGGGCGAGACAGGCAGTGGGGCGCGGCCCGCACCGGACGCGGTGCTGGTGGAGATCGCGCGCTACGTGCTGGAGACGGAGATCGCAAGTCCGGTCGCGGCCGAGGCGGCTCGGCTGGCTTTGGCCGATTCGCTGGCCTGCGCCTGCGAGGCGCTGGTCCATCCGGATTGCACTGAACTCATTGGACCAGTCGCCCCCGGTACGATCGTGCCAGGAGGTGTCAGGGTTCCGGGGACGAGCCTGGTGCTGGATCCGGTCGGTGGGGCGTTCGCCATCAGCGCGCTGATCCGCTGGCTGGATTACAACGATACCTGGCTGGCCAAGGAGTGGGGACATCCCTCGGACAATTTCGGCGCGATCCTGGCGGTCGCGGACTACGTCAGCCGGCAACGGCGGGCGCGCGGCGAGCAGCCGTATCGTGTCCGCGATGTCCTGACCGCGGCGATCAAGGCGTACGAGATCCAGGGTGTCCTGGCGCTCGAAAACAGTTTGAACCGGGTCGGGTTCGATCATGTCCAGTTCGTCAAGGTTGCCTCGGCGGCGGTGGCAGCAGCGCTCTGGGGTGGCGGGTTCGCGGAGGTCGTGAGCGCGGTCTCCAACGCTTGGGTCGACGGGCCGGCGTTGCGCACCTATCGGCACTTCCCCAATACGGGCCCGCGCAAGTCGTGGGCAGCGGCCGATGCGACGAGCCGAGCGGTCCGGCTGGCCTGGCTGGCGCTGCGGGGCGAGCCCGGGTACCCGACGGCACTGAGCGCACCGCAGTGGGGGTTCCAGGACGTGGTCCTGCGGGGGCAGCCGGTGGTCCTGGCGCGACCGCTCGGGAGCTACGTCATGGAGAACGTGCTCTTCAAGATCGCCTTCCCAGCCGAGTTTCATGGCCAGACCGCTGTGGAGGCGGCCCTGCGCTTGCATCCGCTGGTGCGCGACCGACTGGAGGAGATCGCTGAGATCGTCATCGAGACGCAAGAATCGGCGAAGCGGATCATCGACAAGCCGGGACCGTTCGCCAATCCGGCCGATCGCGACCACTCGCTGCAGTACATGACAGCTGTGGCGTTGCTCTACGGCGAGCTCCGCTACGAGCACTATCTGGAGCCGATCGCCTCCGATCCGCGCATTCCGGCCCTCATCGCCAAGATGCGCGTGATCGAGAACCCGGAGTTCAGCCGGGACTACCTCGATCCCGAGAAGCGGTCGATCGCCAACGCGGTGCAGGTCGTCTTCCGCGACGGAAGTCGGACCGAGCGGGTCCTGGTCGAGTATCCGATCGGACATCCGCGGCGGCGAGCCGAAGGGCTGCCGCTCTTGCGGCAGAAGCTGGCGCGGGCGCTCCGCCTGGTCTATCCCGAGCGGCGGGCAGCCGCGCTCGAGCACCTTTTGCTCGACGATCCAGGGTTGCCGGATCTGGCGGTCGACCAGCTGCTCGACGCCCTGCACCGGGGGTGAAGGATGAGTTGGATCCGGCAGCAGCCGCGGGCGCAGCGGGAATTGGCGCAAGCGTTCCGTGATCGGGTCGCAGCCGGGCTCGTCGTCTTGCCGGGAGTCTACGATGGGCTCTCGGCGCTCTCGGCGCGGGCTGCCGGCTTTCCGGCGCTCTATCTCTCCGGTGCCGCGCTGACGGCGAGCCGGGGCCTTCCCGACCTGGGGATGATCGGGCTGGAGGAAGTGGTCGAGCGGGCCCGCGAGATCGTGCGGGCGACCGAACTGCCGCTGATCGTCGATATCGACACCGGGTACGGTGGGGTGCTCAATGCAGCGCGGGCCGCGCGGGAGCTGGTCGAGGCACGCGTGGCGGGGGTACAGATCGAGGATCAGCAGCAGCCGAAGAAGTGCGGGCATCTCTCGGCCAAGCTCCTGGCGCCAGCCGAGGAGCTGGAGCAAAAGGTGCGGGCGATCAAGGCGGTGGCTCCCGACCTCTACGTGATCGCCCGCACCGATGCCTACGAGCAGGAAGGGCTGGAGGGGGTGATCGCGCGAGCGCGTCGGTATCTGGCGGCAGGGGCCGACGCGATCTTCCCAGAAGCGCTGCCGAGCGAGGAGGCGTTCCGGGCGGTGGCCGAGGCCCTTCCGGGCGTCACGCTGCTGGCCAACCTGACCGAGTTCGGGCGAACGCCTGCCTTCACGGCGGCCCAGGTGGCGGACTGGGGTTACCGGATCGCGTTGTTCCCGGTCTCGGCTCTGCGCGTGGCCGCCAAGGCGATGGAGCGGCTCTACCGCACGCTAGCTGCGGAGGGGACGACGCGTGGGCTGGTGGGGGAGATGCAGACGCGGGCGGAACTGTACGAGCTGCTCGGCTACTTCGACTACGAGGAGTTCGACACGACGCTCGCGCGCTCGACCCTCCCGGAGTGGGGGCTCGGGCGCAAGGGGTGAGGAGCCTGGCAGCGCTCGGACGGCGCTCGGTCAGCGGTCTTCTCGCCGAATGGGGTGACGTGCCGATCGTGGTGGGCTGGATCCCTCAGCGTCGGCCGCGCCGAGCGGTGGCGGCGTCGACGGTGAGGTGGACTGCCTCCTCGGTGACCGAGTCGATCCACTCGGCTGGTATGTGGAGCGGTTCGCCGCCGAAGAGGCCGGGATCGACGGCCAGGCTCACGATCTCCCCGACCTGGTGGCGACGGATCCCGGTCGCTGCGGGAGGTCCAGCGTGGATCCTAGCGACGGACTCGGAGTGAAGAGGTTTCTCGCGAGTGGATGTACTCGGGAGCGTGACTGACCCGCGGGGATTGCCGGTGGAGCTTCCTGCCTCTGCCTGGGAGCATATTCGGCAGAGGCCAGGGCGAGGATTGGTGCGTCTCGAGCACGTCTTCGGGACGATCGAGGATCCACTCCTGATTGCACAGGATCGAAACTTTCCCACACGAGAGTGTTATTATCGAGCGGCGAGCGAACTCGGGTTGCCGATCGCTGCGTACCTGAAAGTCGTTGTGGATCGGGGATGGCATCCGGCGCGTGTGGTGACGGCCTACCCAGTCGATCGGCTGCATCGGTCCGAGGAGCCGGTCTGGAGGCGCGAACAGTGAGCGTGTACGAGTATCGTCCGAAAGTTCCGTCGCGCGATCAGCTGCGCGAGTCGATGCGTACGGGATCTCTCCGAGTCGTCTTCGATCCGACAGCTGATGAGCTTCTCGTGTTCTGGCGGGAATGCGAGCGTCCAGCGGTGAGCATCTTTCTCACCGAACCGGACTGGTTGGCGCTGCTCGTCGATCCCGATACGCACGAGGTCATCGGGTTCCACATCGAGGCATTCCGTCAGCGTGCGGTGCGAGAAGTGCCCGAACTGAGTGCTGTGCTGGCGCATGCTGCCCGCGATGGCGAGTCCGCCGCTCAGGGCACGGCGGAGACGCTGGCCGCTCTCCTCGGAAGGTCGGCGACCGCTGCGTGATCGGGAGCTGGTCGAGCGAATCGATCCGGTCGGACTGGACGCGCTCGCCAGTCGGGTCGTCTCGGACGGGATGGTTCTGCCTTTGCTGGACTCCAGGAGTCCTCAGCGTCGGCCGCGCCGAGCGGTGGCGGCGTCGACGGTGAGGTGGACTGCCTCCTCGGTGACCGAGTCGATCCACTCGGCTGGTATGTGGAGCGGTTCGCCGCCGAAGAGGCCGGGATCGACGGCCAGGCTCACGATCTCCCCGACCTGGTGGCGACGGATCCCGGTCGCTGCGGGAGGTCCAGCGTGGATCCTAGCGACGGACTCGGAGTGAAGAGGTTTCTCGCGAGTGGATGTACTCGGGAGCGTGACTGACCCGCGGGGATTGCCGGTGGAGCTTCCTGCCTCTGCCTGGGAGCATATTCGGCAGAGGCCAGGGCGAGGATTGGTGCGTCTCGAGCACGTCTTCGGGACGATCGAGGATCCACTCCTGATTGCACAGGATCGAAACTTTCCCACACGAGAGTGTTATTATCGAGCGGCGAGCGAACTCGGGTTGCCGATCGCTGCGTACCTGAAAGTCGTTGTGGATCGGGGATGGCATCCGGCGCGTGTGGTGACGGCCTACCCAGTCGATCGGCTGCATCGGTCCGAGGAGCCGGTCTGGAGGCGCGAACAGTGAGCGTGTACGAGTATCGTCCGAAAGTTCCGTCGCGCGATCAGCTGCGCGAGTCGATGCGTACGGGATCTCTCCGAGTCGTCTTCGATCCGACAGCTGATGAGCTTCTCGTGTTCTGGCGGGAATGCGAGCGTCCAGCGGTGAGCATCTTTCTCACCGAACCGGACTGGTTGGCGCTGCTCGTCGATCCCGATACGCACGAGGTCATCGGGTTCCACATCGAGGCATTCCGTCAGCGTGCGGTGCGAGAAGTGCCCGAACTGAGTGCTGTGCTGGCGCATGCTGCCCGCGATGGCGAGTCCGCCGCTCAGGGCACGGCGGAGACGCTGGCCGCTCTCCTCGGAAGGTCGGCGACCGCTGCGTGATCGGGAGCTGGTCGAGCGAATCGATCCGGTCGGACTGGACGCGCTCGCCAGTCGGGTCGTCTCGGACGGGATGGTTCTGCCTTTGCTGGACTCCAGGAGTCCTCAGCGTCGGCCGCGCCGAGCGGTGGCGGCGTCGACGGTGAGGTGGACTGCCTCCTCGGTGACCGAGTCGATCCACTCGGCCGGTATGTGGAGCGGTTCGCCGCCGAAGAGGCCGGGATCGACGGCCAGGCTCACGATCTCCCCGTCCTCGTTCAGGTGGACATGCTCGACCTTGCCCAGGCGCGTGCCGTCGCTGGCGATGACGGCTGTCCCGCGATCGATGCGCACGGTGTCCGGGGGGAGGTTCGTCGCGACCTCGACCGGGGCTGGGGTCGGGGCTGTGGAGCTGGGGAGCGTGCCTCCGCTGGGATCGTAGGGGGCGATACGCGGTTCCGGGATGACCGGCTCGCGGGCCGGTGCACCCCAGAGGAGCGGCACCGGGCCGAGTCCACCGCCACTGGGCCAGACGTATGGCAACGTGGCCGCTTCCTCGTTCGTCAGACGGACGAACTCTTCCTCGACGAAGAGCGGGAGTTCGTGTGCCTGCTCGGCATCGAGCGCGAGCCAGACGGTTCCGTCGGGGGCGACGGTGTCGATCGCGGCGCGGTCGACGAGCCGGTCTTCGGTGAGGAGCAGGCCACGGTGGACGATGATGGCGCGGACCTCGCGGGTGTCAGGGTCGAGGACCAGTTGGTCGACTGTTCCGATGCGCTTCCCGTCGCGGCTCATGACTGGACGGCCGAGTTCGATATGCATCGTTGCCTCCTCGGAGCGATCGGGCACTTTCGCTTTCCCAGCATAGCGAGTGCAGCGCTGGCTGGGAAGGGGGCAGCGACGATGGAGCAGGCGTGCTCGCGCTGGGCGACACTGCGGTGCCGGTATACTGGAGAACGGTGAGGGCGATCATGCGCACGGCGGAGACGATCCTGGAAACGATGCACCAGCGCGGTTGGCGGATCACCGGGCCGCGGCGCGCGATCGTCGAGTACGTCCTAGCGCAGGATGGGCCCTTCTCCGCAGAGGAGATCTTCCGCGCGCTGCGTCGCCGCCAGCCGACGATCGGCCGGGCGACGGTCTTCCGCACGCTCGATCTCCTGGCCGAACTGGGGGTGGTCGAGCGGATCCATCATCCCTCGGGTGTGCATCGCTACGTGGTCGGTGGCGATGGGCATCGGCATCATGTCGTCTGTATCCGCTGCGGGGCGGTCGCGGAATTTGCGGGTTGTAACCTGGAGACTGTCCTCGCTCAAGTCGCCGACCAGACCCGCTTCCGGATCCTCGGTCACTGGCTGGAGGTGAGCGGGCTCTGCCAGCTCTGCCAGCGCGAACCCGCGGTTTCCTCTTCCTGAGCGAACCAAGTTCTCAGGGTAACGCGTCGGTCGCGTCCCGGTACGGCGCGACGACTCGGTCGCTGAACCAGCAGCTGCGTCTCGACAATTATTGAGACATGGTATCATCCAGTGCGTCGAGCACTGCTGGGCGCTGGTGGATGAGACGGCGTATCATGACGAGGGAGGGTGCGATGCACCGACGATGGACGGTACTCGGGCTGCTCGTCCTCGTGGGGCTGCTGGTGGCGGCCTGCGGGCAGAGTGCGACGCCGACCGTGCAGCCGGCGGCGACGCCGAGCGGGCAGCGCGTCGTGGTGGTGACGAGTCTGCCGATCTTCGCCACGATGGTCGAGGCAGTCGGTGGGGATCTGGTCGCGGTCAGCGCGGTCCTGCCGCCGGGGACGGATCCGCACACGTACCAGCCGGCTCCGCGCGACGTGGCCAAACTGGCTCAGGCGGCACTGGTGGTGTACAACGGCGGTGATCTGGATCCCTGGATGGAGCGCCAGCTGGAAGCCGTTGGTAGCCGGGCACGCGTCGTGGCGCTCAGCGCGGGATTGGAGCCGCCACCGGGGATCGAGGCGGGGCACGATCATGAGCACGAGGGCACGCCGGAGGCGGAGCACGAGCAGGGAGTGAACCCGCACTTCTGGCTGGATCCGGACTTCGGGATCGTCTACGTCGAGCGGATCGCCGAGGCGCTCGCCGAGGTCGATCCAGCACATGCCGAGACCTACCGGGCGAATGCCGAGCGGTATATCCAGGAAATCCGCGCGTTCGACGAGTGGGCGAAGGGGCAGATTGCCACGATCTTGCCCGAACGGCGGAAGCTGGTCACGTTCCACGATGCGTTCCCCTATTTTGCGGCACACTATGGACTGGAGCTCGTGGGTGTCGTCATCCTGAGTCCGGGGCGGGAGCCCTCGCCGCAAGAGGTGGCGCAGCTGGTCGAGCGGATCCGCCAGGAGGGGGTACCAGCCATCTTCGTCGAGCCGCAGTTCAACCCGAAACTGGCGCAGACGATCGCCCAGGAGGCGGGTGTGCGGGTGCTCGAGCTTTACAGCGATGCGGCACCGGCCGGTCTGGATTATCTGGGGATGATGCGGCAGAACGTGACCAACGTGGTCGAAGGGTTGCGTGGGTGATGCAGCGAGGAACGGCAGCGCCGGAGCGAGCAGCGCGCGAGGCGACGGCTCTCGCGATCACCGTCGAAGGGCTCACGACGGGCTACCGGCGTGGCGAGCCGATCCTGCGCGGGGTGAGTTTCGCGGTCGAGCGCGGCTCGCTGGTCGGCGTGCTGGGGCCGAACGGGAGCGGGAAGTCGACGCTGTTCCGTGCGTTGCTCGGCCTCTTGCCACCCTGGCAGGGGCGCGTGCTCGTGGAAGGGAAACCAGCGCGCCCCAATCCGGACATCGCCTACATTCCGCAGCGGGAGACGATCGACTGGGATTTCCCGGTCACCGTCCTGGACGTGACGCTGATGGGGCGCTACCCGCGGCTGGGGCTGTTCCGTCGTCCCGGAAAGGCTGACCGCGAGCTGGCGCTGTGGGCGCTCGAGCAGGTGGGGATGCTGGAGTTCCGCGACCGGTTGATCGTCGAGCTTTCCGGTGGGCAACGGCAGCGCGTCTTCCTCGCGCGGGCACTGGCGCAGGAGCCGGAGATCTTTCTCCTCGACGAGCCAGTGAGCGGTGTCGATGCACCGACCCAGCACTTCGTGTTCGAACTCCTGGAGCGGCTCTGTCGGCAGGGAAAGACGGCGCTGGTGGCGACCCACGATCTTTCCTGCGTGGTGCAACGGTTCGACCGCGTGCTGCTCCTCAACCATGAGGTGATCGCCTATGGGCCACCGCAAGAGGTCTTCACCGAGACGCTGCTCAACCGCACGTTCCAGTCGCATCTGCTGCTCCTGCGCTACGGTGACCGGGTGATCGTAGTGGAAAGCGAGGACGGGGATGAGCGGAGTTGTTGACCTCCTCCTCGAGCCACTGCGCTACGGATTTCTGCTGCGTGCGCTCGTTGCGGCCGTGCTGGTCGGTACGTTGTGCGCGCTGGTCGGCAGCTACGTCGTCCTCAAGGGGCTGGCGTTCATCGGCGATGCGCTGGCGCACGTCGCGTTCACCGGCATCGTGGTGGCCTTCCTGGCAGGCTTCAGCTTCTACCTAGGGGCGCTGGCCGCTGCGGTGACGGCCGGGCTGGGCATCGGCTGGGTGACCCGGCGCGTCGGCTTGAGTACCGATACGGCGATCGGGATCGTGTTCAGTGGGCTCTTCGCGCTCGGCGTCGTCCTGATGGCGATCGGTATCCGGACGTACACGGTCGATCTTTTCAGCTACGTCTTCGGCGATATCCTGGCGGTGCGCTCGCGCGATCTCCTGGCGATCGGGCTGGCTGGGGCAGTCGTGCTGGTGACGATGCTGCTGCTGTATAAGGAACTCCTCTTCGCCCACTTCGATCCCGTGGTGGCCGAAGCGGCCGGTTTGCCCGTTGGGGCGTTGCAGCTGCTGCTCCTGCTGCTCCTCTCGGTGACGGTCGTGGTCTCGGTGCAAGCAGTCGGTGTGGTCCTGGTGCTGGCGATGCTGGTCACGCCGGCAGCGACTGCCGCGCTGGTCGCTCGCCGGATGCCGAGCATGATGGCGCTGGCGGTCGTCTTCGGTGCCGTCGCGGCAGCGGTCGGCTTCTACCTGAGCTACTACCTCAGTGTCCCCTCCGGTGGGGCGATCGTGCTGGTCGCGACGCTGCTCTTTGCGCTGGTCGCCGGGGTCGTGCGCGGGCGCGGGGCGTGGCGGCGCCTCATGGCGGCGCGCAGCTGAGCGCGCACGCCCCGGCCCGCGGTTCCGTGAGAACGACCAGCGAGGTGCTCCCCGTTCCCGATCTCGGGGAGCGGATCGACGTGCACTGCAGGAGCTCGCAAGCGGGTCGGCAGGGGTTGTCGGTCTAATTGAGACCGAGTATCATGAAGTAGCGATGCGTTGGCGAGCGTCCGACGGACGGTGGCGCGAACGCTCCAGTGAGCGCGCACGGGAGCGCGGAAAGGGGGTAGTCGGAACGATGGCGCGCCACCGTGCGGTTGGTTGGCGACTGGACAGGAGGGAAGCGGATGCGAGTGGCCTATGTGTTCGCGACGCCGCGAGCGGCGAGCTGCAAGCTGGGGCAGATGATCCTGCCCCAGCTCGAGGCGGGGAC
>Ga0079995_1056334_pt1 | contig 31731 bp, 36 predicted proteins | sample FaiFalFF_MnMetaG_2_FD_69198 | JGI IMG/M metagenome (GOLD analysis project Ga0079995, IMG submission 69198) | Freshwater microbial communities from Yellowstone National Park, Wyoming, USA - Fairy Falls C (FF_Mn_C) (SPADES assembly) (version 4) | ecosystem: Environmental > Aquatic > Freshwater >...
GATGGTATAGAAGCCTCCGATGGTGGGTACATCGTGGTTGGAGGGGCACAAAGTAGGAGCTCCAGTACCCAAAACGAGATCCTAGTTATGAAGATAAATAGTTCGGGAGATTTGCAATGGGTTAGGTGGATAAGGCATATTCCGTTAAGCGTACTTCGGATGGGGGATATATAGTGGCGGGTAGAACGGGCTCTTACGGTTCCGGGAATGCGGATATATTCCTTATGAAGTTGGATGGCAGTGGAAATGTGGTTTGGGCGAAGGCTTATGGGAGCTCGGGGCCGGATTTCGGATACGACGTCCAGATTACGTCGGATGGCGGTTTTGTGGTGGTGGGTTACTATACATCATCCGGGGATACAAACGCCATTATCGTTAAAACTGACTCAAGCGGAGATTTGCAATGGCACAGGGTTTTGGGGGGGACGCGAATGGATGCTTTCTATTCCGTTGATCAAACGTCTGATGGCGGTTTCATAGCTACTGGAATAACGAAATCCTTTGGTTCGGATACCATCGGGGATGTTTTTTTGGCAAGGTTCAACTCAAGCGGTGCCCTTCAGTGGAGTAAGACTTACGGTGGATCACAATGGGACCACGCCTCCTCTATAAAACAGACCTCCGATGGGGGGTATGTTATGTTGGGAAGAACCAGATCTTTCACCGCGGGTAATTTTGATTTCTTCCTTATTAAAACGGATACTGGGGGGAATATTGGGACCTGCGCTATAGTTCAAAACGTAAGCCCAACAATTAGCACTCCAACATTAAACACGGTTAGCTTTTCGCCAAGGATTAGGACACCAACCTACAATACCTCTGTGCCCTCCCTTACGGTGGCTAACGTGACTTTAACCGTCAACGCACCCTGCCCCCTATCGGAAGATAAGGAGCTTGAGGTATCGGAATCTTGCCAGCGTAGGATTAGAGCTATAGAAACTTACAAGGGGGGAATAAGGGTTAAGGGTGCGGGGGATTTTGAGGTAAAAATCTACAAAGCGACCGGGAAACTTGTTAAGGCTTTGAAGGGTAAAAATGAGGTTAAGATTGAGCTTTCAAGAGGTGTGTATTTCGTGGAGGTTATCTCGGGTGGTAAGGTAATAAGGGAGAAGGTGGTGATCAGATAAGAAACTTTTAAAAACCTTTGGGGGTGGGTGAAAGTCCACCCCCTTTTTTTGTTTTCTCGCAAAAGGACATTTAACCCTTAATGGACACTTTCCACGTAGTTCTCGATCCTCGCTCTGTTTTGCTATTACCAAGTGGGGCTAACCCTTTGCACAGTTTGTAAATTTTTTGGGGAAGCCTTATAATACCCGTACCATGAAAAGTTACCTTTTACGCATTTCTGCGCTATGGGTTAGGGGGCTAATATTAGCCCTCTTAAGTGTGTCTCTACTTACCCTCTTCACATAGTCCGCCTACGCTGTGGCATTCGCAAAAACTTACGGGGGATACGGTGGAACAGATATTGATAAATTTCTTTCCGTTCAACGGACATCCGACGGTGGATATATCGCAGCGGGCTATACGTGGTCCTTCGGTGCGGGCCGATACGACATCTTACTTATCAAGACTGATGCGAACGGGAACGTACAATGGGCTAAAACTTACGGGGGAACAGGTGGTGAAGTGGCTCATTCCGTTCAACAGACATCCGACGGTGGATACATAGTGGCGGGTTATACATATTCCTTCGGTGCGGGCTCGGCTGATGTTTTCCTTGTGAAGACTGATGCAAACGGAAACATAATCTGGGCTAAAACTTATGGAGAAACAGGTTATGATGGAGTTTTTTCTGTTCAACAGACATCTGACGGTGGATATATAGTGGCAGATGAGAAATATTCCTCCGGTGTGGACTATGATATTTTCCTCATCAAGACTGATGCGAACGGAAACATAGGTTCGTGTTCAATAGTTCAAAGCGCAAGCCCAACGGTAAATACGGTCTCACCAACGGTAAATACACCTTCTCCTTCCGTTTCTTCCGTAAGTCCAACCGTTAATTCCGTATCTCCAACCGTCACATCTCCAACCTTAACAGTTTCCGAACCCTGTCCCTTATCCATCTCCGAATTCTGCCAAATTGCAAGTGGTATTATAACACCATATAAAGGTGGTATAAAGGTTAGAGGGTCTGGAGAATTTGAGGTGAAGGTTTATAATGTAAGCGGAGTTATGGTTAAGTCCGTAAAGGGTACGAACGAGGTTAAGATTGAACTTTCAATGGGTGTGTATTTCGTTGAGGTTGTCTCGGGTGGAAAGGTAATAAGGGAGAAGGTGATAATCAGGTAAAAAACCCTTAAAACCTTTGGGGGGTGGGTGAAAACCTACCCCCTTTTTTTGTTTTTAGGATTTTTGCGCACTTCTTCTTACATCCTGAACTTTTCGCCCAAATATATCTCCCTCGCTTTGGGGTCGTTTATCAACTGCTGTGTTGAGCCCTCAATTAGGATCTTTCCCTCGTAAATAATGTATGCCCTGTCGGTTATTTCAAGGGTTTCCCTGACATTGTGGTCTGTAATTATTATCCCTATCCCCATATCCTTGAGCTTTAGGACTATTTCCTGTATTTCCTCCCTCGTTTTTGGATCCACTGCCGCGAAAGGCTCATCAAGTAGAAGGAATTTGGGCTTTAATACAACCGCCCTCGCCACCTCAACCCTCCTCCTCTCCCCACCCGAAAGCTGTATCCCCAAGCTTTTCACCACCTTTTTTAAATTCAAAAGCTCTATAACCTCTTCAGTTAATTTCCTTGCCTCCTTTTTGTTATGCCCTCTCATCTCCAAGACGCCGTATATGTTATCCCAAACGGATAGGTACCTAAAAATCGATGGTTCCTGCGGTAGATAACCTATGCCGAGCCTCGCCCTCTTGAACATCGGAAGCTTGGTTATATCCCTATCATCCAAATAAACCTTCCCCCCGTTGGGTTTTATTGCCCCAACTATCATATAAAAAGTCGTCGTTTTCCCCGCACCGTTCGGACCCAAAAGACCCACTATTTCCCCCTGCTTAACCGAGATTGAAACCCCATCAACAACTTTCCTTTTCTTATAGATCTTAACGAGATTTTCTGTTCTCAAAACCGAGCTCATAGCATCTTTAGGATGCTTTCCGCTATCTTCATAATCGCCCTTGAACTCGGGACATCTGGGAAAGCCTCAACAACGGGTATTCCGTTATCTCCGCTTGATGATATATACTCGTCTATCGGAACGCTACCCAAAAGGGGAATTCCCGTAAGGTCCGAGAGCTTCTTGCCCCCACCCTGCCCAAAAATATAATACTTCTTACCTGTATCCGGGCACACAAAATAAGCCATATTTTCTATTATCCCAAGAACCCTAACCTCAAGCTTCTCAAATCCCTTTATAGCCCTCAAAACATCTGCGATCGCAACGAGTTGTGGGGTGGTTACAACCAATACCCCCTTCACATCAAAGAGCTGGGCAAGGGACATTTGGGCATCCCCCGTTCCGGGCGGAAGATCCACCACCAAGAAATCCAGCTCCCCCCAATCCGTTTGAGACATAAGTTCCTCGTAAGCTTTATGAAACATCGCCCCCCTCCAAAGAACTGGGGTATATTCATCAACAAGAAGCCCAAAGGATACTACCTTTACGCCGTATTTCTCGGGGGGTATGAACTTTCTTCCCTCGGGATCCACCCTCATCCTCTCATCTTTCAAGTTTAACATAACGCTAACCGATGGTCCGTATATATCCGCATCAAAGATCCCAACCTTATAGCCCAACCTCTTGAAAGCGTAAGCCAAATTTACCGCGAAGGTGGATTTTCCAACCCCACCCTTACCACTCGCAACCGCTATTATATTTTTCACATTCGGTAGATCTATGGTTTTGAAGGGACCCTTGGTTTGGACCTTAGGGGGAGGAATACTCTGCTTAACCTTCGTTTTTATAACCACCTCCTTAAATCCCCCACTTAACAGGGCATCCCTTATTTTATCCTGAAGTTCAAGCGCTATATCCTCCTTTTCTTCCGGGATACTCAAAACCACCTCTACCTTTTCCCCCTCAACCGTCAAATTCCCCAAAAAACCCGCGCTCACAATATCCTTCCCATCCACCATTATACCCTTTAAAATTTCCAAAGCCTTCTTTGATGTCATATGGTGAATTCTAAAGGGGGAGAGACAATGCTTTCCCATCTTTATAATACCAAGAAAGAAAAATGTTAAGCTTAAACCTTAAGGCGAGCGTTGAAATTTATTCAACCAAAAGACTCGAAGAACTTATAGAGTTTTTGAACGGACTTTCAAAACCTTCCTTGATAGCCCTTTTTATAGACCTTTTGACCCTTTACTTTAATGACAAAAACTCATCAAGGCTCAGGGAACTAACCACCTTATGGGTGTGTGGCTTTCAACCAAACACGGAAAAGCTTGGATACAACGGTTACAGAATGGATGTAGATACTGGAAGGAGAGTTGATTGTGAGGTAAAGCCTCAAAATACGGATGACCCTAGGAAAAAACTAAACGGCGGTGGAAGTTTTAACGACTACACCTTGGAAAGGTTTAGTAAGGATTTGGAAAACAATCCTATAATTTTGGTTAGCGGTTTTGTGGGAGGAAAGCTTATATACATCTTTGAGTTTAAGTTTGAGTGCTTAAAGGAAAAGATTAAAGGTTTGCTTGAGCGCAGGTTTCCGAAGGGGCAAAGGAGAGAAGGAGAATACTTACGCTCAGCCGGATTTTCATTTAGGGATTACAAGGATTGTCCTTCTTTGAAACTTGACTATTTAAGGGATGATTGGCAAAGTTTTAAGGATTACCTATCAAGGGACCTGACAAAATACTTTGAGGGACTTAAAAAATGAAAGGTTTAGAAAAGTTCATCAACCAAGTTATACATGGTGATGCCTTGGAAGTTTTGAAGGAAATTCCGGACAACAGTATAGATTTGGGTATTACCTCTCCACCTTACAACAAAAAAGAAAAGTATGGTGGTTGGTTGGTGGATAAAGTCAAATACAAGGGCTACAGGGATGCTATGCCAGAGGAGGAATATCAAAGTTGGCAGGTGGAGGTTTTAAACGAACTTTACAGGGTAATAAAAGAGGGGGGATCCTTTTTCTACAACCACAAAGTGCGCTACGAAGACGGGAAAATGATCCACCCCTTACAGTGGCTAATTAAAACCAAGTGGAACATATGGCAGGAGATCATTTGGAACAGAAAAATTGCGGGCAATATAAGAGGGTGGAGGTTTTGGCAGGTGGAGGAGAGAATTTATTGGCTCGTGAAGGGAAAGCCAAAGGAGTTAAAACCCAAGCACGCCAAATTAACATCCATATGGGAGATCCGCCCAGAGCAAGGACACAAAGAGCATCCCGCGGTATTTCCCATAGAACTTCCCACACGGATCATAGCAAGCTTGCTTGAGGAAGAGGATGGGATCGTTATAGATCCATTTTGTGGAACGGGGACGACATTGGTCGCTGCAAAGCTTTTGGGTAAAAATTATATTGGGATAGATATATCAGAAAAATATGTGGAATATGCGAGGAGGAGACTTGAAAGGGCAGAGGAGGAGAGGGTAAGGGTTTTAAAGGAACTTTCCCTTCATAAAGTTGAACTCACATTTAAGGAGAGGAAGGAAAGGGGATTATCTCCCTTATAATACTTAACCTTATGGAAAATAAAACCCTTTACCCTCACTCAACCCTTTACGATATAGCACTGCACCTTGAAAGGTTTCCGGGTGGAGAAATACTTTTAACGAGCGTTGGACTTCTGGAGGAGCTTTTGGCTCAGGCGAGGGCAAACTCCGTTTGGGGTTTAACGTTCGGTTTAGCCTGTTGCGCCATAGAGATGATAGCCGCATATATGAACAGGTTTGACCTTGAAAGGTTTGGAACGATAACCAGGGCAACCCCAAGGCAGGCGGACCTTATGATCGTGGCGGGGACGGTTACCATAAAGATGGCACCAAGGTTGAGGAGGCTTTACGAACAGATGCCTTATCCAAAGTGGGTTATAGCCATGGGCTCATGCGCGGTTTCCGGGGACCATTATAGGAACGTTTATAGCGTAGTGCCGGGGGTTGATAGGATAGTGCCCGTTGATGTTTATGTACCCGGTTGTCCCCCATCGCCGGAAGCCCTCATAGATGGGATAAAGCAGTTGCAAGAGAAAATAAAGGCTCAGGCAAGGGAACTTAGGAGGAGAAAATGAAGAGGGTATTTTTGATTTTTGGGGTGCTTTTGGGGAGGCTTTATGCGGACTCAAACGCCGCGGGGGCGGTGGTTTTAACCATTTATCCCGGATCAAAGGCAATTGGGATGGGCGGTGCGTTTTCTGCGGTTGCGGATGATCCTTCGACAATTTGGTACAACCCCGCGGGTTTGGGAACTTTAAAAGGTGCATCTTTATATTTCGTCCATGCACCGTGGTTAAGGACTTTGGTTCAAACAAACGACTCGTACTTTGAATTTGTAAGCTTATCCTCCCAAACATCCGTTGGAACCTTCTCTTTGGCTTTCACTTACCTAACGGTTGGGGAAGTTGATTTGGTTTATGATGGTGTGAATTACGGGACAACTACCCCTTTTGATATGGTATTTACGCTTGGATACGGGAGGGAGTTGTTAAAGAACAATCTCGGGACCCTATATATCGGTGGTTCCGCAAAGGTATTATATTCTTTCCTGATCCCGAGGCAGATCTTGATAAGGATGGGGGATGATCCAAACAGCGGGGACGCTTGGGCTTATGCGGTGGATGGTAGCGTTTATTTGAGAAAATGGCCTGGTTATAGCATTTCCCTCGGTATTATGAACCTTGGACCGGGAATAAGGTACGGGAATTCCCCGGCGGATCCACTTCCCTATAGCGCGAGGTTGGGTTTTGCCCTCGTACCCGTTTATGATACGATAAACAAGTTCCAGATCGCATTTGATATTCACAAGGTTCTGGTTTACATAACCAAAGATATAAGGGAGGTGGGTATAGATAGCGTATTGGCGGATGCTTGGATGCACATAGGAGCAAACTACACCTTCTACAACCTCGTATCCTTCAGGGCCGGATATTTCTACGATAAGAGGGGGGCGAGGATCGGATGGACATTCGGGGGAGGCGTAAGCTATAAGGGGCTATTCATAGACATCGCCGATGATACAAACATATACGAGTTCAACAAGACTGGGGATGTTGATGTGAAGGCGAACCTAAGGTTCGCGGTGGGATTCGTTAAAAATAACTTTAAGCTGTTTTAGGAATGCCAAGGGTATTAATAGTTGATGATGAGGAGGAGCTCCTTTTTGGACTTTCCGCCTTTTTGAGCAGGGGAGGTTGGGAGGTTTTAACCGCGACAAATGTGGAGGAGGCTCTGGCTATCTTAAATACACAACCCGTGGACATAATAGTCACGGATATAAGGATGCCCGGAGAAAGCGGTTTAACCTTTTTACAGCAATTGAAATCCGAAAGAAAAGACCTGAAAACCGTGGTGATGACCGCAAAGGGATCCCCGGAGATGGAAAGGGAGGTGGTATCCCTCGGGGCGGATGCTTACCTTGAAAAACCCTTCGATCTTGATTATTTCCTGAGGATCCTGAATAAGGTGATGACCTCTAAGGGTTTCAGGGGCGTGATTCAGGAGCTAACCTTAATGGATATCCTCCAACTTCTCGCATACGAGAGTGGAACCGCCCTCGTTGAGGTATCTTCCCCAGAGGGCACAGGAAAGATTTGGATAAAGGACGGCAAGGTGGTACATGCGGAAATAGGGGACATAGTGGGAACACAGGCTTTCGAGAGGATCCTGTCGTTGGAAGGTGGCACCTTCGCGGTTAAAAGGGGGATTGAGACCGATAAGCAAACAATTTATGAATCTGTAGATTCCTTGCTCCTTAGGACCATATCCGCGTCAGAGGAGGCGGAGGTTAATGAAAGCGCACAAAGTATTGAGGAATGGTCCCTATTAAGCTCTTTCCAAATAGAGGAGGTTCCTGAGGAGGTTAAGAAAAGGGCGGAAGAAATTTTGGAAAAATTAAAGGGAGTAAGTTGGATCAGGAATTGTGCGGTCTTTGTTAATGGGTACTTTTCGGGAACGGAAAGCGGGTATATAAATGAGGCAACCTGTAAAAACGCAAAGAAGCTCCTTGAGTACCTCAACAGAAGCGAACTTTTTGTCCCGGGAAACCCGGATTATTATTTCTACCTTTCGGAGGACATCTTGATATGCTTGGAGGTGGAAGGGATCCCCTTGGCGATATTGAGGGTGGAGTTAAAGAAGCTGTTATAAGGAGGGCGCTTTACAAGGGGCATTTCCTATTAAGTTCGGGGCTTCACTCAGAATATTATTTTGAAAAGTTCCGCATCTTGGAAGATCCAAAGCTTTTGAGGAAGTTTTCCGAGATTTTGGCGGGGAAGCTTAAGGATTTTGATGTTGAATGGGTGGTCGGACCCTTCACGGGGGGCGCGATATTTGCCTATGACCTTGCCTCGGTTATGGGGGTATTCTCCGCATATGCGGAGAAGGAGGGGGAGAGGAGGGTTTTAAGGAGGGGATACGATATAGAAAATAGGAGGGTTGCTGTAGTGGATGATGTATTAACCACGGGGAAATCTTTGAGGGAAACTTATAGCGCGGTTTTGGAGGCGGGGGGGATACCGGTGGTGTGCGGGGTTATGATAAAGAGGGGGGAAATTTCCCTTGAAGTACCTTTATTTTTCGTGTTGGAATTGAATTTGCCCGTTTTTAAACCCGAGGATTGTCCCCTATGCAAGGCGGGTATCCCTTTGGAAATTAGGGGGAAGGGTGGTTTATAGTATTCTAAGGAAACTACTGTTTTCTTTAGATCCCGAGATTTCCCATAACTTGGTTTTAAGGGGTCTTTCCGTTGTAAAGCCCATTCTAATGGAAATTTTCAATCAGAGAAGGTTTGAAAGGTTTAGGTTTTGGAACATAGAATTTTGGGGGAAGTTGGGGCTTGCGGGGGGCTTGGATAAAAACTGCGATCTTGGGAGTTTATGGTCCGCCTTTGGGTTCGGTTTCGTTGAGATAGGAACGGTAACCCCATTACCTCAAGAGGGTAATCCAAAACCCAGGCTATTCAGGATAGAAAAAGATCTTGCCATAATAAACAGGATGGGTTTTAACAATATTGGAACGATGGCGATAAAGGAGAGGCTGAAGAAGGATCCCCGCCTTGTACCAATAGGGATAAACATAGGTAAAAACAGGGGAACTTCAAACGAAAGGGCTTATGAGGATTATTTATTTACCCTTAGGGAACTTTACGATCTTGGTGATTACTTCGTTTTAAACGTTAGCTCTCCAAATACTCCCAATCTTAGGGAACTACAGAGGGGGGAAAACCTAAGGGTGATCCTTTCGGAGGTTTGGAAATTTAGGAGATTTAAGCCTTACAAACCCATATTATTGAAGATTTCCCCCGAAATCTCGGGGGAGGATATGGAGGAGATAGCGAAAATATGTGAGGAGAACGATATAGACGGGGTGATCCTTACGAACACTTTGAAGGTGGAAGGGGGAGGGTTAAGTGGGAAACCTTTGTTTGAGATATCAAACGAGAGGATAAGGGAGTGGGTAAAGATAAGCAAGATACCCGTAATAGGGGTTGGGGGGATATTTTCCCTTGAGGATGTGCAAAAGAAGTTATCTTTGGGGGCGATTTTGACGCAGGTATATACGGGCTTTGTTTATAGGGGATGGGAATTATTTTCACAACCTTAGAATTTTTTAATGCGTTATTTGGATTTTGAACAACCCATAGCGGTTTTGGAGGAGGAACTTGAGAAGCTAAGAAAACAGGCAAACGAAATTAAGGATGAAAGCCTTTTAAAAAGGATAAAGGAACTTGAGAGGGATTTAGAGAAGCTAAAAAGGGATATTTTCTCAAATTTGACGAGGTGGCAAAAGGTGCAACTTGCCCGTCATCCCGACAGACCTTACCCTATGGATATAATTCCCAGAATTTGCGAGGATTTCATAGAACTTCACGGCGATAGGCTTTACGGCGACGACAAATCCATAGTTGCGGGTATAGGTAAGATAGAGGGGTACGGTACCATAATAGTTGGGATACAGAAGGGTAGGGAAACGGAGGATAAGATAAAAAGGAACTTTGGGATGCCGCATCCCGAGGGATATAGGAAGGCAATAAGGATGTTTTCCTTAGCCGACAAGTTGGGATTGCCGGTTTTAACTTTGGTGGATACCCCAGGGGCATATCCGGGCGTTGGGGCGGAGGAGAGGGGGCAATTTTCCGCCATAGCTCACAGTATAAAGAAGATGTTGGAGATAGGAGTGCCAACTATATCAATAATAACGGGGGAGGGTGGAAGCGGGGGAGCTTTGGCGATAGCTGCCGCGGACAGGGTTTATATGCTCGAGTACTCCATATATTCCGTAATATCACCTGAAGGTGCGGCGAGCATACTTTTTAGGGATGCATCTAAAAACAAGGAGGCGGCGGAATACCTAAAACTTACCGCAAGCGACCTGTTGAAATTTAAAATAATTGACGGGATAATAAAGGAACCTTTGGGGGGAGCCCATAGGGATTACGATGAAACCGCAAGGAGGATAAAATTAGTATTTTTGAAGGCTTTTAGGGAATTGAGGAGAAAGGATAGGGCTACATTGTTGAGGGAAAGGTTCAAGAAGTATAGGAGGATGGGGGCTTGGGGGATCTTACAATAATCAACCGTATAATATCCGAATATGTGGATACTCCTAACGTACGCGGATATAGGCGCAATGGGGTTAAAGGCCCCGACCGCCGAAAAGGCGGAGCCGGTGGCCCCCAAGGGGATCAGGGTTAAAGCGCCGAGGATCCTCGGAGGGGGACCGGATGGATTCGGATACACCTACCTCTCAACCCAAGATGGAGACCCTGTCCCCTTCAACTACATAGACATACATACCACAGGGACGAACGTGGGAGCGGGCGACGACTGGTGCTCGGGATCGAGCGCGGGCACCCTGTATTATCTGGGCTTCTCCTTCCCCTTCTACGACAAAACTACGGACTCAATTTCCATATGCTCAAACGGTACGGTGATTTTTAACAATAAGTACACTTACTTGGGACTTTTCAACTGGTCGCTTCCGGACAATTGGTATGGTGAGCACGGATTTGTGGCGGTAATGTGGGATGACTTGGATCCATCTGTAAGCGGTGCTGGCGTCTACTTCCAAAGATTTACAACTTGCCCCGACGGTTATTCGGGTAGTTGCGCCGTGGTACAGTGGTACAATGTCCCCATATATGGCCGTACCGTCAGGATGGACTTTGAGGTGATAATTTACGATAACGGAAATATAAAGCTCCAGTACAACAGCAATATAGATTACGTTGATGCGACCATAGGTATTCAGGATTCAACCGCTGCCGCCGGTTCAAACCCCACATGGTACATTGAGTATGTCTATAACGGCTTCCCTCCCGGACATGTCCCCACAAACGGGACCGCAATACTTTTCCAATACCCCACTGGTGCGGATTATGATGTTAGGGTTTTAAATGTATCCCCTTCGGGTTTGGTTTCCACATCCCCCTTAACCGTTCAGGCGGTAGTTAGGAACACCGGTTCCGTCCCAACAAGCGGAACCCCCGTAAATCTTTACATATACGATACCGTAAGCAATACGTTGGTTTTCTCGGATGTTCAAAATGTAAGCATACCCGCATCATCAAACGTGACTGTAACTTTCTCCGCCTTCACCCCATCCCCCAGATCCTTCTATAAAGCTGTAGTTATAGCAAACGAACCTTCGGATCCCAACCGTTCAAACGACACCATGGTATCAAGGTTCAGGACGTATTACCTCTTCGGGGATATAGTAGGAAGCTGGACATTCCCGACCATCGGGGACGGAACGGGCTACAGCTTTGCTGGGATAACGTACGCCCCGGACAGCGGTAGGTTCTACGTGGTGAGTATGAACCCAATGGGTAGGGTCTTCTCCTTTAACCCTTCAAACCCCGCGGGAACTTTCACCTTGACACCTTGGATCCCTCACCGCTTCTTCGGAGCAAACGATATACCTTGGGGAATAGCGTACGTTGGAGGGAAGTTCTGGATATCGCATGTGGGATATAGCTCGAGCTCGGGCTTTATAGGCAACAAGATGGGTATTTACAACGGAGCGGGAGTTTTGATAGACAGCTTTGACATTTGGACAAACGTTGAGAGCGGTTGGTGGATGGCAGGTCTTGATCACGATCCTATAGAAAACGTGGTTTATGGAGTTTATGTAGGAGGCTCAAACTTGATCTATAAGATAAACCCCAACACCTATACCGTCGTTGGAACCTTCCCAAACCATACGGGCATATCCCTAAGGGGCATCTTTTCCTTGCCTTATGTGAACGAGATTTATTATGGTGGTTGGAATCAGCAAAATATCTACAAGTTGAGTAAGAGTCCCGTAAGCGTCCTTGACAGCGTCTTTATTGGATATATGGCGGATGCGGACTTCTGGCCCTGCCCTTCGCCCGATCCGAACACGCCCGTAACCGCCTTCATAACCTTAAACAACTCGAGCAATACCCTTATACGAATGGCTTTGGGATACTATTGCGATGCGTTGGGGATATCCGAGGGTGAGAGGCTCGTTAAGGAGTACAATCTGAAGGTTTCGGGTAGGACAATAACCCTGTCCGGTAGGGCGGAAGTTTATGATATAACTGGTAGGAAAGTTGCTGAGTTCAAGGACAAATACACTTTACCTAAGGCTGGAATATACTTCGTGAAGGTTGGAGAAAGGACCGCGAAGGTGATAATAAGGTAAAAAACTCGCATAAGGGGGGAGGAAAACTCCCCCCTTTTTTTATTTTCTTATCAAGGCTCCCAGAGAGGAAAGAACAAGTATTGCTAAAAAGGAACCTAGGATGTAGGGATCCTTGTATCCCCAAAATCCGATCAAGCTTGCGCCCAAGGAGGAAAGGCCTAGTATCGCCCAAAGTTTTATAAGATTCGGGAAGAACAGGTAAAGCAACAAACTTAGAAAGAAAAGCCCGATAAATAGAAAGGAGAGCTCGCTCATATCCTAAACTTCCAACCCAGAATTATACCCAAGAAGGATAAACCCAAACCCAAGAGAAAGAGATTAAAAGTCAATTTCTCCAATGGGCTTTGATAGAGGAACTTAACTTTATGCTTTCCTTCGGGTACGGAAACTTTCATAAATGTCCCCCTGAACCTTTCAACATTTTCCCTTCTGCCGTCAATATCCGCCTTCCAATGGTGATAGTAGTTTTCACTTAAAACGAGATCGCACCTATCCTCTGAGGAGTACTCCACCTCGTATATCCCCCTCCTCGGGTCGTAATTCAAAACCTCTGCGCCCGAGATTTCATCCCCGCAAATCAAGAAGAACCTCGGTAGATAATCCTTATTTTCCAAAATCTCAAAGTTTCCAATCCTGCTTACGATTTCCATCTTTCCCAAATACTCCGAGAATTTTAAAAATTCGGGGAATTTCTGCATTTCCTCCTTTAAACCAACTGGAGAGATTACGAACCTAACACCAAGCGTATCAAGGACCTCGGGTTTTTTCCTTATGCTATCGCAAAGGAAGGGGTTAAACATAAGGCCCTTGCAACCCAAATATTCGTAATAGTACCTTATATGTTGTCCATGATGTCCCCCGACGTTCTGAACACCAAAAAGAACGAGATAATTGTCATCCACTTTATAACCCAGATCCAAAACCCTATAAATACCCTCTTTACCCTTGAAAAACCTTGCAAATTCGTCCTCCGCAAAGTATTCGCTTTCCCGTATAGGTTTATAAAACGCCCCCTTGCTTATGAAGTTATCCCCAAAACCCAGGATCGCAAGAAAAATCGGGGTATTCCTTGACTGGTTTTTAATTAGCAGATACGCTAATATCCATAAAATCACCGTCTTTGAAACCGCAAAGATCCTGTCGTTTGATGTTGCATCAAAGATCCCCAACCTTTGAATATCCGCCTCCGTTCCCCAAACGGTCAAAGATTTCCCGAACATTAAAAGGAACAAACCCAAAGCTATACCAATTATGAGGAAATTCTTGGCGGAAGTCTCAAGCTTTTCGGGATGCTTAAAGGCATAAGCGGAGAATATTAGGAATATTATTCCCAAAACCCCAGAAGCCATAGCCTGAGCCCTAAATAGGTTGATCATAGGGAAGAATTGATAAAACATTGGGAATAGGGGATTAACCTTGGCGGTCATTAAAACGAACAGGATAAAACCCCCTATGGATAGGGATATAACCCTCCAGTTTCTAAAGTTTGATATAATTCCAACAAAGCCAAAGAAAACCAAGAGTGCCCCAAGGTATTCGCTGTTTATCTTGAAGGGATTTGAGCCCCAATACTTCTCAAAAACCCCAGAATACATCCCGTAAAATATGGAGAAAAAGTCCGCCCAATCCAAGGACCAACTTCTTGAAAACTCTAAACCCTTCTCAACCCCCCTAAGCGAATACCCCCTTATGTACTCCCACTGATTCCAAAGGAAGGGCGAGCTTATAAGGATAGCCAAAACCATAGCAACAAACCCACCTAATATCACCCTCAAGGCCTTAAGGTGATCCCTCGCCCTGATGATACTTATCAAAGCGCCTACGGAATAAATCAAAATCACTATGAAAAGATAATACATAAGCTGGGCGTGCCCTGCGTTCGTTGTAATACCCGCAAATAATCCAAGAAGGAAGGCATACCTGATCTTACCCTCAAGTGTCCCCTCAAGGGCCCAGAATATTGCGGGCATGTTCGAAATTATTGCCATCTTTGCGAGGTGTCCGCTGAAAACAAGGCTCGTCCAAAATATCGCGGTTGAGTAAAAAACGCCGAGCATAAAGGACCAACCCTTTTCAACCCCCAGTTTTCTCAAGAGCAAGTAAGAGAATATATATGCCCAGATGGAGTGGAGTAGGATGGAAAGGGAAGCGGCATGCCCAGGTGTGGTAAAAAACCTTAAGATCTGGTTAATGTAAAATATATCGGCGTGGGGTGCTCCCCAAAAGGGCATACCGCCGAAAATATAAGGTTCCCATTTTGGTATGGGTAATTCTGAGGCAAGTTTGTGAAAAGGGTAGCTTGAGGTTAAAAAGTCCGTCATAACAAACGTGTGATCCGGAAGCCAACCCGGAAAGAAGAAAATTATGGATAAAGCCAACGCAATTAAGAAATATGTTATATCCTCCCTGAACTTTTCAAGCATACGGTTGTGGATTTTAAGGGGGTTATCCAAAGAGTATTACAACCTTAAACTTGCTGGAGATATGAGGGAGGTTGTAATACTTTCTGCAGTTAGAACGCCCATAGGGAAGATTTTGGGGAATTTGGCTCAATTTAAGGCTACGGATCTGGGAGCTATAGTGATCAGGGAGGCTGTAAAGAGGGCGGGAATATCTCCGGAGGAAGTTGAAGAGGTAATTATGGGACAGGTTATACAGGCTGGCAGTGGCCAGAATCCCGCAAGGCAATCCGCAATAAAGGCCGGACTTCCTTCCCACATACCTGCGGAAACGATAAACAAGGTTTGCGGTTCCGGGCTTGAGGCGGTAATACAGATAACAAGGGCTATAAAGGTGGGGGATATAGAGGTTGGGGTTGCGGGTGGTCAGGAGTCTATGACGAACGCCCCACATGGAGCCTTTATAAGGGCTGGTATAAAGTACGGAACCCTTTCCCTTGAGGACCTTATGATAAAGGATGGGCTATGGTGTGCCTTTGAAAACGTGCATATGGGGAACCTTGCGGAATACACCGCACGGGTGGCTGGAATAACGAGGGAACAACAAGATTGGTTGGCATACGAGAGCCATAGGAAGGCTATACAGGCCATAGATAACGGTTGGTTTAAGGAAGAAATAGTGCCAATTGAGGTGAATACAGGTAAAGGGGTTGTAATGGTTGATACGGACGAGACTCCAAGGAGGGATACAAGTATTGAGAAGCTCTCGGCTTTGAAGCCCGCCTTTGAGAAGGACGGTAGCGTTACCGCCGGGAATGCCCCTCCCCTTTCAGATGGCGCAAGCGCGTTGGTTTTATCTTCCCTTGAGTACGCGGAAAATAAGGGATTAAAGCCCTTGGCTAGGGTTTTGGCATACTCAAGTGGCTTTACAGATCCCAAGAACCTCTTCTTTGCACCAACCATAGCAATAAGGAAGGTTATGGAAAAGCTCGGATACAAGCACATAAACGAGTTTGACCTAATAGAGATAAACGAGGCGTTTGCTGCACAGGTTCTCGCGGATCACAAGGATCTACAGTGGGATTGGGAGAAATTTAACGTACACGGCGGTGCGATAGCCCTCGGGCATCCCATAGGAGCCTCCGGGGCGAGGATCCTAACCACCCTAATATACGCCCTTAAGAGAACAGGCGGAAAGAGGGGCTTGGCTGCTCTTTGCTTAGGAGGTGGAGGTTCCGTGGCAATGGCAATAGAACTTATGGAATGAACCTTTTGAGGGGAATAATATACGTCCTCTTTGTCCTGAGCTTGGGATTAAACTTCTACCTTTGGTTTTACGAAATACCCAAGCTGAAAAAGGTTATATACGACCTCAACGAAGAGAACCTAAACCTCCTGAAGAACCTTAAGGAAAACCCAGAAAAAACGGACACCTTTACCCTTATAAGCATACCATCAGACGATCTCTTTGATCCGGGAAGTGCGGAGCTCTCGGAAAAAGGTAAGAAAAAACTTGATGAGATATTGGAGAGCTACAGGGGGAAATTTAGGGAGATAGAGGTTTCCGCATATACGGACAAAAGCCCAGTGCAAACCAACAGGGATAAGTATCCTACAAACTGGGAGCTCGCATCCGCAAGGGCATCTGCCATTGTTCGGTACTTCATAAGCAAAGGGGTTGAACCATCAAAACTTTCCGCAAAATCTTACGGAGACAGTAGGGCAAAGGGGAAACCAGACGACAGGAGGGTGGAGATAAGAATCTATTAACGGATCTTATAAATCGCCCCATCCCTCCTTTCCGAATAAATTTGTAAGGGTAAAATTCTCTTAAGATCCTCCTCGCTTGGAAGGTAATACCTACGGAAGGGCCTAATTATCAACAAGAAACCGTCCTTCTTTCTAATCCTTTCCGCCATTTCCCGAATCTCTATCATAAATTTTTTGTTCTCTCTGTTTGAATTCGGGTTAAAAGCCCTGGGTAAGAAGGAAGCATAAATCCCAGCATGCAAATACAAAATTTCCGGCACGTTGGAATAAACGTAAGCGGACTTTGGTAATTTCCTTACATCTTCCAGAATATCAAGGTTTGCCCAATATGGAGCCTTTAAGCCATCCCCGTTCGATCTTTTCTCATTAATGAAATTAATCGCAAAAACCGAATAGCTAAAAAGGAAAGGAAGAGGTAAAAACTTTGATCTTGTTAGGGACAATAACAGGAGAAGAATTACGAAAAACGGGGACATTATCCTTATATCAGGCAAGGTGTGAAAATCCATAAACGATATGCTCAAAAACAGAAAAAGGAGATAGCCCAACAGGAACCAGATCAATATCCTTCCCCAAACTTCCAGATCCCTGTAGATAAGGAGAAGGAAGAGGGAAGAGAAGAAAAACAGGATAAAGATCTCATAGTGTATGTGGGTTTTTATAAGCTTAACCAGAACAAAACCTAAAATCAAAATTGCGGTTCGCTTTTCCTTAAATGTGGAATAGAGGAGAAATGCTGAGATTATGACGATTATTAAGACTTTTAGTTCATCAGAATAAGGAGGGAACACATAACCGTTTAAGGTCTCCCAAAGAACCTGATAGTGAAAGTCTGATGGAAAATGTAATGCGAACTCCCTAACGGGCTCACCTTGAAGGCTTGAAAATACTTGCCAAGCAAGGAAAGGAAGGAGGGAAAAGAAAAGGAAAATCAGGATATCCCTAAACTTTACACGGTAAATAAATTTCGCGTACCTAACCAAATTCCCCAAACTTACCAAAATTGATAATACAAGCAAGTTCTTTGGGTCGCGTTTTTCAAAGTATTCCTTGAAAAAAATTAGAGTAAGAAGAAGCATAGGAATGTATAGTATTTCGCTAAAAAGCTAAAAAGGAAGGAAAAGTTTTTTAAGAATGTGGGGGAGAGGATAAAGGTGAGGGTGTAAAGAGTAACTACGGTAATTGAGCGGGTAATATTTAGTACCAAAAGCCCAAAAAGGAAAACCGATAGGGAAGCAAGTAGGACGTTCAATAGGGTATGGTTGGAGAAAAGGGAAAGGAGTACCGAAAAACCCGGTGCCCAGTGGGATTCAAAATTGCATCCGTCCGCATCCTTAATACAAAACCCGAGCCCTTTTCTTAAACTTTCCGCAATTAACAAATATTTAACGCCATCCGGGCTAACAAAAGGACCAAATTTTTGAATTTGAAGGAATATAAGGAAGCCACCTAAAGCGCTCAAAAAAATTAGAGGCACGTATCGCATAAATCTTAAAATTCTAAAGAAGTTTCACCCTTAGAATATCCATATGTCAGATGAAAGAAAACCCATTTTGGAAAGTATTTCCACCTTAAAAGAGGCGGGTAAAGAAGCTCCAAAACTTGAAGGTGTTCCAACGGGGGTTGAGGGTTTGGATGATATGTTCTTTACAACGAAGATCATAGATGGAAAACCTAAGAAAACCTCCTTAGGTGGAATACCAAAGTATGCGGTAATAAACATTACCGGGGTTTCAGATACGGGAAAATCTTTGTTTGTTGAACAATTTGCAGTGAAGAGGGCATCCGAAAACGATGTTTTGATCTTTGTGACGGTTGAAACGCCTGCGCCCTTTTTGGCTATGTCATTGAAGGAAAGGGCAAAGGCTTTAAACGTTCCCGAAAACAAGATAGATCAAAACATAATAATTATTGACGCGGCATCTTACCAAACTCTAAGGGAAAATATCCAAAGCCTTCTTGATACCTTAGCTTACGCTATAAGGAAACACAAAGCCAATTTTTTGATAATAGACTCAATAACGGGTTTGTATGAGGCGAGGGAGATGATGGCTAGAATAATAGTGAGGCAGATTTTTAATTTTGCAAAGAAATGGTATCAAACTACCCTTTTGGTATCCCAAAAGAGGTCCGGACATGAGGAGCTTTCAGCGGAGGCGGCGGGTGGTTTTGCGGTTAGCCACATAGTGGACTGTACTATGGTAATGTCCAAGCAAACGATTTTAACGAGATACGATGAGAGGATGTACGGTATGCCTATAGGGGAGTTGGTAAGGTTCTTCAGAATAGATGGTTGTAGGATGTGTGGGCATGATACCTCAACTCATATTATGGAAATTACAGAAACGGGGCTTATAAAAATTGGTCCAAGTTTAAAGGAGATTTTGAAAAAGGGGGTGAAGCATGGCAATATTGACACCTGAAGAGATAAGGGAGTTTGATATAGATGCCATGGCTATAAGGGTTTTCTTAAAGTCCCTTGAGCTTATAGGAGGACCGAGGAAGCTTATAGAGTATAGGAACCTAACCTGGATCCCGAGTTTAATGGAAGCTTCCTATGCGGTAGTTCTACGGGATATGGCGAACAAAACGGAAGCTGAAATAGCAGAATTCCTCGGAAGTATGCGTCAAACCCTAAGAAACATGCTGTGGGCAGAACCCGAGCTTGTACTAAAGAAGTTAGAAGGGGAACTTGAGGAAAAGACCCCAAGGGCCCATACAGCAGGAGGATTAGCAAAATTAGCTTACAAAGAGATAAAGGAAGGTAGGGAAAACCTTACCATGTTCCTCCATATCCTTCAGGTTGCATCGGAAAGCCTCGGGGTGTTTTGGCCCGTAGAAATTCTGAGGAGGATGAAGGGGGCGGATTTCCCTCTAGGAAAGGAGGAGCTTCTTGAAAGACTCAAGGGATTAAAGGTTAAAGAGAAAAATATAGAGGAAATCCTCGAGAAGCTAATCTATCCCGTAAAATCCCCATCGGATCTACTCGCGCAAATAAGGGAGAATCTGGAGGCTCAGTAAACCTCCTTAAAGACGCAAGCGTTGGCTACTTTTAGCTTTAATTTTGATGCGAGTGTTTTGTTTAAAGTTGGATTTCCCGCGCTTGCGGAATATATATACTGGTATTTAAGCCTTTGAATCTTAGGATTTCCAATCTCTTTAATGCTTTTCTCGATGCTTAGAAGGTTCTCCAGTATTAGGGGTGGAAAGTCCGAAGGGTTCGGGCGCCAGGAATATACCGACCATGTTCTAACATCCGAAACATCGTAAGAGGAAACCGCAAGATTGAACTTTTTGGAGATTGATGAAACCTCTTCCTTGTACCTACCGAAGTTCAATATGGATGTTGGAGGGATCCATACCAGCTTTATTCCGAAATCCGCCATATCCTTAAACGCACTTTGGATCTGAAGAGGGTTTTCAACGAACTTTAAATAGATCTCGTTTAGAGGATTTTTACCCCCAATGTTTATGGAACTTGCAAATAGATCCTTTAGTTTCTCCCACTCCGACTTATGCAGTATTATCCCAACCCCCCTATTCTCCTCAAAGGCGCAAAGGAACTTTTCCAAATGCAGGCTCGGGGAGATGGCGCCAAAAATACCCGTAAAGTTTTCCGAAAGACTTAGGGTATCGAGGGTATGATATGAGTAAATGAAGATTACGGGTTTTTCCCTGATATTCTTTATAGCGAAGTTTAAGGCTTCCTCACCGAGAACCACCACCGCAAGGTATCTATCCTTGGATTTTTCCCAAAGGTTCTTATAGAAACTTTCGGGATCCCCCTTCGCATCATTTCTCCAATCAAATACATGAGCCAAACCCTGAAGTTGGGACTTTAATATATTTGCAACCGTATCCGAATAGAAAGAAAAGGACTTTAGGATCAAAACTGGACCTGAGAGCATAGGGGAATTTTAAGCTTGTTTCATCTTTAAAATTAATGGAATATGGAGGATGTGAAAAATTTATATGATAAGATTTATAAGGAGAGCGGTAGAAAGTTGCCCGAATTTTGGCATTGGCCAAATATCGTTGAGAGCTTATATTTGAAGCAATGCCTTAAACATTATAATATAAACGGGCTTATTTTGGATGCGGGATGTGGGGTGGGTTTAAAAATGGAACATTTGAAGCATTATAAAGTTATTGGAATGGATTATTCGCTTGAAGGTTTAAAAGTTGCCAAGGAACTGAAATTTCCGTTGGTCCAAGCGAGTGTTCATAAATTACCGTTCAAAGATAATGTTTTTGATTTTGTTTATAGTTTTGAAGTTTTGCAATATTTACCAAATTGGGAATATATCGATATTTCCTTTTCTGAAATCTCAAGGGTTTTAAAGAGGAATGGAATTTTTGTTAATGTAAATTATCGCTTGGGAGGTGGATTAAAAGAAAGGTACGCACCTGTGAAGGAAAATGGAAAAGTTATTCTTCCTAGATGGGCTTTCACAAAGTAAGATTATGAAATTCTGGCAAAGAAAAACTCGTTAAAACTTATAAAATGCGGAACAATTTTAAATTTTAAACCCCGTTTAATTGGAAGGTTTCCAATTTTAAAACCCATTTTGGCATATTTGGATTATCTTATGTTTAAATTTAATTATGGGAAGGGTTTATATTTGTTCGGGATTTTTAAGAAGGTTTAATTTCTTTATTATCCTTTCGTAATGCGTTCCCTCCCAATATATCTGCCCGCAGTTTTCACACACCGCAAATTCATCAAACTTGTTCCAAACGAAGGGATGAACAAAACCCTCAACCTCCCATTTTGAAACGATTTTCAGCTTTCCGTTGCATTTTGGACACCTCGTAAATGGTTCCACCTTTACGTCAAAATCGGAAATTATTTCTTTAGCAAGCTCCCAAGGATCCCTTGAAGGATCCTCCACATAATAAACCTCAAGATTCCAAACTTTAGCCATTCTAACAAGGCCCCTATCCGAGGTTATAAGCACCCTATTTTCCCTCAAACACCTACCAACGATCTCAACATCCCTTTCATCTCTATAGTATTCCGTATCAAATCCATAAAACCTTAAAACCCTAACCAACCTCCCCAGCATCGCATCTACTCCGAACTTAACCTCTCGATAATTTTCCTTGCCACTTCCCATTTTGAACCCTCAAACTTACCCAAGACCCCTTCCCTTGATATTAATATCACCTCCGTTTCGTCCGACCCTATAGCCTTAAGGGGGTTTGCCACAATATAATCAAGGTTTTTTTCCTCAAGCTTTCTCTTTGCCTCCTCAAGAAGTTTATTTTCCTCTTCGAGGGCAAAACCCACGATCTTTCCCTTCTTGTTCCTTGAAATCTCCGCCACAACATCCCTCGTGGGTAGAAGCTCAAGGGTCATCTTCCCTTCCCTTTTGATCTTCCCTTTTGATGAATTAAATTTAAAGTCCGATACCGCCGCCGCCATAAAAAAGTAATCATAATCAAGATCCTTTAAGGTACTGTAAAGCTCTTCAACGGAAAACACCCTGTAAAAGATATCCGAACTTGCCCTTTCCACGTTTCCACATCCAACCGCTATTACAAAGCTTCCAAGGGATTTTAGGAAGTTCGCAAGGGCAATTCCCATTTTCCCCGAGGAAAGGTTGGTTATCACCCTCACCTCATCTATCTTTTCTACTGTCCCCCCGTACGTGATGACCACCCTTTTCCCCCTCCAGAATTCTCTAATCTTAACAATATCCTCAACGTACTTTACCAAATCTTCCACCTCAAGCATCCTTCCCTCACCATAATCCCCACTCGCCAATTCCCCTTCAACGGTAGGAAGAACTATATGCCCAAATTTCTTAAGTTTTTCAACATTTTCCTTCAATATCGGGTTTTTCCACATCTCGGTATGCATAGCGGGAACGAAGGTTATAGGAAATGGGTAAGAGGCGCATACGGAGGTTAAAAGGTCGTCCGCTATTCCGTTGGCAACCTTACCGATTACGTTATAGGTTGCGGGTACGACCATAAATAGATCCGCCCACCTTGAGAGATTTATGTGGGTGTTTCCATTAAAAAAATCTTTATCCGTAAAAACTTCCGCGAAGCATAGCTCCTTAAAGGATAAAGGCTTAATGAAATTTAAGGAAGCTTTACTCAGAATTACCTTAAGCTCATGCCCCCTCTTGTAAAGTTCCCTACATAGAAGTAGGGATTTGTGCACTGCTATACTACCTGTTACCCCTATTAAAATCCTCAATCCTTTTCCTTATAAGCTATCCCCTCCTTAGCAAAGGTCTCCGCGGCGATGATTACGGGGTTTTCCTCTAAGGGCTTTTTCGTCATCTCGCTCCTCCTTATTAGGTACCTTGCGTACCTCCCTATCAAAACCACGGATCTGTACTTATTATCCTCCTTGAACCTTTCCGCATCAAAGATCTCATAAATCTTTATCCTCTTCATTTTCCCGCTCCTTAAATAGGATAGCCCATCAACCTCAGGGCTTCCTTACCTTCTTCTGTCATCCTATCTATGGTCCAGGGTGGCTCAAAGGTTATTTCAACCTCAACGTTTTCAAATCCCAGATCGTAAAGCCTGCTTTTCACCGCATCCGCTAAGGGTTCCGCTATGGGGCAACCGGGAGCAGTTACTGTCATAAGAACATAAACGTACTTGTTTTCAGGGTCAATTTCCAAGGCGTATATCAACCCCAAATCCCAAATGTTTATCGGGATCTCGGGGTCGTATATCTCCTTGAGAACGTTTATAACATCTTCCTTGGTCATAAGCGAAAATTTTAAAGGGGAAAATTTCACCCTTAAAATCCCCGCCTATGAGCAAGAAGAAAAAGAAGATCTCCGTTTTGAGGGCGGAAAGGAGGAACGAGAGGAGAAGGCTTAGGAACCTTATGTGGAAGACGAGGTTTAAATACCTTTTGAGGAAGTTTAAGAAGGCGGAAAGTTTGGAGGAAAAGATGGAGTGGGCTCGGAAGCTACAATCAACCCTTGATAAGATAGGACAGAGGAGAATATTCCATCCAAATAAGGTGGCAAGGTTGAAATCTAAGATAATGAAGGAGTTGGCAAAAATTTCCCAAAATGGATAGGCAGTTATTCTTAGATTATATATTAGACCATTACCACAACCCCAGGAGGAGGGGAAGGATTGAGGATGCGGATGTGGTTTTGAAGGGGGGAAATCCGGGTTGTGGGGATGTGGTGATAATATACATAAAAAGGGATGGGGAAAAACTTGAAATTTCCTTTGAGGGGGAAGGATGTACGGTTTCCCAGGCTTGCGCCTCTATAGTTTGCGAGTACGCGAACGGGAAAAGCACCGAGGAGATTTTAAAAATTGATTATAAGTTCTTGGAAGAAAATATAGGGGAGGAGGTTTTAAAGACGAGGTTCAAATGTGCAACCTTGGCCCTTGATACCCTAAAGGAAGCAATTAGGGGGTTGAAATAATGCCAAAGTACCCCAAACCCGTTGGACCATATTCCCCTTACAAAATAGCGGGAGATATTGTTTTTTTGGCGGGGCAGATAGGTATAAACCCGGATACGGGGGAACTTGAGGAGGGTTTGGAAGCGCAGATTGAGAGGGTTTTAACGAATATTGCGAACGTTTTGGCGGAGTTGAGGCTCTCCTTGGATCACGTCGTAAAGACCACAATATTTTTGAGGAATATGGGGGACTTTCAGAAGGTGAATGAGATTTACGCAAGATACTTTAAGGAGAATTTTCCGGCACGTTCAACGGTTGAGGTTTCAAATTTACCTAAGGGAGCGCTTATTGAAATTGAGGCTATAGCATATATTCCAAAGGTTGAGGAGGAGGTTAATAGGGGCTTGGCGCTTTTCCTTGAGGGCAAGTTCTTTGAATCCCACGAGTACTGGGAAAAGGCTTGGAGGAGGCTTGAGGAACCGACGAAATCCCATTTAAGGGCTTTGATAAACCTTGATGCATTTTTCATAAAGCTCGCGGAAGGGAATAAGGTGGGAGCAAAGGCGCACCTTGAAAGATTTTTAAATCTTGCAAAGGCTGGAAAGCTGAAGGAGAAGTTGGAGGGGATTTATGGGAGATTTGAGGAAGTTGAAAGTGAAAGGATCTTTGAAGAAATAAAGGAAGATGTGGTGGGTTATTTGAAGGAACTGGGATTTTAATACCCTTATCTTATCACAACCTTATGCAATTTCCCTCCTGCCTCCACGAAGTATATGCCACCTTTCAGACTAACCCTACCACCCCTTCCAACAAGCCTACCGGATATATCATAAATGGAGTAATCCCCCTTCAGAATCACCATCCTACCCACAACCTCAAAGGGTTTTTCATCTCCTATCTTAATCTCTTCAACCTTTAATTCTCCCTCATCCGCAAGTGGTATAAATGTCGTGCAATATGTCTCGTAATTCCCAGGGGTGTTATCCTGCCAACACACTATCCCATACGATGTGGATCCAGACCAATGAAACGTCGCCATAGGCCAAAGGGATCTACCCGAGTTATAGCTTACCCTCTGAACGGAACGAAAAGAAGAATCCGGATGAGGCTTACAACCCATAAAGATTTCAAAATCTCCACCCATAGCCCTAGAGGATTTCTCAAACCAACTTACATATACCCTACCGCCTTGGACAAAAACCGATGCACCAGCAGCAGTATCACCCAAAGCCGTAAGACCCGTCAAATTAACCTTACTGCTCCATGTTATCCCTCCATCCGTCGATTCCCTGAAATACACATTCACAGCATTTCCCTTCTTGTCAAACCATACAACCGCAACGTGATCTCCGTGAGCGGAAACATGGCAGGAATTGTGGTACAAATCTGTGACCAACGTATCAAGATCAACTGGAGTACTCCAAGTGGTGCCATAGTCTGTGCTGTATGTGACCTTTATATACGGAAAATCCGTGTAGCATATGAACCATTTACCCATCTTGTTGTAAGAGATCTGAGGATGCACTTCGTACGGATAAGAAGGATAAGCTACGACTATTCCACCATAAGGTCCCCAAGTGTTTCCCCCATCAAACGTCCTCTTGAGCCTTAGACCATAACTAGGCGCATACCCATCTACCACGAGTAAAACGGTGTCTCCGTTTAAAGATACGTCCATAGATGGTGCATCAATGAGATAATATCCGTATTCAGATGAGTGGAAAATGGTATCGCCGGATGTTGGGTAATCCCAAGTTGTACCTCCATCTAAAGATCTGTTGTAGGGAACCCACGATCCGCCAGAACAATTCCAACAGTAAGCTACCGCGTGAACCTTGGAACCTCCTGCAACTATTGAGGATTCCCAAAAATAACTTAGCACCTCTATACCTCCGCAGTCTGAACCGATACAGTGGTCCCAAGTGTTCCCCCTGTCCCTCGATCTGTTGTATCTATCACCACCTCCCACTCTTGTCCAGAGTATATGAACGGTATCCCCCATCAGGTAAATGCTCTGTGGAGTTCTCTCGCCGAAGAAGTATGGCCATACTATTCTATCAGCACCCCAAATATCATGAGCCGGGTCATACGTAAGCCTATATGTTGAAGTTGCGTTTATGCATTGCGCAAGGATAACATTTAGCGCTACCATAGGATAACATTATAAGGCTGTTTACTCCCTCAGTACCCCCATCACCTCATCGTCCCAAGGTCTTGCAATTATGCTTGCCCTCTTCTTTAGCTCTTCAACCGCCCAAGGTACCGCAACGGAAAACCCGCAGATCTCAAAAACCCCAATATCGTTATAACTATCCCCAAAGGCTATACATTCCTTAGGGTTTATCCCTACAAAATCCATGAGGATCCTCAACCCCTCCGCCTTTGTAATATAGGGTGCAACATCGTAAAATATATCCTCCTTCCTTCTGTACACAAAAACGGTTCCGGGTAGTCTCCCTTTTATTTCTGAACCCCTCAAAGCTAAAATGAACTTGTATATATTCCCCTCCTTCCCAAGGACGTCCGCCCCCCACCTTTGGAGGTATGGCAAAAAATCCTCCCTGAATTTATCGTTTGGCTCAACGGAATTTTCGTAAAACTTCACCAAAGCAAAATTTCCAAATTTTTCCTCAATAAACTTTGATGTTTCCCCATCAAAGGGCTTTTTGAATATAACTTTCCCCTTCCATACCACATAGGCACCCTCAAAGGAAACAAAGTTCTCCTCAATCTCCATCTCCTTAATATACTTCTCCACCGAGATCTTCGCCCTACCCGAAACCACAATGATCCTATGCCTCCTCTTTATCTCCTGCAAAACCTCCAAAAACTCGGAAAAGATCCTTTTGTTATCATCCAAAATGGTGCCATCAAGGTCCAAAATTACATACTTCATCTCAATTCCAGATCCGCAAGTTCCATCCTAATTTTCCTTTCGTTCCTAAATTGGGATGCGGTCATAGTATATGCAGATTGCCCAATATTGGGGCACCACCACGTCCTAAAGGCTTCAATTTCTATTGGGATTGAAGAGATAATCACCTTAAGATCGTAAATCACGAGGGCGCATCTCTCCACCTTACCGTAAGGTAGATCCAGATCTTCAAAACCCTCAAGCCTGCCGTAAAACTCTCCGCTTACGGAGTATATCCTAACGGAATCGGGCACATCCCCAAAACCATCCCTATAAACCTTCAAATTCCCCGAAAAATCCCCCACCTTCCAGGCTTCCCCAACATTCGCGGTCATCCTTAATAGCTTTGCAGTTATGAATGTGTCGGAATATATTGGTTCTCCCACGTAAGGGGCACCCGCATAGTTGAATTTAAAGAAGGGTACCATAAGGGAAGAGAGCTTACCCCTTGCAAACAAAGTATCTCCGAGGAAGTAATAAATTGATGTATCCCTTGAGATGAAATTGGCGTTCTGCTTCCTGACGTAAACCTTTTTCGCATTTATTCCATTAAAATTTGTATCCCCAATTATAAATAGGGTGTCCGGCCTATAGTTTTTTCCGCTTGGGGATTCGTACTCGCGGTTATCAACGTACCTTGAGGTGTAGGTATATAAAAGTCCGCTTTCAAGGGGGACGTATATCCCGAAGTTGTACCTATACCTGCAGGAGAGGAAGAGGAGGATTAAAATAAAAAACCTTACCATATAACCTCAAATATTAATGGCTCTTTCTCAACCGCTTCCTTGCTTATTGCGAAGGATCCTTTTAAGATTTCCACCGCTTTTTTCACCCTATCCTCATCGTTCCCAAAAACCCTAAAGACGCTTTCCCCCTTCAACACCTTATCCCCCGTTTTCTTTAAAGAAAATATGCAAACCTTGTGGTCTATTTTATCCTCTTTTTTAAGCCTTCCGGCACCCAAGATGACGGAAGCCATCCCAACTTTCCTCGTATCAATATACGATATATACCCATCTTCTTCTGCCTTTACATCTTCCGAGATCTCCGTTTTTGTGAATTCTTCCCTTTCGATCTCATCAAAATTTCCCCCATGCATTTCCACCATCCTCTTAAACCTCAAATAACCTTCCCCGCTTTTTATTGCCCTTTCTATCATTTCTTTCCCTACATCAACATTTTCCGTCTTCCCCGCCAAAACCAGCATATAAGCCCCTAAACTTGAAACGAGATCCTTTAAATCTTCGGGTCCTTCCCCCTTCAAAAGTTGAACGCTCTCGCAAACCTCACAGGCGTTCCCTATAGCCCAACCCAAAGGGACATCCATATTCGTAATCAAAGCTACGGTTTTTACACCGTACATGTTCCCAATATTCACCATCTTTTCCGCGAGCTTCTTTGCACTATCGTATTCCCTCATAAAAGCACCACTTCCCGTTTTCACATCAAGGACCAAACCCGTTAAACCCTCGGAAAGCTTCTTTGACATTATTGAGGCGGTTATAAGGGGGATGCTTTCGACGGTTGCGGTAGCATCCCTCAATGCATAAATTTTCCCATCCGCAGGGGCGAGGTCGGAGGTTTGCCCTATTATTGAACACCCATTTTCTAAGACTATTTTCTTAAACTTCTCCAAACTCAGGTTCGTCCTATATCCTCTTATACTCTCAAGCTTATCCAGAGTTCCACCAGTATGCCCCAAAGCCCTACCGGAGATCATAGGGACCAAAACATCGTAAGAAGCTACCAACGGTGCTAAAGGTAAGCTAACCTTATCTCCGACCCCTCCCGTTGAGTGCTTATCAACCCTCGGTTTTTCCGTATCCCACCTTATGGGTTTCCCGCTTTCTATCATGGCTTTTGTTAGGGCGAGGGTTTCCTCATCGTCCAAACCCCTAAGGAAAATAGCCATCAAAAAAGCTGAAAATTGATAATCCGGTATATTCCCCTTTGTGTAATTTTCCACCGCCCAGAATATTTCCTCCTGTGAGAGCTTCTCGCCATCCCTCTTCTTCCTCAATATATCCAAGAAATTCATACGGGAATTTTAAATTTGAAGGATCTTGGGTTTTAATTCTCCCCTGTATGCCCATTCCTCAGTTGTGTAATCCATCAAAAATGCGGAAAATTTATAACCAACATCTATCTTCCCATAGTCCTTTAAATTTAGGCTCCTCGCTGAAACATACGTGAAAGCTTTGAATGCCTCCGCGGGTTTCATACCAAGGGAGAACACCGCAAGGAAAAGGGTTATAAATGGGTTTAGAAAGGGGGATGTTCCGGGGTTATGGTCGCTTGCGAGGGCAACCTCCAAACCATAAGACCTCATCTTTTCGTATGGGGCAAAACCCTTTCTTAGGAAAAATCCCGTTGTTGGGCAAAGAACCGCAAAAACCCCGTTTTCCGCCATAAGCTTCAAACCTTCATCCGAGGGATTAAGAAGGTGATCCGCAGAGGAACATTTGTACTTTCCCGCAAGGATACTACCGAAAGGTTTAAACTCGTCCGCGTGTATCCTACACTTAATCCCCCTTTCCGTATAAAATGCTAAGATCCTTTCGCTCTCCTCAAAGCTGAAAGCACCCTCATCCGCAAAAACATCAACAAAATCAACAAGTTCCCTGTACTCCTCAAATTTCTCAAAAAACGGTGATATATACTCCTCAAAGGGTTTTTGGGGTTTTACGTGGAAGAGCAAAGTCGCAAATATCTTTATCCCTCTAAACCTCCTTTTTAAAATGTTTATCAACCTTAAGAGCCTGATCTCCTGTTCAAAATCCACCCCATATCCCGTCTTTATCTCAATCACCCCAACACCCAAACCCTTTAAAATCTTAATCCTCCTTGAGGTTTGTTCCAGAATTTCTTCGTCGCTCGTGGAAATAGTTTTTCTTACGGTGGAGTATATACCCCCTCCCCTTTTTAGGATCTCTAAATAATCAATTCCCTCAAGTTTTAATTTGAACTCCTCGATCCTATCCCCCGCATAAATTAAATGCGTGTGAGGATCCGCAAATTTCGGATATAAAACCTTACCCTCATACACCACTTCCTTCCCCTTAAGGTTTTTCCCAATATCCAATATTCTCCCGTTTTCCACCAAAACCTCCACATCCTCCAAAACCTTTTCCCCATTAAAGACCGCCCTAAGACCCTTAATAACCTTCCTCCCCATATTCAACGAAGCAATCGGGAACCTCCTTATCAAACTTTTCTAATAGAAATACCTTTACGGTGGGGTTTATCCAATTCTCCTCGTAAGAGTTGTTCCAAATGGCGAAGTGTATTTTACCGCTTTTGTTTAGGAAGCAAACGAAAACGCTGTCCCCCTCAAGGGTATGCATAGCCCAACTTGAATCAAAATCCCGCGAGAAATATTTATATCCCCTCTCGTCAAATAGGACCACGGAAAAGGCATCAACCGGGGCATTTTCAACCTTCAGGAGCATATACTTTTTTGCGGGTAGGTTCAAGGAAAACTCCGCATGGTACCTCGGGTGTATCTTGAAGGACTTTTGGAAAAACGGCGTTTGAAATATTAAAACCGTTAGCATAAAGATATTTTAAGGGGGAAATTTCAAGGATATAATACCCGCCTATGAACCTCGCTCCGGATCAGGTTGCAAGGAAACAGCTGGAAAAGGCAATGGAAGTTATGAACCTTGAGCCCTACCTAAGGGAAATCCTGATAAAACCCATGAGGGTGATAGAGGTGAGCATACCAGTGAAGATGGACAACGGGGAGGTTAAGGTTTTCACGGGTTGGAGGTGCCAGCATAACAACGCCAGGGGACCCTTTAAGGGTGGCATAAGGTACGCCCCCTACGTAACGAAGGAAGAGGTGGTAGCCTTAGCAACCTGGATGACCTTTAAGTGCGCCCTGGTGGATATACCTTTTGGCGGTGCAAAAGGGGGAATAAAGGTGGATCCATCGCAGCTCTCGGAAGCGGAACTTGAAAGGCTCACAAGGAGATATACTTATGAGATTATAAATTTCATAGGTCCCAACATAGACATACCCGCGCCGGATGTGAATACCGATGCTAAGATCATGGCTTGGGTGATGGATACTTATAGCGTCTTTAAGGGATACAACGAACCCGCCGTGGTAACAGGAAAACCTTTATATATAGGAGGTTCAAGGGGTAGGAAAGAGGCGACGGGAAGGGGTGTTAGCGTCGTTACTGAAACGGTCTTGGAATACTTTGGGGAGAAGGTGAAGGACAGCACGGTTGCGGTTCAGGGGTTTGGAAACGTGGGGAGCCACGCCGCTTTATTCCTTCACAGGCTCGGAGCAAAGGTCGTTGCGGTAAGCGACCATACGATGGGTATATACTTCCCCGAGGGCCTTCCCGTTGAGGAGATGTATAAATTGGCTTCATCCGGAAATAGGTACGTCCCCATTTCGGAAATCGTAAAGACCTTGAACATAAAGGGTAAGGAGATAACAAACGAGGAAC